>JGI2173J19968_10000582_pt1 | contig 13959 bp, 10 predicted proteins | sample DeeMarSWOR136_30_FD_19968 | JGI IMG/M metagenome (IMG submission 19968) | reverse complement strand
CCTGCGCCTGAATGGAGACGTCCAGGGCGGAGACCGGCTCGTCGGCCACGACGAGCTGCGGGCCGAGGGCGAGGGCACGGGCGATCGCGATGCGCTGGCGTTGCCCGCCGGAGAACTCATGTGGATACCGGTTCATATGATCTGGCTTCATGCCAACCGCGGCCAATACCTCGCGGACGCGGTCCTCCTGTTCTTTTCCCTTGGCTATTCCGTGCACCAGGAGCGGCTCTCCTACGATCGCCCCCACGGTCATCCGCGGGTTCAAGGAGGAATAGGGATCTTGGAAGATGATCTGCATATCACGCCGGAGGGAAGTGAGCAGCTTGTGCGATGCCGAGGTAATAGCAACCTCTTTGTACTTCTCGCCCGGGGCGGCGAGCTTCTTGCTGCGGAAGAGGATTTCACCTGCAGTCGGTTCGATCAGGCGAACGATCGTCCGGCCGGTGGTGGTCTTCCCACACCCGCTCTCTCCCACCAAGCCAAGGGTCTCCCCCTCCTTGATGTACATATCGATGCCGTCCACCGCCTTGACCTGCGCCACCACACGTCTCAGGACGCCCTTGTGCACGGGAAAGTACTTCTTCAGGTTCTTCACTTCCAGCAGGATGTTGTCACGAGACAAGTTCTACCACCTCTCTGTCATGCGAATAACCAGCAAGCGGCCAGGTGGCCGGGGGCCACCTCCTTGAGCGGCGGGATCTGCTCCTTGCAGATCTCCATCGCATGGGGACACCGTGGCTCAAACCCGCATCCCTGCGGGACCTCGAACGGATCGGGGACGACTCCCTTGATGGGGATAAGGCGTTCCTTCCCGGTGGTGGCCAGCGACGGGATGGATCTCATCAACCCTTGGGTGTACGGGTGGATGGGATGGTGGAAGATTTCGCGCACAGGCGCCCCCTCCACGATCCTTCCGAGGTACATGACTACGACGTCGTCGGCCATCTTGGCAATGACCCCAAGGTTGTGCGTGATGAAGAGGATGGCCGCCTTAAACTCCCGACGAAGGTCGTTCATAAGGCCCAACACCTGGGCCTGGATGGTCACATCGAGGGCCGTCGTTGGCTCGTCGGCAATCAGAAGGGAGGGGTTACACGAAAGGGCCATGGCGATCATGGCGCGCTGGCGCATCCCACCCGAAAGCTGGTGCGGGTACTCGTCGATGTGCTGCCTGGGTGAGGGAAGCCCTGCGGCACGGAGCATCTCGATGGCCCTGTTTCGCGCATCCTTCTTTTTCAGCCGCTGGTGAAGGATGATCGCTTCCATGATCTGGTTCCCAATGGTGTACACCGGGTTCAAGGAGGTCATAGGCTCCTGGAAGATCATGGCGATCTCGTTCCCCCGGATCGAGCGCATCTCGGGCCCCTTGGGATCGAGCTTTGTTAAGTCTATGACGTTCCCGTTCCGATGGTAGAGGATTTGACCGGCCTCAATCTTGCCAGGCGGCATCTGGATAAGACCCATAATTGATAGGGCGGTCACCGACTTCCCACACCCGCTCTCACCAACCACCCCGAGTGTCTTCTCCGGTTCGATGCTGAAGTCAATCCCATCCACGGCTCGCACAACACCATCCTCGGTATAGAAATACGTCTTAAGATCTTTAACCTCAATTAGGGGCACTACTACTTTCCTGCCTGCTGCGTCACGCCTCTACCTTATGCTCCCTCAATGGAAAGGAGCGGGGAGGGCAAAAACACTGCAAAAAATCCTTCCCATAGCAGTTGGGTAAAAACGAAGAAAGCGCATCAGCATCTGCTTTAGGGCGCCTTTTTACAGAAGTTCGCTATATATCAGCATCCCCTTGACAATCTGAGATCAAAGATTCTAGGTCTTTGATGTCAACAGTCATCGGCTTGTCGATAAGCTTATTGGCGTCGCCTGGATCCCTGAAACCGAATCCGGAAACAATGAGCACAATTTTTTTATTCTTCTTTATCTTCCCGAGTCCCATAAGTCTCCGAAGCCCGGCTAACGCAATCGCACCTGCCGGCTCGGTACAAACCCCTTCCACTCTTGCGAGGTCCCGTTGAGCAGCGGTGGTCTCTTCGTCAGGAACCGCAATCGCCGTTCCGTCCAGTTCTCGCAACAGCTTCAAAACACGATTTCCACTCGGCGGATAGGGATTTCCCAAAGAGCGAACAATGGAAGTATACTTATGGTTTACCCTCTCGATTTTCTCCACGCCCTTCTCAAAAGCACTTACTATTGGTTTTGCGTCTTCAGGCTGTGCGACCGCTATTCTCGGAATATCTGAAACAATCCCAAGCTCTTTGAATTCAAGGAAGCCTTTGTACAAAGCTGAGACCATACCCCCACTACTAGCGGGTGCCACAACCCAGTCAGGAACATTCCAGCCCAGATCCTCGACAATTTCGAAGGCGAGCGTCTTTTGCCCCTCGGTCCTAAACGGATTGTCGCAATTTATGAATAGTACATCGTGGTTTCTGGCTATCTTTAAAGATTCGTCATATATCGAATCATACATGCCTGCCACCTGTATAACCTTTGAACCATAAACACTGAGAAACAACAATCTTGCACTAATGATGTCCACAGGCGCGAGGATATAGCACGTCAGACCTGCTCTGGCCGCATACGCCGCCACGGACGTGCCCATGTTTCCGTGTGAGACGGTCCCTACTGCGCGTAGCCCACGTTCAACAGCCACGGTCATCCCTACGGCGCTCCCGCGGTCTTTGAAGGCTCCTGTCGGATTCTGCCCTTCATCCTTGAGAAAAAGGTCCGGAAGATCGAGAGAACTTCCAAGAGCCTTTGCCTTATGCATTGGCGTTGCCCCTTCTCCTAAGCTTACAGGCTTGATGGAAGGGCTCACTGGGAGCAATGCTCGGTACTTCCAGAGCCCTGGTTGCCTTCCTTCAAGGGTTTCCACAGTGACCTTCTTTGCCAGGCTTTCATAGTCATAGATGACCAGGAGCGGACCATTACACGAGCCGCACCTATATCGGATCTCATCCGAAGGATATTCTCGTCCACAGACGCCACATCTATACGTTTTGAAGTTCACATTCCCTCCCCAGAAAAACTGGTGTCAGTCTTAGCTGGTTACCATAATCTGCAGCATTGCACTTCTGTGTCAAGTGGATACCTCGAGCAATATAGAGTTTTTGGAATTGTCATACCTGCTTCTGTGGACAGGTGTCTTTTCCCCCTCAGCGCGCGTATAGCTTGGGATCGCTGATGTCTCTCAGGCCATCGCCCAGCAAGTTGAAAGCGAAGACCGAAACCAGGATCGCGAGCCCAGCGAAGACAGAAACCCACGGGGCTATTCCCAAGAAGTCCACACCTGCCCGGACCATGCTACCCAAGGTGGGTGTTGGCGGCGGCACTCCCACACCCAAGAAGCTCAAGCTAGCCTCAAGCCTAATCGCCGTGCCAAGCCAGAGGGTGCTCATTACGAGGATCTCGCCAAAAATATTGGGTAGGATGTGGTGTATGATGACACGAGAGTCGCTTGCCCCAATTGACTTGGCAGCAGCGATATAGTCCGACTCTTTTAGCGCCAGAGTGGGAGCGTGGCCCATCCGGGCGAATCTGGGAATCATCAGTATCGTGATCGCCATGATCACGTTTTGCACTCCAGTGCCCAACACTATCATAACCATAACTCCAAATACCTCGTCAGGGAAGGACATCATTATATCCAGTACACGCATGAGCGCTGTTTCCACCTTGCCCCCGGCATAGCCCGCTAGCATGCCCATTCCTGTACCGATGACCATTCCTAAGACTACTGAGACGATCCCAACAAAAAACGAGATCCTTGTTCCCGTAAAGATCCGCGAAAGAACATCCCTTCCATACTCATCTGTACCGAGAGGGTGGCTTCGTTCTGGGGGCGTAAGACGATAGTAAACGTTCTGCTTAATGGGATCATAGGGGGAAATCCAGGGAGCTAAGACCGCTATGAAGATCATTGCCACAGAGATACATGCGCCAATTACGGACGTTCTATTCTTAAGAAAGGTCGTCCACACCGTCCGTCGCTTCTCACGCTGTTTCATTGCACCTATTCCAGCCTTTTTAGGAATTTATTTGTATCTCACCCTTGGGTCGATCAGCCCATATGTTAAGTCGGTTATAAGATTTATAAGGACTACAAGGCTAGCGAAGATTACCATCACAGCCTGTAAAGTTGTGTAATCGCGCTGTTTCAATGCCCCAATCATCATCCTCCCCAAACCGGGACGGGAGAACACGATCTCCACCATGACCGAACCACCTATAAGCACAATCGCGTACACTCCGATAAGGGCGGTAATCGCAAGCAGCGAGTTTCTCAACAAATGTTTGTAGATCACTTTTCGCTCTGTGAGCCCCTTTGCCCGAGCCGTCCTCACATAGTCTTCATTGAGGGTATTTAACACCGACGAACGCGCCATCCGTGTAACATAAGCGGTCATAATTAATCCCAAGGTAAGCCCTGGGAGAGCGAGGTGGTAGAGATTATCCGCAAGATTATGGATGTCTCCACCACCTACGACCGGGAAGATAGCTATTTTGATCGAAAATGTAAGCATCAACAGTATCCCCAAGTAGAAGGTCGGAAAGGACAGCCCGCCAAGCGACAAAGTCCTCCCTATGTAATCGGAGAGGGTGTTACGCTTTAATGCGGTGTATACTCCGGTAGGTATCCCAAATACTGCGCCGAAGAGAATCCCCATGAGGGTGAGCTCTAAGGTATATGGAAGGCTCCGCTTTATTTCGGCAGAGATCGGCCTTCCATTAAGCATAGACCTACCAAAATCCCCCCTGAGCAATCCTCTCAAGGTTTCAAGATATTGAACCCACATCGATTTATCGAGGCCCATTTCCTTACGCAGAGCCTCTACCGACTCTTTGGTAGCGTAGTCGCCAAGCCTCACCTCTGCTGGGTCTCCCGGGGCAACCCGTACAAGTACAAATGTAATTGTCAGCACTATGAGGAGGGTTGGTATTGCGATCAGGACTCGTCTAATTGTGTAAGCAATCATCGACCATTCCTTCTCGTTCAGTGAACAGAGGAGGCACGGATTTTTTGCTGCAAGCCCGTGCCTCCATTTTAAAGTCTGCTGCTTCTATTTGGTTATCGTAGTCAGCTCGTTGATCTGCGGGGAGAGGATCAGAGTCGACTTTAAATCATACCCCCAGTCCACATATTTCTGCCTGGCAAAGGTAAATCTCTTGATAAAAAGCGGATAAGAGACGCACCAGTCGAGCAGCTTGAACTGTGCTTCCTGCCAAAGCGCCCTTTGTCCCTGAGCATCCAGCATCTCCCGCGCCGCCTTGATAAGGTAATCTATGCTGTCGACCTTTCCGTCTCCGTCAGCGTCTACTTTCCCGAGATGTGTGAAGTTGCTGATGGGCTTCTTCCCGGTTACCACGATTGAATCTGAAAGGTACATGTGCGTGAGTTTCATATCGGCGCTTGCCCTCCAGCAATTATAGAGCACGATTGTGTTCATATCTGCCCGGATGTTGTGGTGATAGGTGGGATGATCGACCACAATCAGCTTGGCATTGATCCCGCACTCCCTGAGCTGCGCCACGACGTTTTGCATTGGCACCGCATACTCGCCACGCTCCGTCATGTAGAATTCCGTCGTGAAGCCCTCCGGGAAACCGGCATCTGCCAGGAGCTTTCTTGCCTTCTTGCGATCGAAGTCATAGAGGTAGTCCTTCCCCTCTTGTCGACCACGTAGTTCGACTTCCGCACGCGTCAAAAATCCTGGTTGAGGCGGCGGGATCTCGGAACATATCGGATCAGCAATGGCTTTGCCAATGGCGGTCGCTACCTCATCACGCGAGAGGGCGTAACCTATGGCACGTCGCACCCTGGTGTCGTCAAACGGCTTTTTTGTCACATTAAAGTAGAGTACTCCGGCCTCGCCAGGGCCGAAGACGTCCACTGCAACCCCTGGCAACGCTTGCATTTCCTCCACCCAGGGCTGAGAGGGCGGCCCTTCGATCACGTCGAGTTCCTTGCTCTGGAGTCCAAACTTTCGGCTGCTCATGTCCGCCATGAAGAAAACCTCTACTCCTGCCAGCTTCGGCACCCCCCGGTAGAATTTTTCGTTCCGTACCGTGACTACCTTCTCCTTTGGCAAGTATTTCTTGAAGATGAAAGGGCCCGTTCCCACAGGATGTGTCCTGAAGGCTTCTCCGAGCTCCTCCCTTGGTTTCTTCGGAATGACGAGACCACCCATATAGTCAGTCACCTTGGGAAGGAACAGTGTCTCCGACAACGGTTTCTGTAAGGTGACCCGCACCGTGTACTTGTCGGGCGCTTCGAAAGCCATCCCGGCATACTCGCCAGCACATCCCGACCGAGCAGGGTCGGCAGCTGATTGGAACGAGTAAACAACATCCTCTGAAGTCAACTCATACCCGGGATTGGCCTTCCAGGGATGAACCATCACCCCCCGGCGGAGATGGAAAGTCCAGGTTAGCCCGTCCTCGGAAACCTCCCAACTCTCTGCCAAGTCCGGCTCAAACTTACTGATATCACCGGTCCTGTAACGGACAAGGCCATTGAATATCAAATGGACTACTCCTCTGTCCTGAGTGGTATGAGAATAGTGTGGGTGGAGATCCGAAATATCAGCGGCATCCAGTGCAATTCGGAGGACCTTTCCCTCTGCCCCTAAAGCCAAGGGCGGTCCGAGGTAGAAGAGTACGCCTAGCATGAGAACTGCTGCGAGTATCATGTTCATCTTTTTCATCATTTTCCCCCTTTTTTGAAATGATGGGAACCCTGCTGGGCAAAGCCCACCGCCAAACCTTCACGGGCTGTTGCCCGAATCCCATTTCACTCTCTGAAAAGAATTTTTGACCATTCTAACGTTCGCTCCACTGCAAATCCAAAACTCGCCTTTCAGGCTCAAACACTGGATTTGCGGCCGTTTCGCTTCACTAAGAACGGTTACCAAAAATTCTTTAATGTTCGCTCCAGGGATTTGGGCAACAACCTGTTCATGTCTAACTCACCACCTCCTTTCCGACATGCACGTAAAGCATGCCCTCAAACTTAACCTCTAACTTGTCACCTCCTTTCGGTCGTTCCGACCTCCGTGAATTTCGCACATTCGTTCTTTTAAGGCAGTATCTTACCCCTTATCCTTTCTTCTCGGCATCTCCTTTCAAAACACATTTTTCTTATAATATACCTATTCGTATCTGTCAAGCATCAATAGTGAGTTCTGAAAAAGGAGAGATTTTGGCTGATTCCATTTTCTGGAGGGACTTGGTGGGCTGAAATGGGAGCTGGATTAATTAGGCCTCAATGAAAAATGTTGTTCTGATAGTTAACTGATTCTGTTCATTAGGTGTATTATCCATTTGAGTGCGGATCAGCCTTATCTTTTTCTGATGTAGCCCCTCAATCCCATGAAGGCTAAGTCTCCCCACTATTATATTTGAGCTGTTATCCTTTGCTCTGTTGCTTCGAGTCTTTTAGGGTAAGTATTATATCAGCAGCGATTCTAGCCGCAATTGCACATACCATCGGACATTTCTCTAATCCACCGGCCTTATACCATTCCTCGGCTTCCTCGGTTTTCTTGAAATCAAAGCTCCTCCCGAATAATTTCTTCTGAATCTCAGAGCACATGGTGCCTCCAATCTCCTCCTTAAACCGATTAAACATTTCGTACGAAGCCTCCATTGTATCCCGGTACGCACGTATGTCTTCAAGCTCTCCACGTCCGAGCACCAAGCCGATAGCCATGATACCACCCGTAAGGGCACCACAGCTCTCACCCATGCGAGCAACTCCACCTGCCAGGGCAGTGCTTGCCCTAAGGGCCTCCCCATCTCCCAGATGGAGATGAATCTGGAGCGCCTGCAAGACAGATCGGCTGCAGCCCTCATATACCCTGTCATTATAGTATGCAGCCCAAGCAACCCGGTCCAGCAGTTTCTCCCTTGAGGCGGGTTCGACCTGTCGGGTCTCATAGTTAGCCATTTCGATTCTCTTAGCCACCTCTTCCAAGCTCATATTGAGAACCTCCTCGGCTCATAGGCCTTAAGTTTTAGGTCACGAGCTATTCCTCAAGGCTCAGGTCTTTATTGTAAGCGAATAGAGCGGGAAATCCTCCTGTATGCAAGAATACTACTGTTTCATCGCTTCCAATCTCTTTCCTCCGTATGCGATCAATGAGAGCGGCCATGGCTTTACCCGTATAGACCGGATCGAGAAGGACACCTTCCGTTCTCGCGACCAGCTTGATTGCCTCGAGTGCCTCCGGTGTAAGCTTGCCATACCCTTCTCCGACATACCCCCCGAAATTGACTATCTCTGAAGACGAAACGGTGAGATCTACCCCCAAGCGATTGGCCGCCTCTTTAGCTATCCTGGCAATCTCGGAGGGGACATCCTCAATCCAATCCACAGGGCTCACGCCCACTATCTGAAAATCACAATTCAAATACTTTGCCCCCAACAGAAGGCCGGCTTGCGTGGTAGTGGAGGAGGATGCGAAAAGGCGATGAATTCGCAGACCTTGCTCGTGGAGTTGATCGTAAAGTTCTAGGGCACAATTGACGTACCCCACTGCCTCCAGGCCCAGATCAGCAAGGCTCGACTTGCGGCCCATATAGACACGATGACCTTTTCCGATGAGTTTTTCAGCCACTCTGTTGATCACCTTCTCTTGCTCCATGACATCAGCTTCGATAATCTCAATTTTGGCGCCAAACAGGAGATCGAGGAGCAGATTACCTTGAATCTCTGGGTCTCCCTCTCCTGGGTTCTTCCTTAATACCAAGTGCAAGCCTAAACCAAGTTTGCTGCAGGCCGCAGCAAGTTGGCGACAGTAATTTGATTGTACGGCGGCCCCAGCTACCACGGTAGTAGCCCCTCTTTGAAGTGCTTCCCCCAGGGTGAATTCGAACATACGGGTCTTATTGCCCCCCAGCGCTAAACCGGTTAGATCGTCCCGTTTAAAGAAGATTCGCGGTCCGCCCAAAGCCTCCGAAAGCCTCGGTGCTTCTTCCAATGGGGTTGGCAGGTTCGCCAAATTCGCACGGGGCAATCTATCGATTGATGCCTTGAGTTCTGCTGCCCTATCGTATTCCATTCCTCATTACTCCTTACTAAACATTTCTCAATGGTCGAAGGGTAATTCCTCGGGTGGGTCGTTTTCATCCCGGTATTTCTGGACGAGGAAGAACATGATAGTTTCACATTACTCCCACGGGACCCTCTCTCCAAATGGTTTCCCCACGATTTCCGATCCATCTGCCTTTTTCATTCCCATCAGTCTGGCTAACTCCGCATAACTATTCCCCATTGTGTACTCAGCACGCGTCCAGATCTTGACAGGGATTCCCCCGGTACCCGGTTGTTGGAGACCCACTACCAAAGTCTCCAGTTTCGTTCTCGGTACCGTGAAGGTAATTTTGTCATCTTGACACCCCGCATACTGCCGCATGCCCATACACGGCAGGGAAACAGAGCATCCTCCGGTCTTCATTGGAGGTACGATCGCATATACACAACCGCTATGAGCGGATAGCTGAGAGGTGATGTCACGTCCATCTCTGTATGCTATGCTCAACAGCAGCCGCGTTAATTCTAGGGTATTACAGTAAATCAGAACCAAATCAGGTTCGAAATCGGCTGTCGCTAAGGGGCCCGATACTATACCCGCGTATTTTCCTGCCTCGAAACGAGGGAAGGAGCGTGCCCAATTAGCCCCTGCCTCCAGGGTTTCGACATCATCCGGGTAGCGGTTCCGCCCTTGTAGGAAATACCCGGGAGGTTCTTCGAACCCATAGCCTATCACGGGCTCGGGACACCACATGTCCTCCTTCATCATGGCTATAGACATCCCGTTCCTCTCAGCGAATGCGAAGGCCTGGCACTGCGCTAAGCAAACCCCGAAGTCCCTTTTGGGCCTCTTAGCCCCCTTCGGAACATCCTGCTCCCCTTCGAGCATCTTGACAGCGATGGGGGGGCTTTGTAAGGCCAGTTGTTTCTGAATTTCCTCGGCATAACCGCGAAAGTTCTCCATCTTTGGCATCCTCCTCATCGTCCTCGGCCTTGGGTAATTTCCCTCAGTGAAGATTGATTGAAATTCCTACAAAAACCAGACATGGGGATCTCGAGCATGCCGCTTCATCACCTTTCATTTCCGGGTCAATCAAGGAGATATTCTTGCCTATTGCTTGCCCAGAAGCCATCATACCGGGCCTTGCCCTATATTTCAATGGGTTTTTGAGCGAAGTGTGCCCATTTTCGAGCAACTCCACTGTTTCCGAGGAAAACGGGTTGGAGAGGTGGAATATCCCCGGAAAGGTGACCAAGCTTTCACAATTTCCCTCGGTTTGCTCCGTCACGCGGAAAGATAGTGATTTCTATTTCAGTTTGTGTTAATGAATAGTTTCCCCGATACGGCAAATGTGAGCAGGTTGGTTGAGTTTTTTGGGGGTTATGATGTGTACGATTCGAGAAGCCAAAATATCTGACTTGAACGCTATTACCGAAATCTACAATGAGGTTATCTTGACAACCACCGCCACATTTGATACGGAGCCAAAGACCGAAGATGAACAGAAGGCTTGGTTCGATTCTCATGGCCCCAGACATCCTATACTGGTTGCAGAATCAAATGAGGTTATCGTTGGCTGGGCATCCCTTAGTAAGTGGTCAGATCGTGGCGCTTACTGCGACACAGCTGTTATTACCCTCCATGTGAAGCAGGAGTTTCGAGGTAAGGGCATTGGGAGGAAATTAATGGGAGCTCTTATCAGCGAAGGCAGACGCGTAGGTTTACATACCATCATTGCAAGAATAGCTGAAGGAAATGATGTCAGTATTCATCTTGCCGAATCATTTGGCTTTCATCACATCGGGGTTATGAAAGAGGTTGGTAAAAAATTCGGCAGGATATTGGATGTCTATCTTATGCAGAAGATCTACCCTGCCGATGAGTGAGAAACCCCAATTGTAAAGAAAGAGCGAGTGGATTTTTCCGGTGAAGGGATCAACCGGAGAAAATCTAGGAATGGAGCTTTCAATCTGTTTCTTCGCCGCCTCAACTACGGCGGGGGGGCATGACCCAAAGCCTTGCCGCCACGACCACTATAGCAATCTATGTAATTGTAGCCATCCACGTTCCACAGGTGTGATGCTTTGGCCTTTGTTATGAAGATGGGAAAAGGCGATACATTCAGGGCATCATGAGGAACTCACCTCGGAAAAGTGTATTTTGCCCGTTCAGATAATGCCCTCGATTTGGGAAACTTCGCAGCATATCGTTGCTTCATTGTCTCCTTGTAGGCGGCATACCAAAAGGTTAATACAGGTGAGATTTTTGTTATTGACAAAGGGGATATTTTTCGCTAAAAGGGACGTGAATCGCGGGAGTTCGTTCCGGCCACGAGTCTTTCCCTGTATAACATAATGCCGAGAAAGGAGGTGACTTAGTATTTCAGGCTAAAGGAAAAGATTAACCCTTGAGGAAAGGAGGATGTATTATGTCACTGGTGAAGAAGAGTATGATTCTTTTCGTTGCCCTATCCCTCGTGATGGCCTTGGGAGCGCCCCTTCCGGTATTTGCCAAGGCGAAATATATAACCATCGCGTCGGGATGGGTGACCGGGGTTTACTACCCCTGTGCAGGGGCGATTTCGAGGATCCTCTGGATGGAGAGGGAGAAATTGGGCGTTCGGGCGACGGTTGAATCCTCGGGCGCTTCTGTGGCCAACTCCAACCTGATCGCCAGTAAGGATGCGGATCTGGCGCTCCTGCAGAACGACATCGCTAATTACGCGCACTACGGCAAGCTCATGTTCCAGAAACCCATTAAGGACATGCTGGGTGTTGCCACCATGTATCCGGAGACCTGCCAGATTCAGGTGAGAAAAGGTGCGGGGATCAAATCCGTAGCCGACCTGAAGGGAAAGCGCGTGGCCATCGGGCCACTGGGAAGCGGGACGGAGCAGAACACCAAACAGATCCTCGAGGTCTTCGGGCTGACTGTCAAGGATTTGGGTAAGGTGGAGCAGCTTACCTCTACCGAATCCGCTGACTTCATGAAGGACGGAAGGATCGATGCGGCCTTCTATACTACCGGCGTGGGGGCCGCCGTGTTAGCCGATACCGCCCTGATGACGCCCTGCGATCTCGTCCCTATCGACGATGCGCATATCGAAAAGCTCAAGGCCAAATACCCCTTCTACGCCAAGGATGTCGTCAAGGCAGGCACCTATAAAGGCCTTGACAGGGATGTACCGATGGTAGCCGTCATGGCCATGTTGGTTGCGAGGAAGGGCCTGAAAAAGGATCTCGTCTACAACGTGACAAAGGCAATCTTCGAGCACCTGGATCGGCTCCATGCGGCTCATGCCAAGCTGAAGGCCGTCACCCTGGAGAGCGCCATGGATGGGATGTCCATCCCACTCCATCCAGGAGCAGAACAGTACTTCAAGGAGAAGGGAATTTTGAAGAAGTGAGAAGGCCTCGCGAGGGGTGTTTACAGTTGGAGTCGCTGGGCTTTGGGCGGGGCAATCTCCCCGCCCAAAGTTCTATCCACCTCTGTTCATGCTAACAGGATTAAGTTGAAGGCGTATGCGGGTATTTGATTGGTTTCGAAAGAGGAAGATCGGGAAAGAAGTGGCCATTGAGGCCGAATTTGGCGCCCGAAGGTTAACGGGCATCTTACGGATCTTCACCGGGACCGTCGCCATCGCCATGTCCTTCTACCATTTCTATACGGCGGGGATAGGGATTCCAACGGCCTCTATCCACCGTTCCGTGCACCTCTGTTTCGCCCTGGCTCTCTGCTTCTTCCTGTTTCCTGGAACCCGCAAGGGCCGGAGGGATACCATCCCCATCTTGGATTGGACACTGGCCATATGCGGGGCTATGGCCGCCATCTACGTGGCGGTCTTCTACAAGGACATTGTCTTTCGCGTCGGAAACCCCACGAGTTTGGACATAGTTTTCGGGATTGTCCTCATCCTCCTCATCCTGGAGGCCACGAGGCGGTCCGTCTCTCCGGCCCTGCCCTTCATTACCATCCTCTTCATCATCTACACCTTCGTCGGGCCCTATATGCCCGATATCATCGCCCACCGCGGATACGGCATCAGGCGATTTATCGACCATGAATTCCTGACCATGGAGGGACTGTGGGGGGTTCCCATCGGGGTCTCGGCAACCTTCGTATTTCTCTTCGTGCTGTTCGGCGCCTTCCTGGACCGGATTGGAGCGGGGCAATTCCTGATCAACCTCTCCTTCGCCACCATGGGACGGTACAGGGGAGGACCGGCTAAGGCCGCGGTGGTGGCAAGTGCGGCCATGGGGACGGTCTCCGGCAGCTCCATCGCCAACACCGTTACCACGGGGGCTATGACCATCCCCCTCATGAAGAAAGTGGGGTTCCGATCCGAGATTGCGGGTGCCGTGGAGGTTGCAGCCTCGACCAACGGTCAACTAATGCCGCCGGTGATGGGGGCTGCCGCCTTTATCATGGCGGAGTTTACCGATATTCCCTATATCCAAATCGTCAAACACGCCTTTATCCCTGCGGTTCTCAGCTACGTTGCCATCTTCAGCATCATCCACCTGGAGGCCATTAAGAGCGGGATCCAGAGGCTCCCCAAGGAGGACACGCCGAATCTCCTCCAAACCCTCAAGAGGGGATCTCACTACCTCATTCCCTTAGTTGTCCTCATCTACGTTCTGATGGTAACGAAGTTGACCCCCCTCACATCGGCCTTCATCAGCATCTGCGTTGGGATCGTCATTTCCCTGATCGATAACCTCGTGCGGACGTACCTCCGTCGCTCCGGATGGGAAAAGCCAATCACGGATCAGCGCCTCTTGATTCAGAGAAGGCCCGTGGCGGATACCTACGGGGGTTCGTTCTGGATGTGGGTGAAAATCATCGTCCAGGCCTTGGAGATGGGTGCCCGAAATATGGTGGGGATTGCGGCCGCGTGTGCCTGCTGCGG
>JGI2173J19968_10000581_pt1 | contig 13963 bp, 9 predicted proteins | sample DeeMarSWOR136_30_FD_19968 | JGI IMG/M metagenome (IMG submission 19968) | reverse complement strand
AGTCCCACCTGTCTTACCCGCACCGGTTGACGGTATCCTCTTTTCTACGCTGTCTAGCCTGAGGGTCATCTTCACTTTCCCGGCCTGGACTTCAACGAGCCCGCGCTCCTCAGACATCGAAAGCACCGTTGCTGGCACTCCAGCCTCTTTCAGCCAGACGGTATCACCGGCGGTGATCGGGCCTACCTCCGCTTCCGTTCCTTCCATTTCAACCACCGGTCTGGCCTGCCATACCCCGGCATCAAGCTGGTCCTGTGCCTCTGCCAGTGCTTTTTTAGCCTGCTCGATTCTTTCTCGGGATTTTTCCTTACGTAATTCCGCTGCCGCCTCGCGAATTTTCATCTGCAGTTCGGCAGCCTCGCGGACTATCTGGTCGCGTGTCTGCTTGATGATTCTCCGTCTCTCTTCTTCTAGCTGGCGGAGTCTGTTTTTCAAGTCTGCGTCGTTCTGCTCTGCTTCATTCAGTTCCTTCTCCAGGCTGTTGCGAAGCGACTCAACATTCTTCTGTTCAGTCACCAGATGGGTAAGCAAAGCTTCGATCTGTTGAGCACCTTGAGAAAGCATGTGTCGGGCGCGGCTGATAATCTCCGCCGGCAGTCCCAGGCGAGATGCTGTGGCCAGAGCATTGCTACCGCCCGGGATACCCACTGTCAGGTGGTAGGTTGGTGTCATCGTAACGGGGTCCACGTCAAGAGCCGCGTTTTCCATGCCATCGGTAGCGTGGGCCAGCGCCTTTAATTCGGTGTAGTGAGTGGTAGCTATAGTCATGGTCCCCTGTGGTAATAAATGGAGCAGGATAGCTCGGCCAAGAGCCGAACCTTCGCCCGGGTCGGTGTTTGTGCCCAGTTCGTCTAACAGCACCAGGCTCCTTGCCGTGGCGTTGTTGATGATGCGCACGATGTTGCCTATGTGCCAGCTGAAGGTAGAAAGCGTCTGCTCAATGCTCTGCTCATCACCGATGTCGGCATACACACTGTCAAAAACGGGGATGTGACTTTCCGCCAGAGCCGGAATTGGCAAACCAGCCTGCGCCATCAAGCTGAGCAGTCCTATCGTTTTGAGAGCGACCGTCTTACCACCTGTATTAGGCCCGGTAATGACCAGCACTGAAAAGTCTCGACCAATCTCGACCGACAGCGGCACTGCCTTGTTTCCCAGCAACGGATGCCTGGCTTCGACCAGCCTGAGCGCTCCGACCGACTCATGTCCCTCTGCCTCAGCGCTTCTACCAGCGGCTATGATAATAGGCTCGGTGGCTTTAGCTCCTCTGGCGTATCTTGCCTTAGCCAGCGCCAGGTCAACTTCAGCAATTAGTCCTATGTTGTGTGAAATTTCGCTTTCCAATGCTCCTACGTCAGCACTGAGCGTTCTTAGTATCCTTTCTATTTCGTCTTTCTCTTCCGCAACCAACTCCCGCAGTTCATTTTGCACGTCTGTAGTTGTCCATGGCTCGATAAATACAGTGGCCTCGGTATTGGAGACGTCGTGGACAATGCCCTTTATCTGTCGGCGAAATTCCACCTTGATGGGAATTACATACCGACCTTCACGTTCGGTAACAATGGGTTCCTGGATTATTTTCCGTCCTCTGGGTGAGGCGATTATGGCTTGCAGGTGAGTGAGNAGCTCCTGGCGTACCTCTCGCATTCTATGTCTCACCGACGCCAGTTTAGGTGAAGCGGTATCCAGCAGGTCACCGGTCGGGCTCAAGCAGCTATCAATATCCTTTTGAAGCTGGTCCAGTGCTACAATGTCTCGGGCCAGACCACTTAATAACGGGAGTTCGCTTGACACGTTCATCAGGTGGTTTTTTAGCTTGCGGGCAGAGACCAGCGTCTTTTGAATTTCCAGCAGAGATTGAGGGTCCAAGACTTTGCCGCGTAGCGCCATCTTCACCACTTCCCGGATATCAGTAACTTCGCCTATATGGGTATCGGGACTGAGTGACAGCAAACGGCGTGCCTCAGCCGATTCCCTGAGCCGCAGGCGAACCTCTTCTTCATCTGAGAGAGGAGTTAGTTCAAGGGTAAGCTCCCGGCTGGCGGAAAAAGAAGTAAAGCCGGCCAGTATCTCCCTTATCTTGTGAAATTCCAGCAGTTCTAAATCCCTGTTGCCCACGGTAAACCATCCCGAGTCGCTTATACTCTCATCGCCATATTAATCACGAATAGTATAAAGCAATCACCCGAGTTTTTAAAAAATCGACTTCTCTGGCCAGGGGCAGACAAGACTACTTACGTCTTTTTAAAGAGGGCTCCGAGGTATTCTGCGACATAATACCCGATTTGTAGTAAGCCTGACGGGCACGGTGGCCCTGGAATTCCCAAGGGCAATAGGGACAAGAAGATGCTATACTATAAATAACAGTGTAAGCGGTTGTATATGAAACTCTGCAGTTTACAGTAATTCCACGAATAATGTACTGTCCTTGTAGATTATACATAACCAGCGGTCGTTTTTGAAATCCGTGTTAAGCCATTACCATTGATCGAATATGGACAATAAAGAGGCACTGATATGTCAGAGCTAGGTTTAGGCGTCCCTTTCTGGGTAGTTGCTTTGATATGGCTAACTAAGGTCGTGTTGCTGGTTTTCATATCTGCTCTTCTGGCATGGCTTGGAGTCAGGGCATTGGATGCCCTTATCCCTCATGTCCCTTATCGCGAGCGCATAGGTGAGAGCCCGGTAGCTACCGGGTTGTTCGTAGCCGGCTTCTTCATCCTAACCGGTCTTGTTATCCACGGCGCGATTACCGCCCTCACTGCGGTCACAGCTCCAATAGTGAATTACATCTTCGATTTCAAGACGTGGGGGTTATTAGCTATGAGCTTTGCGATAAGCTTACTTCTGGGAGTAGCCCTATTCCATATCGTGGATAAGTTAACGCCTAGGATATCGTTTGGCAGTATTAAGGAGAGCCCAGTGGCTGCAGGGCTACATGTCTTTGGTTATCTCGTCTTCTTTGGCTTAATACTCCATGCAGCACTGACCGGACCGTTATGAAGAGAGCCGGGGTTTTACTGGGTTTAATAGTTATCTTATTAGCTGCGGTGGTGACTGCTGGTTATGCCTCGGCATTTTCATCTGAAGGTTTCTATGAGAAAGGCGGTAATATCTTTGATAATTGGGAAATATGCAGAACCAGAGCCTTTGGTGTAGACGGTTTTTATCAGATAACTGAGATAGGATTTCGCCCGGTTATAGCCTTCGAGAGTCTCGGGGAACAAGCTAACATGGCCTACAGCCTGGGTGAGCAAATTGCCGATGAATATCCAGACCCACTACAGAGGGCAGAGGCGGTATTTCATTTTGTTCGTGATAGGGTGGAATATACCACTGACATAGACCAAAATGGAAGTGAGGAATTTGCCCTGAATGCCGACGAGCTGGCTATAGCTATCATGGAGAATGGAATTGGTTATGGTGATTGCGAAGATATGGTGGTTTTACTGGCGGTTATGTATAAGGCTGCCGGATTTCGCTCTGCTATAGTGCTCGTCCCGGATCACACTGCGATATTGGTTTATCTACCTGACTATAACAAGGCAACGGCCATTTTCGAACTGAAAGATGAGCCAGGTTGGGTATGGGCAGAGGCTACTGGCAGAAATAACCCTCTGGGTTGGGCGCCTGAGCAGTATCTCGACACCGAAATAGCCGCCTACGAGATTTCTGCCGAGATACCTGCATACGAAATACTTGCCGAAGCAGCAGCTCCATTAACACCACCTCCCGCCCCGGCGATAGCGATCGCCGGAACCAGTGGGGTAATCACCTATCGACCGTATCTTTTTTTCATCGTAATTGGTTTATTATGGTTCATGTCGTTGTTCAGACGGAGGCGAAGACACTAAGCCAAAACCCGGCGTATATCGTCAGCAATTGGGTATTCGGGGATATAATACCTAATTTGTGGTAGGCCTAATTGGTGGGGTGTCCCTGGGATTCAAGAATTTTTCTGACTATAATACTTTATGTTCAGCGATCAATGATTTCATTGTAGATCGATTCATATTTTCCTATTATTTTGTTAATGTTGTGATCTTGAATAATTTCCAAACTCTTTTTTGACATTTGCGTCCGCATTGATTGATCGGAAAGTATTGCGATAACTTTTTCAGCAAGCATTTGACGGTCCCCATCAGAAAAAAGGTAACCATTTTCTCCGTCGTGTACTAATTCGGGCAAGGCCATTGCATTCACGGCAACAACAGGTAAACCAGACGCCATTGCTTCCATCGTTACAATACTCTGCAGCTCTGCTATACCTGCTATCACAAATAAATCAGCAATCTTATAGATATTCGGGAGGTCTTTATCGGGAACAAACCCGGTAAATGTTACTGCCTTTTGTATGCCCAGTTTCTCTGTTAATTCCTCGAGTTTTTGCTTTTCTTTACCTATGCCAGCCAATACTAAATGGACACTAGTGACGCGCAAAATATCCGACAATGCTCGCAAGATTAGGTCAATTCTTTTTTCTTTGTCTAATCTACCCACNTACAACAACACCGGCGTATTGATTGGTATAGCGAAAATTTGCTTTAGATACAAGCCATCGTTGGTTGGCTTGAATCTCTCCAAGTCGATGCCGCACGAGATTGGCATAACATCTTTGCTAAAACCAGCGTTTTTTAACAGCGCCACCGCGGTTTTTGTTGGTGTTGTCACATAATCAAGTTGTTCAAAAGTTCTTATACATTGTCCCCAGGCAAACTTTCGCAGCCACCTCTCGGCAATTTCTGGTAGATGAAGATAGTGCACCAGATTTTCGGGCATGAAGTGATTTGTGCCCATAACAGGGATACCAAGTTTTTTTGCTGCACTTACTACTCGTTTACCGATCAGGAAATGATTTTGAATATGAACGATATCGGGCGAGATTTCCTCAATCGCTCTCCGGATGGTCTTGGAAATGAAGAGCGGTGAAATTCTAAAGTTTTGATATACCGGAATGTGGATGGAGCGAATTCCGTATACCGTAACTCCCTTATCATTTGACACTATGTTTCTCAATGATCGGGAAGGGCACATGACAAAGACATTATGGCCTCTTTTTGCAAGTATGGTGGTGAGCCGATATGTGAAATAAGCCGCCCCGTTGACGTCCGGATAATAGGTATCAGTTGCTATAAGTATTCTCATGATTTCATCATGTTGATTTGTCTTTTCATCCGTATATTTCTAATTAATATAACTTAATATTATACAGTGGGTAAAGAGAATGCCAGCATAACCGCTCAGTACTGTGGTATCTCAAGGAAGAGCTTTCATACGTGGTGCAATCGCTTATTCTGGGGATATAACATCTAACTTGCAGTAGGCCCAATTGGTATGGTGTCACTGGAAAGCACCGTCACTTAAACACATTCTCCCCGTTGGGAGGTGTTGTTGATAGCTGACTTAAGGTTGAAGATAATATCACCTGTGGGTCTGGTTGCATCATGGGCGATCGTACTTTATAGCCCCTTTGTGCTTTCTCCTGCGGAAGACCACGAATATTGTTGCGACCACAATAACTGCCAGTATTAGAAGGAGCCACCCTACCAGGGGGAAAGTCCAAATTTTGTTGATACGCCCGGCAACACTTACATAATAATTAAGTATCTGTGGTGCCCCGTCCACTCCCGGGAGTTGGTCCGCGGCATAAATAACCACCGCCTCCCATACTTTGAGCTCTGTTCCGTCGGCCTGATGCACTATAAGTTCTTCATATCTTTCCGGCGGTACCGGCTCCCCATCAGCATTTTTGGGGACTATTCCCACATAAGGCAGCATAGCTGTCACTCTAGAGGAAACGAGGAGGATGTAGCCATCGGTAACCAGGTGGTACAGCTTTTCATCTCCTCGCTTTAAGGAGACGTACCCTTCACTGTTTACAGGTTGAACTCCGTCACCCGTGTAAAGCTCCACTGTGGTAACCGCAAGGGTCGTGGGAATAGGCAGGTTTATAAAAGGTATTGTCAAGAACACTGCATTGGCGGGGTTGTAGCTGTACCGCAGGCCGGAGAACTGTGGAAAGGAATAATCTCCCATAAACTCCGGCAACAGTGTGAGTACTTCCAGCAGACGGCGTACTTCTTCGCCGGTGAGGTAGACAGATACAATAGGACAACCTGGGTAGCCATCGCGTCCGTGTCCCATGCCTGTGGCCACGACAATCTCGTAGAAAGAAACGTTTCCTCCAGAGTGTTCCATACTGCCGGGAACGATGTTTGTCCGAATGCAGCCGCTAGCCTGACCTGCTATGTCGACCTTGTTGCCCGTGACTTCTTGGGCGACCATGCGCATGGCGTCCGTGACGAAATTGCCAAGTGGAGTTTCATTCATGGGTGGATGGTTGGACAGGACAAAGTCAGATTTAACTACTGTATTCATGATATCGTCGAATTTGCCGTCGGTCATTTCATCTATATATGCATTCAAGATGAGGGTATATTCACGGACGAGGGCATCGATTTTCGAATGGCAGGCAAAGCTGTCGTTAATGGGAATAAGAAAGGGGCGGTCGTTTTTTTCGTTGCGAACCCGTACCTTGCCAGTGCTGAAGTTGTATGCTAGTTCCAGTTGCCCCAGGTACCTTCCCTGAGAACCAGCCTGGACAATTATGGTATTGCCCTCTACGACCGGCTTGTACAGGACGGTCTCACTATGGCCGCCTATGATTACATCGATACCCCGGATATCTCGTGCCAGTTCCCGGTCCTCATCCACGCCGGAGTGACTTATGGTCACAATGACATCGGCACCCTGTTCCTTCAGCTCATCTACCGCCTGGCGGGCTGCCTCGTGCTGGTCCAGGAACTGCACGTCCCCGGTTTCACCAATTGACAGGATTGCGTCCTTACCTATAAGGCCGAAAACTCCTACTTTCAGGCCGTTTTCTAGCTCAAACATACCAGTATCCCTGTAGAGACTCTGGGCAGCCAGCGGATGGTCAAGTGGCGCCTCCGTATTGGAGGCCAGTATCAATGTTTTCTGGTGGGCTTCGGGGTATCCAGCCTGAAAAAGGTATTGCGCCAGTACGTCGGGGCCATAATCGTATTCATGGTTGCCAATGGCTACAGCGTCGTATCCAATGTTCTGCATTATGGTTAGCTCTGCGGCATAACCACGAGGTGTCAGCCAAGAGAAAGCAGTACCTCCCAGGAAATCACCGGCGTCAAAAAGAAGGATAGGTTCACCTTCCTCCATCTTATTCTCTCGGATTTCGTCCACGGCGGTAGCCAGGCGAGCAAACCCTCCTAGGGTGGAGTCTTCCTTTTCGGGATGGTAGTCCACTGCCGGTGAATGGGGTATGAGCGCGGACTGCATATCGTTGGTATGGAGTATACAGAAATACAGTTCTTCGGTTTCATCTGCATCACTCTGCAAATTTCTTGGAATAACCACGAATGAGGTGACTACCAGGATAGCTATCAGAATACAGAACAACCCTTTGTTGGTTCTGGGAAGGCTGTTTCTGTTACGCATTAACAATTCTCGTTATCTCCTCAAGATAGTACAAACCCGGTCGACAACCAGTGTCTTAAAGGAGAGAATGCTGGATGTTATCATACACTATCTGGGGACTGCCGGAAAGAACCCAGGCCAAGGTGAAGGGCATTCTGGTGACATAATGCCTGACTTGTAGTAGGCCTAACTAAATTAGTATGGTGTCCCTGGAATTAGCTGCGTTTCTTAAGCATAATCTTCATCCAGATATCTGTTAGCGCCATCTGGTAGTTGCCTTTGAATGCCGTTTGCTCTAGAAGATCCTTTATTTCAGTCTGGTATTCTTGCCTGCTGAAACCATGTAGTGTAGAGACTCTGTGTCCAAGTCGACTAACCAGGAACCCATATTTTTTGTTTAGTTTCTTTCTATCAGCCGGGTTGTTGAAAACCTCAGGACATCCATCGTATATCCGGGCTTCTTTGCTGGTTTTTAGCACACGATAGCATTCATCAAACACCATGCGTGGTGTCTTCCAATGGTGCGAAGCACCCGTACTGATCACAAGGTCTATTGAATTATCCTTGAAAGGGAGTCTGGCGGCATTACCAAACACAAATCGAGCATTATCAACGCCTTTTGCATGGCGTCTGGCAATCTTGACCATTTGCCTACTGAGATCGATGCCATAGACCCGTAGGCCGGGTGACCTCTTGGCAATCTCTATTGCCAAATATCCTGTTCCCGAACCTAAATCAAGAATGGTTCCCTTCGCCATCTTTTCCACTATGTCATTAGCTATCTTCGTTTCAGGCTTACGAAGAACTTTTGCTACTGTCACATTGTAGAATATGGCACCGGGGGTTGGGATTGCTTCACGCCTCCTCAGTACATCCTTGATGAATCTTGTTAGAGACATGACCATTCCTCGAGTAAGATGGCGCTGAAATCATGCCACAAAGGGAGGTCCATCTCACCCATATTAGCATATCCTTTTTTAGTATGGTGAAATAATGACTGACTTGTAGTAGGCCTAATCGGTATTGTGTCCCTGGAATTCGCTGGTCATTGGAAGCGACCGTCGTCTATTGTATAATCTCTGGGAGGTAAGGCAGGCAAAACCTATGCTTGAAGCCTATTTGATATCGGGATTACCGTCCTATCGCTGCGTATGATGCTATCTATTACCATGATCGAGATAACATACGGCGAAGAACGGAAGGGGTAAAGATGACCATTCTAGGAGATCACGGAGCGATGTAGAAGGTTATCAAGAAATCAAGAGGATATATAATAAAGAATCTGAGGTTCCCAAAGGAACGGTTATAACGAAAGAAGAACTATTCAGGAGGGCAAAGAAAATAATAGGAAATCTTAATAGTCGGAGATATGAGCGTTGTAGAATATGCTTAGCAAAATGGAGGATGGCATGTTGATAGGATCTGTACTCGCACCACTAGCATTCTTCTCAGGCTTCTTTGCGGTTATTATCCTAGGTATCGCGGTTCCTGCATGGATTCTGGACTGGATAATTTAGCAGGAGACGGCATATTCCTGCTTTTTCTCCAGTGGCATCAGATTCTGGGGTGTAATACCTAATTTGTAGTAGGCCTAATTGGTATAGTGTCCCTGGAATTCTGTTATTACTATATATGCTACAATTCTCTTAATTGTGAAGCAAATTATTACACATCGATATTTGGTTAATATTCTTTGGTATCACCCACGATCAGGGAGGAGCTATTAGCACCTTATTTTTTGTGTTGGCTCTAATAAGTGTTGTTTGTGGGATTATAACTTCCATTATGATCGCTTCGTTTCTGTCCAAGCGTGGCATTAAAATCAATTATCTATTCTTCAGAGTATTGATCTTTGGATATATCCGACAGTACCGAAAAATAACAATGGAGGAAACCGGGAAACCTGGGCCATTGTTCTACTCGTTCATAACAGCATGGAATCTTGCCTTAATTTTTGTAATAATCGCGATAATACTCTAAATCACCTAGGGACATAACACCTGATTTGTAGTAGACCTAATTGGTATGATGACCCTGGAATTACAGGTTCCAGCGTCCCCATTGGTGTACTAGTATTTGGCAAACTGGATTGAGTCGGCTATATCAGGTATAGACTTGTGGTTCCCAGAGATGGGGTGACGCCAGAATGAGACGAAGCGCAGTAGTCTGCATCGTTCTTGCCGTCATATTCGTAGCAGTTGCCCTGTTCAGTTACTTCTATGAATCGAGGTCAACCGGGCTTTTGCCCGTGATAACCTATCCATTGCGCGTTTACACAATCCCGTTTGCAATCATAAGCGTCATTCTTGCATCCTGCGGCGTCTTCATACAGAAAAGGAGGAGGAAATAGATGATCTACAAGTTCCTCGCTGTCTTTCTCTCCCTGGGTTTTATAGCAAAGATTTTAGGCGAGGTAATTCACGAGCTCATGGGCCATGGTCTATTCCTCCTGGCGTTTGGTGGGAGAATAACAGGCATAAGCATCTCTTTACTCTGGCCCTATAAGATGTCCTACATTAGATTTGCACCCCCGTCCTCTGGTTTCCAGTCCTGGCAGGAGATTTTATTCTATGGGAGCGGCATACTCATATGCTTAATAGTCACATTCATATTACAGTTCATCTTGCTACTGGGCTTCTCGAAAAAGGGAAATTGGGTCGTTTCATCAATGCTTTTCTGGCTGGCTTTTTGGACGTTCATAAACTCGGGTGGCTACCTTGTCGTAGGAGGTATTCAGCCATTCGGTGATGTTACCAGCCTCATATCTGCGGGGGCCATGACGAAGGAGATTGCCTTCATTCTGGGACTTTTGATATTTCTCGTCAGCTTCTTTTCACTTTCCATAATACTCAGAAATGTGCTCAGTAAAGCCGGGGTTAAAGAAGACGCAAGATGGAGTATCGTTCTCTTCTGGCTTATAGTTCCCTTGCTCACACTTGCTAACGTTATTGGTCAGGGTCGACCGTTGCTCTTTGCCTTACTGAGTTTTATTCCAGTCATAGCAGCATCCGCCGGACTTTTTTTGCATAATTTAGTCTTATCTCGCAGAAAAAAAAGGGAAATGCGTGCGTGAAGGAAGCAGACTCAGCGGTGTGATTCTGGGGCATAATACCTGATTTGGAGTAAGTTTAATCCTTCACGAGATGAAGGATGGTGCCCCTGGAACTCTCTAAGGCATTGCCTTGATAGCGATGATAATCTCCGCAGGTACTCGGAATACTTTGACTTTTTCTTTGCTTCTTATCTGATATCCTGCGTCAACCAGGCATTGTTCGGCATAGATTGGCCTGGAGCCCAGGTACTTGGGGCATTTCTTGTGCAACCATTCATAGCCCCACAGGAATAAGGACTTCCCGTTCTCTTTTGACATGTCAACAATCCCCAGCCTTCCGCCCGGCTTTAGCACCTTCAGTATCTCGGCAAGCACCTTGGGAATATCGGGTGTGTCAAAGACCTCAAGAGTAAAGCTCATGAAAACCGCATCGAAGGTGTTCTCATTAAAAGGCAGACGCGTTGCATCTCCACAGCACAGCTCAACTGTGCCTACCAATCCCGCCTTCTCGAGGCTTCTTTTCGTTCTTTCTATCATGCCTCGAGAAATGTCAATGCCATAGGCTTTTCCCGCTGGGCCGACGAGTGCTGGTATCTGCTTCAAGCAGTCCCCGGTACCAAAGCCGACTTCCAGTACAGCCTCCTCTTCCATAATTGATAGGCGCTGCAATGCCGTCTCCGCGGAGTTGTGCCGAATCANTCCGAGGGTGTAAGCATAGATCCGGCTGAGCATGTCGTANGCTTGCTTGGCTTCTGCTTTGGTTCTGGGGACTGGAAGTATATCGCGTCCCTTTGACTTATTTTCTCTATCCATGACTTCTTGTCTAAGTTTACTATATCCTTCGCCAAGGCGGAGTACCTATTTCCCGTTAGACTTCACCATCTGGGTATTCTGGGGTATGACACCTGATTTGTAGCAAGCCTAATCCTTCACAAAGTGAGGTATGGTGTCCCTGGATTTCTTTGGTTGAGGCTTCATACCGAATAGAAAACGCGTGACATTGGTTCGCCTGACCAGGATATCATAGGCCAGTATAGTCCCCACAAAAGAAAGTGCTACGATGATTGCATACTTAGCTCCAGCACCAAAACCCCACTGGACCACAAAGAAAGCGATTATGACGATAATAGTCTGGTGCAGGATATATATTGGATAAGCTCCTTCGGCGAAATATTTGAGAAACCTGTTGGTGAAGTTCAGAAGGCGTCTTCCATAGACCAGTAGTGCCAGTATAAAGAACCAGGGATGGAATGCATTTCTATACGCATCCATAATACCGTCGGCCCATTCCGGGATATTTGAAGGCCACGAGTTCGTGGCACTCAAAACGATAAGGCCTGCGAGGGGCACGACTCCCAGGAGCAACAGGATAAGCCTGTAGCTGTCTATCTTATCCATCAAGCGCTGGTCGGACATTAGTATGAAGCCGAGGATGAAGAATGTAATATAAAACAGGGGATTCCCACCGAGGACCCAGGGGAATTTGCTGATCAGTACCAGCAGCGCAGGAAACAACAGGAAAAGTATAGCGGGTTTCATCAATATACCGGCTATCCGTTTAATCCATCGGCGCCCTGAATCGCGGTTAAAATAAAGAAAAAGCGGCAACGCTATCAATGAATATACGAAGAGATGAAGTATGAACCATAGGTGTCCCACAGTGAGTCCTCCCAAAAAATAGCCACTAAGATCTGTAGTTTGCAGATGGAAAAAGCTGGCGAACCAGGCGATGAAGGATTGTGAATAGTCCGAGTGGTTGAGCAGTCCCAGATAGGACAACGGGGGAACAAGCACTAGTGTCCCGAAGATCAGGGGGATGAAAAGTCTCTTCAAGCGTTCCTTGACGTATTCGACGCCGCTCCGTTTCTGTAACGCAAAATATGTAGAGGCGCCTGCTAGAATAAAAAACAGGCTCATATGCCAGTGACCCACCGCCCAGACAAAGATATAGGTAATCACAGGACTCAATTGGTCATTCTTGATGTAATAGTCACTCCAGGGATGGAAAATACAGGCGGCATGGAAGAAGAAAAGGAGAAACACCGCCATCAGACGCAGCCAGTCAATGTCATAGCGCCTGTCTGGCGTGCCTATCAATTAACCCACTTCCATGTTAAGAAGTTCAACTTTATTGCATTCATTCGCTGTGGTGTTCTGGGGGACATTATACCTTATTCATAGGTAGGACTGATTGGTATGGCTTCTTTTCGAATTCTATAGCTCTATTGGTCGCTTTTTGAGGGAAAGGCCCAAGCTGTATGCTGATATGCACAATAGCGGGATATGCAATACTCCGTTCCACCAGAGCAGGTAAGGCTCCATAAAGAAGTTCAGTATCACGTTATAGATGGCAAGGATTATCCCAACCAGGCTTGTTACTCTCATTGTGGCTATATTGACCTTCGGGTAATAAAGCGTGAGTATTGCGAGATACACAGGTGTCATCATGCAGAATGTCAAGCCAGCACCGGATGTCAATAAGTAGAGCGGATTGAAGTCTGGCATTATTGTATCCGGGTTAAGGGGATACCAAAACGCCAGGAATGCCAGAGGAACAACCCAGTATCTCCAAACCGGTCTCTTTATCGATGTGAAGTCGTTCTTACATGCCCTGGCCTCCCACATCCAGAAGCCCGCAACAATGAGGAACATAACAATATTTCCAGTCACTATTGCCAGGCCATACTCGTCAGTTATGGCTACATTCTGTACAACGGCAAATAGGACGTATGTAATACCTACATAGATACTGAAGATACGTGTAACTCTGTTATGAAGGAGAATCATGCAAACGATAAGTACAATTGGGATTATTCTGAAGATCACATAGAAAGGTGCCAAAGAGTTTATAATAGCTTGTGAAAAAATTGTACCTAAGATACTTCCTATGTCTGACCAATCATAGGCCTTGGACACATAGGGCGGGATGATAGAACCACTCAAGACTATCAGCAGAAAAAACCACCATCTACGAGTTGCGTATTCTAATCTGGTCTGCATTCTGTGTACCTTGCTAGTCATGTCACTTTTAAGTGGTGGTGATAAACAATCTGAGAAGGATATTTTAGATATGAACTCAGCATCATGTTGCTGAGCAAGACATTACATCATGCATTTTGCGATTGTCAATGCCTTGGGGCGTGTAGGCTCGATTGAGTAGATGGCCTAACGAAACGTCATTCAGTGGAGGACCAACAAAGAGAGTCAATATGATATTGAGCGTAATATTCTAGAGAAATAATATCTGATTTGTAGTAAGCCTGATTGGTATGGTGTACTTGGAATTCCAGCGGGAATACGTTTGAGAGGTCCGAGAAATGGTATTAAACCCTCTAACAGGGCTTCCTTTCTCTTGATATAATTTCCCTCGAATTCGGACGCAAAGCTTCTGACCGTAGATAAGAGAAATCGAATGGTCGACGAAAATAATACGGTAATTGAAAATTCAAATGGGACATT
>JGI2173J19968_10000580_pt1 | contig 13967 bp, 13 predicted proteins | sample DeeMarSWOR136_30_FD_19968 | JGI IMG/M metagenome (IMG submission 19968) | reverse complement strand
TGGGTATAAGTGACTCTGGTATGGAACAGATTAAAACATTATGAACTCGCAATATTGATTCGTGATTTGAACTGGCCAGCATATACATATGGAACACGAGCCTCTCTAGACATGCTTGTTCTACGCCAATTCATACGCAGGAAATCCAAAGATAATCAATGAACAAAGAAGCACTGCATGATGGTTTCATCAAAGCCCGTTCTTTCCCATGCCTGAACTAATTAGTATATAAGGTGAATACAAATTTGTAGGGTCCTAAATGTCAACTGGCTCATATTTGCAGTTGAACTATACTCTCTTAACGCACAGCTTCAAGAAGCGTTCTACCTATTTCATGAATACCTATGATGCCTTTAGACGTTTCAGTGTATTTTAGAGGCGATTCTCCCTCCATATCAGCCTTCAAAATCTGCTCATCATAAGGTACAAATCCAAGCAGTTGCATGCCGTTGCTCTCAGTGTACTTCTCAATTAGATCTCTTTCAGCGGACTTCGCCACCTTATTTCCGACAATAAATACATTCTCGATTCCAGCATCTTTAGCTAAATCGTGAAGTTTTCTCGCGGTTTCAAGCGATTTTAGACTAGGGTTGGCCACTGCAAGCATTTTTTCAACATGTCTGGCCGTTCCTCTACCCATGTGTTCCAATCCAGCCTCTAAGTCCATGACTATTGCTTCATCACGTCTTACCAGCAAGTGGTGGAGCAGCGCTCTAACAACTGCGTTGGCTGGGCACATGCACCCGGCTCCCGCAGATCGTACCGTCCCCATGACAAGCAGGTTTACGCCATAAGGGGACTTAACGCTGAATTTGTCAATGATGTCTTCCACGCTAAAAGATAAGTTAAACACACCTTCAACGCCAGTTTGAGTTTTAGATTCCACTAGCTGAGTATTCTCTGAAATTGGAACAATCTTCTGCGCTTCTTCTAAGGCGATGCCCAAAGTTAAAGCCAGATTAGGCGTTGGATCAGCGTCGATGGCTAGAACTTTGAAACCTTCTTTTGCAAAAAAATGCGCAAGAACACCAGCCAATAAAGTTTTACCAACTCCACCTTTACCTGAAACCGCGATTTTCACTCGTTTTTCACCGTTTTCACTCGGTTTTCCAGTCTTATTTACGTTTCCTAAAGTAGGGCAAGCCATTTACAGAGAGTTTTGGCGGAAACATAAGAAAAAAGGGAAAGTTAAGCGATCTCAGACTGTTTGGGGTGGTTTATCAGGACTCTGGTGGGGTTGGGGCTGCTGGTGTAGGCATGGGATGCTTGCCTAGTGAGATGAAGGCTATGATTGCTGCGATCAATGCCAGCCAGAAGCCAAAGCTTAGATAAGTTGAATAATCCATGGATGCTCCCATAAAACCGTAGGAACCACTGGAGAACAAACCTACTACTGGAAAACCTGACACTGGCGCCGACTCTGAAAGCTCACCCTGCAAACCCACTGCAAAGATTACGATCGAGAGCAACGCTAGTATCCCAGCTGCAACAAGAATTATCTTTCCATTTTTTCCAACTAGCAGACTGCCAACTATTCCTAGTACGCCAGCCATTAAGATGAGAGCAAGAGCTACTGAACCAAACCAAAGGTCCATGGCAACAGTCTGCGATTGTCCCATTGCTGAAGCCGTTGCGATGTGTGGATATACTGAAACATCCGCGTTAATTTTGACTCCCATGGCTTCAGCTGACATGGTCATTGTCCACCAAGGCAACGCTAAGCTAATGAAAGCTATAATAGCTGCTATAATGCCGATGTAGTTTAATTTCAAAATTACACCTTTTTTTATCGTGTTTTCGGTTAGGGTTATTTCGATCTGTATATAACACTTTTCTTCGCTATGCACTCATCTGCCAATCTTACGCGTGCGCAGCGCCAAAAATCTCTTTTGTTGAAAAAAGCGTGAATCTTGTCAATAATTTGCTCAGAAGTGCCCGTAAGTCATAAATTGTTGAAGAAGGTTATCGGTCTACGGCGATTAACATGGCAAGGACAGCAGAGTCGTTAATGTCCAATTATGATAAACTAATGGCTAAAGCTAAAGAGATAAGAATTCTTCAAACAATCGAATCCATAGTCCATTGGGACATGGAGACTAAGATGCCTCCAAAGGGAATCAATCTGCGAAGTCAGCAATTAGCCATGCTCAGTCAAATTGAGCACAGAATGAGCACCGATCCAGAAATTGAAACTTCACTCTCAAAAATTGAGAAACACCCAGATTATGAAACCTTAAATGCATTGCAGAGAAGAAATGTGTATCTGATAAGGAAGCAATACGATGAACAGACCAAGCTTCCTGAAGAACTCGTCGTGGAAACCGCCAGACAAAGAGCCATCACGATAGATGTATGGAAGAAGGCAAAGGCTGCCAAAGACTTCTTCATGTTCAAGCCGAAACTTGACAAGCTTCTCGAGCTGAGAAAGAAAGCCGCAGAAATTCTCATGCAGGTGAAGGCTACGCCAACACCTTACGATGCACTGATCGACATTTTTGAGCCGAAGATGACCGCAGAAACGATTGCCAGAATTTTTGGAGAGTTGAAGGAAGGATTAGTTTCTATCATGACAAAGTGTTTAAGCGCACCGAAACAACCCGACACGTTGTTTCTGAAGCGAAAGGTTTCCTTGGATGTTCAACGCGAGATTTCTAATGAACTCGCCAAGTTTATAGGGTACGACGTAGAATCCTCAAAGGCCGGAGGCAGAATTGACGAAACTGAACATCCTTTCACTACAGGTTATTATGATGATGTTCGGATCACAACTCATTACTACGAGCACAACCTGGCGTCCTCTTTGTTTTCTGTATTACATGAAGGCGGTCACGCCATTTATGGACAGAATCTAAAGCCAGAATGGATCTACCAGCCAATAGGCAAAAGCTGTTCTCATGGGTTCGGTGAGTCTCAGTCACGGTTCGTAGAAAACATAATTGGGCGATCACGCGAATTCTGGGTCTACTTCTTCCCAAAACTGAAGGAGCTCATAGGAAACGCCTTTTCCGATGTGGCTTTGGATGATTTCGTACGAGCTATCAACCAAGTTAAACCTTCTAAGATCCGTATTGAAGCAGACGAAGTTACCTACTGCCTTCACATAATCATTCGTTTCGAGATAGAACGCGAACTGATAGCAGGCAAAATTGCTGTGGCAGACCTCCCTGAGATTTGGAACCGAAAATACAAAGAGTATCTAGACATGGATATCAAAAACGACTCAGAAGGCGTTATGCAAGATACCCATTGGGCAAGCGGTTACTTCGGCTATTTCCCGACCTACGCGTTGGGCAACATATACAGTGGACAAATAATCATCGCAATGGAAAGAACCATACCTAACTGGAGAGACCAAATTGCAAAGGGCAACTTCCAAGACGTCAAAAGATGGCTAATCGAGAACATCCACAACCGCGGAAATCTTTACGATCCAGCAGTCCTTATCAAGAAAATCACGGGTGAAGAAATAAACGTCAAGCCTTATCTCGAATATCTTGACAGGAAATACTCATGGATATGCGGATACTAGATGGCAACTGAAATTATTATATTGGAATGTGCTAGGCGCCCAAAAGTTCTGTTAAGTCGGCTCAACCACGAATTTTTTCCGCTTTTCCTCGTTTTCACCACTTTTCTACACCTTGCGGATTTTGCTCGTTTTGGTTCGTGTACGTGCAAATTGATTTATATAGTAGCCATGAGACTCTTTCTCGATTTAAATGTTCAAAGAAGTAGAAGAAGCTTATGAGCGAATAAAAGAAATCGTTAATCCCACTCCCGTATTGACTTCTTCAACCATTAATGAAATAATCGGCAGTGAGTGTTTCTTCAAGTGCGAGAATTTTCAGAAAACCGGGGCTTTCAAATTCAGGGGGGCCTTCAATACATTGTCACAATTATCTTCAGAACAGAAGAAGAAAGGAGTAATAACACATTCCTCTGGAAACCATGCACAGGCACTGGCTTTAGCTGCCAAACTTCTAGGAATTAAAGCAGTAGTTGTTATGCCTAGAAATGCTTCTCCGGTGAAGGTAGCTGCGACGAGAGGTTACGGGGCGGAAATAGTTGTCTGTGGTTCTCAGCCAACTGATAGAGAGAAAGCTGTTATACCTCTCATCCAGAGGAATGGCTATGCTCTTGTACATCCGTCTAATGATCTTACGATAATCGCTGGCGCTGGAACCGCTTCTTACGAATTAATCAAGGAAGTAGGTGAACTCGACTATATCTTCTGTCCGGTGGGTGGAGGTGGACTACTAAGCGGAACCGCAATTGCAGCCAAGGGCTTGCTTCCATCATCCAAAGTTATCGGTGTTGAACCCAAAAACGCAGATGACGCTTATCAATCATTCAAAGCAGGAAAAATTATACCGGTGAAGAACCCAGATACAATAGCTGACGGGCTAAGAACTTCTCTTGGAAATAACACTTTTAGGATAATAAAAGAGAAAGTAGATCAAATAATCACTGTTACAGAAAAAGAAATCTTAGACGCAATGCAGCTCCTCTGGGAAAGAATGAAACTGGTGGTTGAGCCTTCCGGAGCTGTTTCACTAGCAGGGGTATTGTCAAAACAAATAGATTTAGAGTCTAAAAGAGTAGGGATAATAATCAGTGGGGGAAACATTGACTTAACTGATTTCTTTGCAAAAATTCGAAAAACAATAAAATCCTCCAAATAGCCTAAATTGCTGGAGCAGCGTTACAGCACCTAGATTTGGGTTCTAACTTATAGTTAACTCACCTAGATTTCTTGGGTAATACGTAATTATCTCTGCACCACTTTTGGTTAACAAAACAGTGTCGGAGTGACGGAAACCTGCAAATCCAGTTTCGTAAATGCCTGGTTCACAGCTCACAACCATTCCAACCCGTAAGGGTTCATCGTTACCCACGTCTAACCATGGGGGTTCATGTCCTTCTAAGCCCAAGCCATGTCCAGTGTGATGCTTCACCAAATGCATTAGGCCAGCCTTCTTGAAAACTTTAATCGTTGCCTTGTCAATTTCATTGCTTTTGACTCCAGGATTAAACACTTCGAAAGCGGCTTCTTGAGCTTTAACCATCACATTGAAATAACGTTTCTGTTTAGGTGTTGGTTTCCCCACGATCATTGTTCGTTCCAGTTCACAGCTGTAGCCGCCTATGTCTGCACCTGCACCAGTAATAATGACGTCGCCTTTTCTAATCATACACTTAGTCGCAATAGCATGCGGTATTGCACTCATTTCACCTATTTGACCTCTAAAGCCGACGCTTACGGGAGAACTTCTACGCATAGGTTCATAATAGGGTCCAAGAGCTTTTTTCATAAGTGCGGATGCTTCGCAGGAAGCCGCTAATGCGATCTCGACATCCCATAAGCCTTCAGCTGTATATTCTTGCAGTAGGGTATGCGCTAGATCTGCCCATTTGGCGCTCTCTTTCATGAGCGCTATTTCCTCTTTTGATTTTATGAGGCGCATAGAAGGCACCAGATTTTTCATGCTCACAAACTTTGATTCATGGAACCTTTTTGCGATTGATGGACCTTTGTAGCCCCAGACTCTAGAAGTTCCAGCCTTGTTGTCGATACCTATGCGCTTTTTGGCTAAACCCATGTCCCTTAAGAACTCAGCGAAATACTCAATTGGATGCTTTTCCCCAGGATAATCCATGTAAGTCTTGACATTTTCAATAATTCTTGTTTTCAAAGGTATATGGTCTTTTTCCAAAAGAGGCCCCATAAAGGTAATTTCACCGTCAACTGGTATGACGAGTGCTGCTGGTCGTTCAGTAGCAATAAATGAGTAACCCGTTAGATAGAATATACTTGTAGTGTCTGTTAAATACAATGCGTCAAGTTTCCGTTTCATTAAAGAATTTCTAACTCGCTCTATGCGACTTGTATATTCAGCTTCACTTATTGAGAATTTTACCATAACGACTCCATTCCAAAGATTTGTCAAACGTTATAACAGAAAAGAGATAAATGTTTTTCACGAGTAAGGTAAAACGCGCGTGCTAAACCCTCATCGTGACCAGCGTTCAGAATGTGCATTTTTGTGCAGAAGATTTAAACGCTTTTTGTGTAAACAAGACGCTAGGCGAAATAGTTATGGAAGCCTCGGAAGCCGCAAAAAATGCATTGGAAAACGTGTTGGAAGCCGTTGCTGGCGAGAGCATATTCATAATCTGCGACGATGAAAAGCTGGAGATTGGAAAAGCCTTTGCAGATGGAGCCTTGACGCTTGGTTCATGGACAAGAATTATGGTTCTTCAAACAACCAGAAAACCGAGAACCGAAGTTCCAGCTAGGCTCCTTGAGGTTTTCACTCAACAGAAACCCGACTTATACATTAATCTCGTGCGAGAAATCCGCGAAGAAACGCCTTTTCGAATAAGCATTGTAAAGATGGAGACTCGTGACCGCAGGTCGCGTTTAGGACATTGCCCAGGTATAAAAAATGACATGCTCACTGACGGTGCCTTAGCCCTTGAGCCTCAAGAACACAGAAAAATGCAAAGCTACGCTGAAAAGCTCATTCAAGCCTTAAACAGAACGTTGGAAGTAGAGATACGCAACCCTGCTGGAACCCTCTTAAGACTGAGCACAGAGAATCGGGAGTTTTTCACAGATACTAAGCTGGACTGGAAGTCTATGAAGTGGATGAATCTGCCGACAGGAGAAGTCATCGTTGCTCCTGTTGAAGACTCGTTGAATGGCAAACTCGTTTGCGACATGGCAATCGGCGGAATAGGCACCATAAAAGCACCTGTAGAAGTTGTTGCCAAAAATGGCAGAGCAGAAAGCTTGTTTTCAAAAGACAAAAGTGTTCTGCGTAAAGTGAAAGAAACATTCGAGACAGACAACTGGTCCGACATTGTGGGCGAGTTCGCCTTCGGAATCAACCCTAAAGCAAGGTTTGTAAACGAGTTCTTGGAGGCAGAAAAAATCTTGGGAACAGTACACGTGGCTTTTGGAACAAACACAGATATGCCTGGAGGCAAAAACCCGTCGAAGAACCACATGGACTTGCTAGTCTCCAAACCTACCGTAAAGGTGACAAAGGAAAATGGAAAAGTTGCTACGATTTTAGAAAAGGGACGCTTTCAAATCTGACAAGTTTCAAAAAGCCCTAAACTCGCACATTCAACATTTCTTCTGCCCATCTCTTGCGTTTATGAGAAAACTAACCTCACATAAGCTTCCTTTCAACAGCAAATGACTTCAGTTTTTCATAGGCTTCTTTCGAATTTGAAATTTTAATAACCAACTTTTCGAAGGGGCAAATATCATTTCGTTTATAATTTAGGATAAACGGAACTCTATTTTCAAATCGACACAGAACATTGTTGTCTCGCAGCGCTCGAATTCCCTCCTCGCTTGCAGTGACAGCGAACGCTGCAACCACTCCAGCAAATACACATAGCAAAGCAGCGGCTTTCCCAACAATTCTATCAGCAACCGAAGAACCCGTCATCTCCTTGTCAAATTCTTCAATGGCCTTCAGCAATCCACCAATGCCACGAGAGCTTGTTTCAAAAACAACTTTACCCTCTCTTGCAATGACCAGAGCTAAGTTCTTCTGTTTCAGCCTTTGTTTGGCTACATTTAGGTCGTCAGCTTCCAAATTAGTTCCTCAAAAAGGCTCAAATAGAAGTAAGCTTTCTCACTTTAAATAGTTCTTTTTCAGGCATAGAGATAACATTGCGAGCTATTCTTTCCATTTCTTGAGAGCTGGCCAGTTTTGAAAGCCGTTTCTTTAATTCTTCCTGTTTAGCTAGGTTAAGTGTTACGGTCACATTGTTTCCCTGTAAGATTTGGAATTTTGCCAAGATGCTTTTTTGTGAATTTCGCAGTTTCAGTTTTCTGTTTCCAACTGTACATATGGTTGCGGCTTGAATTCCGTCTATGACGCAGGAGAAGGGAACAGAAGGCTTCGTCATCACTGTTACACGAAGCTTGGGGTTTCCTCTTTCTATCCTCAATTCTCTCAGGCCAATTAATCCCATTCTGATGCCTAAAACCAGAAAAGGACCAAGATGCCCGTGAAAATTTACGGCTTTCTCTAGGATTTCTTCTAATCCCTGTTTCTGCCCTTGTTCTGCAGTAGCCAAGGTTTTCACTTCACTTAGGGAAGATTTAGGTTATTGCGAACATTTCTTCTAATGCTTTTCGAGCTTTTTTAGCTATTGGCGCTGGGACATTAACCGGATATTTTTCCTCTTTTAGAGCCAAATATATGCGTTCCAAAGTGTTTAGTTTCATGTTTGGGCATATGGCGCCTTCGTAGGCGATTATAAAATCTTTGGCTGGATTCTCCTTTTTCAATCTGTGGATAAGACCGCGTTCGGTTCCGATTATGAACTTTCTCGCTGGTAGGTCTCTTGCGTATCTGCACATCTGGGAAGTGCTTCCGATGTAGTCGGCTATTTCTTGAACCTCGGGTGTGCATTCTGGGTGCACGATGACCACGGCGTCTGGGTGTTCTCGCTTTAGGAAAAGTATGTCGTCTTTTTGAAAGAGCACATGGGTGGGACAGAAACCTTTCTCTGGCATTGCAATAACTTCCTTATTTGTTTTTCTCTGAACGTATAAGGCTAAGTTGTAGTCTGGACCAAAAAGCAGCGTGCCTGAGTCTAGAGAGTTAACAACTTTGACAGCGTTAGCCGATGTACAGCAGATGTCGCATTCGGCTTTGACTTCTGCCAGCGTATTCACATAAAGCAGAACTGGTACTTTTGGATATTTTCTTTTCCATCTTCTAACTTCTTCCACACGTAACATCTGAGCCATTGGACAACGGGCGCCTTGACTTGGAAGAAGAACCTTCTTGTTAGGATTGAGGATTGCTGCAGACTCGGCCATGAAGTCAACTGCTGAAAACAGAATAATTCTGGCATCCCTTTCTTCCTTTGCTCGCTTAGAAAGCTCGATACTGTCACCCACATAGTCAGCTATATCTTGGATCTCTGGTCTCTGATAGTTATGCGCCAAAATGACAGCTTTCTTTTCCCGTTTGAGCTTCAAGATTTCATCGGTGAGAGTCATCGATTCGCCTCATGTTTATTGAGAGAAACCCTAACAACACGGAGAGATATATCTTTAACGTTAGAATTCTCAAGTCTTACCTCATATCCGTGAAGAAATCGTGGCTACATCTAGGACACAAGGTCAGACTACAAGCGGACATTTTGACTCGTCAGTATTCTTTCGCACGGATATGCCTATTGTTTCAAAGACCCATATGTTAATGGTGAGAAGCACTATTGCAAGATATGTAAAGTGAACTTTGCCCTAGACTATTCAGCGCTTAAATCTTGTCAACTGTGTCTTCGATTTCCTACCATTTTTCTTACAAGCTTCTTCTCTTGTTTATAAGAGGCAGCGCAGTGTTTGCAACAGAAAGTTGTTTCTTTTCCGTCAATGGCTTCGCGATGACCTCCTTCGTAGACTTTGCATCCGCAGTGGGCACAGATTTCAAGGGTTGGTTCAATCGCTATGGAGACGAGGTTGGCGAATCGTTTGAATAGTCTCGTGCAGAGTTCTCCTCCTTCTTCGGTGAGTTCGAATATCTTTCTCTCTTTCTCGCCGACTGGTCTAACAGTGTGCTTTACTAAACCTTTTTGTTCAAGTTGTTTTAGGAATGGATAGACAAGGCTAGGGCTGATTTCTTTTCCAACTCGTTTTCGAAACTTGCTGATTATGCTGTATCCATGGGCTGGTCCTTCGTATAAGATGGTCAGTATGTAGAATCGAGAAAAATCCGAGATAAATTCGTTGACTTCAGATGTCATGATTAGCACTCCTAAAGATATATCTTCAAAAGATATATTTATATATTTCCGCCGCCAAGTGTCTAATAGTGAACAAAAAAAGAGAGACAACAATGACCAAAGAAAGCAAAAAGACCGTTCTTAAGATAGACGGCATGACATGTGCCTCCTGCGCCATGACCATAGAAAGAGCCCTAAAGAAGCATCCAGGAGTGGAGCAGACGAATGTTAACTTCGCCTCAGAAAAGGCCTATGTTGCCTACGATCCAAAGGTAACCAACAAAAGAGAGCTCATAGAAACTGTCAGAGCCACAGGTTACGATGTGTACTTGAAGAAGAAAAAGGCCGTTGTAAAAATCGGTGGGATGACTTGCGCATCCTGTGCTCAGACCATAGAGAAAGCCTTGAAAGAAACCGGGGGAATCATAGAAGCAAACGTGAACCTTGCTACTGAAAAGGCCGTTGTGGTTTATGATACGCAGGAAATCGATTATGAAGATATAAAGAAGGTAATAGAAGCCACAGGCTATCAGGTGCTTGGCAAAGAGGAAGGTGCGGTCAGGTACGAGAAGGTAATAGAGGAGGAGCAACGGAAATTTCATCAAGCAAAAATGAGAATGAGGGTTGCCTGGGCCTTCACCATACCCATCATAGCCTGGATGATTCCAGAGATGGTCTTTGGAGTAGCCTGGCCAAATCCAACGATGTTTAACATCGGTATGATTCTCCTAGCAATTCCCGTACTGTTTTGGGCAGGCAAACAAACTCTTCTGTCCGCGACAAAAAAGGTTTCTCATGGAAGGGCCAACATGGACGTATTAATAGCCTTAGGGACATTAACGGCGTTTATAACGGGCCCAGTCATGTTTTTCAGCCCAATCCTGAACTACGCAGGAGTTTCTGGAATGATCATGTCCTTCCACATCTCGGGGAGATACATAGAGGAAAAAGCAAAGGGAAGGGCTTCACAAGCGATCAGAAAGTTATTGGAGTTGGGGGCCAAGACCGCCCGAATTCTTGTAGATGGTAAAGAAAAGGAAGTCCCTCTTGACGAAGTTGAAGTAGGCGACGTGATAATTGTCAGGCCAGGGGAAAAAATCCCCACTGACGGAGTAGTGATTGAAGGGCAAAGCGCTGTGGACGAATCCATGGCTACTGGAGAATCGATGCCTATACTGAAAAAGGTTGGAGACGAAGTCATAGGCGCTACTGTAAACCAGCGCGGAATGTTGAAAGTGAGAGCCACGAAAGTAGGGCAGGACACCTTTCTATCTCAAGTCATAAAGCTGGTAGAGGAAGCCCAAGGCTCTAAGGTTCCTATCCAAGAGCTCGCCGATGAAGTAGTGAGCTACTTTGTTCCCGCTGTTCTCAGTATGGCAATTATGGCTTTGGTTCTGTGGCTGGTTGTTCCCGACAAGATCGAATTTGTGAGCCTTTGGGCCCAGCAGTTCTTGCCTTGGGTTAATCCAAACCTAGTGGTTGTCACCCTCGCTATCTCCGCATTTGTCTCGACTCTAGTAATAGCATGCCCCTGCGCCCTTGGACTAGCCACTCCTACTGCCCTCATGGTTGGAATGGGCATGGGAGCTGAAAACGGAGTGCTGATACGTCATGGAGCAGCCTTACAGGCTCTGAAAAATGTAGACACAATAGTCTTTGACAAAACAGGAACCCTCACTAAAGGAAGGCCAGAAGTCACCGATATTGTACCAGCAAAAGGACAGACACGAGAAGAAGTTCTCCGCTTAGCTGCAAGCATAGAAGTTGCATCAGAACATCCACTGGGCGGAGCCATTCTAAGAAAGGCAAAAGAAGAGAACATAAAACTGTATAAAGCAGAGGCGTTCGAAGCCGTGACAGGGAGAGGTGTAAAAGCCAAAATCGGTCTTTCCTCTCAAAAATTGGCCCTTGTTGGAAACAGAAAACTGATGGAAGAAGAGAAGGTAGACTACAAGTCTTTAGAGGCTGATTTGAAGCGTATTGAAGAGGAAGCCAAGACAGCGATGCTTCTTTCTATCGATGGAAAGATCTTGGGAACAGTGGCTGTTGCCGATACTCTGAAGGAAGATTCAGTGCAGGCTATAAGGGAACTTGAAAGGATGGGGATGAAAACGACCATGCTTACAGGAGACAACAGACGCACTGCGGAGGCCATAGCCAGAAAAGTAGGCATATCGAGGGTTTTGGCAGAAGTCCTTCCGGATCAAAAGGTGAAAGAAATTCAGAAGTTGCAAGAGAACGGTGAAATGGTTGCTATGGTTGGCGATGGCATAAACGATGCTCCGGCTCTAACGGCAGCCAACGTGGGAATCGCCATAGGAACTGGAACAGACATCGCCATCGAATCTGCTGATGTAACGTTGGTAAGAGGAGATCTGTCCAGTGTGGTCACTGCCATAAAACTCTCCCGTAAAACCTTCGGCAAGATCAAACAAAACCTCTTCTGGGCGTTCTTCTACAACACTATAGCTATTCCTGCAGCAATTCTGGGTCTAGCCCACCCAGTCTTAGCGGAAATAGCCATGGCTACGAGCTCAATAACTGTGGTAGCCAATGCGAACTTGTTAAGAAAGGCCAAGATTCACCCAGAATATCGAAAGAAGGCGTACCCTCGCGAACATTAATTCAGTCACACAATCCTAATGAGGTGAGGATTTATGGCAAAGGATCTAGTCTGCGGAATGGAAGTGGACGAAAAAACAGCTAAATATAAGACAACGCATATGGGAAAGACTTACTACTTCTGCGCCGCCGAGGTGCAAAGAAGCATTTGAAAGGAACCCTCGCAAATATATGAGAACCCATAGGTGAAAACGTGATGACGGTGAGAGTCTCGTTCAACGTCGGTAGGAAAGACATTAGGTTTGATTCTAAAAGTAAAGTCGTATGTTTGGTCTCTGGTGGAATAGACTCTCCAGTTGCAGCTTGGCTGATGATGAAAAAAGGCTGTGTTCCAGTCTTTGCTTTCCTTGATAATTATCCTTTTGCAGATGAAACCACTAAGCGAAGAGCTATGGAAGCCATCAAAAAACTAAGCGAATATGCCCATGAAAACAAGCTGAGAGTCTACATGGTTCCCCATGGCGACGATCTCACGGATATCTTGAGAAACTGTCCAAGAAGCCTAACCTGCGTGCTTTGTCGGCGAATGATGTATAGACTAGCCGAGAAAATCGCATTGCTTGAGGGTGCAGACGCTATCGTAACTGGTGAAATTATCGGTGAACACGCAAGCCAGACTCTTATTAATCTCCGTGTCGAAACTCAGGCAATCTTTGATGTGACTATACTGCGTCCATTAATCGGCCTGAACAAGCAAGAAGTTGAAAACCTCGCACGAAAAATTGGAACCTTTGATGCATCGACAAAACCATCCTCTTGTTGCAGCGCTCCGCCTCCGAAGCCTCGAACTCGAGCTAGACTAAAAGAAGTTCAAGAAGCTGAAGGAAGTTTAAACATAAAAGCAATGATTGATCGAGACTTGAAGGAAGCAACAATCTTCGAAGTTTAGAGCGACAATTTAGACGCAACATGCAAAAATTCACATGCAACAGCGTAGCTTTCATCTTGTAAGCTCTATTTCAACTGAGCATTACGTATAATATAAATTGCTTCAACACGTATTGAAGCTCTGTTCAGGTGTACTGTTATGGTAGGGTCCAAGATTTTCAACCATAAAGAGTTCTATAGTCGGCAGATTGTTTTGCCTGAGCTTAAGCTGGAAGGTCAAGAAAGATTGAGACGTTCCAAGGTAGCGGTGGTTGGTCTAGGCGGTTTAGGCACTATTTCAGCACTTTATCTAGCCTTAGCCGGTGTAGGTCACCTGCGACTAATCGACCAAGACACGGTTGAACTTAGCAACCTGCATCGTCAGGTCTTATATGGATTGAAAAGTTTGCGTTATCCCAAAGTTGAAGCTGCAGCTGAGAGAATCAAGCAGATGAATCCTGAGGTGAAAGCTGAGTCTATTCCGGAAAATGTGCGCGAAACCAATGTTGATGATTTAATCAGAGGAATGAGCTGTGTTGTCGACGGACTAGACAACATGCGCACTCGCTATCTGCTAAACAGAGCATGCGCAAGTCAAAAAATTCCTTATGTTTTTGGAGGGGCCATTGGAATTGAGGGTAACCTTTCAGTTTTTGCTCCCCCAGAGACCCCGTGCCTAGAATGCGTGTTGCCAGATCTTGACGACCGTTATCTTCCAA
>JGI2173J19968_10000579_pt1 | contig 13971 bp, 7 predicted proteins | sample DeeMarSWOR136_30_FD_19968 | JGI IMG/M metagenome (IMG submission 19968) | reverse complement strand
TTCTTTTGATTTCTTCTTCTTAGATTCTTCAACTTTTGAAATAAATTTTGCATCAATTGCATCTGTGATAAATACATCTTTTCCAGCTTGAAATATTTTTAGACCAGCCTTTTTTGCTTTTTTACCATCAATTTTTAAAATAAGGGGATTATCGGTTCTTACGTTACCTGCTTCTATTGCTTTTTCAATAGTACCACTTAAATGCACTTTTTTTCTATCTATTGGGTGTAAACCACCTTCAAGAATAATGTCAATTTCTTCCTCAGTTACAGGATAAAAATATTCATCAATTTCAGCAAGAGGTAAATCATCAAGATTTACATCTATTGTATGTCCATAAGTTGCTCTTATCATTCCACCGTCTATTTGATATCTACCTCTTGGATCAGTAAATACCAATGCTTCAATATGATGAGGTTTTAACCAATTAAATCCAGATCTACCAATTCCTATTGCTTCAATTAACAATAAAATATCAACCCAACCCTTACCATCCATCATAAGACCAAATTTTTCTGGAAAATGCCTAAGAGCTCCAGCTAAAATACGACTTAAAGAATTAAGCTCTTTTTCATTCATTAAAAATTTCCCTTCTTTATTACAAATAGGACAAACTTCACCTCTGTAATAACCATGCTCTTCACATTCAGATAACATATTTTTCCATGCCCTTAATCAAAACATTAAGTATAAATTTTTGTACTAATCCCCTATTACAGGATTGGTGAAATTTTGGAAAAAGAAGAGCTTAAAAAATTAGCAGGAGAAAAAGCAGTCGAACAGGTTGACGAAAATATGGTCGTTGGGCTTGGTACTGGTTCTACTATTGAGTATAGCTTGAAAAAACTTGGGCAATTGGTTAGAGACGGCCTTAAAATAAAAGGTATTCCAACATCAGTTCATACTCAAAGAATTGCAAAAGACTTTAAAATTCCTTTAACAACTCTTGAAGAAAGTCCTGTAATTGATTTAACCATTGATGGTGCAGATGAGGTAGATGGTAATCTTAATCTTATAAAGGGTGGAGGAGGTGCTTTAACCCGTGAGAAGATTATAGCTTATAATTCTAAGAAATTAATCATTGTTATTGATGACTCAAAGATTGTAAAAGCACTTGGTATTGATTTTCCTTTACCCGTTGAAGTTTTAAGATTTGGCTGGACTTCAACGAAAAAATCTCTTGAAAAATTTGGTTGTAATGTTGAATTAAGAAAAATTATGGGTGATGAACCTTTTATAACAGATAACTCTAATTATATTTTGGATTGCGATTTTGAAAGAATTGAAAACCCATCACAACTTGAGGTTGAAATAAATAATATTCCTGGTGTTGTTGATAATGGTTTGTTTGTTGGTCTTGTTGATGAGGTAATTGTTGGTGGTAAACAAGGTATCATGTCACTCTGTAAAGAATCTGTTGTTTAGTCATGGTTAAAGTTAAAATTGTTGAAAAACTTGAAGATGCCAGAAAAATAATTAATTCTATTGAGTACGATCCTCATTGGTATAGACGAGTATTTCATACTTTTAGCGCCTCGTTTATACTATACTATATGTTACCAAAGTTATATTGGATTAACCTACTTAAAATTTGGATACCTGTTGCTATACTAATTTTTATTTTTATCTTGGAATACCTACGGATCAATGGTAAGATTAGTAGTAACCATTTTTTTGGTCTTCGTATGTACGAGAAAAAAAGAATTAGCAGTTATTTGTTTTTTGGCATAGCAGTATTTTTTTTGCTGTTGTTTTTCCCGCAGCAGATAGCAGTACCTTGTATTCTTTGTGCTAGTATTGCTGATCCTATAATGGGTGAAGTCAGACAACGACTTGGAGAAAAAAAAGTTTATGCAGTTGGTTTTTTGGTATGTTTAATTTTCTTTTTGGTAACGTGGTATAAAGCTGAATTGTGGATTGCGTTGCTGTTTTCTATTATTGGTGCAACTGGTGCTGTAATTGGTGAAACTAAGAAGATAAAATGGTTAGATGATGATTTTATGATTCAAATATTACCTGCTATTTTATTGCTGGTAATCTGGTTTTGTGCTTTGTATTTTGGGTTGAATTTACCTGATCCTATTATTCACCCAGGAATTATATCATGGTGATGTTATATGGTGAAAAATGAAGAAGAATATTTAAAAAATGATTATAACAATTTGAGGATAGTCAGAACAGAAATATTGTTTACTCCTCTTCTTGTTTTATTACCTTTGATTATAGCTGGTTTTTTGATAAATAATTGGTTTTTCAATGGTTTTTCAAATGGTATTTCTGATTATGACGGTGAATTAATGCTGGCTATAATAATTTTAGTTTGTAATGTTATGTTTGATATTCCTTTTATTGGATCTCTTATTCAGTTTAAAAAAAAATAGTTATAACTAATTTTTTTATTATTTAATAAATCTTGATGTTAAAATAGTTGGTATTATAGAAATACTTGCTAAAAATGAAAAAGATATAAGAGAAATAATTATGATGCTGAATTGATGCAGCGTTGATATTGGTACTAAAAAGGTTGAAGTTAAGGCAACCATTGTTGTAATTGCAGCCCCAATTATTGACCATCCTGAGGTTTCTATAGATTTTTTTACTGCATCTATCTTTGATGAACCTTTTTCTATTTCTTCTCTAACTCTTTGCGTGGTTTGTATACTATAATCAATACCGGTTCCTATCATAATTGATGCAACAGTTATATTCACAACAGATAGTGGTATATTAAATGAAACTAAAGCCCCTGGCTCCCAGGCCAATACAACTAAAACTGGTAATAATGCTAAAAATCCAATTACATTAGAATTAAAACCTATAATTAAACATGCAAGTACTAGTAATAAAGCAACTATTAAGGATGATGCTTGTGAACTTGTAAGCTGTTTGTTTATTTCAACTGTTATAACATCCTGACCAACAAGTTCAGATACTTTTCCACCATGAGGTATAATTGCCTGTGATGCTATTGAGTTTATCTCATCAACTAAAATTTCTGTTTCTGAAATACTTTTTCCTACAGGTACTCTAACAACAATTAAAGTTTTAGAATAATCACTATCAATTAGTCCAGTTTCTGCAATTTTATCAAAAATAATCATATCTATATTTGATAATTCAATCAGTTTATCAATAATTATACTTCTGTTTAGTATTTCATTTACTTCTTTAAGATCATCTGCAATAGAATAAGCATTAGCTCCAGCTTCTCTGATTTCAACTTCTAAATTATACATTGCGTCTATTACTTCAGGATAGGTTAAACCCTGGCTTTCTGTTTCAATAACAAGTGCATTAAAGTTAGTACTACCACCTAAATTCCCTGAATATTTATAAAGTGCATCTATTTCTGAAATGCCTTTTGGTGCCATAGCAAAATAATTAACATCTGTTTTAATTTGAGGTATCATAATTAATGATATTACTACAAAGAAAATTGCTAGTACAAAGAATCTTTTTCTATAGTTTACAATTATATTAGCAAAACCTTTCCATTTATGGTTCTCCTCATGTTTTTCGAATTTAAGTATTACACATAAACAAGGAACAAGAATTGAAGCTGAAATAAAAGCAAATGATATTCCAAGTGCGCATCCAAAACCAAAAGTAACCATTGGTGGCATACTAGAGCTCATGAGTGAACCAAAACCAATGGTTGTTGTAAATGCGCATAAGAACACTGCTTTGCCTGTTCTACTGAGCGTTTTTTCTATTCTTTCTACTTTATCTTTTATAGCATGCTCCTCAGCATATCTATTTGCCAGATAAATTGAATAATCTATACCAAGTCCCAGCAGAAGAGCAACAATAGCAATAGATAAAAGATTCAACTGTGGTTGTATTATTCCCAGAACACCAAATGTCAAAGCAACTGCGTACATAAGTGGTAAAAATCCAATAAAAAGACCTTTTACACTTCTATGAATAACAAAAAGAATTATTGCTACTAAAACAACAGCAATAGGAATAACAATTTTAAGATAATAAAAAGTTTCATCCCTGATTGCACGTTGAATAGCAACAGAACCTGTTATACTCATTTGGGCTTCGTCATTTCCCCTGCGCTCAACAGATAACTCTGTTTTTGATAAAATTTCATCGTAATTTGCATTATCAGCAAGTTGTATTATTATAACACCGAGTTTGTAATCATCTTTGTATAAAATGCCCTTCATTTTCTCAATTGTGAGTCTGCTCATTAAGGAATATATTTGGTTTTCATCTTCAGGGATTCTGTATTCTCCTGATCCTCGATAAAAATTTTCTTCTTTTATAAAAGTAGCCAAACTTTGAATTGATACAATACCATCCAGCTGTCCATCATCATTTGGAAACCTATCAATATCATCATTTGAAACTACAGCATCCATTTCTTTTAAAACATCAGGATTACGTATATCATCTGTTTCAACTAGGATAATTATTGTGGAGCCTATTTGAAAATCCTCATAAACCTGAGTTAATAATTTTATAGTGGGATCATCCTTTGGAAGATACTGTGTTAAATCTGATTGCATGTACAAATTAGTTATTTGTGAACCTATCAAAATCGTAATAATAGTAAAAATAAATAGGACCGTTTTTGGTCGATTTGCTAATATCTTTGCAATAGGTTTTATATTCATATCTGTCCTATTTTCTCCTTTATGTTAATTTTTACAGGTCTGTAGTTATTTGTTTTATCTTTAGAAAATGTTAAATTTGCCAGTTTATTCAACCTTTCTTCCATTTCATTTGCATGTCTTTTTAAAAGTTCAATAGGTGAAATCGAATAGTAAATATAGGGATTTTTTCCAATACTATCATTTTTTATTTTTTTTCTAAAAATCAGTTTTTGATTGTACATTGTCGAAAGTGTTTCTCTTACAGTGCTTGGATGAAGTTTTGTACCTTTGATTATCTGTTCTGCTTTAGCACCATTTTTTCTTAAAAGATAGACATAGATACGTGATTTAGCTCTAGTTTTTAATATATCATGCACTGTTTTTTCTATGTTTTTTTCTTTGGAAAATCCTATTTTCTGCATTAATTTTACCCGAATTTTATTTATTTTTTATGATAATTTGGTTGATTTGTGGATTTAAATAGTTTTCTATTATGTCGTCGTAAAAACGATAATATGTTTTATCGGAATTAAAACGACAAAATTAAAATAAAATATTTTTACAAGTTTTAGAAATAAGTTATTATATATTTTATAATATTATTTTTAAAAAATTTATTTGTAATTTTTTAAGATAATTTGTTATATATAATGGGAATATTTATATACTACTATATTTATAAATGTTGCATCTTTCCAAAATAATAAGGAGGATAAGAAAATGGATAGAAAATTTTATATAAGCTTAATTTTAGCGCTGTTAATGATAACCTCTACTTACTCTGTATTAGGTACTACACAAAAATGTACCATTTATCCTCAAATTTATCTATGTCAAGGTTCAATAGATTTTACAAAATCAGTCTGGAATGATGATTCTTGGGATGATTCTATAGAAGATGTGGAAATAGGCACAACTGTACGTTTTAACATATCATTGACATATTATGAAAATCCGGAAAATCCTAACAATTGGGTGCTGACGAATATAGTAATTTCTGATGAACTACCAACATGTTTGGTATTTGCCGAGAATGTTACTTTTTTCAATGCACCAATAATAGAAGAAGAACAAAATGGTAATTTTATAATTTGGAATTTTACAGGTTATGAATATAATTTAAGCGATGAAGAAACTATGTCTATTGAATTTGATGCAACAGTTGTAGAAACCGAAGAAACCGAAAATGAAAACATCGCTTATGTATCTGCCATAGAAGATGATACTTTTTATCACGATGATGAAGATAGTGCTTGGGTGTATGTTTATGTTCCTCCGCCACCTGAGCCATTGGAAATCGAAAAAAAAGTGTTTGACCCTGAAACAAATCAGTGGGTAGATTACCTTGATGTTGTGTTAAAAGGATCAAATCTGAGATTTAATATAACAATTACTTTTAATGGATATACAGGTATAAATTTAATGAAATGTATGATAGTTCATGACAGTATAGCTGAATGTTGTACCGATTATGCAGGTAACGAATCTTTTTACTATCCAAGTAATCTTTTTGAAGATCCTGATATTATTATATCCGGGGATCTTAAGGATGTTGATTTTGATTGGTCAAATAAACTATTTAATCTGTATCCTAATGAAACAATAAGTATTGAATTTGATACAACAGTTATTTATTATTGTTATGATGAAGTTGAAAATTGTGCATCTGCTGACCTATGGAGTTGTTATGGATGTCCTGATCCTGTACATCTATATGGTAATGATTGCGCAACAATTAACTGTGTTCCACCTGAAACTACTTTTGAAAAGAAAGTAAAAGACCCAGAAACAGGAGAATGGGTTGAGGAAATATTCCAATATGTAAATGAAACAGTGACATTCAAAATTGAGCTAAAATATTATGGTAACTATAATTTAACTAATGTGGAGGTTGTTGATTATCTACCTTTTGTAACATATTACGGCAATTATACAAATACTATACCAATTGATGTCTCAGGGGATGGAAAAACAATTTGGTGGAATATCTCAGAACAAGTTGAAGACGGTGAACCATTGAATGTTATCTTTGATGCATTTGTATGGGGAAGTACAGGAGACTGTGAAGAATGTGGTATAAATTATGCAGAATACACAGCAGAAGAAAGTAACACAAATAATGATTTTTCAGGCGAAGATACAGCTCAGATAATAACTAATTATTATGCTGATCCATTGCTTGCTTATTATCCTAATTACATTGATTTCGGTGAAAAGGATCAAGGTTGGACAGGTAGTTTAACTTTTGAAATCTGGAACAGTGGAGACCAAACACTAACCTACACATTATCTGAAACATTAGACTGGATTCAAATTAACCCGACAAGCGGCAGCTCAACAGGAGAACATGACACAATAACAGTAAATGTGGTCAATACAGAAAACATATATGGATATTTCTCTGGAAATATTTTAATTTCCTCAAATGGAGGAGATGGAAATGTCCATGTAAATATATATCTGAAACAGAAAGGCCCGATTTTGAGTTATTCGGTTAATAATATTAATTTCGGTGAACATGATCAAGGATGGGCAAGCAATGCAACTTTTGAAATCTGGAACAGTGGATTCCAAGTTTTAACCTACACGTTATCTGAAACAATTGACTGGATAGAAATAGATGTAACAAGCGGCAGCTCAACCGGCGAACATGACACAATAACAATAAGTGTGGTAAATACCAGTGATTTAACAGGATATAACTATGGATATATTTCCATTAGTTCTAATGGTGGCGATGGAAAAGTCTACTTACACATCTACATACGTCCACCCCCACCACCAATACAGTTAGAGCTTAGTATGAAAAGAGGACTGTCTATCGGCAGGGTTTCTGCATTAATAAAAAATGTCGGTGAAATAGATGCATCTAACATTACTTGGGAGTTTAACATAACTGCTGGGATGTTAAGAAAAAAACCAATTCCAGAAGAAGGAACAATTGAACTGATTGAAATAAACAAAAATGAAAAGGTTTATTCAGGAAGATTATTTGGTAGATCAGCAATTAAGCTTAGATTAGGTAGAATAAGAGGAAACATTAGAGTTTCTGTTGATGACTATAGCACTGAACTTGAGTTCTCAGGAATTATTATGGGAAGAATAATAATTATTCTAAGAAGAGGTATTCCTGAATAATAAAAAATTCAATACATTTATTTTTTCTTTTTTTTATAATACTTAATCTTTCTTGCATTTTATAACTTAAGAAATAGTTGGATAAGTTAGATAAAAAAACAAATTATTAGAAATAGTTAAGCATTAAATGATTTTAAAAATATCAAAAATAGAACTGATAAAAAGATATTAAAATTAGCTTTGAATCATCTAGTATTTTCATATTATGTTACTAATAAAATTCTAGGATTAATAGAAATATTTAGCTATGATTTGGTTTCATAACTTGGATAGCTACTACTTTTTATTAAACTTAGATTATAAGAATAAAAGATACATATTTATTGTTTAACCGTATTTGAAACTGGTAAGTAAAGAAGTTATTGGTACATATTACTGATAAAAAAAGAGTATCGTATACATTTTCTATCAAGAGTAAGTACTGTTTTTTTTATTATTAAATCTGTTTTTATTAGTGATAAAACTATTTAAGATAAAAAGTGTTTTAAAAAAATCTAATCAGATCCTAAAAATGAGTCATTCTATAAAATAAATAATATAAAAAAATAGTATTTTCCCTTTAAATATTTGATGAAACGGCATTCAAACCTTTCTCATAAAATACTACAAACAATCTCAATTATCTGATGTATGTTCCTAAGTTTGTTTCATCTAAGAAATAAATAGTTTTTAATCAGCACTAAATATTAATATTATCATTGAATAATGAAATAAAAAAGAAAAAAATATTTTTAGTAAAACCGGATAAATATTTTTTGCAATAGAATTATAATTATGTTCATAAAATTGTGATTTCTTAAATGTGGTTTAGGTGTTGTAGTAAGATTATCACTTTTTACANTAAGCCCTGCAAAGTTATAACCTATTGCATAAACAATTTGTTTCTCTGTACCAGTCCAAGAGTATTGATATGGTATTTCAGTATNGGTTTGTTGTAATACACCATCAAGATAAAATTCCACACGTTCTATCTTACTTACTTCATCAGTTGCTTCAGCAGTAAAAATTANTGTTTCTTTCCCTCCTGATTTCTTGGTTAATTTGATAGTTGGTGGAGTTTTATCTATTTTAAACTCAATTGGTCCTCCATTATGTTTTTCATTTTCCATATCAATCCAGAACCATGGTACCATATATACACCGTCATCTGCTACATTAAAAGGACCAGTGTAATTATGCCAGATATCATCAAGTTGATACTGGATTTCCTTTACTCTTACAGGATCATATTCAAAGGTTATAGTCACTGCTGATACGAACCATTGATTTTCACCAAGCTGTCCAAAAACATATGGAGTAGGTTCCTGAAGACTACTTCCTTGTGATTTATTTTGGGTTAAGCCCAACGATGAAGAATTAACAATTAAAAAAATAAGTAATCCGATTATTATAAACTTATTTACTATTTTATGAGAAACCATTTTTGCCCTCGCCATTGCATTAATTTTTTATTAACTTCACTTTTTTTAAAAAAATTTTTTATAAAAAAAAAAGAAAAAGAGAAAAGGGGTTTATCCCCTTATCGACCTAGGTTTATTTTTACTGTGTTTACGCTGTTTGGTAATGATTGTTCATTGTTGTGTGGACGTGGATCTGGGTTTTCAATTTCATCGGAGGCAGAGTTACCAGCGATATCGTAAGCAGTTCCTCTTACAACTGCGTTTGGAATCGGGGTGTATTCGATTATCCATTGGTATGTAGGTCCACCGCCTGTAACGGTTTCTTGTAGTTCGTTGTTAAAGTAGAACTCCACGCGTTCCATGCCACTTGGGTCATCTGTTGCTGTTGCTGTGAATGTGAATGTGTAGCCTGTAGTTGGGTTTCCAACTGCTTCATAGGTCATGCTGATTGTTGGGTTGCTTTGGTCCATGTCAACAGTGAATGTGTGGTGTGATTCTTCGTTGCCGACCTTGTCAATAGCCCAGTATTCAACTACTATGTCTTCGCCGTCATCTTCTACCTTGAACGATCCATATGCTCCAGGTATTGTTTTTATAGGTTCACTGCCTATCTTGTAAGCAATCTCTTTTACTCCAGACTGCCATTCTTCTGTTCCATCATTTGCATCTATTGTAACAGTTAGGTCACTTACATACCAACCGTTTAGACCATCGGGTGTAGCCGGGTTAAGTGTGTGTGTGGATACTGGTTTTGTGCCGTCACAACCAATTCCTAGTTTAATTATGTTGTTTGTCGGGATGTCATCTTTTTCAGGTGGTATTAGCGGGATGTTGAGTATTAGGTTGTATGTTCCTTGTAAATCAAAGACGTAATTGTCGAATATAACAGCTTCTTCATCACCTAGTGGGTTAAGATCAATATTTGGTACAGAGTCATTGTATACTCGTACTCCACTTTCATTTGTTATGTATTCATAGATTTCAGCATAACAGGTTAGATCGTTTTCCCCGAAGGTACCAAGGTTTTGCACAATTCCTGCTATTTCTTCATCTGAGTTAAGTGGAACCCAAACCGTTACGTCTACTGGTCCTGGTGCTCCACCTTTACTTAGGTTGAATGCACAGTCACCAGCAATTTGTGGTGGACTTGCTCCTAGTTGCCACATATTTAGGTCACCTTCAGGTGAGCCTGCCCATAAGAGCCATGCGTTGTCTGGTGCGGTTGTTGACTGGATAGATATCCATCCATCTGCTAAGCCAATACTTGTTGGTAGGTCATAAGCCCAATAGTACATAATATATCCGCTGTATGATAAACCAGTGTTAACAGGTGTAATTGCTGGTAATGTAAATGTATCGACAACTGGACCTGGTGCACTACCACCATCTTCGTAGAATGTAACTTCAAATGGCAGTGTATTTGGATTTCCTGGCGTCCATCCAGCTGAGTATATAAGACAGAGACCATAGAATTCAATGTCTCCGATTGTATCAGTTAAGTCCCAGAAGTTATCTTGACATAGATATCCTCCACCTGCTGAACTTGTTCTGAATGTCCATGACTCAGTTGGTAAATATGGTCGTTGTGAAAATATTACATCTCCTCTTCCAATAGATGGATCAGTAATTTCTTTTACTTTTACATCATGCCAGTAGGACAATGTGAAACTTGAACCTGCTACATCATTGTCTGGATTTGTATCGGTTAGTAACATTTGTTCTGCTTGTGCAATATAACCCATATCACCAGAAATACCAAGTGCTAGGTCAGCTGGTGTCCAGTCATCAAACTCAAGTTCTGCTGATTCACCAGGCTCCAACTCAATTGTACAAACAGTATCAGTGTATTCTGCAACAAATTCAATTGCTTGTAATTTTACATCATCGACATACCAGTAGTTAATGTTGTAACTGTATCCTATAAAAGCAAATGCTATATAGAATGTACTTGAACCAATTCCAGATGAAACAGTAATTTCTTCTGTTGTAGCTGGTACCGATCCTGTAGGATCTATTGACCAAACAGTCTCCCAGTTAGTTGCATCTGTAGATGTCATCACTGCTAATGTATAAGGTGTTGTATAGTGATTTACCATGTGTTTCCATGAAAGTTGTGCAGCAGCTGCACCAACAGTATTTATTGGTGGTGAGTATAACAAGAAGGTTCCTGTTTCTGATGGTGAATAGTAGAATCGGTATTCTGGTGCTGTACCACCTGCATTGGCTGAGCTGACTTTTGACCATTTACTATTGGTTACTGTCCAATCGTTAACAGAGAAATCTTCTTCTAGAACTACTGAACCAAGTCCAATTGCTCCAATTTTCATTTGGGTTTGATAACAGCACTCATCATATTGCCCAACGTTTTTAATGGTACATCCTACAGGTAATGTTTGTGCAGGTCCATCTTCAGTTGGAGAATCAACACTCATTACTGCAATATCATGGAAAAACGGATAGCTTAAGGTTATTTCCTTGTCTTTAAGATCGTTACTTGGTATTTGATCTCCAGTTAGTTCAATCCAAGCAGTTATCGGATAAATAATGATTACATTTTGCTGAGTATGCCATGCATCAGGAATCCAATTCGAGAAATCGACTTGCTTAGTTTCACCAACATTTATACCAACAGTTTTAGAATCCGTGAATTCTGTAACCATACCAGGATCATAGATGCATACGTCATCAATGAAGATATTATATCCATAAGCACTAATTCCTAGGAAACCAATTTGAATTTGACCTGATGTAGGAACAGAAGGAATAACAACCTCTTCAAGAGCCCACCCTGGATCACCCATTAGGGGAATAGTAGCTCCAGCATCTTGCCATCCACTTACTCCATCATTATACTGTACTTGAATTTGATCGGCACCAGAAGAATAATGGTACATCATGAATTTTACTCTAAGTGAATTTGCAGTACCAACACTAATAGGATTTAAATTGTATAACCTTGCTTTTTCTCCTGATGGCGCATTATATGAATTATATTCCGCCATTTGAGTACCTGAATAAGGTGAACATGTTGGTAATGTGCCAGTGTTGACAAGTAACCATTGGTTAGTTGCACTGGTTCCTGAAACTTGTTCCCAAGCCCAGTCAACCCAGATATCAGGCATAACTACTTTGAAGTTTGTGCTATATGCTGTTGTTCCTTGCATACTATCATAGTATATTATGTTATTTCGATCGCTACCGACACGAATATTACCAATGTACCAGTATCTTCCAACTTCTGCTACAGTGTGCCAGTATCTAAATCGAACCTTTACATTATTTTCATGAGCTGCTAATGGTAGATCGAAATCATTGTAACCATCGAATTCGTAACAATATCGGGTTGCAAGGAAGTTATAAGCTTCAAGCCAATTTGTTCCACCGTCGATACTATACTCAATAATTCCATGGGTATAACCAGAATAGAAGTAGAAGTAACCGTTAATGTATACTTTCACTGTATCAAGGTCAGTACAATCAATAGATGGTGTAATTAGTGCGCAGTCAACATCTTCATAAGGACTTGTATAATAATACCTTGCGGCGGGACCAATATTATCATAACTTGTATATGTCCATGAGTAATTGTACCAATAGTTATTGTTCCATGTTGTTGGATTTGTCGGATAATTTTGAATGTCCATACCGGGTGGTGGGTTATCTCCCAAAGGACCCCATGATGCAGGTTCTCCAACCCAGAGTTTGTCAAAGTAACAATATGAGCTTAAAGTTGTATCTGCAGGACTTACGAAATTGAATTTGAACATAACATTAGAATACCCAGCTGCATATGTGCTTACATCTATGTATCGATTACCAGTTGTGCTTGAAGTATAAAGGGCAACATTATTCCATGTTGATCCACCATTATTACTCACATTTATGTATAATTGTGCGTAATCAGGACTATAGGCGTAGAAGTAAAAATAAGCTATACGTAAAGCGACAGTAGATAATGCTGAACAGTCAATACTTGGACTTATCAGGCTTTCATCCTGTGCATTACCATCACTACCAGATTCCTGAATACGTGGATAAACTGATGCTGAATATGATGTACTACTGGTATACAAATACCATGTACCAGTTGGGTTTGTCGTTTCAATAGTCCATCCACTTGGGAATGACCAACCACCAGGAATACCAGATTCAAATCCGTCACACCAATAATATGTTGGTGTAGTAAAAGTGTTAATTTTCATATTTACTGAAAGACTTTCTGAATTGTTTCCATTATTTCTTATGGTAACTTTTGGTGTGAATGAACNTTNTGCTGGTCCACTTGAAGGTGCATCTATACTCTTAAGNTNTACATCATGCTCTGGTGCTGTTGTCANAGCTATTTCATAACAGAATAATATATCNGGAGTTCCTTGTGAAAGACCACCGAGTGTTGAAAATCCTGGTACAAAATCATCTGCGAAGAATAAACCACCTGCAATACCAGCATTTGTGAAATCACCAGTTACATCGTGACTAACTCCAGTATATGCACCAGCGGCTAGGTCCCATTGAAATATCATGTCTAAGCTACCACTTTGGTCATAAACCCATAAAAATGGTCCACCTGCGGTTAATCCATCATATGCAAAACCGTATGTGCTTGTTGTGGTGCCTAAGTTGAATGTACCGAGTATAGAACCATCACTAGGATCTATAATATACACTGGGTCGGCCCAAGGACTTGCATATATAACATCAAGATCATTATTATATGCAATGGCACGGACTGAAAAAGTACCAGTGAAGGTTTGTATAAGTGTCCAGGAGTTGAAATCCATTTTCCAAAGAGTTGTACCTCCGTTTCCACCCCACATGTATGTTCCATC
>JGI2173J19968_10000573_pt1 | contig 14051 bp, 11 predicted proteins | sample DeeMarSWOR136_30_FD_19968 | JGI IMG/M metagenome (IMG submission 19968) | reverse complement strand
AGTTGCTAACTTATATACATTTATTGGTTATAAAACTTGAGGTTTTAATTTAATATGGAAATATATACTTTACTATTTAGATTTTTGAAATTAGACATTAGCAAATAATTTTAATTTTTTTAAAAAATTTGGTTTTTTTGTTTATAATTTAAAAAATTTTTTTAATTATAAAGTTATTCATACTTTGCATAGAGGAATATAATAATGGCTAAAAAAGCAAAGAAAAAGAAAAAAGTTACTAAGAAAAAAGTTACTAAGAAAAAAACAAAAAAGAAGAAAAAATAAAAAAATTTTTTCTTCTTATTTTTTTTATTAAAAATAAATTTTATTTACATCATTTTTTTGATGCATTATGTTAATATAAAAAGAGCAATCTTATAAACAATAAATCTATTTTTAAAGTTAGGCAAATCAAATATGACAATTACTAGAACACATTTTAAAACAATAGACGTATATATTGCTTCATTTCCTAAAAATGTTCAAGATATTTTAAAAAAACTTCGATGCATAATTACAGAACATGCTCTCATAGCTAAAGAAACAATAAATTATGGGATTCCTACATTCAAACTAAATGGCAACTTGGTACATTTCGCAGCATTCAAAAATCATATAGGTTTTTATCCCACTCCTTCAGCAATCCTTTCCTTTAAAAAAGAGTTATCTCCCTACAAACAAGCTAAAGGATCTGTTCAATTCCCGATTGATAAGCCTATTCCTTTTAATATTATAAAAAAAATAGTAGAATTCAGAGTAAAAGAAAATTTAACAAAGAAATAATATTTCTATTATTCTTCTACATTAGCAAAAGAAAAAAATAACCTTGCCAAAAAATGCAATGAAAAAAAAATTTGAATGCAAGTTTAGTCATAAATAATCTATTTAAATGAGTAAATTTATGAGCAGTTAGTCAATTTTGAAATTGAATTTTTTAAGGGAATAACAATATGAATAAAAAAACAACAAAACAAGATAATACAGTTATAATGTCAGATAAATATCTAAGCGAAGCAGGTGTGCAAGGTGGAAAGATTATAGCAGAAAAATTAGTATTAGGTTGCTTTATCATTGGAATACCACTATTTTGTGTTGGAATTTTTTCATTATTTTATATGTTATTTGTTACCGGTTCTCCAAAAAATTGGCCTATAATTTTATACATATTTGGTCCTCAGACATTGGGTATTATTATTGGTTTATTACTAATTATTAGTGGATATTTTATATATAGAGATAAACATGCTAAAAATTAGATTTTTTTTATTACATATTATAAATATTTTATGAATTAAATCGTTTTAATTTAATGCAGGGGAAGGAATTTGAACACCAAAATACCGGCATAAAAATGATTGACAGACAATCGATTAACTCTATTGAAAGTCAATATTGAAAAACTAATGTAACGGTTCTGGAGGTATACCTTCTGGTAAAGGTGGTTGAATATCAGGTATTTCCCAATTATAAAGATTCTCAATGTTAACAAGAAGATACATAAAAAAGGGAAGAGTTGTTTTCATCCAATGAACCAAATGGTCATGTTTTTTTTCTCCAATTTGTGCATCATACTCTGTTGACAACATTTCAAAACAAAAAGTAGGTATTCGAAATTCATTGAAACACCATAAATCCACATATCCCCCAACCTTATTATATTCGCTCCTATCAGTTTCATATTCTGTATTGGTCTTAACCCAGTTTTTTACATAATCAAACAAATTTTTTTCTTGTGTATTGATTTCAAACGGTGGTTTCAGAATTGTTTTAGCCCAAGGAACAGGTGTTATTATATTATGCCAAGCAGTATGACAATTCACATAAAAAGAAAAATCATTGTGACTTAATGTTTTCATTAGACTGCTTATAGCACGGGATTCAGGTTCAGAAAAAGGTCTTCTACCAGAGTTACGCCACCATTTAGATGGATTATTTGGTGGAATTTTTATAATAGGTCCCAGTCTTTTGCTTAATAATGGTCCCAAACGCAAACATCTACTTCTTATTCTTCCAAAAAAGATATCAAAATTACGATTTAAATCTACACCATTATAATTCCCAAACTCATCGTTTTGTCGTCCATCAGGATTAAACAGTGGAACGATGTAAACTTCAGAATTATTCAGGATTGTGTTAATAGTATCATTTTTCCCAAAGTTAATAAGTAGATAATCCGCAAGATACAAACAAGCCTCCCCTGCTTCCCATTCGATACCATGCATACAGCCATCAATAAGACAAGAAAATTTTTCTTTGTTATTTTTTTCATTGGTAATTCTGATACACCAAATATCTTTACCTTGAACACTTTTCCCAATAGAAAAAACATTTACTAAATCAGGATATTTTATCTGAAATTCGTTCAATACATCTGTTGTTTCATAGTAATCGTGGTATTCTCCATCCTTCCAATCTGGTAAAATGGAAGGCTGGTCTAATTTAACCTCGGGCACTGATAATGCCTTTTCATCTGATTTTTGCTCATTTTCAATACAACCAGAGAATGTTACAATAAGTAAAATACAACAGAGAAAAAGTGCTATGATCTGAGATAATTTTTTATTCATTGCTATTCCACTTTTTCATGTTTGAATAAGTTTAATAGTATATAATTATATTTTTTAGATTATTTTATTATTAGTAGTGTAAAATTTTAACACCGATTTGCCTATATTTTAGGGTTTAAATTTCTTTTTTTAACCACAAAAACACGATCGTGTAAAAAATGATGGTTTTTCTCCTGTTGGAACCATATGAGTGCAGGGGAAGGAATTTGAACCCTTAATTACCGGTTAATTTCTAAAAAGGAGATAATAATTACTCCTGTAAAAGACAACAATTTCAGATATTTTTCAGGTCGGTCCTGGGATGTCATAGGGTTCTCTTGTTGGATGAAAATCAATGCTTACAGGCATAATTAACCGTGGAATTTTCTCAATAGGCATCCCATAGATTACCTTCGGAAGGAAAAATAAAATAGGTTTTTTCAAACCAATCCAATCATCATAATAATTTTTATACCATCTACTAAAAAGAGATTGATGTTCATATCCACTCACATTATTATTTAAAAAATTATTTTTAGTAATCACGTTCGCATTTGACCACCATTCGATTTCAACTCCACAAAAGGTTGTGTCTATTTTATTATATTTTATTGTATTATAGTTTGAATTATAATCTATAACTACTCCTCGATGATAATTATTTGATATATTGTTGAATTGAAACAAGTTATTATTTGATTTTAAAGTCCAGATTGCTAAACTATTTTCAATAAAATTACAATTTTCTGTTGAGCACTTATTGCAAAATGTTAAAACAAACCCCCAATCAGTGTTTGATATAGATATATTTTTTATTTGAATGTTAGTGCAATTTACAAGAATTAATTGCCCAATTGCCCAATTTTCAATTATCTTATCCTTCTCATTAAAAAAATAGTATAATGGTTTTCCGTTTACCGTATTATTTTCAATAGTGTGTAAAAAATATGTCATTTTTAAGATGGGTCTTCCATCATTCTCATACGAAGTAAATCCGATCCCATCCTCTTCAAAAGTATTATCTTTAATAGTAAGATTTGTAACTCTAACACCAGATATTCCAAGACGATTTTCTCTAATAATATTGTTACAGATAGCATTGTTCGAACCAGTTACTCGTATTCCTGCTCTAAAAAAATTTGTAAAATCATCAGTATCAAACCCTCCACCAATTATTGTAAAATTTTTTATCATTGCATGCTCTGAAGATAAATTTATAGTGCATCCTTCTTGTTTACCATCAATAATAGTGGTTTTTTTATCTTCACCAATAAGACGAAGTCTCTTATCTAACTCAATATTCTCATAATACGTGCCATTAAAAACATACACTGTATCACCATCATGACCTTCATTTATAGCGTCCTGGATGGTTGTATAGTTCCCAGGACCATCCCCGCCGACATACAGCGTATTCCCTCTTGATGCTGGGAGTAGTTTCTCACTATCTTGTGCAATCGTTGGAATGATATAGGTTCCAACGAACAAAAGAATGATTCCAACCAGCAACCATTTTTTCATTTATTTCCTACCCTATATGAAAATAAAGACCTCTTCTCTATTTAAAATCTTCCTTCTAATGAACCGGTATTTACGGGTTCAAATCATTTTGCAGTTTCATGGCAGGCTTCTCCTGGAAAAAAAGAAAAATTATGCAGGGGAAGGGATTTGAACCCTCGGACTCCTGCGAGACAGGATGTCTCATCGAACCCCTTTTTAGATTAGATCTTAAGTCCTGCGCCGTTGGCCATGCTTGGCTACCCCTGCAACATAATATATTAAATGCGGGCGCCGGGAATTGAACCCGAGCAGAAGGCTTGGAAGGCCTTAATCATAACCCCTAGATCACACCCGCAAAATCAGGAGTTAAATACAATATTTGTTTTAGTATTTTACTATAACAAAAAAAGAATTATTTTACTTAAAATAAAAAAATTCAAAATCAGGTTTGGGATCGCCGTAAATGCCAGTACTTAGGTATTCAAATCCCTTTTCCTGCATGCATTGGTGAATTTGCGGAAGATGAGTGGTGAACTGTTCGGGTGGTGAAAATCGGGAGTTGTAGTAAATCTAAACCTAAGTTACACAAATCTTTTATGTCATTAAAATATTAACATTTTTTTTGAGGATAAGATGGTAGAATATGAAGTATTTGGAAGCGGTAGAGAAAAAGGTTGCAGAGGTGGGGATATTACTCATTTGGCTATAAGAGAAAAAAGTGAAATTTGGGATAAACAAAAAATTATTGATATGATTGAAAAACAGGGTGATAACTTTTGGTCATATGTTTATAAAGATGGTGAGAAATATAAAGATACAAAGATTCAAGTTAAAGTAGTTGATGATGAGGTAAAAGGTAAATATCTTAGAACTTGCACAGACCCGACAGAGGAGAACAATCTATTAAAGTTACCAATATATTATTATAGTAGTGAAACAAAAAAATGGGAATGTTGTCCTATTTAATAAAATTATATTTTTTTTAAGTCATCCGCTTTTAATTTTTACCGTAATCTTCTCAACGCATTATTACATAGAACAGATCAAAATTGTTTATAAATTGTTTGCCAATTTATTATTTACATAATTTTTGCATTTTGATATTTTTGTCACGCAGATTATTTATAATAGTTTAAACAAAGTATAAAATAATGGGGAGGTTGTAAAAATAAAAAAGAAAAAACTATGGTGGGTAAATAAAAAAGATTCTAAATGGATAATTGAAACATCAAAAGCACTTTTGGATAAAAATATTGATAGGTTGTCAGAAAATCAAATAAAAATGCTCTATAATTTGTATTTAGAGAATCTAAGAAAAGGCTTAAAACCAAAAGAAGCAATGGATAAAGCTTATCAAACTGTTAATTGTTTTAAAACATAAGTCAAAGTAACTAATCAAAAATTTTTATTGATCTTGAATTAATAACCTTTGAATCAACATAATTATTATTTTTTTTAAATAAGAAAGTAGGGAAATGGTTTGAGCGCCTGGGTGGCAGAAAACAATGAACACAAAAATTCATTCCCAGGGCGGAAGTGATTTGGATAATTTTCCCTCAAACCATATTTTTATATAACAATGGTAAATTTAAATATTTTATCCTTTATTGAATCCCAATTGCTATGTTAATAATTTAGTCTAATAATTTAGTTAACAGTAGAAGGTAATTTTAAAAAAATAAGAAAGAAACCATTTTTCTACAGAAAAAAACTCATTAAAATAATTCAGATAATTTGTATTTTCCAATAATGAAAAATGTGAAAGAATATCTAAATTTATAAAAAATCAAAAAGTATTATAATAAAAAAAAGAAAAAAGATTTTAGAAAAATTCCGTCAAAAATACCAATGGTTTTTTTGTGATTTTCTCCTGTTAGAATAACCCCTAGATCACACCCGCAAAATCAGCAGTTAAATACAATATTTGTTTTAGTATTTTACTATAACAAATAGAATTATTTTAATTTTTGATAGCAAAATTCAAAATCAGGTTTAAGATAGCCGTAGACACCGGAACTAATTGCTGGAAAAGATATACTTTTAATCTTTCTTTTAGAAGCAAGTTTGAGACTCTCAAGATAATCTCTTTTTAGTAGTTTTGATTCTCCTTTATATACAAGGCGGACTGTGTGCATCAAGAAGAAAATACAGTATAGAACTATTGAATACAAATTAATAAACCTTTAAAAATATTGAAAAAAAATTTATTAGAAATTAAAAAAAGAAAAAAGAGAAGTAAGATTTGGTCTATTAAATTCCTAATAGGTATCTTAGAAAGAGAGATTTTTATAATAAAGGCCAAACATAATCAATATCTGTAAAAACAGGTCCTTTTGAAGATACATATAATACAGCATTATAAATTATTCGTTTAGAGGTATTTCCCCATTCCCATGCACAATATTCTGGATGATCACCGAATGTAATTATTTTTCCATCTCCAAATTTTGCAGTAACCCACAGAGCTTTTTCTTCGCTATATTCTATCCATTTTTCTATTAATTGTTTTTTATGTTTTTCTGGTAAAATACACCACCAAGGAATATGGTAAAACATACTATAATTCCAATTCCAACCATTTTCATCTAATCCTTCTATAACTCCAAGATCTTCTGAATTAGGTGAACCATCTTTTTTCTCAAGAAACATAGGTCCACCCCAGTAATTGGTCTTATTTATTATATCTGGGAGCCCAAAAGAAACAGGACAGCTATGATTTACTATTTTTATTATAACTCCAGATCCGCTACCTGAAGATAAAGATCCTCCCCCTCCTGGTAAAGCCCTATAGATAGCTCTATCAACAATTTTAATTTGAAATGGAATGTAATTTAATATAAAATAACTGACACTAACTGGTAAATTATTTGGACGATAGTATCCTGAGGAAGCCTTCGTTCCTCCTCCACAAGAACCAATAAATCCTCCACCAGAACTAACAAAGTTACTTATTTTCTTATTAGCAAAAAATGTAATTGGTTTTAAATAATCGATAATCTCTGATCCACTCTGATTTTCACCACCAATTATAAACACATTAAAATTATTAATGATTAAATTATTTAAAACATCCTTTGGTGTTAATACTTCTTGATGACAAAAACCAGCTTCAGATAGGCATTTATAATATGATTCCCGATCAATACTAGGCCTATTATAATGAGCTATTTTTGGTTCTAACAAAATATGTATTTTTATATTATATAATGGTTCATTTAATTGATATATTTCAATGTTTTTACTTAAATTATAATCTTTTGCTATTGCTATAGCAATTGAATTAAGATCAGAATTATTTGTAAATGGAACAATAAATATTCCCTTTTCAAAAGAGCGGTTAATTATTTCACTTTTCTTATCCATGCTTTTTGATAACACTGAAATATTTTCGCATATCCAATATAGAGTCACATTTTCTTGAAATAAATTATTTATCAATTTACATATATTTGTTTGAGAAATGGAGTTTTGATTAGCGCTGACATTGATTATAAAACCATAACAATTAAAAGACTCTTTATTTTTTAAAAATTTGGAAGCTGAAACATAAACATCATTTCCAATATAATTGCTGTTAATAATGGTCATATTCTTATCCCCGACAACAACGTTTATTGATTTATCCATTGTACCAGTTGTAAGCACAATACCACTTCCAATAAACAACAATATTATTCCAAAAACCAAACCTTTTCTAAAAATATTTTTTTGCATAATACCTACCTCCCTATGATAATCCCTTTTTTGAAATTTTTAATAGTATATTTTGATTTAAATGTTATGAAAAAAATATTTGTAATAAAAGTATGTAAAAACAATATTAAGAATATAATTTTTTACATTGAATTTTGTTTTAAAAGTTTATTTATGGAATTTAAAAAGAAAAATAAAAGATTTACAAGATTTTTGTATATAGAATTACTGGCATCGATATATCACGTGAATTTCCTGCTAAATCCTTTGCTACAAATTTGATATCAAAATCTCCCTTAACATATGGTGGTTGTTCCTGCCAATAAAATCTGTAACGGTCGATTCCAAACTTTGAATCGTTATTCTTAATATATGCATTATCCCGCCAAAATTCAACATGGCTAATACCAGATAGTGAATCGTTAGCAAATATACTCATTGGTCTACCAAAGCCAAATCCACCAATTACGATGATCTTGCCTTTTAATAAGCGGGGCCAAGGCCTCATATTGGTTATCCAACCTCTTAAAATATATACGTGGTTTTTTTCAGGGAATTCTATTATTGGCTCCTCAGGTGGAGTATTATCAATATTGAGAATTAGGTCGGCCAAGGTAGAAACATATCCAATATTGTCAGTAGCTTTTGCGTATATGACATGTGCCCCTTCATTAACTTCGTTTGTGTCCCAGCTGTAATTCCAAGAATTTGTACCAGATGCAATCTTCCAAGTAGTTCCATAATCAAAACTCAATTCAACCTTTACCACCTGGCCATCGGGATCATGAGCTTCTCCTTCGATTAATATATTACCGTTCACCCATTTACCAGATTCGGGAGATGTTATTGTAACCTCTGGTGCCTCTCCTAAGTTATTTACATTTACTATATTTGAATCCTCTTCAGAGGTATATCCGTCGTCATCAATACTACGTGCAGAAATAGTATTTGAACCATCACCAACTGATGAAGTATCCCAATAGAAATTCCAATGCACAGTGCTTGTTGTCTTACCAATACTAGCATTCTCCCACTCACCTTCATTTATTTGAATTTGTACATTATCTATAGTTCCATCTATATCATTAGCTGTTCCATTTATTGTAACAAACCCCTTCACTTTAGTGCCTGATTCAGGAGAAGTTATTTCAACTGTAGGTTGTTGATAATGAAATAAAATTTCATTTTCAGTTAATGCTTTATTATAAATCCTAAGTTCATCAATGATTCCGAAAAATGATCGCCAGTTACCATCAAAAGGTGCCCATCTATTATTACCTATTGCAGCAGTAATTTCAGTATTAGAGTAAGGCAAGTTAATAGCAACGGTGTTATCTTCCATACCATTCAAGAAGCTGGTAAGAGTATGGTCTGATAAATTATACACGACTGCTATATAAGTCCAAGCATCAACTGTGACTGGATCATTTCCATTAATCTTTTCCCATCCAGTTCCAGTTCCATATCGTAAAGAAATAGATCCATCTGTATCATTTAGCTGCAAAAGAAAACCCTTAGGTGGAGATACTTGTGCAGCATCAAATATATAAGGACCACCATCTGGAGATGAATCACCCGACCAATATACCCATCCTTCAATAGTAAATTCATCAGATATGGTATCATCAAAAGTGGGTTGAATATATTGCACAATGTTTTCATCTTCAGCGAAATCTAATGCATCCCCGGAAACGCCGTTAGTCCAGTCAGCACCACTTATTGTCCCATGATTATTATTCCCTGAAAAGTCATGAGCGATATTACCATCACTTTCATCAAAACTCCAGTAAGCCAACAATTCTTCATTATCTAGATTAGCGAGACTGACCCAATTTAAAATTTTATTATGTTTCATATTTGCTGTTTCATTCTCATCAGCACAAATATTAGGAATTAAACATGTTCCAACTAACACTAAAATTATGCTTAACACTATCCCTCTTTTAATTAATCCATTTTTCATATTTTTTCTACCTCCCTTTAAAAAAATTCCTCTCAATAAACTTTAATAAATTATCTTTATATAAATTTTATGAAAAAAATATATGCAACAAAAAGATAAAAAACAGTATTAAAAACACCATTTGTTACGCTTATTTTATCATAAAAATTATTATAAAGAACTAAAAAAAGAAAAAAAGTTTTAGATATATTTTTTTAAAAGGTTCATTTATATCAATATCCATTATTGTTAATATTCTTATTTTTAGAATCTAATTCTGTAATTATTACAAAATTACAGAGACCTATTGCATTGTAATAACATGGCCAAGTACCACCTGCCAAGGTTAATCCTAAGAATCCAAATATGTATCCCTTTTGAGAATCATCTTCATATATTTTTCTGCTATTAATGTAGGTATCTGCATTTGTTGAATCCCAATTTACAAGAATAGCTGGACCAATGTAGGTTTCATCAATAAATAAATTATGAAACAAGATATCGAAAATAAATGGTAGAATGCCACGAGCATAAGCAATACCAGTACCCGTACTACGCAATAAGCAGAGAAAATGAATTCCCTTGATTTTTGCATTAAGATTTAAAATATTCACTATCTCTTCTATATCTTTACTATCAACATTACCTTTTAATTCTAATGCATAAATTACTTGTTGTACAAATTCTTTAATTTGAGGAACGTCTATATGTCTCACTGATTTTCTAAATAAAGTTAAATGCTTACTAGTTAAATGTATATTTGAATCAATATTAGTTCCATAACCATAATCATTATCTTTATCAACAGTAATATTATCTATTTTAAAACCTGAAGCTACCCTTGTTCCATCAACATATAAGATGTTACTGTCAGTGATTGGAATAGAAGATTTCTTTACCTTATCAACAGCATATGATGGAGTGATACTCATACAAATAAATAAAACAATTATTCCAAATACCAAACCTTTGTTAACATAATCTGTTTTCATACTATTATCACACTCAAATGTCATATGGTTCTTTTGCAGGTTTCCAATCAAAATAAATCCAATTGATAGTGATACCTCCGCCCCATGGAACATCCATCCAAATAAATGTAAATTTTCCAGGTATAAATTTCGGAAGAATTCTAGCTTTTCCCCAGTAATTTTCAGAAATATGTGGAAAACGATTTAATCTGAGTTTATAATATTGAATAACTTCTACAATCATGTTCTCATCATTATCAATAAGGTTATTTTTTATTATAGAGTTAAATCCTACATCTATTAGAATTACACCTCTATCATTTCCAATTATTCTATTATAGTTGATTAAATTATTTTCACTAGATGAACCAAGTTTAATTCCAGTATAATGATTATATCGAACTCCATTACCAGTAATTATATTATCAAAGGATCTAGAACATTCAATTCCAACATTATTCTGTTCAATTACATTGTTTTTAATAGTATTATTATCACTCCCAGAAAGGGAAATTCCATGGTAACTGAATTCACCCATTGTATTTTTCATACATAGATTGTGCTCAATAATGTTATAATCACTGCCGTGTAAATTAATTCCAAAATTCTTGTTTTGATAAAAATCATTATATGAAATGTTATTGTTGTTACTATTTGAAAGAATTAAGCCGCCTTTACTTTCAATAACGTCATTTCCGACAACTATACAACTATTACAATCAAAGAGGATAATTCCTGTGCCTGTTTTTTGAATCCTTTGATTCTGAATTGTTATTTGATCGCAATTGCCTAGAATTATCTGACCACATTCATAATCAATAATTTGATTATTCTTATTTTCCAGATAGACAAGTGGTTTATAATTAACAGTATTATTTTCAATAATATTTTCAGATATACTTAAATAAATCCCATCGTTAAAAAATTGATTATCTTTTATTATATTTTCACTTGTTCGAAGAGAAAGCCCACAATCATTATTCAAAAATTTATTTCTAATAATATTATTAAAAAAAGAATTATAGATGTAAATCCCCCAATCATTATTTAAAATAATGTTATCTGAAATCAAACTAAAGTTTTTAAGAATAGAAATCCCAGAAGTACCTTCATCCGGTCCAGTCATTTGTATAGAAAATCCTGAAATATGCACGTTTTCTGCTAATATTACAATTACGTTTTTTTCTGAGTCTCCATTGATTACTGTTGATTCTTTATTTTCACCTATCAAGTTTATAGTTTTATTGATTATCAAGTTTTCATTGTAAGGTGATGAATCGTCATAAACAAATACAGTGTCACCGGAACTTGCATAATCTATTGCATCTTGGATTTTTGAAAAGTTACTAGGTTCACTACCACCTACATACCATGTACTTCCATAAATAGTAATAATTACATTAGGTTTATCATCTGTTTCAGTTGTTTTGTAAATAGTATTTGCATCAATAATTGGAATTAATGAAATGATAACCACTGCAAATAAAACTATTTTTAGTTTTTTGTAAATCATATTTTTCACCAAATTTTTTTTTATTAAAATTTTATTAGTTTCAGTATCTAAATATTCCAAATATTATTAACGACCAAATCCACCAAGCATCTAAACTTTTTCTAACCATATCGGATAATTCACCAATATGTATTGAAACTTCGACAGACATAATATATCTGTGTTCAATTTCTTTGGTAATTATTGTTTTTTCACCAACATCTAGTTTTTCAATTGTGCCTTGTTTACTTTCCCAACATCCTCCATGCCAATGATAAAAACCAATTTCCCAGGGTATATCAGTGAGAGTTTCATCACCAATATTTTTTATCAATACATTTACAGTGCGACCACCCCATACGAAAAGTATCTTAATTTCTTCATTAGAAAAATTATTTGAAAAATGTTTATTTTGTTCAATTTTATCAGAGCAAATTATATTCGCATTAATACTTGGTGCTACAAGTATTAATATTTCTAATAGAACCAATATAACTATTTTATTTTTCATTACTACCACTAATTAATTATTGTATGTTAATATGTAGCATGTATACAAGTAACATTTAAATATTTTTTGGTAATACTTCGTATAATTTTGTTTTAACAATCTTCTTATTTATATGAAAAACTTGGATTCTATGGATACCCGCCGACCTTAAGACTAGGATCGCCTATTAAATTATATTCCTCCAGAGTTAAACAATCCTTCCAAACCTCATCCAAATATTTAATTTGCGCTTCTCTAAACATGTCTGAAAGTATTATTCCTGGCTGATATGAGTCAAAGAAATTTGCATTCATCCTACAAGTACCCGCACCAAGAATATCACCTACATATCCACTATAGCCCATTCTAGAAGCACCAATAGTTGCAATCGCGCCTCCTGAAGATTTTTTTACAAATGACCATGCAAAACAAGGTAATCTAAAACCTAAAACAGTCCAATCAATTGTTCCAGTTGAACAACAATCAAAAAATATTATTGGAAGTTTTTTACCATTAAAAAGCCCAATTAGATAAGGAGATAAATAATATATACCACGATCCTTGTTAGGTGGATTTGTGGATATACCATATTTCAATCCATGACCTGAATAACTTACAAAACCGGCACCACCAGATAGTATTAAATTTATTAAAAAAGGTCTGAATGTATTATTAGAAGTCCATAATCTAATTTGTTTAAAACCAGACATTAATCCTCCAATATAATCTGTAACAAATTCACCCTCAAATCCTTCATACTGTGGATGTGTATCTCCACCCATAAGAATTATTTTATTGAACCATTTTTTCCCATATGTAGATGTTTCATAGGTTATAATTTTATTAACAACTATTTTTACTTCATTTTTATTTTTACATGGCAATCTACCTATACCAACATCCGGGTATAAATCAACAAAATCAATATATTCTACTATATTATCATCCATTTCCCACCAGAATTCCCCATATATATTATTTTCATTTGAGTCCCAGCTACAAAAACTACCATTTTCATCATAGATATCAGCATAATATTGATCTGTTGGAACATAATCAAATGTATAATAACTACATTTAACAGCACTGTTTCTAGTGGGAATTTTATCAATATCCCCTACAAGCAATACATAAGAAATATTATGATTCTCAATCGCATCTTTAATGAAATATTTAATCTTCTCAGGATTGTCAAAGCCTGAATATCCACTATATATATCCTCTATCGTCATCAAATATGTGGATAAATCATTATCATTTTTATGAATAATTAAATCTTGTAATTCATCAGAAAAATTAGAAGGCGCAATTATTACCATTTTATAATCAGTTTGTTCAAAATTTGATAATTTTTTATTTTTAAATAATTCATAATCCAAAGCTCTTTCTTCACATATTGCACTAACGCTTCCTAAAA
>JGI2173J19968_10000572_pt1 | contig 14061 bp, 14 predicted proteins | sample DeeMarSWOR136_30_FD_19968 | JGI IMG/M metagenome (IMG submission 19968) | reverse complement strand
GCAGGTCTATGCCAGTGGCTTCTCTCGCTAGATATTGTGCGGCACGGAGCACTTCACCGTTTAGTTTGGAGTCCGTAATATCGGCGAGATGACAGACCAAGGCTTCAATTGTTCTCGGTCCAATTGGTCCATATCTATGACCATGATGAGCGCAAACTATGTGGATTAAGTGTAGGGGAAATCCTCTGCGAACCATTTCTGAGACAATAAGTGTTAGATGGTCGATGCGTTCAGCCAAAGGAGACACGCCGAAAGTTCCGTTTTCCTTTTCTACGTAAGTTAACGGCTTAGAAATGTCATGTAAGACGACGCCAGCCAAAACGAGGTCTCTGTTAGCCTTACCACGATAGATTTTCTCCACAACATCGCATAGGGCTAAAGCAATTTCTGACGTTGCAACCACGTGCTCAATGTATCCGCCTGGATAACTATGGTGATGAGACAAGCCAGCAGGCGATGTTTCCAGAGGCACGCCCTCATACTCTTTTCCTTCAATCTCAATCGTGGGATTCTCAACAAACTGAGCCACCTTCTTTCGTAATTTTCTGTCTTGAATCTTATTGACGACTTTTTTTAATCGAGGGTCCAAGTCTAGCCCCCTTTGGGAATTAAAGCCATAGCCTTTGTAGCCTTATATCTATTTTCTAGCACATTCTTAACAAGGAAAGGTTTTCTGTCTCAAGTAGCAAAACGCTCTATCTGCTCTTTCTGTATTTCCCTTTTTCATAGTTTGCGATTTTATGAGCGGTTAGAATTGGCTCTGGAATTCTGTGGTTTCTTATGCAATGCTTAACAATTTCTACGGCTCTTTCTAATGAAACTTTATGACCTATACTGACATACATGGGTTTCCGCCCTGCTTTAGTCACAACTGCAGCTCCAACAATTTCTCCTCTGTCAATTAATGGAGCCCATTCTTTGTCATTCATGTTTTCGACTTCGCCGCAGAGAATACTCTTTGCAACCCCGATTGTCGGTTTATCTATCATTAAGCCCAAATGACTTGCGAATCCTAATCGATATGGATGTGCAATTCCTTGTCCGTCAACAAGGACTACATCTGGCTTAGTTTCTAGTTTCTCTATAGCTGAAAGGGTTGGTGAAATCTCCCTGAAAGACAACAGAGTTGGAATGTACGGAAACTGTGTTTTAACATGAGCAACTTGAGATTCCATGAGCACAAGTGAATCATAATCAATGGCGGCTGCTACCCCAACAGATATTTCTCCGACATATGCCACGTCTACTCCAGCCACAAAACGAATCTTCTCGGGAACCCTATCCTCTCGTATTACCTGCTTGGCTAAGCACCTCTGCATTGCGTGAGCCTTAGCCACAGAAAAATTCGAGTCAAACTGAACAGGTAGTTGTGGCTCGAAACCTTTACGATTTGCCAACTTTACTTTTTCTTCCAAAAATTTTCTCTAACTTCCTAATCGACTGCTCCAACGAGTCTCTTCGCGCTTCTATCGTGACGTCCCCTCTTGTGGCTTCAATAATACGGCGAGCTACATCACATTTTCTTCTAAGTCCCGGAACAAGCATGTAGGCTTCATTCATTGACGTCAATTCCACATAAATCTGCTCCATCACCTGCAAACAATGCTCGGCTCCTCTTATATCACCCGCGCGGAGAGAGTCGAGAGCTTGACGTCGGAGTTCTCCGATCACGTCGGCTAATCCAAGAACGTAAACAACACCTGTAACATTCAGTTTCTCTGGTGCTATAAACCGATTTTTCAATCTCAGATTGAGAAGTGTTTGAGCCTCAGCGTACTCCTGCATGGCAGCATCTACAATCCCCGTGTAAACGAGGTCAGGGTGCACTTCTCCGATTTCACGGAGTTTCATGAAAAGCTTGTCTGCCTCCCTGAGTAGTTTCCTCGCATCCTTGAATCTTTTTTGATGCGTAAAGAGGATTGCCTGCTTTGATAAGCGGGTGGCTCTACGCATATCTTTCTGAATTTTTTCCTTAGCTTCTTCATTTTCCTTTAGATCTTTCTGAATCTTACTGATGAAGGAGTTTAATGTCAAACTATCACATCAAGTGTTTTTAAATGATGGTTCAACCCAGTCTAATATGTTTTGCCAATTTCTTTTAAAATCTACATGCAACATGTAAGGATTTGAATAAACGGACGAATCTTCAAGTTAGTTTGATAGGTTTTTCCAAGCCACTCAGCAAAACTACACGGCTTTCTGAGACCTCTTTTAGGAAATTGTATCCAATCTCTTTCGCCAGCTTGACAGCAAAATCATGGATCTCCAAGTGACTCGGCATGTTTTTAAAGCCTAATCGCAGTTGTGAATATCCTACGTGCATGTAGGCCTTAGGTTCCACATATGTTGGATGTGCTTTTTCAATAAGTTTAGCGTATCGTTCTGGGTTGCTAAGGTTTAGGTGGCGGACCAAGGTTAACCTGATTACAGTTGGACACTTGAAACTCGGTAGCAAAGATAGGGTTTGGTTAAGTCTTTCCCAAGCTTTGGGAATCTGGGGTCGACAAGTTTTAGCGAAAGTTTCCTTGTCGTAGGCGCACAGTGAAATGTAAAGTTGTGTGGGTTCAGTGCCGATTTTTGTTAATGCTTCTGGGCGAGTTCCATTGGAGACAAGGAATGTGGTGAAGCCGCGTTTGTGAAAACTTGCAATCAGTTCACCCAGATAGGGATAAAGCGTGGGTTCGCCTGTTAGACTTATGGCTGCATGCTTAGGAGTCAAGGCTTCTCCGTATTTCTCTCTGTCAGCTTTGGGATTTGCTTTATATCCACTCAAAATATCCAGCTGTGCCTTTATACATCCCTCAACAATTCTTTCGGGATCGTCCCACATGCTTAAGCCCGTTTCATCCCATTTGAACGCCGTGTCTCCGCTTTGAATTCTCCAGCAAAAACGACACCTCATGTTGCAGTAGAGCACAGTAGGCGTCATCTGAACGCACTGATGGCTCTTAATGCCATAAAACTTCTGCTTATAGCAGGGGCGATTGTGAACAATCGATTCGTAAAGCCATCTGCAACGCTTAACCGCCGAATGTTGCCCAACCAAGTGATACTTCTGATTCTTCAACAACCGCAGAAGCGCCGTGGAAACCGAAGTTTGCAAGCCGCAACACCTGAAGCGTATCTTCTCTTCATAGAAGCACTTTCATTCGCTTAAAGGTGACTGTCCGCGTCTTCTCGAACCCTACCTGCAATTCAACCTGCTCGTGCTCATCCAACTACCATGAGAAATGGATAGCTTTTTATGGCACTTGAACCCTCACGTTTAAAAGCCACAATGTTGAAAAACACAAAGGCTGACTCCTCATCCTGTAATTCGGAGGCTACCTATTGGAAAAAGAAAAGACAGACAAAACTCCTCTTGAAGAAAGAAAAGCAAACTTGGGCACCGCAGTCCGAATTAAGAAACTGATTTTGAGAATAGAAACGCTGAGGAAAATCACACAGTTTGGCTTTTTCATGCTGTTTAACGCTGTTGTTTTTGGTTTGGGGCCATGGCCGATTCTTCTTCCAATTATTGGGCTGTTGGGCACTCCTTCTAAAACCGCTGGAGACGCTCTAGGTGCATTGCAGCTTATGCTCTTTGAGGTCACTTTCCCTTGGCTTGCCTTAGCCTCAATTTTTGTTGCAGCAATGTTTTTGGGCAGGGCTCTCTGCGGTTGGGCTTGCCCCTTCGGCTTTGTTCAAGACTTACTGACTTACGTGAAAAAACGACACACTGAAGTTACACGTAGAACGCATAGGGACATGGTGAAGGTCAAGTATATAGTTTTGGCGATTATTTTGTTTGTAAGCGGAACTTTGGCGGTTTCTCTAAGGATGGGAAGCGAAAGGTATAAGGAGGCTTTAGGCATTTTTGCGCAGGCTCCTTTCAATACCGTAAGTCCAGCTGACACTCTTTTCGCTGTTATGCCGAGAATTGCACTAGAAATTCGCTACGGGATTCCCCAACTACTAGAAAAACCAGGGGATGAAATCTATTCTAGCATTGGCAACACAATTACATCGTTGCAACCGCTTCTCTTAGTTAGACTTTTGATAATGGGATTAATAATAGGTCTAGCAGTGTATATACCTCGAGGCTGGTGCCGTTACTTATGTCCTCAAGGAGCTCTCTCCGCTCTGTTTAACAGATTCAGCTTTCTAGGGTTGCGGAGGGACCCTGTGAGATGCACAAAGGCTGGCTGCCGAGACTGTGTGCAGATTTGTCCCACTTTGGTTCCAATTCTTGATTTGCCTTGGGAGAAGTTTACTCATCCAGAGTGCATCTACTGCCTGAAGTGTGTGGATGCATGCTCAACTAAAGCGATTAAGCCGAAATTCACTTGAGGCACGTTTCAAGCAACTAATGCTTTTCTCTCGTTTTTCCAATGCAGCATATTAATTGCCCTCTCTTTGGGCACCCAAATGTAGCCGACAACTTCGCTTGTTTGAAGCCTGATGCGTTCACCTGGGTTTACTCTCGACCTATAACTGGAAACCATATGTTTCACGTTTTTGAAGATAAATTGGTAACTGTAGACCTTTTCTAGAACTTGTACGTTTTCTAAGCCGACTTCTTCAAAAATCTCCCGTTTAAGAGCTTCAATTTCGCTTTCTCCAGCTTTCACTCCGCCCTTAAGCAGTCTCCAACGATATCTTCTAGCGGAAAAGTCCGGCTTTCTCACAAGTAAAAACTTCTCTTCCCCATCAGAATTACAGGAGATCACTGCTTGAACCTCTCTTCTTATCCTCATCGTAGGCACCATTTTAAACGCTTTAAGCTTTAGACTGCTATTTCTGATCTAGGTACTAGATATTTTATATTTTGGTTCTTTTTCAGTGCCATTTGTTAATCTTAAAATGAGGATTATAGCTATTCCTGAACGAAATATAGAAGAAAGTTCTTCAATCTTTCTGACTTCTTTTACTTCAGCTTTGATGAAGAAAGCCTATTTGAACAAGAGCCGGTTGAAGGAAGGTCTGGATACAAGGACACAAAGGATGAAGATCAAAAATCGGAAAAGAAAAATGAAGAATCAGATAAGAAAGAGAAGAGAAAATCATAAATACAGATAGTTGCGTCGTCTAGGTTCCTAAAAATGGCTTTCGCCCGATTTTCCAATCGCAGACATGAGATAGAAATATAATTTTGTCCTCGCTTTTAAGCTTCACCGTTGAAAAAATGTTACGATTTATTTACTAATGCCAACAATGAAAGGTGTTTGACTGATCTTTTGATAGTAATTGTTTAAATAATGTAAAAACAAATGGTATTCGAGGATCTTAAATGAGTGAAAGTAGTGGAGAAGAAAGCGCGGCATATCCACCGCCATTGTTGCCTAGACGTCCAGAGCGCCCACAAGAGAGGGGGTGGCCTTCACCGACACCAGTACCTCTAGTTCCAGCAGAGGACGCTGGCAAGTTGCTCAAGCAAATATTGGATAGACTTGACGCGATTGAGAAAAGGCTGGAGAAAATAGAAAAAATATTAACTGAAAGGCAACCGATCACATAATGGATTCAACTTTGTTTAGGCGAAGATTGTTGCTCCTAGCTTGCAGTAGGTTAAACTACAGATTTATGTCATGACAAATATCAATGAGTAAATTCTGGAAGGGCAAGCTTAAGCACTGAAAAGTGGACAGGGAGAAAAGAGTGGAGTATTCAGTGTTTGCTTCATCTTGCGTGATACTCGAACCAAGTGGAGGAAATCCCTATACTTTTCTTACTGTTCCACAATGTGGGCAGAAGTTGGATGTTTTAGGCATTAGAGTTCCACAGTATGCACAACGTATCATGGCAACTTCTCTTGTAACAACCTCTCTTTTCCTCCCTTTTATTTTCCTGTATAGGACATATCCGGTTACTCCAATAGTTACTCCAGCAATGCCGATTATTGCATAAGTAACCATTTCAAACTCTGAAGTTGATAGGAAAGGTCTAAAGACAATTACGATTAGAGGATTGTCCGAGTTGCTCCAAGTGTAGACCCAATGTTTCCATTGTATGTTGTCAACTACGTCAATGTTCATTGACCAAATAATTGAAACGGAGCGATTTGTCCCTCTATTCAATTTCTCCGAGGGAATCACGAAATCAATTCTTCTTTCATACTGATCTCCTATGTCTTCTAGAGTTGCTCTTTCAACTTCAAAGCGCTCTTCAATGTAGAATGTAGAAGCTCTTAACTCAGCCTTTGTCGATTCAATGTCGACATGGTCAAACGACCAGTGCTTATCAACTAATGTAACCCTAATCAACACTGTTGCCGAAAGATCGGTCTGCCAAGAATCGTCAGTTTCCACATGAATCTCAAAAGCTCCATGGTCACCTGGAGGTGGATTCCATGTATAGGTCTTTGAAACAGCTCTGACAATCGGAAACTGACTTATAATCCCTAACAATAAAATACACAGCAAAAAACCTCTCTTTATCATACACTACTCTCCATCGAATCTCAGTATTTAATTTTCTCCTGAGATTTTTATTCATTGCTTTATTTCAAAGTTGCATTAATGATTTAAGGAGAAAAGTTCTAGGTAAATGCGACGGTCTATGCCAAGAAGAAAGAGAAAGAAGAAATAATTCCTGCATTATATTTGGAGGAGCATTTCTCCACTAAAATCGGACTTTCTCTTTCTTTGGAGTTCGTCCTTTAGGTTTCCCGGACCATTCATATTTGCAAACCTTACATTTTTTCAGGATTCCAGTTACAGTGATCTTCTTACTCCCGCAATGAGGACATCGTTCCTTTCTACCCATTGATTCTCATCTCTTCAGCTGTTTAATGTTCAGCATTGTTTGTGTCAATCTAAACGTATTTGTCTAATGATCTTCTCACTGGATGTTTAAACTTATCACAATTAGGTTGTTATGGTTCTATATACATTTTCTTAAGATAGTGCCAATATTTGTTCTCAGATAGAAGGTGGTTGCAGAATCTAGAGTAGGAAATGCCATTTTCTGATATGTCTGCCTCTGATTGGCACAGGTCTCCGGCATTTGGCGCATTTCTTGTCTTCGGTGATTTTGTATTGGACAATTGTGTGGCCGCGTCTTTGGATAAGCTTCTCTCCACAGTTTGGGCAGTAGGTGTTTTCATATTTGTGACCGTGAACGTTTCCAAGATAGGGATAGAGAACCCCTGCTTCTTTCGCCATGTTATATGCTTTTTCTAGTGCTTCAACCTTTGTGGGTGGGTTATGAAACTTGTAGGCTGGATTATAGCGCGTAAAATGCAGTGGGGTTTCTGATCCAACGGCTTTGAGATGGTTCTTTATGATCCATCGTAAGCTTTCTTCGTCGTCATTAACGCTCGTGACGACTAGATTTACAATCTCTACGTGAAAACCCATTTTTTTGGCTTTGCGAGCCTTTTTCCATATTTTTTCAACGTCCGCTCCGCCGCAGTATTTTTTGTAGGTTTCTTTGTCGCCTTTTACATCAATTTTGAGCCCGTCCATACCCGATTCTCTAAGGAGTTTGAGCGCTTCAGTTGTCATGTAACCGTTTGAAACGTAGCAACAATAAAGTCCCTGTTCATTTCCCAGTTTGAAAAGTGGTAACACCCATTCAGTTAGCAAGGTTGGCTCTTGAAAGCTAGCACATAAGCCCTCGTCGCCAAAGCGCTTTGCCATTTGAACAAGTTTATCTGGAATATAACAACTTGCGTTAGTTGGATTTGGCGCGGTCTTTGATAGATGATGATTCTGACACCAGATACAATCGAAGTTACAAAGCCAAGTGGAAAACGTAAGAGCAGTTGAGCCGGGCCAATAGTGGAAGAAAGGCTTAATCTCGATTGGTCGACTTTCCAACGCGCTTAGGTTCCCATAAACGAGTGTATACAGCGTACCGTCAAGATTTATTCTAGTATTGCAAACACCTTTGTTGCCTGGAAGGATTACGCACCTTCTTTCGCATAGGCTACATTTCACCTTGTTTCTTCTGAGCTTCTTGTACAGTAAGGCTTCGTGAACAGTGGAATATCGTAGCAATTCGTGCACTGCAGACACTCTATTAGAAAATATTTGCGGACCTCATTAACTTTTCACTTTGCCTGTCTGAGCTGGGATAAACCAATTGATGACCACGAATGCCATGATGACAAACAGAGTATCTGCATAAACGTGTATAACAAAATATATGCGTGACCTATAAATTTTTGAAAAATCAAAGAAGGATTTGCGTGAGCTAGCTTAGTCTGAGGATAAGAAGCCAATGATCGAATGGAACCAGATATTGCAAAGAGAGGAATACAGACCGGAGAGCCCAGATGAAATAGTTGTTAATCTTGCTTCGATCTTGGAAGAGAGAAAAGCAAAAAGAATTCTTGATCTAGGATGCGGAGCTGGAAGACACGTCATTTATCTAGCAGAACGAGGGTTCGAATCCTACGGGGCTGATATTTCAGAGACAGGTCTAGAACTAACTAAAAATAAGCTCAGAAGCCGAAAATTGGAAGCTGAAATCATAAAATGTGACATGAAATCAATACCTTACGTCCATTCCCGCTTTGACGCAGCTATATGCGTGTGGGCTATTTATCATCAAAAATTGAAGGAAATTCAAGAAACAATTTCTGAAATTTATAGAGTTTTAAATAGGAAAGGCTTACTCCTTGCAAATTTTCACTCAAAAAGAAGCAGCAAATATGGAGAAGGGATGAAAGTTGAAGAAAACTCGTTTATGCAGGAAAACGGTCCAGAGAAAGGAGTTATCCATCACTTCGTTGATGAAGATGAATTACGCGAGTTGTTAGAGAAATTTAGAATAGTTGACCTTGACGCCAAGGAAAATATGGTTGGCAGTTATCTGCGAAGCCGTTTCGTTGTACTTGCGGAGAAAGTCTAGCTTTTTGGGTTGATGCTGGGCTTTCTATGTTTTAAATTCGATCGCCTATTATGATGTGACAGCTTTGACAGTGTTTGCCACTCTTCTCAAGCATTCGAGAGCGCATTCATAGGTTGGGAAGCCTTTAAGGCCGCATTCGGGTCCGCTGTATAAGATTCTGTTCACACCGAAATTTTCAATCAGTTTAATCAACCGTCTCCGCATTGAATCTGTGCTTTCCAGAAAACTCACCGGGTTCACCTTTCCTTCCTTAATGTTTTTCCATGTTTCACCGATTCTCTCGTTCACTTCCATTGCACTCACCTTCTGCGGAGAGCTGGCAATTAGATGCTCTCGGATCAATTTGTCAAAATCTGTGGCAGCTATGGTTGCGTTCAAAAATTTATCTGTAGATTCTAATAGTTGCTTGGTTCTTCTTGCTTTATAGATCGGGTCGTTTACGTGACTCTCTATTATGTCTAAGGGTTCAATCTGCCAGAAAAGCTCGTCCCGTGTGTTGTGAATGTGCATGCAGGTTTGAACATTTAAGCTCGCCTTTTCAAGAATTTGCTCCCAAGCCTTGTGTAAGCTCTCTCTTGCGTCTGAGCCTCTATCCATTAACGGGTCGTCTATCAATCCGAAAACCGGCTCATCTATTGCAACCAAGCTTACGCTTCCGTATTTGTTGCTGAAAACGCTGCTGTCTACAATTTGCGCGAGTACATCGCCGAGTCTGCTAAAGATTCTCTTGTCTTTGTAGAGGAATTGCGAAGCTAAAGTGTAGGGGCCAGTGATGCTAATTCTAACCTTGAAAGAACTACCAAGTTCTTCGCAGAAATCCTGAGAATGTTTTCTGATGGCTTCCACTTCGGGCAAAATGCCTCTCCCGTTCTGCAAACAAAGAGGACCAGTTTCCATATAGCCTCCTTTAGCTTTCTCCACTCCATCAATCACAGACAAAAACATGTGGCTCATATCTCGAAACTGAGGGTAATTAGGGACCAAAATGCCAGCTTGCATTTTATGCAGAAAGCCTTCGACAATTTTCTCCTCAAAATACTGGGCCGACAAGTCTTTAGTCAAAGAATTATAAGAGCTTGCGCCTTCTAAAAACTTGTTAATATCACCAGATAATGGTAAACTGCCCACGTCGCAGGATTCAACCATAAGAGACCTTCGCCACCACTGCATCAGGTTTCAGTTCACACAATTTAAAAAAAGTTCCCATTTTCGCGCGCTTGCATTGAAATTACTCGCACAGAAAGGCTTATATGCATGACGTAAGTTGTGTCCTATGACATATGTCATATGATAGGGGAGAATGATGAAGACTCTGATCAGTATAGACAAGTTGTCTAAGTATTATGGAAAGGGAGGCGCAATTAAGGCTGTAGATGAGCTTGACCTTGAGGTTTATGAGGGTGAAACTTTTGGGCTCCTTGGTCCAAACGGAGCGGGCAAGACAACCACCGTTCGCCTTTTAAATTGCATCATAAAGCCAACGAGTGGCACAGCCACAGTGAACGGCTATGATATTCTCAAAGAGGAAACGCAGGTAAAACGCGTCACAGGCTTGCTTGCCGAGTCTCCTGGTTTATACGAGAAGCTAAGCGCCTACGAGTTTCTGGAGTTTATGGGAGCTCTCTACGATGTCTCCAGTGACATTCTGCCTGAAAGGATAGGTGACTTATTGAAGCTGTTTGGCCTTCATGGCAGACGCGACCATCTGCTTGAAGGGTATAGTCGAGGCATGAAACAAAAGATCCTGATCGCATCAGCTATGATTCACGATCCTCCGATTCTGTTCTTTGACGAGCCTACATCAATGTTAGATCCCCGCGCCGCTCTCATGGTAAAGGATTTGATCAAGAAGTTAGCCGATAGTGCAGGGAAAACTATCTTCATATGCAGCCACATTCTTCCCGTTGTGGAGGAATTGTGTGACCGCATAGGCATAATCAATCAAGGTAGACTAGTAGCACTAGGCACTGTCAAAGATATCATCGCTCAGACAAAAACTACGACCCTCGAAGAGGCGTTCATCGCCATTACCGGAGGTGTCGAGGAGAAGGAACTCTTAGCGTGGAGAGAGCAGAAGGGTGCCAGCGCATAAATGGCTTGTGATTGCGAGGAACGAATACCGCACTCGTATTAACAGAATACGGAAGATAAGACCCTATTTTCCCTATTTGGTGATAGGGCTGCTAGCGGTGTATGTGGCATTCGTTGCGCCAGCATTTGTTAACCTGTTCGTTGATGATCTCCTCGCTTTTTTCCTATCAAAAGTGGCCGTAGCCATGGTACAGATCATACTGTTCATGTTCTTCTTCTACCTGATAATACTTCCAATCACCTACACATTACAGGGAATGCAAGCTGGGCAGGTGGAGATTTTTCTCGCAGCCCCAGTAAAACCCAGTGACGTTCTGCTTGGCGAGTTTATGGGCGTTGTGCCCTTTTATGCCATTGCAATTGCAGTGATCGCTGGTTCTTTCACGGCTATTCTGCATCCTTTAGAGTTGGATGTGGTTCAGATAGCGATAATCGTCATAATTTTCGTTGTCATATCTCTTTGCGCCCTATGGATAGGCACTGTGATCGCTGCCTTGATACGAACAAAGTTTGCTCAAACCGCCCGTGGAAGAGATATTGGAAGAGCCCTCTCACTTGTTCTTGCGTTGCCCATGATCGCCATAATGTACGCAGTCATAGGTGGGGGCCTGCTTGATGCACTTGCCGACCCCGGAACAAGCGGAATGGTTAGAATGATTCTCAATCTTCTGCCGAGTTCTTGGGGAGCAGAAGTCATTGTCGGCTTCGCAACCAATCCTAGCAATATTGCTGCTTTTGGTTTTGAGACATTAGCCTACTTTGGGGGTCTTGTCGCATTCTTTGTGGCAGCGCTGTGGTTGGGCGCAAAAGCTGCTAATCGTGCTTATAGCATCGAACCCACCACGTTTACAGCTTCAAGAGCCAAACCTGATGGTATCTTCTACAAGACGATTAGATATTTAGGAGGTGGTGGATCGTTCAGCACTCTCTTGGTGTCTGTCTTCAAGGATTATGGTCGTAGGCTTGAAAACTTGTCGAGGATCGCTTACATTGTGGGTCTAATAGCTATGGTGAACATTTTCTTCGGAGCAGGGCGTGAGGGTCCAGAAGATGTCATTGTAATGGGTCTCTTCTTGTTTCCGTTCCTTGCGTTCATGGTGGTTGGTCACGTAGTGGCGGGAGGAAAAGAAGGCTTTTTCATATTTAAGAAAACTCCTTCTGGTGTGGGAAGGCTTATCAAGGCGAGGTTGTTGCAGGGTTGGCTGGTGGCAGTTCCGATCGGCGCGGCGATCACAGCTGTTTCTATGATCTTGATTCCACAGACTACATTTGTTTCCTTGCTGACTTACATCGGATTCATTGTGCTGCTCATTGCAGCGAACGTGGCCTTAGCTCTCGGCCTCTCTCTCTTGAACCCAGTTTTCTCTGAAAATGCCCGCGAGCAGATGTTTGGGTTGATGCTAAACGCACAAGCAGGCATATTTGCTTCAATGGGAATTTTCATTGTTTCCATGATCATTCTAAACTTAGGTCTTCTTAACACCTTGATGTTGTACACTGTGGTGATTTGGCTGCTGGGAATTGTGTCGCTCTACCTTGGAAAAAGAAAACTGAGCAGAATAGAGTAGACTGGCAGACGCCAAAGAAAACCAAACACCCCCTTTTGAATGTCAGTGAAGCCTCCTCTGTATAATAACGCACGCCCGCTTAAAGCAGCTCATCTAATGTTGACTGGGCTCGGATATCCCTTGGTTCAGTAACAGGACTAGAAGTAGCCCGCAATTCTCGGAGAAGCTCTAGCTGTTTTTGAACCTTTTTTCCGTCTCTTTCTGGTATCTCAAGCACTTTTGGGATATCGTGAAATCTTTGGTCTCTTACGAAAGCATGAAAAATCTGCAATCCCAATTTTCCTTCACCAATAGGCGCATGACGGTCAACTCTGGAGCCTAGTCCTGTTTTGGAATCGTTGAGATGAACCACCCTCAGTTTGTCTAAACCTATTATAACATCGAATTTTTTCAAGACCTTTTCATATCCGCGATAGCCACGAACATCGTATCCCGCAGCAAAAACATGGCACGTATCAAAACAAACACCTAGAAGGTGTCTTTTTCTGACCTTTTCCAAAATGTAAGCCATTTCTTCGAAACAAGACCCCACAGCAGTTCCTTGACCAGTCGTGGTCTCTAAAAGAATTATGGCAGTTGAGTCATCAACATTATCGAAAACATTGTTTAAGGCCTCGATTATCCGTTTGATCCCAGTATTTTTGTCTGAACCGCGGTAGTATCCTGGATGTAACACCAAAAACTGGATTCCTAATTTATTAGCTCGAGACAGCTCGATAGATAGTCTATCTTTTGATTTCTGCCAAGTATCATCAACCGATGAGGCTAGATTCACCAAGAGTGGAACATGCACGATCACTTGCTTAACCTGACTTTTTCGCCATGCTGACTTAAAATCTAAAATCTCTTCACGTGACAGATCGGGTACATTCCATCTGCGTGACAGCGTGATGTAAGTTTGGGCACATTCACAGCGCCATTCCGCTGCAAATCGGAATAGTGTTGCTAGTCCCCCTCGCACTGGATGAGCAGGCACGTTAGACCCAAGCATAATTTGTAACCTTTAACTTCACAGAAGGCACATATTCGTCTTGAAGTGTTCCCAGCCTTTAGCTTCTATATGCATTCTTTTTCCGTTCTCTTCAAGAAGAAGATCTCTTTCTTTGGTGACTAAACCAATTTTGATTAGTGAAGTTGCCTTCTTCGCCTTTTCCCACAATTTGGGCTTAACTGTGACAACAAGTTCGTATTCTTCCCCACCGTATAGACATAATTCAACAGGGTCTAAGCCATGCTTTTCTGCAAATTTCCTCGCATCATCTGCAACTGGAAGATTGTGTATTAGAAAGCCAACTTTGCTCGCTTTAGAGATTTCGTGTAGGCTCCACGCAAGCCCATCGCTGGAATCAATTGACGCTGTTACAACGCCTATTTGAGCAAGTTCCAAGCCCTCTTTTAACCTAGCATGAGGCATCGAAACCGCATCGACAAGCGTTTTCTTCAACTTTGGCGACGCTGAGAGATGCTGAAGCAGAATCTTTAGCCAGCAGCGGTTTTGCCGAAGACTCCTGTAACCGCCACAACATCGCCTGGCTTAGCACCGCTCCGTAACACAAGCCTTTCTTTC
>JGI2173J19968_10000568_pt1 | contig 14072 bp, 13 predicted proteins | sample DeeMarSWOR136_30_FD_19968 | JGI IMG/M metagenome (IMG submission 19968) | reverse complement strand
ACCCGAAGGAGAAGGCTGAGGCGCTGGAGCACCTCAATTTCGCCATAAAGGAGTTCCGCGACATGAAGATGAAACCCTACCTAGAGCGGGCATTGAAGCACAAGGAGATCCTAGGGGCATAGACACCTGTCTGACGTTCGTCAGGTAACAAAAAGCCAGAGAGTGTTTGTGGGCACCTTGACATAGTTGCCTGATATACCTAAAGTGTTACCTGCTGAGTTGTGTCAGCAAATGTTGTCCAAGAGTAAGGAGGTGTGTCTTTGGAAGTGCTCGACGCAATAAGGAGACGCAGAAGTATCAGAAACTACAAACCAGACCCGATTCCGAAAGACGTTCTAGACAAGCTGCTGGAGGCACTAAGACTGGCTCCATCGGCCGGCAATCGCCAACCCTACAAGTTCATTATCGTGCTGGATGAGGAAACTAGAAAGAAACTGGCGGCTGCCTGTAGGTTCAATCCCGGGAGACTGAATGGTCAGGAATTTATCGCTGAGGCGCCGGTGGTTATAGTGGCCTGCGGCTCGGTAAGAAAGGCCATTACTCGATACTACAAGGACGGGGAGGTATTTCTGACGATAGGAACAACTCCAGAAGAGATTGATAAAGACCCCATCGAATATGATAACACAATGCCGATTGACCTGGCCATTGCTTTGGACCATCTCACCCTGGTTGCCGCTGCCGAAGGATTGGGTACATGCTGGGTTGGTGGACTGGATGAGCTGGAGGTAAGAAGATTATTATCTATACCGAATGACATGAGAGTGCCGATTGTGATGACTGTCGGCTATCCTGTTTCGTGGCCAGAACCAAGACCCAGAAAGCCGCTTGAGAGACTTATATACCATGATAAGTATGAATAGCTGCCCTCGGTCGATGTACTTGTGGCAAGTAGTGCTGTCCTTGCATGAGATTCTGGGAGCGTAAGCTTTTGTCTCGGGGTCATCGGGTAACAATCAACCAAATTGTCCAATTAATTTCCTCGAACTCAGTTGGCTGTCAGGCAATTGTTGGGCCAATTCAGGAATGCTTGGAATCTCAGTTCATTGCCTTTCGGTGTCTTCTATGTCGGATTATCAAAGGCGGGATTGAATTTATTACTTAGCTTTCAGAATGTTTGTTAGAATTTAGAGGTCGCGTCTCAGCAACTGGTTGAGCTGTGGCACCCATTTGGGGAGTGGTTACCGCCAACAGTAGAGCGACCACAGCAAGACCGATATATACAAACCATATCGGCTGGTAAGTACCCCACTTATCAAATACCCATCCGGCTAGTGGTGGGCCAGTTATACTTCCCACCATCATTATACCTATCACGAGGCCGTGGATGGACCCGAAATTGCTTCTACCAAAGAATTCTCTTATCACAGAGCCTCTCAACGTGTTATTGCCTCCATAACCAATACCGAAAAGAACGAGGAAAAGCACAAGCAACCAGGTAACTCCGGAGGAAGTAAATGCAAAGCAGATTAAGCCCCCACAAATCATAACAAAGGCAACGGCTATCATTCGTCTCTTGTCAAATCTATCTCCGAGCCAGCCCAGACCGAGGCGGCCACTGATGCTTGTCAATGGTATAGCCATGGCTATAAGGCTGGACGTTGCTCTAGGGATGTTGATGCTGCTGAGATAGGGCATTACATGCGTAACCACGGTACTTAGTATCATCGCCTGACACAGAAGTGCTAGTGCAATGTGCCAGAATGTGCGATTCTTGAGGGCCTGCCTCATTCCGACGTTCGCTTCTACGGTTTCTGCTTGGGCCGGACTAGCGTTGGGTACCGCGGTTTTTTCTACTTCACCGTCAGGCTGATAGCCATATTGCTCGGGCTTATGCCTCACTAAAAAAGACAGCGGCAGGCATATAACCAGCAAACCTATGGCAAGGATGATTATCGCCATCCGCCATTCATATCTATCAATAAGATTGACGATAATTGGAATTAGCAAGCCACTACATCCATAGCCACAAATCATGATTCCCATGGCTATGCCTATTTTCTTCCGGAACCAGTTAGCAACCGCTGTCATCAACACAGTACCACTACAAGTACTCATGCCTGTAGCCAATAGTGCGAAGGCTCCGTAGAACATGGCGAGGGAGGTGGTGCGGCTCAGGACTACTAAACCCAGACTGACGATAATCAATCCGCCAAGGAGCAATCTTCTTGGTCCCCAGCGGTCAACAAGCATCCCAACTAATGGGGCAAGAAGGCCTGCCTCCAGGCCGCGTAGCGAGGCGGCCAGTGAAATCTGCGCATAGCTCCAACCAAATTGATCCACCAAAGGTTCAAAGACGGCAGTGAACCCATAGAAGATAACCCCACCCGTATATAGTGAAATAAAAAAACATGCAATAACAATCCACCATCCATAGAATATCCGACGCGGCTTCCAATTTAAAGGCATGGCAAAAAGCTCTCTATCCTTGGTAGTTCTGGAGAGGAATCCCCTGGTGAAAAGCTCTTCAAATGTAAATGCACCGGTGTAATCCTCAATATTACCATTAGCGTATGTAGTATGTAAAACTCGCTTCGCAATCGGGCAGGAAAGCCTCTTTCTTTAAGGGAGCGAATGTCATATAGAATCAGGCTGAAGCTATAATAATTCGGTGAAGAAGTCAGCCACTTTAGCAGCTAGGCGAGGTTCATATCCCCACCAAAAATGGTCCGCACCTTCAATACTCACACATTCTTTAGGCTTAGGAAGATTTTGGCAAAATTCCAAGAACTGGTGGGTGGGTATAAAACTATCTTTGTTTCCTGAGATAAAAAGTTTTGGCTTATGACAGCTTTTTAGGAAGTCGAAATCGAACATGGGGAGTGGAGGTGAGACTGCAACCAGAGCCTTAATTCGAGCATTATTGGAGCCAACGGGAAGGGCAAAGCCAGCGCCAGCTGAATAGCCAGCAAGCCCGATTCTTTTAGAATCAACTTCTTTTACAGTGCTTATAAAGGAAATAGCTGCTTCCACATCTTCTTGTTCACCTATTCCCTGACCAAATTCTCCCTGACTCCCACCCACTCCGCGGAAATTGAACTTGAATGAAATAAGCGATGCTTGTGTAAGGGTCTCGGAGAGGCTATCGACTACATTGTTATCCATACTGCCGCCGTAGAGGGGATGAGGGTGGCAAACTATTACTGCCGGGAAAGGTCCGGCACCTTGGGGCATAGCCAGTATTCCTTCGAGGAAAAGCTCACCGGAGCGGAAGCGTACTCTTGTCTTTTTCATTTCTGGCCTACTTCGTATATAGAAGGTCCGAATTATTTAGGCGCATTCCGTTTCAACCAGTTCAGCAGGAATGCATTGACCTCATCGGGTTTTTCCTGTTGAATCCAGTGTCCACATTCAAGAGTGATTATTTCCAGATTCGGTACATATTGAGAAAGGTCACCGCCCTTCGGTACGACATCATATTTCCCGTATATCATTCCGCAGGGAATATCGATCCGCTGTGGTAGGTCGGCAGACATTTCCCAGTTTCGGGTTATGTTCCGATACCAGTTAATCGGTCCGGTAAATCGCCCTTTAGCGAAGGCTTCGACAAAGACATTCATTTCTTCGTTGGACATGAGCGGTTCACCCCGTGGATTCGTGGCATTGACCATGTTCATCAAGGACACATTATAGCTGGGTTGTTGTGTCGAAGGCCCTGCCTTTTGACCGGCTAAAACACGTTTACGAAATAAATTGTTAAAAAAGCGCCTGGGATTGGCGGCAAATGCCGCATCGGCCACTCCGGGTTTCCGGTTGAAATGAACGATATAATGCTCCGGACCGAATATCTGTTCCAACCTTACAACGGGATCGACTTTGCCCCGGGGTGAAAAGGGGACACTCATCCCGACTACACCGGTAACTCTATCCGGGTATAGCAATGGCATATTCCATACGACCGGGCCACCCCAGTCGTGCCCAACAAATATGGCCTTCTTAATATCGAAGACATCCATTAGGCCGGCCATGTCCCCACAGAGATGTCGAATGTCGTACGCTTCGACCGCTTGTGGTTTATCGGTCTCACCATATCCCCGCTGGTTTGGTGCAATAACCCAATATCCTGCTTCCGCCAGTATAGGTATTTGAAATCGCCAGGAATAAGCCAGTTCCGGAAATCCGTGGGCAAGGACCACAGGGAATCCCTCTCCCTGCTCAAAGACTTCCATGTTGATACCGTTGGTTTGAATCATCCTCGGATCGGGAAAATTAATCGTCATCTTCTAAGTCCTCCTACACAGATTTTTCTCTTTAGCTGCGTTCAGTTTGCAACTTCCTGTCTGGTTCATACAACCAAGGAGAAGCCTAATTGGCATGTTCGGCCAGATGCTCTAGTGACAGCTGTGTCATCCTGCGGGGTTGCATGAAAAGACTATTATAGCAATTCCCTTTCCTTTCTGCTTTAATTAACATAGTGACAAATAATCCTAACTGAGGTGACTTATGAATAAGAAGCAGGCAAATCTCGCCTTCCACCACTCGGAAAGGCTGAAGTCAAATCTATTCTTGGTGTCGGCTGCCCTGGATAGGCTGGCAATGCTGAAGGCAGAAAGGTTGGAAGGAGGCAAGGAAGTAACTAAAGGGGTATTGGACGGAGTGAGGACCGAGCTTAATATGGCCAGGCGCTATATTGAGCCAGCAGAGGCAAATGCGATAGAGCGGGCNTTATCTGAAGTAGACGCTGAGCTCGAGACTCATGATTACGCCAAGGCAAGAGAGCATTTAGCCCAAACACTTTCCCAGGTCACCACTGTCAGCGACAAGTATATCAAGCTCTTAATGGATGAAGACCTGATTTGAGTAGAAATGCACTAGGTGCGCGGTCGGTCTTATTTAACTATAACTTTAATCAATATGTCGCCGGGCAAGCCATCGCTTATCTGGCGAGCATTCCTTAATCTCACTAGGCTGCCTGTTCTTACACCAGCGGGAATCTTGACCTCCAGCTTTTTCCCCCTCCTCTTTAATATCTTCTTCACTCCCTGTGAAGCCTCCCCTCGGCTAATCGCAATCTCATAATGGACCTCATGGGGTCTTCGAGCCTGGTCAAATATTTCATTGAGATTGACTTCTTGCCCGGGCCAAGATTCAAATCTCATTCTGCCAGGCCTACCTCTTCTAAAAGAAAAAGAAGAACCTCTACCCTTCAAGAAATCGCCAAATATGTCGTCGAGGAAATCAAATCTCAGGCCAGCCCCGCCGAAATCCTTCATCATTTCCTGAAAAGTGGTTCTGGTGAAAGGACTGCCGAAGATATCGCCTATATTGCCTACAGTGCCAAATTGGTCATATTGCTTTCTTTTTTGAGGGTCACCAAGGACTCCATAAGCCTCGTTTATCTCCTTGAATTTCTCATTAGCCCATTTCTCTTTCCCGGGATTGCGATCGGGATGATATTGCATGGCCAACTTACGATAAGCCTTCTTGATTTCTCCATCTGAGGCGTTCCTTGATACGCCTAAAATACCATAGTAATCTTTAGCCATTTACGCCGAGGCAATTGCCAGGATTTTGCTGTTTACTCATCACGAATATTCAATGGAAATTATAGCAAAGCATTGAAATTGGCGTTAATTAGAGATTTTTAACAACTTATCCCCATGCCGAGGTTGTAATAAAGACCAATAAGGAGTTTGACAAACAGATTTTTCCTTGCTATATTGCGATGGTTTCCTCAAGACTCCCAACCAGTAGATCGGAGGTAATCGATATGGTCATTATTGGCGAAAACATACATGTCATAGCTCAGGCAATTTCCACGGCAATAAGAGAGAAAAATGCCAAAATAATCCAGGATTTAGCTAAAGAACAAACTGAAGCTGGAGCTGATTACATTGACTTAAACGTTGGCCCCATGAAAAAAGACACAGAAGAGATCATGCAATGGTTGGTCAGTACAGTCCAAGAGGTTACCGATTTACCTTTATCTATAGATACTATGAATCCGGTAGCTATGGAGGCAGGCTTGAAAGCTTGCCAGAAGAGACCTTTGCTCAACTCTGCCTCGGGGAAGACTAGCTCCAAGGAGCAAATGCTTCCATTGGCTCAAAAATATAACTGTGATGTGGTAATTTCGGTGATGACGGATAAAGGGATGCCTCCCGAAGTTGATTCTAAAATAGAGAGTATTATGGACACAGTGGCACATGCCAATGAATTGGGGATTCCTAACGAAGACATCTGGGTTGACCCCATAATTCTTCCCGTCAGTACTGCTGGCGAAGGGCAGAGGTTCGCTGTAGTTTGTTTGGAATTTATAAAGATACTGGAAGACGTTTTGCCCGGGGTTAAATCAACGGTAGGGCTTTCCAATGTATCTAACGGGGTGCCCAACGAACTCAGGCCGCTTCTCAACCGTGTGTATCTAGTAATGCTAGGGCGGAATGGACTGTATTCTGCCATTGCTGACCCTTTGGATAAAGAGCTTATGAGTTTGGTCAAGGGAGAGATGCCCAATGATGTCGAACTTATTTATAAGACCATGGACGGGGAAGATATAGACCTCTCCGCACTATCTCAAAAGCAAGTTGAGTATGTTAAGACAGCCAAGGTTCTTATGGGAGCGAACTTGTACTCTGATGCCTGGCTGGAAAGTTAAGGAGGGTAGATAATGGAATATAAAGCACCAGTTGAAGCATATACGGGGGTGGTTAGAGAAATAACTATCGGAAAGGGAAATAAGAGTTTGAAAATAGGGGGGGAGAATATTCTTCCCCTTCATTTTTTTGATGAAGGGTCAAATCCCAATCCGGCAAAGTTTGCCTTAGAAATTCTTGATATGAAGCCTGAAGATTGGCCGGCGCATGCAGTTGAGCCCTTCAAGGATGTAATTTCTGACCCCATTAGCTGGGCTAAAAAATGCCGGGGCTTTGCTGTGGATGCCGTTTCACTTTTCCTTGTGAGTACCGATCCAGCAGTCAAGAATGCTCCTGCTGACAAAGCAGCGGCATTGGCAAAAGAAGTAGGCGAGGCTATAGATGTGCCTTTGATTGTCTACGGCTCTGGAGACGAAAAGAAGGATGTTGAGGTTCTTTCCAAGGTTGCTGAAGCATGCGACGGTATGAACCTTCTTATAGGCCCGGTGCTTAAGGAGAATTATGAAGCAGTGGGCAAGGCAATTCTGGACCATGGGCATACGGCTATTGCTCAAAGTCCTCTGGATATCAATTTGCTTAAGGAGTTGAATGTCAAGCTCAGCAAGTTCTTTCCTCCGGATAGGATTGTAATCGACCCCTTGTCTTCTGCGCTGGGCTATGGTATGGAATATAGTTACTCTTTGATTGAACGGGTAAAACAGATTGGAATTATGACCAAAGACAGTATGACTATGATGCCGATTATTGCCAATCTTGGTGCGGAGTGCTGGAAGACAAAACAGGCTAAAGAAAACAAGGAACAAGGATTGCTTTGGGAAGGAATAACAGCGCTGTCGCTTTTATTGGCTGGAGCAAATATCCTTGTCTTAAGGCATCCCGAGACCTTGAGTTTAATAAAAGAAACGATGGAGGTGAAGTAGAAATGGCAGTAGCGGAAAAGAAACTATCAAGAAAATTAGAGGAAATTTACGAACGTATAAAGGCGGAGATTCCCTGGGAGCCAGTAGGCCCTACGCCGATGCCAGAAATTCCCGATCTCAGGAATTGGGATATGAGGTTATTGAAAACATATGCACCTTTTTATGCACCATTCTGTGACTTATGTTGCTTCTGTACCTATGGTAAGTGCGACCTTACTGGGGGGCAGAGGGGAGCTTGCGGAATTGATATAGCTGCTCAGCAGGCACGAATAGTACTTCTAGCCTGCTTGATGGGATGTTCAGCCCACGCCGCCCACGGAGCACATATTCTAGAGCATCTAATTGAGAAGCACGGTCCTGATAAGAAGATAGATTTAGGCGGGTCAATCGAAATCGAAGCACCGCATATCAGGACTGTCCTGGGTTTGAAACCAGAGACATTAGGGGATCTTCAAACAGCTTTAGAATATGTATTCAAGGAAATTGGACATCTACTTGATTCCTGCCATACAGGTCAGGAAGGAAGCGCACTGGACTACGAGTCCAAAGCACTGCATGCTGGTATGCTGGATCACGTAGGAATGGAGGCGGCTGATATCGCTCAAATCGTGGGATTCAATTTTCCCACTTCAACTGCTGATACACCACTGGTGGAGATGGGCTGGGGGGCGATAGATAAAAGTAAACCGACAATCCTAGTATCAGGACATAACCCGGCTACATCCACAGAGGTAATTGACTATCTGCGAGAACACAATCTGGAGGACAAGGTTGAGGTGGCAGGCGTTTGTTGTACTGCATTGGAGACCACCAGATATTCAGACAAAGCTAAAATTGTTGGTCCCCTGTCACGGCAGCTTTTTTTCATGAGAGCGGGCATCGCTGATGTGATCATGACAGATGAACAGTGTATCAGAACAGATACTCCGCAGGAAGCAACTAAAGTTGGCTCCGTGGTAGTCGCTTGTCTGGATAAAGCAATGTATGGACTAGAGGACGCCACAGAAATGGATGTAGATAATATAGTAAGGCGAATGGTGGATAATGGGGAGCATTTCGCTATCTTGGATTCCGAGAAGGCAGCTGAAGTAGCGGTAAAAGTTGCCATAGAGCTTGCTCCCAAGAGGAGGAAGGAATGGTTGACGGAAAACGAGGCGATGGAATTAGCTAAGAAATGCAACGACTGTGGAATGTGTGAGCAAGTATGCCCTAACCTTTGCTCTATTGGTGAGGGTATTACAGAACTGGCCAAGGGTAACTTTGAACCAATAAGGGAGCTATTCAACCAGTGTATTGGCTGTGGAAAATGTGAAGAGGTATGTCCTCGAGACGTTGCTATATTCAAACTGATGCAGGTGGCAGCAGGTAACGAGACCTGGAAGGCCAGAGCTGGGCGTGGTCCGATTATGGATACCGAGATAAGAACCGTAGGAGCGCCTATTACTCTAGGAACTATTCCTGGGGTCGTTGCTATCGTCGGCTGCTCTAATTTTCCTGACATAGACGATGTTGCTGACATGGTTGATGAGTTTGCCAAGAGAAAATACATAGTGGTTCTCTCAGGATGTTCTGCCATGGTTGCCGGAATGAAAAAGGATGCCGACGGAAAGACAGTTTACGAAAAATACTCTCCCAACTTTGAGGCTGGTGGTGTGGTAAACGTTGGTTCCTGTGTTGCTAATAGCCATATCACCGGAGCAGCAATAAAAATAGCTAATATCTTTGCTGCACTTCCTTTAAGGGGAAACTATGAAGTAATGGCTGACTATGTTCTTAATCGTGTAGGCGCTGTGGGAGTGGCTTGGGGTGCTATGTCCCAGAAGGCTGCCTCCATCGCTACGGGATGCAACAGATTGGGCATACCCGTGGTCCTGGGTCCGCATTCTTCCAAATACAGGAGACTGTATCTCTCCAGAAAAGAGGAGGATGATTGGAAAGTCATGGATGCCAGAAAGAAGGAAATTGTGGATACTGGAGAGCCTTCACCTGAGCACCTGGCTTATGTATGTGAGACTAAAGAGAAAGCCATGCCCGTGATCGCTAAATTGTGTATCAGGAAAAACGATACACCTCAAGGAAGAGCCATAAAGCTGAACCACTATATATCTCTGTATAAAAAATATATAGGAGGCGGACTTCCTGAAGACTTACATCTATTTGTCCGCAGGGATGCCGATATACCACTAGTTTATAAAAAAGAGGTGAGGGCACATCTAGAGAAGATCGGTTGGCAACCCAAGGAACCCGTCGGACTTCCTACCCTTATCGGGACTTATCCCAGCAAGGTTCCTTTGGATGCAGTGATACACTAATAACATGGAAAACGGCTTGAAAGGAGGGCAAGATGAGTGCAGTAATACCACGCCATAGAGTGAATGTCTTAACTGGTTTCAAATCAGCTAGATTAATAGAGGATGCCTCAGAGTATGCCAATCTGATCAAGAAGGCTAGAAGGCCACTTCTTGTAGTTGGTCCTCTATTGCTGAAATCTCTGCCTGATGGAAAACTACCTCTAGAGTATGCCTTGGACATAGCTAAAGCCGCTAAAATTCCAATATGTGCGACAGCCCAAACTAGAGGGAAGATCGTGGAATTGGGAGTACAGCCAGATTGCGTTTACGATACAGTCGAGATAGTAAATGCTCTTAAAGACCCAGACTGGCGGGGAGTCAAGAAAGAAGGAAACCATGACCTGGTGATGTTTTTTGGCATAAGGTCGGATCTTGGTAACCAGGGGCTTTCGACACTAAAACATTTCGCCCCTCATCTAAAGACTATGACTATGTGCAAGCATTACTTCCCCCACGCCAGTTACTCACTACCTAATTTCAAGAAGGATGTGAATTGGCAGGAGTTCTTAGAAAACCTGATAGCCAACTTGAAGAAAGGAGACTAAAGGAAAATGGAAGGTGAATTTCATGCAGATATAGGGCCGCAATATGAAGGCGAGGTGATAAGGAAGGAAGACGTATACATCGAGTTCGGCGGGCCAAAGGTAAAACAAAAGTTTGAATTAGCAACAGTTAAAAATCCTGACGAAATAGAGAATGAGAAAGTAGAGATTATCGGCCCGGACCTAGGTGATTTGGAACCTTATGATGAAGATAAAGGCGGTGGTAGCTACCCTATTGCCGTTCTGGTAGATGTTGCTGGAGGGGAACTGGATAAGGATGCCGAGGCGATCATCGAAAGAAGGATTCATATGTTCACCAACATGATTGAGGGATGGTATCACATGAATCAGAGGCAGGATGTATGGATGAGGATAAGTAAAGACTGCTATAAGAAGGGCTTTAATTCACTGCGGGAATTGGGAGAAATATACATCTTGCTTTACACATCAGAAATGCCAATCATCGAGAGCATCCAGATCACTATTATCACTGATGCAAAGAAAGTAGCGGAGCTTCTTCCTCATGCTCTGGAAGTTTATGCCGCCAGAGACGAAAGGGCAAGGACTCTGAATGATGAAGATGTGGATACTTTCTACGGCTGCGTTCTATGTCAGAGCTTCGCCCCAACTCATATCTCTATCATAGCTCCCAATAGAATTGCCAACTGTGGAGCTATAAACTGGTTCGACGGCAGAGCGGCTGCTAAGATTGACCCCGAGGGGCCTATATTTGCCATACCAAAGGGAGAGCTTATAGATGCCATAAAAGGTGAATATTCAGGAGTGAATTCAATTGAAGCTGAGAAGTCTCTGGGAAACTACGATAGGGTTTATCTCTACAGTGCATTTGAGCACCCCCATACATCTTGTGGTTGTTTCGAGGCAATTGTATATTACATCCCAGAAACAGATGCCTTTGGAGTAGTGCACAGGGAGTACAAGGGCGAAACTGTAATCGGAGAAACATTTTCCCACATGGCTGGTGAAACATCGGGAGGAAAACAAATAGAAGGGAGATTAGGAACCGGACTGGAGCAACTAAGATCGCCCAAATTTATCCAGGCGGATGGTGGCCTGGCCAGGATAGTGTGGATGCCCAAGGATATAAAAGAAAGGTTTAAAGATGCCCTGGAAGCGAAAGGACTCTACGATAAGATAGCCACAGAGGAAGACGTGAAGAACGTGGATGAGCTTCTAGAGTTCCTGGAAAAGGTAGGGCATCCTTGGATAAAAGGGGAGGTAGAACTCCCGACATAAATACCGAATAGTCAGCAGCGAGTAGTAGGCGACGAGCTTTCAGCTAGCTCAAAGCTAATAGTCGAAAACTGATAGCTGCGCAAGGAGGGTTTACTATGCCAATTGCAGGTTCTGAAATTGTAAAGATGCTTCCCGGGAAGAAACCGTGTAGGGATTGTGGCTTTCCTACTTGCTTTGCATTTGCCATGAAACTAGCGTCAGGTGGAGCTAGTGTGGATAAATGCCCTTACCTATCTGAGGAAATTAAAGCCAAACTGCTGGATGCTCTGGCACCACCGATAAAGCTTGTTACTATAGGCTCTGGTGAGAACGCCGTCAAAATCGGGAACGAAGAAGTTGTATATCGACATGAGAAGACATTTGTCCATTCACCAGGAATTACCCTCCTTATCTCGGATAAAGAAGACAACGCCAGAATCGACGAGAAAATAAAGAAGATAAAGAAATTACAGTTCCCATGGGTCGGCGTAAACCTAGAAGCAAATCTTTTAGCGCTTCATTTCGAATCAGGAGACAAAAACAAGTTTTTAGCTCTGGTGAAGAAAGTTCATGATTCAACGGACGTGGGCATGGTCTTGATTTCAGAAGACATAGACGCCTTGTTTGCGGCACGGGACATATGTGCGAATAAACATCCGCTTGTTTACCCCATAACGAAGGAAAACATTGATAAGGCTATCCCGAAGATTAAAGAGAATCCCACTCCTGTTGGCCTTCGTGGAGGTAGTGTCGAAGAACTTGTTCCTCTAACCACTAAGCTAAAAGATGCTGGGATTGAGGAACTGGTTTTGGACCCCGGTTCTAAAAATTTACTAGAGGCAATAAGAGACCAGACTTTTATCAGGAAGGCAGCACTAAAGCAGGGTTTCAGACCTCTTGGCTATCCTACTATTACCTTTCCATGTTTCATGGCCAAAGATGGACTGAAGGAAATCATAGTGGGATCAGCATTTGTACCTAAATGGGCAAGTATTATTGTCTTTTCTGATTTCAGCCAGTATTCCCTACTTCCTCTTCTAGTTCAACGGCTTAACATCTATACCGATCCTCGTTTTCCCATGGCAGTAGAAGAGAAATACTATGAGGTGGGAGAACCTGATGAATCCTCCCCAGTTCTGGTTACTTCAAACTGGGCTTTGACCTACTTCCTTGTCTCATCGGCTGTTGAGGCTACCAAAGTTCCTGCCTACATTTGCGTTAAGGATGCAGAAGGGCTTGGTGTCCTTACTGCTTGGGCAGCAGGTAAGTTCAGCGGCGATTCGGTAGGTACGTTCATCAAGAAATGTGGCATAGGGGACAAGGTGAAACATCGGAAGCTGGTTATCCCGGGGAAAGTGGCCAGAATTAAAGGTGAGCTTGAAGATGCTTTGGACCTTAAGTGGGAAATAATAATCGGTCCCAGAGAAACGACCGGAATAGGGGCTTTTCTCCCTGGACTTGCCAAGCAACTCAAGTGATTGTCTTGAGTCTGTGGAAGGAATGATTACAGAGGAACAAACTAGCCAAGTAATAGCTGAGATTTTAAGCCATTATAGAAAAGAAGGAAAAAATTTAATTCCACTATTGCAGGAAGTCCAGACAAGGCTAGGGTATCTTCCCAAGGAAGCACTCCAAGAAATTGCAGACTTCTTGGAGATGTCAGCGGTTGAGGTATGGGGGGTTGCTACTTTTTATAATCAGTTTCGCTTTGTTCCGTTGGGAAAATACCACACTGTGGTTTGTATGGGGACTGCCTGTCACTTGGCGGGAGGTAGACTTATTTTAGAGGCCCTGGAGCGTGAGTTAGATATCAAAGTGGGCGAGACTGCCGAGGATGGTAACTTTAGCTTGGAAAGGGTTGCTTGTATTGGGTGTTGCATGCTGGCTCCCGTCATAGTAATAAAAGATAGAATTCATCCTAAGATGACGCCTTTCAAGGTGGAGGAGGCGTTGATACCGTATAGAGAGGAAGGGCAGAAAGAGAGCAAAGTCAAAGGTAAAAAATCAAAATGACAGAGCAAAAATCAAAAACATTTTCCTTTTACATTTTGAATTGTCATTTTGCGTTTTGACTTTTAAGTTTCATAACATGACTTTCGAGGAAATTAAGAATAAAGCTAAGGCGGAATGGGAAGCTCTGCAGAAAGGCAGCTATATTGTTGTCGGCACAGCTACTTGTGGTCGGGCGGCTGGCGCTCTGGATGTAATTGACGCTTTTAATAAGGAGCTAACACGGCAAGGGCTGAAAGTTCCGATTATCCAGGTTGGCTGCCTGGAGCTATGCTATGCCGATCCTTTGGTCACCATATCCAAGCCTGACTCCCTTCGTGTCGTGTATCACAATGTAACTCCGGAGATTGTGCCACGCCTTGTGGAGGGTTATGTTGCCAGTGACGACCCTTGCCTTGAGCTCGCCTTGGGTACGCT
>JGI2173J19968_10000565_pt1 | contig 14084 bp, 10 predicted proteins | sample DeeMarSWOR136_30_FD_19968 | JGI IMG/M metagenome (IMG submission 19968) | reverse complement strand
ATATTAAACATAATTAAACATCGCTCTAGAGATATTGAGCTTATTTTACCTCCAAATGGATTTGGTATGAGTTTTAGATTAAGATCTCATCGGCTGGGTTTTGAAAGATATTTTAAAATACAGTTTTTTCCTTTTGAATTTATCTTCTACTTAAAACATGTCTAATAAATCACAAAGATAATTATTCTTATTATGTAAGTTTTCAACTAGGAAAAATATATTATTTATTAACATATTTTTCTTCTTTAAGAGTAAAACTTCATTATTGATAAAACTTTTAAAAGCAAAGACCTTTTGTAGTTTGAATGGAACAGTCCTTATTATTTCAAAGTATTAAAAACCCTCAATTATATGGTGAGGATGTAAGCTCTGTTGAAATAATACAAACACATATTTCTTATGTAGCTTTAACCGGTAAATATGCTTATAAAATAAAAAAACCAGTGAACTTTGGTTTTTTGGATTTCTCCACTCTTGAAAAAAGAAAATATTTTTGTGAAGAAGAAGTCAGATTAAATAAAAGACTTTGCCCAGATATTTACATTGGTGTTGTTCCAATAACTCAAAAAGATAATAATTTAGAACTATCAGGAAAAGGAAAAGTTGTAGATTACGCTGTAAAAATGAAAGAATTTCCACAAGAAAAAATAATGACTAAACTACTTGAAAAAGAAAAAATAAGTGAAGAAATCTTAGATAAAATATGTGACATCTTAAATAATTTTTATAAGAAAAGTGAGCACTCAAAAGAAATAGACAATTACGGTAGTATTGAAACCATTAAAAAAAATACAGATGAAAATTTCGATCAAACAGAATCAGTAATTGATGTCACAATTTCAAAAGAAAAATTTAACTTTATTAAAAATGCAACAAACCAGTTTTTAGCTCAAAATAAAGATATATTTAAAAAAAGGATAAAAGATGGTTTTATTAGGGACTGTCATGGGGATTTGCATTCAGGAAACATTGTTGTTTCAGATAACAAAGTTTTTATCTTTGATTGTATAGAGTTCAACAAACGTTTTAGATACAGTGATGTTTCATCAGATATAGGTTTTCTTGCAATGGATTTGGATTTTCAAGCCCATCCTTATCACTCAAGCTATTTCATTAATAAATATGTTGAAAAAAGCAATGACTTGGGCATTTTCGATGTTCTGAATTTCTATAAATGTTACAGAGCTTATGTGCGTGGTAAAGTAATAGGTTTTAAACTAAACGACAAGCACATTGATAAAAAAGAAAAACAAGAAATCATAAAAATAGCTAGTAGATATTTTGATTTGGCATATTATTACGCATCATTATTTTCAAAAGATTTAGTTAAAACAAAACCAATATTTTTTATAACCAGTGGTTTGACAGGAACTGGTAAAACAACAGTTGCCAGAAAAATATCAATCGATTATCATACACATTTAATTAGTACAGATGAAATTAGAAAAGAACTAGAAGGAATAGATAAATTCGAAAAGCATCATGATGCTTACAACACAGGGTTGTACTCACCAGATAAAATGTTATTTACTTATGAAAAAGCCTTAGAAAAAGCAGATAAAATATTAAGTAAAGGTGAAAATGTTACAATGGATGCAACATTTAAGACAAAAAAACTAAGAGATATGGCGTGTAATGTTGCTAGTAAAAACAATGCAAATTTTTTAGTTCTATTTTGCAAAACCCCTGAAAAATTCATTAAAAAATATCTTGAAGAACGGGTTAAAAAGAAATCAATTTCAGATGGAAGATGGGAAATTTACCTTAAACAAAAAGATTCCTTTGAAGGATTCAATGACAAAAAAATTATTGTTGAAATAGATATTTCAAGTAAATCTTATGATTATCAAATAAAAACCTTTAAAGAAATTTTAAAAAAAATAAATAGAGGTTAAATTGTGAAAGTATCTGGCTATGATATTGATTTAGAAGAAGCTGTGAAAATAATTAATAAAAAAAATTTTAAAAAAGTGGTATTGCAGGTACCTGAAGGTCTTAAAATTCATTTTATTAAATTTGTTGAATTTTTAGAAGAAAAAACCAAAGCTGATATCTTAATTTCAGCAAGTCCTTGTTTTGGTGCATGTGATTTATTAACCAACGAATTAAAAGATCTAAGTGTGGATTTAATTGTGCAAATAGGACATGAACCTATTAATGATATTAAAACAAAACCTCCTACTTTGTTTATTAATGCAAAATCTGATATTAACGTATCAAAAGTTGTAGAAAAAGCAACACTGCTTATAAAAGGTAAAAAAATTGGTTTAATATCAACTGCTCAGCATGCACATAAATTAGAGGAAATCAAAAAAATACTAGAAAACAAAAATTTTGAAGTCTTCATTGGAAAAGGAGATAGTCGCATTAGACTAGCAGGTCAGATTCTTGGATGTAATTTTTCTTCAGCAAATTCTGTTGCAAAAGACGTTGATTTATTCTTGTTTTTAGGTAGTGGTAATTTTCATCCACTGGGTTTAATGATTAGTACCAAAAAAAAAGTAATTGCTTGCGATCCATATACAAATGAAGTAAAAGAAAAAGAACTAGAGGATCTAAAAGATATGGTTTTAAAACAAAGATATGGAGCTATAGCTCGAGCAAGAAACGCAAGTACATTCGGTATTTTAGTTGGTACAAAATCAGGTCAGCAACGCATTGAGCTTGCATTTAAAATAAAAGAAAAACTGAGTTCTAAAGAAAAAAAATCCTATATTTTTACTTTAGATAATTTTAGTCCATCAGCTGTTCAAAGCTTTTTAGGAATTGATTGTTTTATTTCTACAGCATGTCCCAGAATAGCAATAGATGATTACATGCAATATAAAGTACCTATAATTACACCAGTTGAACTAGAAATATTACTTGGTTATAAAAAATGGGATGAATATTATTTTGATGAAATATCTTCGTTAACATTATAAAAATACATTGAATAGAAAACCTAATATTAAAATTTGAGGAACTGTTATAATTGGCAGCCATATAGCAGCTTTTTTTCCAATATTTTGCCATATAAGGCCTATTTCTGTATAATCTGTTGCTACTCCTGCCATTAAAAATGTAAAAGAATTTCCAAAAGCAGGAGCACCAGCTTGAAGTGATTTGTTATATATTTCAAAAGCAAGAGGAGAACTACCTTCTGAGCAAACCTCTATAATTGTTGCAAAAAATAAAGTTACAAATAAACCTAAAAGTGTAGGTCCCATATATTGCTCAAATATATGAGTAGGGATATATGCTCTTGCAAAAGCTGCCATAATCATTCCAATAATAAGCCACCACATAACCATTTTTGTAAGAACCCATGAACCTTTTAATGTCCCTTTTACTGCGTTTATATTGTTTTTAGCAGTAAATCTATATTCTCTCCATCGTCTTTTTATATCGTGGATAATTGAAAAATCTTTTAAAACTTCTTTATCTTCCCCATGAGTGCATTTATTGCATTCAACCATATTCCTTTTTTCCAATCTTTGATAAATTAAACCTGTTATAAAAGCAATAACCAAGGCTGATAAAACAATCAAGGCAGCTTTGATTCCAAAAAAACTAAAAAGTAAAATCGTAATTGGTAAATTAGCCCATGGTGATGCAAGTAAAAAAGCAACAACAGAGGAAGTACTGGCACCTTTTTTGTAAAGTTCAATAGATATTGCTAAAATACCATGAGAGCAAGCACTCATTAAAAAACCAAAAATGATTGAATACAAAATAGTTCTTTTCTGGTGTCTTGATAAATATTTTTCAATATATTGTCTTGGAACAAAATAATCTATTATTCCACCAATTAAAAAACCAATAATTATTGCCCACCATATAAGTTTTAAATAATCAATAAATGCATAAAAAAAAGGATTCATAACAGCAAAAAAATAACTAATAAGTAAAAGTATTAATGCAATAAATGTTGTGATGAATAATTTTTCTTTGTACCATGGTGTACCTTCTTTAACTGAACAACTTGGGCAATATTTTTTTTCCTCAGGTATTTTATTTTGTTCCTCATATTTTCTTATACAATATTCACTACAGAAATAATGATCATGGGCAGGAATAGTACCTTTCATTCCACATATTGGGTCTGTTTTATCCATATAACCATCTTTTTAATATTTGAATTGTTGTTTTATAAAATTTTTAGGTCCAGTAATTACAAATCTGACTTATGATAATTTTGTAAAAATTAAAAAAAATACATAGAATAATTTTATATAATTTTTGTATATTATATTTTGCAATTTATTGGCTTGGTGTTGAATAAATGAAAAAATATTTTTTTAAGACAGTAATTATAATTATTTTAATTATTTGTCTAATTCTTAGTTCAATACCAAGTGGCTCTACATATTTAAATAACAACCTATATAGAAATGATAAAGGTAATATTTCAATAAAATCAAAAGAAATGGAAATTTTTTTTTCAGCACCTACAGTTAAATATAATAATAAATATGCTGAAATCAACTTAAAAGAAACAAATTCTTTTATTCTTGCACCTGGAAATCCTATACTTCCTAAAAGTATCATAATAATGAAATTTCATCTAGGAACTAAAATACAAAACATTGAAATTATTTTATCAGAGGTTAAACAATTAACTTTATTAAAAAGTATAATTACTACCCCTTATCCAATTATAAACTCAGATAAAATAGTATTAATAAAAAATAAATTGAAAACGGATATACATAAAACCTCTGATGTATATCCAAAAAAATGGTTTGATTATAAAACAGGTGGAGGATTAGAAAATGAAGAACGCATTACTTTTTTGTCCATTCATTTATACCCGGTTAAATATTTACAGGCATTAGAAAAAATCGAATATGTCGATAAAATAAAAATTAAAGTTGAATATACAACTCCTGAGAATCCAAGAACTTATCCAGATGTTTATGATTTATTAATTATTGCACCTTCTGTATATTGTGATAATCTTGATTTGTTAGTTGAACACAAAAATAATCATGGTGTTTCAACTAAACTTGTAAAAATAGAAGAAATAAATAGCACAGGACGAGATAAACAGGAGAAGATTAAATATTTTATTAAAGAATCAATTGAAAATTGGGGCATTAAATATGTTTTGTTAGTTGGAACTAAAACAAAAATACCTGTTAGATACACTTATCCTATGGATTTGTTATTTGGCAAGATTCCAACAGATTTATACTACGCAGATATTTATGATAGTAATGGTAGTTTTTCTTCCTGGGATTCAAATAATAATAATATATTTGGTGAAAATACTCCATTTTATTCTGATGAAGTGGATCTTTATCCTGATATATCTTTAGGTAGATTGTATTGCAAAGATAATTCAGAAGTTATTAATGTAGTCAATAAAATTATTAGTTATGAAACAAATTTAAACAAAGAATGGTTTAATAATGTAATAATTTGTGGAGGAAACACTCATTATAATTGGAAAGATTATCTTTTCATTAATAATCCAGCATATAAAAAATATTTTGGGGATGGATCTCCCACTTATGAAGGAGAATATATTGGAAATAAGATTTCTGAGATTCTTGTTAATTTCAATTCAGAAAAATTTTATGCTAGTTCGATTCTTCCAAATAGTGATTATAAAAATAAATTAACAAAATCAAATATTAATAATGCGATTAATGATGGAGTAGGTTTCGTATTTCTCATCGGTCATGGTAAACCTTCTGTTTGGTTAACATATCCACCATTAATTGGTTTTATAACTATGCCTTTTCCAAGAGGTTATACAATTAATCAGATTAAATTTCTGAAAAATGAAAATAAATATCCTATTATTATTTTTGATGCATGTTCTTGTGGTGATTTTAAAAAATCTAACAAACCTATTGCATGGGAAGCTGTTAAGTTAAAATCAAAAGGTGCTATTGCATCTTTTGCTCCAACAGCTTTAACAATGGGTTATCCAGGTACATATTGCGAAAAAGGTTATAACAATTTAATAGATCTTGGTATAGCCCAAGCAATAGCTAATGGAACAGAAAAAGCAGGTGATTTGTTAAAAAGTTCAATAAATAATTATTTAAATGTTGTTGATTTTGATAATCCATCTTATTCATCTAATGTTTATGTTGTTCAGATTCAAGAGTTATTTGGTGATTCGACTCTTAAACTTGGTTGATAACAAAATCCATTTTAAATCAAAACCTATCTAAATGGCTGTATTTATGTTCATTGAGTTGTTTTCAATAAAATTCAACAATGAGTTTGATATGTTCTTTAAGTCACAACCCAAGGGTTATAGTAATGTTGAAATGAAATCAGTATAAAAAAATGTAGAGGTATAGGAATTTGAAAAATATTTTATCAGTAAAAAATTAAGTTTTATTTGGTTTTTTCCAAACAATTTAAAGACTTTTAAATAATAAATAATTTAATACCTAATTTATTAGGTGAATTAAATATGCCCAAAAAACCAATTATTATAATTATTGTAAGTTTATTGATTTTAGGAGCAGCAATTGTTTTTGTTACAACTGATTTTAACTCATCAAATGTAATAGATGAAAATAAAATTCCAAATGATAAAAATCCATTTCCTTTGGGAAATATAACCTCTTTTAACGATGCTGTAAATCAATTTTGTTTTGATTTTTTTAAAAAATTAGCTGAAGATGAAGATAATTATCCAAATTTGTTTTATTCTCCATATTCAGTTTTTACTGCACTTGCGATGACTTATGAGGGTGCTAGAAATAATACGGCATTTGAAATGGAAAATGTTTTACATATCGAGCAGGATAATGATTCTTTTCATGAATACATGCAGAGTCTTTACAATTATCTGAATTATAATGATAAATATAATATTTCAACTGCAAATGCTTTATGGCCTGATTTTGGATTTAGTCTTTTAGACGATTATATTAAATTAATTGAAACATATTATGGTGGAAACACATCAGAAATTGAATACGCAAATCCTGAAGAAGCAGCGAGAATTATAAATGAATGGGTAGAAAATAAGACAAATAATCTAATTAAAAATTTAGTCCCAGCAGATGTAATTGATCCTATTTTAACTAAATTGATTTTAACAAATGCTATTTATTTTAAAGGCGTTTGGCAGATTCAGTTTGAAGAAATAAATACAACACTTAGGGATTTTACTCTTTTTTCTGGAGAAACTACCCAAGTTAATACAATGAATTTGATAGGAACTATGGATAAATTTAATTATACTGAAACAGATGAACTGCAAATCCTTGAACTACCTTATGATGGGGGAGATATTTCAATGATGATTCTTCTTCCAAAAGAAGGAGTTAATTTATCAGATGTGATTAGTACATTAAAAACAGAAGACTTTTTGACTTGGATAGAATCAATGAATAAAACAGAACTTGATATTTATTTACCTAAGTTTAAGTTTGAAACATCATATAACCTAAATGATTATCTATGTAGTCTTGGTATTAAGGATGCATTTACATATGCTGCTGATTTTTCAGGTATAGATGGAAAACAGGATTTGTTGATTTCTGATGTTTTACATAAAGCATTTATAGAAGTCAACGAAGAAGGAACCGAAGCAGCTGCTGCAACAGCAGTAATTATGAATTTAAAAGCCATTGATGGTGACGGAAATTCCAGAATTGTTTTTGATGCTGATCATCCTTTTATATTTACAATTAATCATAGTGAAACAAATACAATATTATTCATAGGAAAAATGGATGACCCTTCAAAATAAACCTATTTTTTTATTTTTATTACAGGCGGTTCAAAACAATTTTATTGTGATGATACCAAATCATCCTTTCTTGTTTATTATTTGTCTAAATAGCTGTAATGTTGTTCATTGACTTGTTTTCAATAAACCAGAAAAACAAATAATGTTTAGTAAAAATTGTTTTAAAAATAGTTTTAGGATAATACAAGTAATGATTTTGTTAACTTGTTTTTGGTGGTGTTGATTCTTGTGGATATAAAATTGTTTTATAGACGTGAACATCATTGCATTCTATCTTTTTTTCATAATCCTTGTCTACGAATTTGTATTTGCAGAGTTTTGATTTTATTAAATATTCTTTTATGGACATATTTTCATTATTAAATTCATCTGTTACATCTTCATCTTTGTCATTTACTACAATAATTTTCATATGTGATGTTGTTTCAAAAAAATGAATCAAGCGATTATCAAGATATAGTACTGTGATATAGAAACATTTGTTATAGAATTCTTCTAATTTATTCCTCAATACACCACACCCAAATATATATGTTGGCTTTTAATATATTAAATTTATTATTAATACTAATTCATCCATTTTTGTTCAAAGTTTTTCTGAATGCTTATATTTTTGTTCATTGATTTTTTTAGATAAACCAGAAAAACAAATTTATGGTATGCTTTTTGAGTCTCAACCTAAGGGTTATAGTAATGTTGAAATGAAATAAGCCTTATAATCTTTTATTGCATTTCTTATGAAAATAATTTTTTTTTTTCAATACATTTAAATGAATCTGCGGTATAATAAAGTACAAACTTATTTGGGAGGTTGAAAGTAATATGAAAAAAATATTTTTTGAAATATTAGTTTGTATGTTGCTGATAGGTACTGTTGTTTCGTCAGTAAACGCGGCTGAAAATTGGACTGAGGAACAAAAGTTACTCCCCCCTGCTCCCACATTTGGTTTTGGCTGTAGTATTACTCTTTCTGGTTACACCGCCCTAATTGGAGCTCAATTTGAGGATAATTATAAAGGGGCAGCGTATGTGTTTACTCGTTCAGGGGCAACTTGGATTCAGCAAGCCAAGCTCATGGCTTCAGATGGCGCAGTAGAAGACCGTTTTGGTAATGCTGTTTCTCTTTATGGTGACACCGCTCTTATAGGTGCGAAGGGAGATGCAGACTATGGAACTAATACTGGCTCGGTGTATGTGTTTACTCGCAATGGTACCAACTGGACACAACAAGCAAAATTACTTGCTTCAGATGGTGCTGAACAAGACGGTTTTGGTTTCTCTGTTTCACTCTCTGGTGACACCGCCCTCATCGGAGCCTGGCATGATGATGACAAAGCATCTGATTCTGGTTCTGCATATGTGTTTACCCGTACTGATACCAATTGGATGCAGCAAGCAAAGTTGCTTGCCTCAAACGGTGCAGTAAATGACTATTTTGGAGAAGTTGTTTCGCTTGATGGTGATACTGCTTTCATAGGGGCAAGCAGTAAGGATTCAACCTACGTTTTTACTCGAACTGGTAACACCTGGACACAAAAACAAGAGCTTAGTAGTGTTGGTTGGCATTTTTCCATTTCTGGCGACACTGCTCTCATCACCCATAATAAATATCCGTACCAACCAAGTGTATATGTGTTTACTCGTACTGGCAATACATGGACAAAACAAACTGAGTTTGTTGCATCAGATAGTTCATTATCTTTTGGTAATTCTGTTTCACTTTCTGGTGACACCGCCCTTATAGGAGACACTCATGGTTTGGGAGCAGCGTATGTGTTCACACATACAGAAAATACATGGACGCAACAATACAAACTCCTTGCCTCAGACGGCTACGAAGGGGACAATTTTGGAACTCTTGTTTTTCTTGATGGGAACATTGCTCTCATTGCAGCATATTCAAATGATAGAAATGATAATTCTGTCTATGTGTTCACAACAGGTATTGAAAATCAACCACCTACTGCAAGTTACACCTGGAATCCATCAAACCCCATGATAAATCAACAAATCAACTTTGACGCCTCATCAAGCAGTGATTCAGATGGTTTAATTACAAAATATGAATGGGATTGGAATAACGATAGCACCTATGTTGACTCGAAAACCACTCCAACCGTGGCACATTCATGGTCACAAGTGGGAAACTACTCTGTTACAGTACGAGTAACGGATAATGATGGTGCAACAAGCACCAAAACAATGGTTGTTATTGTTGGTAGTGAAAGTGGAAATCAGACTCCAGATACCTCTACAAAAACACCAGGTTTTGAACTAATCTTTTTCATGTGCGCAATTACAATATCAATATTACTGTGGAAAAAGAAAAAAAACAAATAAACGTCTTTGTAATTTAACAACATAACATCAATAAATTTGTTAATATAGGTGATTTATGATTAAAACAAGTACTTGAAAAACAAATTGTTTAGTATATGTTTTTTTAAAAAAATTATTTAAATTATTACAAGTAATAATTTTGTTAATTTATTTTTGGTGGTGTTGATTTTGGTGGGTAAAAAATTGTTTTGTAGATGTAAACATCATTTCGATCAAATATCTTTTTTTCAAAATATGAAGCTATTTTATATCTTTTAATTTTACATTGATTTGATTTTAATAGATAATATCGTATCAATGAATCTTGTTTATTAAACCAATCTGTAACATCCTCTCCTTTATCATTTATAATAATAATATTTGGAAAAATATATGGTATATCTAAAATAAATCCACCTCTTAATACATAAATATGTACTAATGATATATTAATTTTATTATAGTTATTACCAAATCATCAATTATTATTTATTGTTTGTCTGAATGGCTGTATCGGTGTTCATTGACTTGTTTTTAATAAACCAGAAAACGAATTTGTAGGATGCTGTTTGAATCACAACCAAAGGGTTATAGTAATGTAGAAATGAAATTACTGTTATAAATAGTTCATATAATAATTTTATACAGCATTTTGTTGCAAATTAAAATTTTTTTATCGATAACATTTAAGAATACGAATTTGTATTTAAAATATAGGAAAGGGAGGTATTATGAAAAAGAAAATAGTAGGAATTTTTGTATGTATGCTGTTAATTGTTGTTGTATTTCCAGTAGCAACAAGCACCGTTGAAAATAAATCAAATTGTACAGATAATGATGTTTATACTCTAATTAATATACCTTTTATCAATAGATTTGACTTATCATCTAAAAAATATGAAACAATACAAAAAAATGCATACAAAGATATTTCATTAAATAGGGGATGGTATTGGATGGCACCGTATCCAAACTATGCACCTCATACGCCAGGAGGTATGCCAGATTTCAGTCTAAAACAAAACAATTGGAAGGCAATATTTGATGGAGGAAATGGAATATGTGAATCAAATGCAGGAGGAGATGATGTACAGATCATTCCCAATGGAGCATCAGTACCACCGGGATCCGCGCTTATAGCACCAGGTCCAAACTGTACTCTAGAAAGCATTCCTGGAGGCGATGATTACTCAGATGTAAACTTTTGTGGTCCTACAGCAATGGCAAATGTATTATGGTGGTTGGACTCAAAATACAGTGATCCAGATGGCACACCATGTGATGGAGAAGACAATTTCCTACTAGTAGAGGATTATGGTAGTGGTGATGATCATGCACCTGATAATGCTCCCTGTCTTATTTGCGAATTAGCAAATGCAATGAACGCAACAAATAAAGCCGCGACCTATCAAGAAGATATGATATATGGTATTGATAATTGGATTGCTGACGCTAATTTAGAACATGTGTTAGAGTTCCATTTTTATGAATTTCCAAGTTTTGAATTTATTGCAGGAGAAATCGAACAAGGAAAAGCTATGACGTTAGCCTTAACTTTTTTAAAAAAAATTGGTGATGAATGCGTACCATTGGTAGGTCATCTTGTTGCATGTGCGGCGGTAAACTTTGATGAATTAAAAATCGCACTAAGTGATCCATTTTGGGACATTCAAAATCCACCTGGAAACCCAGAAGAACATAACGATCCACAGAACGTATCATATGATGTGTTTGAAGTATCAATTGGTTCTCCCTGCTCAAATTATCCTGAAATACAATGTTGGCTTCCATCATACCCCTACTGGGAAGTCACAGTAGTTTATGGCGTAGGGGTATTTAACACCACAAATGAACCACCAGATATTCCTTCGATATCTGGTAAAACGAATGGGAAAGCAGGAAAAGAATATGAATACACCTTTTACACCGTAGATCCAGATGCAGATGACATCAAATATTTCATAGATTGGGGAGATAATGAGCAGGAATCAACCGCTTTTAATCCCTCTGGTACAGATGTTAAGGTAAAACACACTTGGGATAATGAGGGAACCTATAATATCACAGCTAAAGCCCAGGATACCAATGGATTCTATAGTTTAAAAGGAAAATTTGAAGTTACTATACCAAGAAATAAAGCACTTTTTAACATACAACCAATTTTACTTTGGTTAATTAAACAGTTTTCAATGCTAAGACGTGTTTTAGGGCTATAAACAAAAAATAAAACTCAACATCTTTTTTCTTTTTTTAGGCGTTTCAAGTCCAACAAAACCTGGTTGAATACCAAACTATCCATTTTTGTCTAAAGTTTGTCTGAATAACTGTATATGTGTTCATTGATTTATTTTCTATAAAACACAACGATAAGTTTGATATAGATTTTTTATTTCTCAACCCAAGGAATAGTAATGATGAATTAAAAATCAATGTAAAAAGTAGTTGATATTTTACAAAAATTTATAAATACTATAAATAATAAAATATAATATATAATTGTGGTATAAATTATGGATAAACAAAAACTAAGAAATATTTTTTTCAAAAGAAAAACAATCAAGTTTATAATTTTGATATTAATACCAATAGTTAGTGTAATTATTTTATTTGTCAATGGTTTTATTCCTATAGGTCTAAGTGCAAAACCTCCTATTGGAAATATTGAACGAATACAAGTTGAAAAGTATATTGAAAAAAACCCTGAACTAAGTGATTTACCAGATTATGATAACATTTTATATGAAATATATGGCACTGATAAGCAAATCGCTGTTGTATTGGATAATTATAAAGAAATATTGCAAAACGAGGGATATACCCTAAAATACAAAGGATCTGGTCATTTTAAAGATAAAAACTTTACATATGTAGGTTATCTAAAAGGTATTACTGCTGTTGGAATAATAGTTACTTCTGAAGCCTCTGAAGAATTTGGATATAAAACAGTAGTATTATACATGACAGGTAATGCTTTTGATTTTAAACCTTTATTAGATTGGTATCAAGAAAAATTTGATACATAAGTTTTCAATTAAATTTTTTTATTTTGCTCATATTGAGGGTTTTAGGCTTGTTAAATATACAAAGTAAGGGAGCTTTAAACGTAATGACAAATGGAAACTAATGTATACTAGTGAAATAAAATCAAAGTCTTAATTTTCTTGTTTTTTTTGTTATTTTTGTTGTGATTAACTAAAAAGTTTTAGAAATATTTAAATCACTTTAATTAATTATTATTTTATTTAAAAAAAATAAGGGAGGAAAAAAATTATTAAAAATAAAATTTTAATAACAACTCTATTAGCTGTTGTAATGCTGACAGCAAGTTCCTTAGCCTCAGCAAATAACATTGCACTCAATGATCAAAACACCACAATTAAAATTAATGAAAAAGAAAACAAATCTGATGGAGATGAATCTACATGCATAAAAATAGCAACATTACATGTAAAAGTTTTAGATAGATATGGAAACCCTTGCCCAGATGCTAAGGTTTCCTATCTTAGATGGTTAGGTTTAGGTCTTCTTTTACTTCCCGTTTTTTTTGGAATACTTCAACTTCCCATAACTCTTTTAAAATCAAAATATACTGATGAAAATGGAAATTGTACATTTAATATAATGCTTTTTATCAGTCCTTCAGGTGTTTATGGTTGGTTCTCATTTACAATACATGCATATAAAGATGGTTTGTCCAGAGGGAAACTAATCCAATTAGACCCAGGGGACAATAATGTTACTATTAGTTTTAAAGATTACCATGGTAATGATTGATAGAGTTGCATAATATCTTTTTTTTCTTTTTTTGTTCTATTTGATATTTTAAGAAAGTTTTTGCTCTGCTTTTAGGGATTACCAGGATCAAAATCAAATGGGTATGGAAAAACGGGGGTTTTGGCAAAAGACGAAGCCTGGCCTTAAAAACCTTTGTTTCGAATGTAAAAATAAGGGGAACAAATAGATGGGCCCGGAGAGATTCGAACTCTCGACCTACCGGTTATCAGCCGGTTGCTCCAGCCAGTCTAAGCTACGGGCCCGATGAAACCACGTATTAATGTTT
>JGI2173J19968_10000561_pt1 | contig 14098 bp, 19 predicted proteins | sample DeeMarSWOR136_30_FD_19968 | JGI IMG/M metagenome (IMG submission 19968) | reverse complement strand
TGAATATTGCCATGACAAAACTTTAAGTTTCACCATTTCAACTTGAGCCACTAGGAGCAGAGTTTGCATGAAGAAGGAGTACAAGTACATTTCTTGCTGCGGCAGATACTATTGTCCTTTATGCGACTATTTCCGAGGTGGAAAAGTCCAGATGGCGAAAAACCTCCTGCATTATGTTGAAAGGTCAGGCTCTTTGAGGCTCATCGCTGAGGGACAGAACGTGTGCAATTATGATGAATTTGTAAAGGGCTTGAAGTGGCTGGCTTCAAAAAACAAGCCCTGCAAAGGATGCCGCTTCGGAGGCGGCTGGTCATGGTGGCCAGACTGCCCAGTTCGAGACTGTGTTAACCAAAAAGAATTAGACTTCTGTTATCAGTGCTCAGACTTCCCATGCGAGAAGCTGAAACAAGAGCCATTGCTAGCGCATAAGAAGACCATAGTTCAAGCCAACAACCAGTTAAAAAGCATAGGTATTGAAAAGTATGCAAAGCAGCTCATACAAAGATTTCGCCAAGCTGTAGCTTCTCAACCTTTCAGGCAGAAAGGTGAGACTTAAAATCTCTTGCTCTGCAAACTTATTGTACGGGCTCGCGTTCACTATTTGCAACAACGTTCTATTGTTAAGAGGTGAGAGCAATTCTATCCAAGATTTCATGAACATGATCACTTGGTTTAATATATTTAATAATTATATCTGCAAAAAATGGGAGTTTGCGGGGGACATCTCCATTACGCTCACGATATAAACTTATACTCCTATTTCTTGGACGTATCGTGATATTTTTGTGTGGGTGCGATTTTCGTAGGACCCTCTATCGGGTTGAATGTGTTCGATCAGCAAGAGCAACCAAATCTAGAGCTTATATAATGTCCTTTTTCTTTCGTGTCATGTCAGGGCAAATCGAATTAGAAAAAATTATGGGGGGAGAAGGTACGTGTGTCGATTGTTTCTATCGGGCTAGGGTTATCTCTATTGTGCTGACGTTGCTTGGCGTGCTTCCCTCTTCTCTTGGAGGCATCTGCTGGGTGCCGATGTCCACGGCTTTGACTTTCACGTCAGGCAGGAATCGGCGTCTTACGATTTCAACGACATCGACTGCTCGGCTGATGGCTCTTCCTCTTGCTTTCACGCTCACTTCTTTTGTTCCGCCGTGGAAAAGGGTTATGCAAGCCAGTACATAGTTCATTGCAGGTTTTCTCCCAATCAAAACAGAGTTGCTCTCTGACATCTCAATGCTACACTCCATGTTTCAGGTTTCTATGGTTTTCTATGAAGTTTTGCCGCTAAGTAATACGTTTTGCTGTTTATAACTGTTAAGGTTTTGCGCTCAGTATAATTTTTATATAACTTTACGTGGATAACAGAACCGTTATCTTAAAACGTGCTTTTATCGAAGTTTTGCCCTAGATGCTTGCGTCGGCTGTATTAAGTAGCAAGGGGATGTATAGAGCTTATTCGGAGAAGCTGCATTCATAAATCACGGCGGTTCACGCATTATGAAACAAATATAAAGAAGATTTGGGTCATGATCAAAGAAATTTTGCTTGATAAAAGAGTGGTTCTGTCAGGTTCTATGCTTTTGCTGGTTGTTTTCGTTGATCTTTTCTTCCTGCAGACCATCTTTTCTGAACTTGACATACTTGAACACTTCTTGTTTGGATTCGTATTGTCCCAACTTACGAGTAACTTCATGAGAATTACAGGTTTGGATAGGCGATTGATTAGGTGGAGCAATGAACGAATTAGCGCAAGTCAAGGAGACCTATTTGTACGACTCTTGGGATTTTTGTTCATAGGCGGTGTTTTGTGGGAAGGGAGTGAACGGTTTCTCTTCCCGACCTTCGGGGCCCAGTGCAATCCATTCTTTGCATTTCCAATCACACTGCATAACATTGATGGTGCCTTGGACGTAAGCGTTGGAATATTAGGTTCCATAGTATCTTGGTATACTACGAAGCAACAACTTGTGAAAAGGCCCACAGGGATTCATGGATATCTGTCTCCGAATTTTTTCCGGTTGTCTCTCTGGTAAACCCCGTTTTCTTATGCCACGTATTCATGAGGACGGTTTGTGCGTTTGGCTGAATTCTAAAATCGTCTTTTGCACCAACTTTTCTGTTCAAAAAATCCCTAGTTGTCGTAAACCTCTTGTTAGCCTTTTTAGGTATTTTTGGCGAGATTGGCTAGGATTCGCCTCAAATATTTTTCGAAATCTTCAATCTCTTTTGAAGTAAACCCATCATAGAACAGCTTTGTCATTTCATTAGAAACTTGGATGTATTTGTTTTCAAGGCGTTTGTCTTTTTGTGCCCGTTTTATTAGGATTATTCTGCGGTCCCTTTTGAGAGGTACTCGAATTATGTAACCTGTCTTTTCGAGGCGGTCAAGCATGCTTGTCAGCGTTGATTTACTGAGTTGTGCTTTTCTAGCCAACTCGGTGATCGGAATCTCATCCTTCTTCCATAGAACGAACAGGATTCTCCCTTGTGCAGGATTGATCTCATCGATGCCTGCTTTTTTCAGTATCTTAGCAAAGATTCTGCCGGATGCTTGGTGGATTTTAGCAATGAGAAAGCCTCCCTCTCGTCGGATTTTCATTCTTTTCCCCTTAAGGTGAAGCTAAACTTGCCTTGTCCTCCTTTCCAACCTTTAACGTGTGTAGGATGTAGGCTTAGCATTGTGTAGTCGGTGTCGTTAATTCCTTTGGGGTAGTATCTTGTCATATCATATTCCTTCGAGGAACAGTTGTGCCAAGTTGTTTCTTTTAGATCAGTATCTGGATCAATTTCTATCAACCCGCCAAGCATTACGCCATGAAACTTTCTAGGCTCGGAATAGTAAGCGGATACAGCGGAGTTCTTCTTAATCTGATCCACTTTAGCCGATGAAGTGTTTGTTGTGAAAAGAATCCAGAAATCATCTTCTTGAGTTTTGAACCACTTTGCCATCTTTGGGAATCGTTCTTTGCTTCTCAAGTTGTCCACCGCCCGTGTTTGAGGGAAGCCATTTGCATCAATTGTGGTGAGATATACTGCCCATGGAGTTTCCATTAACTGGCGAGTGAAACGTTTTGCCTCATTTTCGTTCATTTCGATTTCTCCTAACATTAATTAGTTCTGTATAGAACTGTCAGATATAAAACTATTTCTATAACTAATAAGAAACTGGCAATCCTTAATCCAAACGGTCATAATTCCAGACTAGTTTTACGCGTGCTTCAACTGATAAAGAGTACATACTACAGTTTTATGCGTATAGTCTTGCTTGGTGTCACATATGTAGCTTCAGAAGTAGATATCTGCAAAACAGTATAGTTAGGGTCATCTACACTTTTCCAATGTTCGCTGAAGAAATCACAATGTCTTGCCAGCTTTGTCTTGACCTGCTTATCTGTGATTATTTTTGCTAACCCAGTAACTCTTATGCAACAATCTCTATTTCTCTTTTTGAACACTAAGGAGAATTCCACTTTCGGATTCTTCTGTATCTGTTTAACCTTTTCACTCCATGTGTCTGTTGTTATCCAAAATTCGCCATCGAAATTAATCAGCGTCACAGGTCTGACTCGGGGTTGATCATGGTCGATGGTCGCCAAGAATACATGTTGAAAATCCTCAAATTGATTCAATACTTCTTCAATATCCTCAGTTTCTTCTACCATTGTCATCACGGCGTCTTGTAGCCTCATATTTGGTTGATGACATAAATCTCTTATGCAGAGATTAGACATAGCATTAGAATGTGCGCTAGATTGTTGAACCACCTCAGAGGAAGAATAGCGGGAACAAGAATTTGACCTGCTTGCGTGCGCGAATGTGTACTTGCTTATTGGGATGTTATTTCGATTACGGTAAGAGTTCTGTCTAGTATATCAGGAGAACCAGATTCTATCAAGAGCTGCACGTTGATTGTGTGCGATCCTGCGTTCAGCGAATCTGTTAGATATTCTATGTGTCCAGTCATTTTGTAGGTTCCACTGGCAGGTGGTCCTAGCGCACATATGTATCTGCTACTGTTATAGTTGTTGTCTACAACGATTCTTACCCATATTGATGCGGGCGGTTGTAATGTATGCGTGCTTGAAAACTGTGCAAAGATCCTGGAATTCTCCTGAACATTGATTGTGATTTCCATTGAAGAGTCGAGTTCAGAAATGTTATACCACTGCATCGCTGCGTAACCACTGATGTCGATCTGTGAGTCATTTCTGTTTTGAATTATTTGCAGAATTGAATCGGTTCCATTTATTCCGGCTATGCCTTCTAGTCCCTGTGGACCTTCCGGTCCTTGTGGTCCCTGTGCTCCTTGTTCACCTTGAGGCCCTTGTTCACCTTGTGGTCCTGGTTTTATGAGTGTCTGGGCACTTAAGGCTGTACCTAGAACGCCTCCTATAACGCCAGCCAAGAGTCCAATTACCAATGCCAAGACAAGAAATTTATTCTGTTTCTTTTTTTCCAATTTCACAGCACCTTGTTTTGTGTTTGAGGAGGACATATCATAAGAGAATTATGAAGTTAGAATCTATATCATTCGTGTGTATTTTTCGCGTGCATATCAAAATTAAACTTCTCGATTGAAAAGTCTAAGATTTCGCACGAATCAAGGCAAAAGCTTATAGTATTTATAGCCGCACATAACAGATTCTCAAATGGGGGATCAAGAGGATATGCCTGCAGCGTTTGTTCTGATCAACACTGAGGTAGGCTCGGAAGAAGAAACTCTGGAAGAGTTGAAGAAGTTAGAGAGCGTGAAAGAAGCTCACTGTGTCTATGGAACCTATGATATAGTAGTCAAGGTCGAAGCAGACAGTATGGATAAGCTCAAAGAGGCCACTACTTGGGAAATACGGAAGATAAACAAAGTTCGCAACACTCTCACAATGATAGTCACCAAATGATGACCTTCTTCAATTTCATGTGTGGCGAGGTTGCATGTGCGCATGCAATGATCTATGCCATACGCCCGAAGAATCAATAGCTTTTCAGAGTCTTCTACTCAGATTTTAGACCAGAAATTCAAATCAAAAGTATTCGAAAACTTAGCAAAGACACCAGTTTCAGCAATCTCTAGAATCCATGAGGAAAATGCCGCTCTTCTAAAGAGAATCTTTGGAATAGGCACCATTAGAGAGCTGACTGAAAACAAGTACATCTTGATAGCCCAGACGATTGTCGCGATGGCTTCAATGCTACAGATTCTGAGGGCACTGGCATCCTGTATAGACCAGACGTTAGTCAACGCGTACAGCCGATGGACCTAAACTTGCTCGATGCGCGAGCATCCCCTCTTATTCATCAGTACCAATAACATCATTACAGGTTGGACTAAAGATTTAAGGAAGAGAATTCTATCTGCGTGCGCATGGCAACAAGAAACTTCTCAGAAACCGCTCTGAAGCTGTTGTTATAACAAGCAAAAAGCTTTATGTCCCTTTACGTACGTAAACAAGAATTTAACTAAACATAAACGGTGAATAACGTGACAACGGAAATACCAACCGGAAAGCCGCTTAGGCTGCTCCACATGCTCTACAGCAAAGGTAANCCAGTCACCACGTACACGATAAACCTAAAGCAAANCGAACTCGCCAAACAACTCAGCATAAGTCGACANGCGCTAAACGTGCATTTGCGCAAGCTACGCAATAACGGATACATCCGCACAGGNAGAGGATTCATNGACGTAACAGAAAAAGGCTTAAACATACTCGGCATCTCTGCTAACCCAGCTTTCGTGTTCATCAAAGTCTCCCCGCTCCTACGAGGAGAAGCTTACAGGCAGTTGTCGAAGTTCCCAATTGAACGAATTTTCAGAGTAACAGGCGACATGGACGCCATCCTCTTAGTAGAGCAGGGAAAACTTGATGAAGCCCTCAAGAAACTTGCTGCAGTAGAAGGAATAAAAGACACAAAATCCTACGTAACCATACAAACCTTACGATAGGCTTGGAGGAGATCACATATAAGTTGAGACTCTACGAACACGAAGCCAAAAAGATCTTCGCCAAATATGGAATACCAATTCCAAAAGGAGAAGTGGTCACCACACCAAAGCAAGCCAGAGAAATCGCAGCTAAACTCAACATTCCAGTTACGGTAAAAGCTCAAATCCTATTGGCTGGAAGGGCGAAAGCAGGCGGAATCCTGTTCGCGGACACTCCAGAAAAAGCTGAACTTGCGACCAAGAGACTCTTGGGCGCTGAAATAAAAGGCTTAACAGTTCCCAGCGTTTTGGTTGAAGAAAAGATTTCAGTGCAAAAAGAATTGTATTTTGGTATTACCGTAGATCGCGCTCAATGCTGCTATGTAGCCATAGCTTCATCCGAAGGCGGCATTGAAATCGAGGAAATCGCAGCTAAAATGCCCAAGAAAATAGTCAAGGTTTTCATTGACCCCATTTACGGATTTCAACCATATAATGCACGTCAAATAGCTAGAAAGATCGGATACTCTGGAAAAAACATGCTAAGTTTAGCATCGACTTTTTTTAAGCTTTACAGGTTGGCTGTAGACTATGACGCAGAACTGGCTGAAATGAATCCTCTCATGGAGAAGCCTAACCAAGAGTTTGTGGCTGCCGACACGCGGCTCATCGTAGACGACAACTCAATTTACAGACATCCAGAGCTCAAGAACCGACTTGTTGAGGCAGAGACCGAACTAAGTCCGCAGGAAATGGAGGCGCAGAGAAGCGGGCTGGCCTATGTTAAGCTTGACGGAAACATTGGCATAATAGGAAACGGCGCTGGCTTAGTTATGGCAACATTGGATACAATTCAATTGTACGGGGGAAACCCAGCCAACTTTTTAGATGTGGGCGGAGGAGCTTCAGCAGAAAAGATGGCTACAGCCCTCAACATAATTCTATCAGACGTCAGGGTTAATGCCGTTTTCATCAATGTTTTAGGTGGCATCACTCGTTGTGATGAAATAGCCAAAGGCATTTTAAAAGAGAGGAAGCGCATGGGCTTCGCAAAGCCTATTGTAATAAGGCTTGTAGGAACAAATGAAGAGGAGGGGAGATGCATTCTCACAGAGGCTGGAATCCATGTCTTGAGTAGCATGGAGGAAGCCGCTGAAAAAGTTGTCGAGATTGCAAAGATGGAGGGAAAGTAATCGACATGGGCATTTTTGTTGATAAGCAAACCCGCGCTATCGTGCAAGGCATAACTGGGACTCAAGGCAGCTTTCATACGAGGCTCATGCTCAACTATGGAACCAAAATAGTGGCTGGAGTTACGCCGGGAAAAGGAGGTACGCAGGTTCATGGATTGCCAGTTTATGACACGGTAGAGGAGGCAGCAGAAAACCATGACGCAAACGCGTCAATAATTTTTGTTCCAGCCCCGTTTGCGTCTGAGGCGGCCTTCGAGGCCATGGAAGCCAGTATAAAAACAATCGTGATCATAACCGAGCACATTCCAATTAAAGATGCGATACGAGTAATGGCGGGAGCAAAACAGCGGGGTGTAGTTGTTGTTGGTCCTAACACACCTGGGATAATCGCTCCAGGTGAATGTAAGCTCGGAATAATGCCAGCACATGTTTTCAAGCCCGGAATAGTAGGCATAGCCTCAAGAAGTGGAACTCTGACCTACGAAATTGCGGCTGGAATCACCGCTGCAGATTTGGGCCAGTCAACTTGCATTGGGTTGGGAGGCGACCCAATTATAGGCTTAAGCTTTGCCGAAGCCTTAAGACAGTTCGAAAAAGACGACCAGACGAAAGCTGTTGCCTTGATAGGCGAGATTGGAGGCAACTTGGAAGAGCTGGCAGCAGAGTTCATCGCAACCGAAGGATATGAAAAACCTGTGGTTGCTTATGTGGCTGGAAGAACAGCACCGTCTGGAAAAAGAATGGGTCACGCAGGCGCAATCGTTATGGGACGCACCGGGACAGCCATGAGCAAAATAGAAGCCTTCAAAAAGGCTGGTGTGCCGGTGGCTGAAAAACCAAGCGAAGTCGCGAAAAGCTTGAGTCAACTCTTAATGAAAGAAAAGTATATTTAGTTGAGTGGAGAGGTTGCTAACAATCAAAATGGAGATAGTAAGCTATGCCAATTACAGATCCTTTCAAAAAGACACTCGCCCAGCGGCATAGACTTTATATGAAGATTTGCCGCGAGTGTGGAGCTCGAAACGCTTCTTCAGCGACGAAATGTCGGAAGTGTCACAGCAAGAACTTACGCTGGAAAAAACGGGAACTTGTTCGCTAAACCAACGATCCATCTTTGCCAGTCAGATTCTTCTTGACATACGATGAATTCCCAAATAAAAAAATTTGACGTGAAATGCACGAAAAATATAAAGGGCTTACACTTCACGGTTAAACGTTGACAAGGAGGGCCGGTAGTCCAGCTCGGCTAAGACGTCGCCCTCACGCGGCGAAGATCGCCGGTTCAAATCCGGCCCGGCCCACTTTAACGCTTTTTTCTTCGGAAAGATGTGTTCTTCTACACAGAATAATCAGCCAACAATATTCGAGTGGTTTGAAATGCTTTACAATGGAACTATCATCTCAAAATTCAATTATTGGTTCTTGTAAATCTCTATACTCTATAAAGGTAGTATTATTTAGATAATTAGAGAACTTTGATTTAATCTCATCTCTTGATGGTTTGTGTATTTCACCTTTTGAAACTGATATATAGTTCTCGGAAATATTTTGGACAAGAAAATCTACGTCTTTATTTAAGTGTGCTTCAATTCCTTGTTTATGAAGATCTAAAATTTCGGATTTTAATTTATCAGAGTCTAGATCTGTCATTTTCAAACCATTATGGTAAGAATTAATTCAAGATATAACTCTTTTAGAGAAAACTACGCTGGAAAGCTCTTGAAAGCCTTTTAGCGTGGCTTATTTCACGTAAAAGTCGTCTGCAACCGAAGAATTTTTTATGGTAATTTAGTAGTGTGTCTTCAATTATTGCAACTTCAGATGAAATATCAAGATAAAAATGAGGGATGTTTGATTTAAGTGGCTGAGAAACCGTTAGAAGGACTGGTTCATGAGGAAGGGATTGACTTGGTTATTGAACTTACCAAAGAAATTGTGAGGCAGCACAAGAAAGGAAAAACACTGGCTTTTGTTGACAAGGAATTTCTAGAATGCCTAGATAAACAAGTTGAGACTGGAAAGTTTGAAAGCCGTTCTCACGCAATAGAAGTCTTGATTCTAAACGAGATGCGAAAGGAATGACTAAATTGCATTACAAATACCTTGAGTAACCGTATTTCTCTAAAACTATTTTCGTACCTAAACCTTTTTCTTAGATTATCTTAAGAGAGGCTGCCAACTTTTACTATTCACGGTTGAAGACTAGCGAAAACCAGACTTCATAGGCGGTAACATTGGGAATACTGCCCGAAACTTTACTCAGAATATTGATTTTGACTTGATAAAAGAGATATGGAAGCTGGGGAAATACAGAGTGGAGAGAAAATGTCAAGAAAGATTTTGATCTTGCTGTTAGTGATTTCAATTCTATTCATCGCAGGAATCTCCTATGCCTATGTCTACCGCTATATGTTCGTAGATGGCAGCGTCACCGTAGGCCCGTAGAGCGATTGACCCTGGTCTTTCTTCTTTTTCAAGCCCCAATTAATCTATATACAACCAATCGCTAATCATTCATGCACTCCTCTATTCGAGGACAACTGTAACACTCTTCCAATATGGAACTGTATGCAGAAAGTTCTCTTAAATAGCCGAAGTTCACGGGACAACTCACACTATCGTGTGTTGAATTAGTGTGTGTGCTTGGATTATTAGTTGCCTTTGCTTCCTTCAGCTCCCTGCTTACTGATACAAATACTATCCAAACAGTGAATCCGTAGAATGTGCCATTTACCAACGCATCCACCAGTGGAGCATTGAACGAGGCAGGGGTACCGAACGAGCTGAGCAGTGAGGCTATTATGTTTCCAGGAAACAGTGGAATAGGAACTATCAAAGTAGCTACGGTGAAAAAAACCAGAAACACCCAAAAGATTGCTCCACCAATCATTTTTTCACTTCTCTATATGTCCCTCAAGATCCAGCTACATACACGTGTATAGAAGACTCTGAAACACGGAATATTTAACGAGTTTGAACTATGAATACGTATTTCAAGTTCAAGCAATGGTGAAAACAGTTTTGAAGCCGAATGGTATAAGCAATCTGCTCATAAACTGCGGATTAGCATATACCATTCTCCGCTTTGTATCGGTGTTCCAAAAACCGTATAGTGCCAAGCACTAATACCTGTTTCCCGGTGTCAGATTGACAAAGCTCACAGATGAAAAAAGAGAGAAGATAATAGAGAAATTGGAAGAGGCAATCAAATCCCTTGAAAGGCTAAGTATTAGTGTAAGGGACAAGGCGAAAGAGATTGAGAACCCTAACTATATTAGTTAGAAGCTAAGCTTATCATCCCCACTCAATGCCCTTCCTTTCAGATCAGATATCCAAGCTGCGTTGAAATAGTCACGCATGAAAACCCTTGTTAACACTCAGCATAATCTGAGGCTAGTAGTTGATGGGGATTTTTGATAAATGGTTAAATTTGACATTTAGAAATTATGTTGGGGTTCATCGTGTCAAGCAAGGTTTCTGAGATTGCGGGTGCCCTTGTTCGATCGGGATGCTTAAAGTTTGGCGCTTTTGAGCTGAAGTCTGGAATTGTGAGTCCTTACTATATTGATCTTACGTGGTTACTTTCTTCTCCCAGAGATTTCCGGTGTATTGTAGAAGTCGCCGCAGGTGAAATTAGGAAGATTATGGTTTCTGATAAGATAGACAAGTTAGCTTCAATAGAACTAAAAGGTGCAATGCTTATTCCTAACATAGCCTGCATGTTGGACTTACCTTGCCTTGTAGTTAGAAAGGAAGACAAGACGTATGGAGTAACTGGAAGAGTCGTAGGAGGAGAAGTGGTTAAAGGAGAACACTTGCTGTTCTTTGACGATGTAATCACAGACGGAAAGTCGAAACTTGAAGGAATAAAGCCTCTGGAACGGCTTGGAGCCCATGTTGAAACAGTAATGGTCGTGGTAGACAGAGAACAAGGCGGCAGGGAAAACCTTGGAAGATTAGGCTATCAATTGCGTTCTCTGACGACTATTTCAGAATTGGTGAAACATCTCTTTCAATGCTCACATATATCCCAAGAACAATTCAATAATGTTCTGGACCAATTAAAAAGTTCTTGAAAGGCATTGCTGAACAGACATGATTGTTCAAGTAATGAAAACTTAACATGAATTGTGGTCAGCGTTCTTCTTTCAATGGCTTTGTAAGAGCTAAAACGGATAGCATCGGTGTTATCACGATTGCTATTATGAAGGGGTTGTAGGGCGAGGAATCGTAGAGTAGACCTCCTAGGTATGGGGCGAAGAAAGCGGCTAGTAATGAAATTGTTTGCGCGACGGACATCCAACGTCCTCTAGACGCGCCAGGAGCAATCGAACCTACAACCGCACCCATTAGCGACCAGAAGGGATACGAAGCTCCCATTATAAAAGAAGCAATACTCAGCAGGAAAAAGTTGCTGAAAGAAACAAGAGAGATGAGCGAAAGAAAGCATAGAATCAAAGAGATAAATACAGCACTTGCCTTTCCCCTCTTGTCACCTATTCTTCCTAAACTCATGGACAATATGGCTGAACCGAGAAAGCAAAGTGAACCTAAAATTCCAATTTGAAATTCATCAAAGAACAACACATCTTTGAAAAACTGAGGAACAAATGCTCGAAACAAATTCATTACAAAGAATATCGCAGCGAATAAAGCTGCCCAAAGAAGTATTTTCTTTCGTTTAAACTGAGGGTCAGATGCCATCTGCTTGGAATGTGAAGATGCATGCTGATTGCCAATAAACAAAAGAGAAATCGTCGCTCCGATAAACAAAGCAAAGGACAAACGAAACACCCACCTTATTCCTACCGTTGTTGAAAGATAACCTCCAATGGCAGGTGAGAATATGTAGCCAAACCACCAGCCAGTCGAAATCAGTGTGAAGGTTTGCGTCATCTTTCCTTTGTGCGCAATAGTTGCGATATAAGCACTGGTGGCAGGTCCGCTGAGCATAATTCCGTATAGGACTGCTCCTGGCAACATTTGAGTCCAATGTTCTGCAACAGAAAACACTAACGGAATGGGTATCCAGAACAACCAGCCTAAAATCATGAGCTTCTTTCGATCATATCTATCCGCCAGAAATCCGCCGGGAAGCGGTGTCAACGCCGCAACAAAGAAGAACACTGAGAACACCACGCCGACCTCGGCTGGATCAGCGCCAAGCTCTCTAATGTAAAGAGGCCATATGTAAGCATAAAGACCATCTCCAAAAGCACCTATCAGGTTAGACGCAAAAATAAGCTTAAGATCCTTGTTTAGACTGCCAAACAAAGACTTAGGAAGCCTTGCCATCCGATATCTGAGCTCAAACATGCCGCAGTGCCTTTTGAAAGCCTTTGATGATAAATTTTCCTTCCGTCACTCAGTTATAAATGGCTTGGTCAATGCTAAGAATATCAAAGCTATGAAGCCATGACATGTTTTCCAAACAAAGCGTCTTTACACGGCGCAATTTCAGATTATCACATTGCCGCTCTTGCTAGTTTTAGATTCTAGAAAATAATTCCACAAGGAACAAATATGCTTTCTAACAATAGATGCAAAGTGAAGAGAGAGAAAGGAGTATTTTGTACGGCTCGCAGGGCCGCGGTCCGATGAAGAGTTGAGGACAACTAGGCTCTGTTGCGGTTGCTTTTCCCAGTGTTTCCGAAAACTTAAAAATGTAAATGCCATTTCAATCTCTGTTGCGTGCCGAGGTAGCTCAGCCTGGGAGAGCACCCGACTCAAGCGTTTGTTTGAGGGTGAAGCTGAAGACCGGGTTGTCGCCGGTTCAAATCTGGCCCTCGGCACCACAATCTTGTTCTAACATAAATCTTTAAGAATTCGTAGCGTTATCCTCGATTGAGGCAAGATGATGAACAGCATTGTAGTTGATATTGATGATACGTTGATAAGTACTGTACGTAGGATGCAAGCTGTGTGGCGTAAGCTCTTAAGTCGCACTATTCCTTTAGAAGCGGTGGAAACTCTCAGTCTGGAACAGATTTTCATGAGATATGCATCACCTGAGCAGAAAGCTCACATAAGCGAATTTCAGAAGCGTTTCTGGGATATTGTTCTTTGTTTTGAGGAGGTCGGCATTGAGCTACTTAGGTTTCATGAGGCGGTTCCTTTTGCGGCTGATGTTCTTCGGACTTGGATTGAGCAATATCGGTTAGTGTATCTTACTGGACGTACTGAGAATACGCGAGAGCTCACGTTTACTGAGTTAAAGAGGTTTGGTCTTCCAGTAAGTAATGTTGAGTTGATGATGTTTAGTATTGAGGATTATGGGTGTGCCCAAGGAGTGAATCCTTCTGGTCCGACACTGGTTGACGCGAAGTCTAGGCTTTTCGCTTCAATATCGAAAAAACAAAACGTGGTAAGAGTTGTTGATGACTACCCTGGCTACTTCCCGATCTATAGACAGTTCGAAGTTCCAGAAAGAATAGGTTTACTGCGTCCAAAACGCTATACACCACAACAGTACATCGACAATGGTGCAACAAGCGTCATAAAAGGCTGGAAAGAACTCAAAGACAAGCTTTGACCAATGTTCATTTCCAGATAGAAAGTAGTCAAGGAACCTGCAGTTTTTATTACATTTCATTCCATATTAAATGAATCATACTCAACTTTGTCTATCTATTCTTGCGCCATTGTATTAGCGAATCTGCCTAAACCTTTGCCCAGCAGGATCATAGATTCCTTGGTTGTTACAGCCACTCTAGAAACGAACGAGTCTCTGGGGTGTCGAAGGAAAGGTCACTTTTTATATCTGCAGCTCTTTCTACTCTTAAAACTTCAACGACTAGTCTGGAGATTGATGCATGGAAAAGCCTTTATGGATAATCTACACGACACACATGTTTATTGAGGTATTTCTACTTATACAGGTGGCTCTCATCCCAGTCATGATTCGAGAATTTCAGTTAAATCTTCTTGAAGCCTCTCTTGTTGCCACTGTTCCAAGCCTAGTTGCGCTTTTGACGAATATCCC
>JGI2173J19968_10000560_pt1 | contig 14126 bp, 14 predicted proteins | sample DeeMarSWOR136_30_FD_19968 | JGI IMG/M metagenome (IMG submission 19968) | reverse complement strand
CCAAACCTTGGAGCGATCCTTTCTCGAGGTAAACCGAGGCTGGCACACAAAGAACATCACAGGTGTTTTGCGGTGCTTAAAGTATTGCTCTGCAGCGGCGTGGGTCCCATCCTCTTCGTACGAAAAGTGAACGCAGCTCATGCCCCAATGGACCTCTAACCCACGGCGCAGCGTGTCAATGAGATCCCCCTTGGATTCCATTTGAAGCCTTGCCAGAACCTCCAGAATGGCAGGCAACTGTTGACGATTTCTTGCAATAGGAACAATGGCTGGACCTCCTCCAACCAAGGCACCGTTCGTCACCAATCCTAAAGCGTAACCCCATTTGTCCATTCGCACAGCCAGAGATGCCACTACCTCAAGGGTGTTTTCGAATTCTTCCTCCGCCTTAAGACTAGCGAATTGATTTACATCAACAACGAGCAGAACTTTTTCCTGTTCCGTGGGCTCAAAAATCTTCTCCTGCAATCGATGGTGGCGTGCGCTCGCTTTCCAGTGGATATATTTGGCTGGCTGCCCAGGTTGATAATCTCTGGTCCCGAGGATGTAGATTGGGTCTTGCACTGGACTCTTAGCACCGGGAACACCAAAGAAATCCCGCCTGGGCAAAGGAAAGGATTTCAGCGGGACAATTCTTGGATAGACAATGATCTGGTGAAGCTCTTGCTCCTTCTTCTCCCTGGAGAAGAAAGCGAAAAAGTCACCTGCCAAGATATGGGGTGGCCCTATGTGATGAACCCCCCTCCGCCGGGCCGTTAACTCCCACTCGAAATATGTCCTTTGGTACCACCAGAGGCTATCTTCCTTTATTAATGTCTTTTCGCCAGAGGAAGGATAGATGGGACCGCTGATAGGGACTTGCATCTGGAGCCAGACTGGAAGGAATTTTTCATTTTCTGCGTCTATTCTTAGAATGAGCGTTTCATCAGGAAAGACCTTCCTTTTGTCAACAGCTGAATGAGATTTTATTCCGGAAAGGCTTATCCTGGTCCACAGTTTTGCGCCGAAAACCAACCCTAAGACAAGGAGAGACAAAACGATGAGATCCCTCTGGCCATGTAACAAGGCTATAAAAAGCAGCACTCCCACAAAAAACTGCATCAGCGGGATAACAAGAATCGTTGGCACACCGCGATCCTGCCCTTCCACCCTCATCTCCTTATTCGGTAGGAACAGGTACCGGTATCTGATGGATGATCTCTTCCAAGAATTGCTCTGGAGTTTCTCCCCGCAGGCGTTCTTCTTCCTTAACAATGAGCCGGTGAGCAAGAACAGGGAGCACTAACGATTTGATATCATCAGGGAGCACGTATTCCCGCTCTCGAAGTGCTGCCAGCGCCTGGCCAGCACGCATTAAGCCGAGAGAGCCTCGTGGACTGGCCCCGAGACGTAAGGAGGGGTGACTGCGGGTGGCTCTCACGATGTCTGTGATGTATTCCTCGATAGGATGAGAAACATGAATTCTTTTTCGGGCATGCTGCAGCTGAACAAGCTCTTCGGGATGTGCTACAGCCTCCAACTCAATCAAAGGATCTTTTTCCTGGAAGCGTTCCATGATTGCGATCTCTTCGTCTTTCTCAGGATACCCTAAACGTATTTTAAGAAGGAAACGGTCCAGCTGTGCTTCAGGTAGAGGGAATGTCCCTTCCAGTTCAATGGGATTCTGAGTCGCCATGACAAAAAAAGGATAGGGCAGGGGATAGGTCTTACCGTCTACGGTGACTTGACGTTCTTCCATACTTTCTAAAAGACTGGATTGAGTGCGGGGAATCGTGCGGTTGATCTCATCAGCCAGGAGAATATTTGTCATCACCGGTCCAGACTGGAAAGTAAAATGCCCCTTTTGCTGATTGTAAACGTTAAAACCCGTGATATCGGCGGGCAATAAATCTGGCGTGAATTGAACCCTCCTAAAAGATCCGCCAATACTCTTAGCAAGGGATTTGGCTAACAGTGTTTTTCCCAATCCTGGAATGTCCTCAATCAGAACATGACCATCTGAAAGGAGAGCGACCAGAAGGAGCTCAACAGATTGTTGTTTGCCCACCATCACGCGGGAAATGTTTTCGACAATCTTATGACAGAGACTGAAATTCAAGATCATCCCTCCGGAAAGCTTCACCCATTCGGCGGCACGCCCTCGGCCTGAGCTCGGATTATCCGATTGAGACTTATACACCCTGATTCTTAAACTGTCAATCGGCTTTGGTTGGAGGAGTTTATCCTGATTTAGCAAATAGGCTAGGGACGTTGTTACCCACGTTGCCTTCTCTTTCACCCCGTGCCCTACACCATCTTCTCAGTTGCCCTTGTGATGCTTGAAGTTGCCACCCCAAAGTGACGCGCAATCTCTGGCGCACTCAGACCGAGCTCCTCCCTAATCGGCGAATACAACATTGGGTGTCTGGCAAAAAGACGCCAGCACGGATAGATGTTCGTTCGAGGCAAATACACGCCTCACGTTCAAGGAAGCCACTAGCTCGATTGACGACTGAAGGAGTAACCCATGTATTAAGCGAAAAAACGAGCTTGACAACAAGCAGCCTCATAGAAGTATTCTTTCCCTTCTTCTTATTGACATGAGCTGCCTTCCACTATAATGGGAACGACAAAGCCAAACCATCCGTGAGGGTGGGATAGAGAGATATGGATGTACCGGCAGATAGTCGGTTGGCTGGCAAGAAATAGTGGGATTATAAGGAGTGAAAGGGTGACTCGGCTTCGTTCCGTTAAAGAAAGAGGAAAAAAATGAAAAAATGGCTATGAAACTTAACAAGACTTGTATCGCGATCATTGGTTTGTTGGTAATAGTTTACCTGACGGCTACAGCAGCTGCTCAAGGCAGAGGCAAGAAGAGGGAGAAGACGGATCCCTATCTCAATCCCCCTAGGCAGCGCCTCCAGAGAGATCAGGGGTTCGACGAACATCGGAGTGGAATATGGTGAAGGGGCCAACAGGTTTAAGGAGGAGGCCATCTTCCCTCTTCATAGTCATTGGACTTGGATTGGTTTCCATTGGCATCCTCGGGGGCGGGGATCATGGTGAACCCCTTTCCGGGAAAAAACGCAGCAGTTATCCCCCTCGCGCTCATCAGCACTCCTTGCCCTATTGACTAACTTTCTTTTTGCTTCTGACCTTCACCCCTGTTAGCTCTTCGAAGATTGTAACTACAACAGGATAATAATTTTTGCCCTTTCCAGAAGCCTTGGCAAATTCATATAATTGATTTGCCAAAGAGGCAAGAAATAAAGGCATCTGTAATTCTTTTCCCGTCTCCAAGACCAATCCTAGATCCTTAAGGATATATTCAACTGGAAAAATTCCCTCCCGAAAATCTCCTTTCATCACGAAATTTCTGAAGTGGTTCTGTAAAGCAAAACTGTCTGCAGACCCCTTGCCCAAAACTTCAAATAGAACATCAGGTTCAACGCCAGCTTTCACCGCTAAAACCATGCCTTCCGCAATCGCGGTAATGGAAACGGATAAGATAAGGTTATTTACTAGCTTCACCATCTCCCCACAACCAAGTTCCCCCACATGATTTATATCCGTCCCCATCACTTCTAAAATGTCCTTACACTCTTCAAAAATTTCCTTTTTCCCTCCCACAAAGATCGCAAGTGTGCCCTCCACTGCTGCCTTCACCCCTCTTGCCACAGGAGCATCAAGCATCTCCACGCTTCTTTTTATTAGCTCATCACCAACCTTCTTGGTTGTAGAAGGGGCTATTGTACTCATATCCATCACAATCGAACCCTTAGAAACTCCTTGAATTACGCCATCTTTTCCTAAAATTACAGCCTCAACATTGGGCGAAGAAGGAAGCATTGTAATGATTACATCTGAAGAAGTCGCCGTCTCTGTGGATGATTTTGCTCCTTTCGCTCCCAATTTTACCAATTCGTCTACTGGTTCTTGCCTTATATCGAAAACTGTTAGTGGGAGCCCCTTTTTGATTAAGTTTGTTGCCATAGGCTTTCCCATTGCTCCGAGACCAATAAATCCAATTCTTCTTTGCATATTATTCCCCCCTAACTTCAAATGGCGATAATTTTAACATTTTGGTTTTCTCAATTTTGAGAGGTACTTAATCCCATAGGTCAGAGATTAAATCCTCCAAATCCAAATCCCAGTGTTTCATTATCCCTAGTGGATAGGGTCAGGTCTTGAATTATCACTTTTTTCTTTGGCCCGTGGCTGATTAGACTGAAAATCCCCGTGTTGGCGGTTCGATTCCGCCTCCCAGTACCTCTTAAACCTCGTTATTCGGGCAGAGTCAGCAGTAGCCTCGACTTTCAGTTTGATAAGAAATGGAATCTTACATGAAAAGCTGACCGAGAGGTATCGATTAGTGTTTGAAATCTTACATAGGGCCAGAGTCGCCCAATCTATCTGTTTCAGTTAGTTATCGCTCATCCCGGAAGTTCGAGATATGTGTCTGGCAAAGAGAAGCCGGCACGGACAGAGAAATTCGTTCAAAGCAATAAAAGCGCCTGACATACTAGGAAGGCACTAGTTCAATTGACTACTGAAGGATTGACCCAGTTCAATGTTTAAATAAAGAAAGAGTTTGATTACAGGCCGCCTGATAGAAGGATTCAAAAAATAAGCAGTCGATCCAGGACAATCAACCTCCGCGTCAATACTTCGCACTGAACCCACAGACGTGCGGGGATGGGCTCATCCTCGATTTTTCCTGTGGATTTTCCATCGCGCCGAGGTTCCTCATGAGTGATGGCGTGCTATGGATTACTTCAACAAATTCATGAATTCTATCGGGTCATTCGAATACATCTTGAGGGCATTTTCATAGCCTATACTTTCGACAACCTGAATGCCTTTCTTTAGATGCCTGTATTGTTTCAGTTCACCCCTTGACTTCATATCTTCTTCAATCAAGGAGTACGGCAAGTTGGGTACATATCTTTTAACAAAATCGGGCAGCAGCGCATGGACCACCCCACCTGCGATCGCCTCTTCTGTCGCCATGGAATCTTCCACAATATTCTCCATCCCTTCCAGGTCTTTCACGGAACTTAGCTCGACCCGTTTCCGAATCGCTCTCTCGGTGTGTTCTCGCAATCCGATATGCAAGGTCTCCTCAACGGGAACCGTAAGAACGGTATAGGGATTTCTCGCACTATTCTGCCATATGGTGTAGTTGTCCCTTTTAAATTCAAGCCTTCCGTCACCCCCGAGATTTACGGTGGTGGTGTAAGAACCCACTATGCCCAAAAATTCTGTGCCCCGTAAATCAATCTTCACTTTCCTGCGTCTTTTGTTGAAAAAGATATACTTGGCCATAAATTCTTTCGCCAGGTTATGGACCAGAAAAACCGCTATACCATTATCAGCGACTTTGGGTTTTTCCTTATTCAGGGTTTGTACCTTCCTATAGGGATTCTTCAGGTTCGTCTTATCCAGTACATAACCGATTACGTGCTTGCAGTAGTTCTCAAACAGAGCCGCATACTCTCTCCTGGTTTCTGGAACAAAGAGTAACCTATGCATAAGGCTATCTAATCTCCACCTAATCTCCCTGCCTCCAAGCTCCTTTTTAATTCTCCTTATCAGCTCTGGATGTTGGTTGAAGTAATCGAGATTCGCCCGATGGCTATCGTCGTCAAATTCCCTTTCAAAGTCATTAAAAACGTACAGGGGTTTTTCCTTATCCTCGAGTTCAATCAGGTCCACCAAAGCTGAATAATCATCTGGAAACGCAAGGCCATAGTTGGTTGTCAGGAATATGGGTATGAGTGTAAGTAAGACCGCATTCAACAACGCCTTGAACAAGAAGTCCCATTGTGCGGACTTCCTTATAAGCCCTACGATACTATTTTCTCCCCGACTGTCCTGTTCCATCCGTAGTCGTGTTCCGATTTTGGCCTCCCAAAGCGGCTATTATGTATGCGATGCATATGGCGCAGTGAGTCACATAATGACATCATTTCCTTTTCGACTATGGGAACCCGCCAATAAACTTCCAGTATGACCCAGAAGCAAGGAAAGCTGGCATCTTCAGATGATGCCGTGTGAAAATTCACCCTTGTGGACATTAATAGCAGGTTAATGCGTTAAATCAATCAAAATTTGCTGGACTTTCTTGTGAATTACGTGTGGAGGTCTGAAAAATGGTGGGTTGAAAAGGGATAGAAATTCTTGACAAGAAACCTAGCGCGAGGTTCACTTGCCGGTCTGGCATAATTTTATATCTGCACAGAATGGGGATCTAATTGTCAGTCTGAAGAAGAACTCAGGCAGACCTCGAGGACCGGGTAAAGGACTCATCGGGCGGGAAATTAAAGACAATTGGTGGAACAGCTATCAAGCCCGAGGCAAAAACAGAAAACAGTGCACTGCAGCAGGAGAATCGCCGGTAGAATCGGATTCCACGGCCCTTGGAGTTGATTCTCTTATTGGTTTTTTGGGGTATAGGGGAAATAAAAGGGGGCCTGGAAAGGGCCCCCGAGAGTACGGTGACTTGACCTTATTCCTCAATCACTTCATACGAAGTTACTTTGATTAGCGTCTTCCCCTCGCGCTCCTCAACGGTACCAGTCGCCTTCACTTTCTTACCGACCTTTGCCATGAGCTCCTTCCGCATATCCTCACTAGCAACAACATACTCCTTACCATCGGCAGCCACTATATCCCCTTGATCATTGACGGTTCCGGTGATGGTAGCTTCGCCAACCTCTGTTGGCTTCCCTCCTTCAGCCTTCTTCTCCTCTGGTGCCGGGGCTGGTATTGCAGCGGGAGCCTGAGCTACCTTCTTCTCCTCAGCCTTCTGGCACCCTGCGGCAATGGTAAACCCGACAAGGAGGCATAGACAGAGCACCGAGGCTAAAACTCTTTTCATAGTTGGCTACCTCCTGCATTCAGCATTGTCCGTGAAGGCTATTCAGTTACTTCAAAACTCGTCACGGTGATAACCTTTTTACCCTCGCGCTCTTCAACGGTGCCAGTCGCCCGTACTTTCTTGTTAACATGGTCCATTAACTCATCGCCCTTGTCATTTTTAACCACCGCATAGACCTGACCGTCGTCAGCGACTATTCCTTCCTCGGAGATTGTTCCCGTAATGGTTACTTCAGCCGCAAGCAAAGCCGTGGCGGACACCATGGCGACAAACAACAAGGCACAAATTCCTATGGCCAAAATCCTTTTGTTCCGTTTCATCTTTCATTCCTCCCTTTTCTGTTGAGCCTCCTTCTCCAGCACGAGAGAGCTGGAATCCAGAGGCTCTTATCTATTGATTGGTTGATTTCATTCCCAATGGACTGAGGCTACCCGACGGCAGCCATAATCAGACTTTTTTCTTTTTCATCTTGCACACCTCCTTTCTGTGTGGGAAATAACCTATTCCAAAGGCCTGAACGTTTCTAAGTAGCCGGAGAGATGACCTCCTGTCTCTCTTTCCCTTTATGATTGACGTTCAGTTTTCGGTGCCATCTCACCCTCATTGAAGAGCTATCTGTATTTATACTGAATAGCAGCAACAGTTATGCCAAGACCGTAATCTATTGATTTTCCATGGTTTTTATTTACGGCAGAATAGAAATCGGAATTCAAGATTCCGATATTTGTGGAATGACAGGTAGTCTAGATATTTGGAGAACTTTTGGGTTGGCCTAAATAATCTGGAAATAAGGGAGTTTTGGATATCGGAACTTTCATTCCGATTTGGAAGCATTTCCGGAATCATCATTCCGATCTGGTTCCGTTATTGGCGCCGTTTAAACTCTTCTTTTTTAATCCCGTATTTAGTCAATAACTTGTGTAATTGGCGGACACTAATCCCAGCGGCCTCCGCGGTTTTCTGGATTCGCCCTTCGTTTTTCGCCAAGAGTTCGTTTAAGAAGTGCCTTTCAAGGTTCTCAACGGCCCGGCGTTTCAACCCTGGCAGGGTAAGGGAGGTTTCAATGGGGGCTCGTGTCCTAGTATCTTTGTACATGAACAGTTCGAAGGGAAAAACTTCAGGTGAAAGCACGTGAGAAGATTCGAGAATGTAAGCGCGCTCGATGAGGTTTTCCAGTTCTCGTATGTTGCCGGGCCACGAGTATCGATTAAAAACCTCCAGGACCTTTGGATGAATGTCGTGAATTTCTTTGGAGTAAAATTTGTTCAGCCTTCCTAAAAAGACATTGACAAGGATCGGGATATCCTCTTTTCTCTCCCGCAGAGGGGGAATTTCGATTGGAAACATGCTTATTCGGTAATAAAGGTCTGTTCTGAATAGGCCATCGTTGCACATCTTCTTCAGGTCAGTATTTGTCGCCACAATAATCCGGACATCAACTTCAATGTCGGATTCTCCGCCGACACGCTGAAAGGTCCGATCTTGCAGTACCTGTAATAACTTGATCTGTGCCGACGGGGTAATGGTCCCAATGTCGTCCAGGAAAATCGTCCCTCCATGGGCGATCTCAAACTTACCCAGCTTTCTCCGATCGGCCCCCGTGAAAGCCCCTTTCTCGTGCCCGAAGAGCTCGCTTTCGAGAAGGGTATCGGGGATTGCCCCGCAATGAGTGCTGATGAACTGCCTTTCACTTCGGTCGCTGTGACGATGAATGAGCTTCGCCACAACTCCTTTGCCGGCTCCGGTCTCACCGTAGAGTAAGACGCTACTATTCGTTGGCGCGACCGCCAGCACCTCGCTTAACACATCTCGCATGAGCGGGTTATTCGTTTGAACCGCTTCCAGCGAATCGCCCTGCCAAAAGCTCTCTCGGAAAAAATTCAATTCCGATCGCATCCTCATGGATTCCTGGAGACTCTGGACAACATATTTTGCCTCCTCTCTGTTTATGGGGTAAGTGAGGTAGTTACTGGCGCCCGCCTTCACCGCCATGACAGCTTCCCTGATCATCTCCTGAGATGAGATAATGATGATTTCGGCATTCGGAAATGCCCGCCAGAATGGCTGTAAGGCGGCCTTATAGTTGCCGTGTCCTTTTTCATTCAGGGGTCCCGTGAGAAAATCCACATCGATAAAGGTAAATTCGTAACGCCTCTTTCTGAATATTTCGAGACAATAATCCTTGCGGGGGGTCACATCAACCTTGTATTTGCCAGCGAAACAGGCGCGGATCGCTTCGCATGCTTCCTGATTATGGCAAGCTATAAGGATATGTTTCATCTCAATCGCCGCAAGAAACCCATCCCTCAAGGGATCGCAGGGCTAACAATCGGTTTTTTAGAACATCAGCGCCCTCTCCATTGATATCTAATCTAATTACTATAACAAGGCACAAAAGGTCAAATCCTCTTTTAAATTGCTCCGGCCCCCAATGTTCCTATCCGGGATGGTTCATTTAAACTTGCTCTTTTTTTAAGGAATCTTCCGGATAAGGCCGGTGGTTACCCAGCCAGCCCCCTCGCATATCCGGACGTGAACAATTAACTCATCCGGTTCCTCGGCACATAGCATCTGCTCTCCCGTAAGTGGAAGAATCCTCCCTCTTGTTCCACAGTCCAATAGAGTTCCGTTTGCAGGGTTGGTGAGCTCAAAGTCTCTCCCCTGTTCCCTTCCATTGGAACGCTATACCCGGCTTCGTCTTCCCTCCAGTGGGTCCCTCGGGCCTCGGTTCTCCACCCTTCATGCTTCAATGAAGGGTAAATCTCTTTATGAATCCTCCGGGTCTAGTGAGACGAATGAAATCAGGCGCGTTGTGAACAAGAATAAGCTGTAGCCCTGTCTGAGGCAATCTGAGATAATTGAGGACGAAGGCTATGTGGGGCCATATCTCAAGATGGGAGAGGCATGAGGGCAGATCGATGAAGGTTATGAGGAGGAAAAAAGTTGCCTCCAAACTAAGAAAAGGGCTTGGGGATGCAACCCTCGATGGATCTTTCTATTCAGTCATGACCTCGCTGACAAACGGGGTATTTCTCACCGGTTTCGCCCTGGCGCTGGGGGCAAGTCACCTCGAAATTGGTATCATCGCCTCCTTACCCTTACTTTCCCCCATGGTGCAACTCCCCGTGTCACCCTTTCTCGCCCGAAAGAATCTGAAGAACATCTGTTTCTGGACTTCCTTTCTGGGCCGCTCCGCATGGATAGGCATTGCCCTTCTCGCCTTAATACGGGCCTCCATCTCCTCCTGGGCTGTCTGGATTCTGATTCTCGGCCTCGGCGTCTATCATGTCGGAGCCTCTATCGCCGGCATTTCCTGGATGTCTTGGATGGCGGGCCTCGTCCCGGAAAAGATTCGAGGCCGATATTTCGGAAACAGAAATGTAGCCATCGGTGCTGTTGGTATGATGGCCACCCTAACCGGAGGATTACTTGTCAGGCGTTACGATATTCACTTCAACCCCCAAGACCTGACGGGATTCACCTCTCTCTTCCTCTTGGCCCTCATGTTTGGATATGCAAGCCTTCTCTTCCTGAAACGGGTCCCCTTCGACGCGTGTTTGGAGGAAAGGGCCATCCAGTCCTGGTCGGGGTCATTCCGAATGGTTCTCATGGACAAGAGGTTTCTCATGTTGATTCTGTTCAGCTCGTGTTGGGGTTTTGGGGTGAATCTGGCATCACCCTTCTTCACGGTTTTTATGCTTCAGTACCTTCATCTCGGCTATGACACTGTGGCCCTGTATACGTTATTGAACCTTACTGCAAATCTGCTCGGTATGTGGTTTTGGGGACGGACATCGGACAGGTATGGAAATAAACCCGTCATGCAGTCCATGGGACCCCTGGCAGCCCTGCTTCCGCTTCTCTGGGTCTTCACCACCCCGACCACCGTGCCCTATCTCGGCCCCTTAACCCACCTCGTGGGAGGGTTTTGCTGGGCAGGAATCAATCTCACCTCGGTCAATCTTCTCTTGAAACTGGCAAAGGAGGGGAAACGGGCCGTCTATTTCGGCACCCACGCATTTTTCAGCAGTTTCTTTATCGCCCTTGGACCAATGGTAGGAGGTGTTCTCTCGGACTCTTTCGCTCATCTGGGCTTCAGGCTCGAAGGACTGAACCTCTACCACCTCCATTTCGTCTTTATCATCTCGGCGGCCCTCCGCTGGGGATCTCTCATCCTCCTTCAATGGGTCCGTGAGCCGAAGGAGGTTCCCGTCTTCACCATGGTTAGAGCTCTGAGTAACATCAAGCGCTTGAGCACGATGGCAGGATTGCAACCCTTAGTCCATCCGTCATTGGTTCGGTCCACGCGGGTGAGAAAAGAAAACAAACTCCTCAGTGATGCTATATAATGAGTCAGCGGATCTTCAGGCGGACTCTGGCGACGATAATCCTTTATCCGATACGCGGAATATCTAGAATCAGCTGATGGAAAGAGGAGGGCCCATGAAGATGAGCATCCCGTCCAAGAATTAGCCATCTCTAACATGCTTCAAATCGAGGCGTTGAGAGATTTGCTATCCATGAAGGGAATAATAACGAAAGACGAGTTTATTGCTAAGTTTGAGAAGCTGGATACGGAGATGAAGGGGCAAAGGGAAGGAAATATTTCAAGATGACATCGATCATCGAGGGACGAGCCAAAATTATCGATATGCGATAGAATTATTTCCCATGAAGGAGTCCATCCAACGAATCGCCTCTGAAAAACGGCCTTTAAGTCTAGGGGAACTCCTCTCTGAGGGCGAATATGGAGTCCTTGAGCGGATTTCTTCCCCTGTCTTCACGTGATTCCTTCCCAGCCTGGACAAGCCCGCTGCCAAACCCATCTGAACACTAAACCGAATGGCCTTTGCGTTGACGCACGGCTGCAGATCAAAAGTTTAGCGAACTTTTCCAGAGGGTATTGAGCGGGTTTGCGCCCTGTTTGATCTCAAACCTCTGTTAGTCTATGATGTCATAGGTTGGAAGGGGAAAGTCTATCCGGAGGGTGGAGCGAATATGGCTGCGAACAAGACGAAGAAATATTACTGGGTGATGCTCTCATTCTCATTCACAATCGCCTTCCTGCTGCACGTACTGCTATTCGCTACAGCGCCGATGGTCACAGTGATCATGGAGGAAATGGGTCTATCTCACGCTGACTTCGGCTTTGTCTTCTCAGCTGCCATGATAAGCCTCATCCTCTTCAGGATACCCTGGGGGTTTATAGGCGACAAAATAGGATATCTGGATGCTCTCAGGATAGCATTGCCCATCTCGACAGCTTCTGCTGTACTGAGGGCATTCTCACCTGGCTACCTGAGCCTCTTATTAAGCCAATTCTTTCTTGGGGTGGGCCTGGCCGCGGTGATGCCCTGCCTGCCTCTTTTAGCGAAGGAATGGTCTTCAGGCAAGACCCTCGGGCTTTCCACCGGCATCTATGTCGCTGGCTTTGCTGCGGGCAATGCTACTGCGTTAGGTCTTACGCCTCACTTGCTCGCGATGATGGACTGGAGGGATGTCCTGCTTGCCTATAGTGGGTTGGCTGCAGTTGTGTGCGGGCTCTGGTGGGCTTTTGCAAGAAGCACTGTGAAAGGCACATCTGACTTCCAGCTTAGGAATTTCGGGCTGATTCTAAAGGACAGGTATGTCTGGGTATTGCTTTTTTTCATGATAGCATCGATGGGAAGCTATGACACCCTCGCTACCTGGATGCCAAAGGTTCTGGAGATGAAGGGGCTTAACAAGACGCTTGCATCTTTGTTCCCCCTGGGATTCTTTCTTGCTGGGCCTATCGTGGGTTTTGCATCAGACAGGTTTCGGGACAGAAAGGCTGTTATAGCCCTGCTCGGGGCAGTTGCAGCCGCATCGATTATGGGGATAAACTACGCCCCTTTTCCCTTGCTGCTCGTATGTATTTTTCTTTCAGGTTTTACGATTATCGGGGTGCTCACAATAAGCCTTGCCGTGCCAGCGGAGCACGAGCGCCTCTCTGCCTCTGTGGGAGGTGTTATCGGCCTCATTTCCTCGCTTGGCAACATCGGGCCGCTCGTTATGCCTGTTGTCTTCGGCTTCCTGATTGACGTCACTGGCACGTTCCAGGCTTCAGTGCTTTCTGTCGCGGTCCTGGCTGGAGTCACGTTCATCCTGGGCTCGAGAGTGAGCGAGTGAGGCGGATATACGCGGGATGGTACGGTTGTAAAGTATCGGTAGGACAATGGGAGCGGCGGTCGGAACCATTGCTTGGCACTGTGCTTTTTCAGACCCCAATCCGCTCTGAGCCTCTTGGTGCAACAGCCCGGGGGGGCTTGGGTCTCTCGCCCTATTGGCTAGAAACGGATCAAAATTTCCGACAGGGAAACGGGGTGCAAACGAAAACAGGGCAAAAACTCTTGGGGCACATGGCATTGGCTATCCCTTGCTTGTTTCTAATTGGTTGATTATTTTGATTTTTTCCTGCCGTGTAACTGTAATGTAACTGAACTATGGACTCAATTGCGAATCAATGCTTATTCTCTTGTAATTTTTTGCCTCCCTAATAACCGCTAGGCCGGGAGGCATCGATTAACGATTGAAATCGATGACGGAGCCAGGATCGGTGATTTCTTCTATTCGGGTAGAAGTCGAAAGTGAAGAGGAAGGATCGCTCGCTTTTCTGACTGATGTTCCCCATTGCTCCCTACGGGACTCGTTCAATCCATTAGGAATCCGCTGACGACTGCATCAATGCATTGAGTTTCTGATATCCTGCTGATATCTTGAACTATTTGAGAGTCCAGATATTGGCAAGATATATTCTTTTGAATGCAACGCAAAGGCTAGCGCCCAAACTAACCCCCCACCGAACGCCAAAACATTAATCCGTTAGCTAAGACGAATTGTTACTCTGAAGGATGAGAGGAACGCAGTCCTTCGGCTTTGCTCGGGACCGTGAGCCTGCCGAACGGCCCTTCGGCTTTACTCAGGACCGTGAGTCTTTCGACCTTGGTCAGGACCTTGAGCTTGTCGAACGGCAGATGGACGTTTTTCAGCAGCCTGTTAGGTTCTCGAGGGACCGTGCTGTGCTTTCCCTGGCAGTCTTGATTTGAGAACAGGGGAACAACGCTCAAAAATACGGTGTTTGCAACTCAAAATACAGTGTTTTTTCCCGCAAAATACGGTTTTTACCCTATTTAACTCAATGGTTGCTGGTGACCTGACCCCTTTAAACGAGTCCAAGTTTTGAATTAGTATTCTCGAATCTGGAGAGAGGAAGGAGGTCAGGATGGCACGCAAGCGATTCACCCCC
>JGI2173J19968_10000554_pt1 | contig 14174 bp, 13 predicted proteins | sample DeeMarSWOR136_30_FD_19968 | JGI IMG/M metagenome (IMG submission 19968) | reverse complement strand
AGGAGATATATACGATTTACGGCCACTAGCTCTCTTTCTAAGAGTACCTTATGAAGGGCTTGCGTACGTATGGAGGCCCGCGAGGAGGTATGAAACGCCGAAGTAGGTAAATAAAACGGCCAGAAAACCAATGAGTGACAAGAAAGCCATCTTCCTTCCCCGCCAATCCCGAGAAATCCTCGCATGGAGAAATGCCGCATAGATGAACCAGGTAATCAGGGACCAGGTTTCCTTTGGATCCCAGCTCCAGTAACTTCCCCATGCATAGTGTGCCCATGCCGCCCCGGTAATGATTCCCACCGTTAACATGGGGAACCCGATAACAATGGACCGGTAGTTGATTTCATCCAACATGTTGGTGCTTGGCAGCCAACTCATGGGACCGCCGAGACCCTCTCGCCTGTGCTGAACCAGGAAGAGAATGCTAATTCCGAAGGAGGCGGCGAAAGCGGCATATCCGAAAAAGCAGGTAATGACATGGATGGCAAGCCAATTGCTCTGCAGTGCTGGAAGTAATGGTTTTATCTCGGCAGTGCTGCCGGGAAGGATGGAGGAAGCACCTATGGCCATGAACGCGAATGCAGTGGCGAAGGTTCCGATGATCCTCTGTTTGAAGCGAAATTCCAGCAAGAGGTAGATGAGGATAATGGTCCATGAGAAGAAAGTTAGCGATTCATACATATTCGATAAGGGGACATATCCGTACCCCGCTCTATATGTTTCAGCCCATCGGAAGATGAGGCCGAGGGTGTGGATGAATAACCCTGTCGAAACGACCGATGTGGCCGTTAATCCAACATACCTTTTCCGATTCACAAGGGAAAAAAGGTAAAACAGAAAAGCGCAGAGATAAACATACATGGAGATGGAGAAGAGGGTAGGGCTTGTCAGCTCAATTTTCATAGGAGCTCTCCGATCGAATGCGGTCCTTCTTCACGTAATCAATATAGTCAGCGGCCATTGCTCAAGTCAAGCTCGGGAAGGCCGATTTTAAAGATATTGAATGTGGAAATTAACTGTGCTAATAATAATACGTTGGTTAAATAAATACTTTCGGCTCGAGGGTTACGGTAATGCATATCGATGAGAATAAGAAGTTCGATAAAAGAACCATTGACAAAAACCTGAGGGAAGGAGTCGTCTCCGCCGAGGAGTGGAAAAAATTTCTCGGATCGCTCCCGGATGTTTCCGATAACGTAGACTTCGTCACAATCGAAGAGGAAAAGGGAGAAGCCACCGGGGATCGACGGGAGAAGTCCGCGGAATCCGTCGAGAAGGACGAAGCTCCAGAGAAGGAATGACAGGTGAGGCGAGCATGCCTATTTACGAATATCGGTGCAAGAAATGCAATGGCGAGTTTAGCGCCCTGATCATGGGTTCCGAGGACGAGTCGAAGATCCGATGTGAAAAGTGTGCTTCAAGGGAATTCACGCGTCTGTTATCCCGCTTCTCCTATCACCAGTCAGAGGAGTCCCGTCTTAGGGATTTCGATACGAAAAAGCCCCGAGATGACACCTTCTATAAGGATTCCCGTAATGTAGGACTGTGGGCCAGGAAGAGGGCTAAAGAATTGGGTGTTGATTTAGGATCAAAATTCGACGAGGTGGTTGAAAGGGGCCGAACTGGAAAAATACTCGAGGATTACGAGAAATAAATAATTCAATAAATACAATAATTTAATTGTTTTAGCTTCTTATATTCTTTAAGAAATCCAATGGCACAGCGTGACTATTACGACATCTTGGGCGTCCCAAGGGATGCGGACGAAGAAGAGATTAAGCGCTCCTACCGGCGGTTGGCAATGCAATATCACCCGGATAGGAATCCGGGAGATAGGGAAGCGGAGGAGAAGTTCAAAGAAGCCTCCGAGGCGTATGAAGTCTTAAGGGATCTTGAGAAACGGGAAATCTATGACCGCTTCGGCCACGAGGGATTAAAGGGGACAGGATTTACCGGCTTTAGGGGGTTTGAGGATATCTTCTCCAGCTTTGGCGATATATTCGAGGACTTCTTCGGGTTCGGGACGACTCGAAGGGGCCGAACAATGGCAAGGGCCGGTGCCGACTTACGGTATGACCTGACCGTATCCTTTCTCGATGCGGCTTTTGGGAAGGACGTAGATATTGAAATACCGAAATCCATGAAGTGCGATTATTGCGGGGGCTCTGGAGCTGAACCCGGCACGTTTCCCTCGACCTGCCCAACGTGCCGAGGGCACGGTCAGGTTAGCAGAACGCAGGGATTTTTTACCATAAGTACTACCTGTCCCGATTGTCAGGGCGANGGGCAGGTAATTCACACGCCGTGCAGTCAATGCAGGGGTCAGAAGAAGGTGAGGAAAAAGAAAAGCCTCTCATTAAAGATTCCCCCGGGAGTTGAAACGGGATCGAGGCTGAGATTGAGAAGCGAAGGCGAAGAGGGAGAAAGGGGAGGTCCGCCCGGGGACCTCTATGTGGTTATCCACGTCGAACCCCATGAATTCTTCGAAAGGGACGGAGATGATATTGTGTGTCAAATCCCCATATCCTTTTTCCACGCCGCCCTTGGAGGCGATATCGAGGTACCGACCCTAAATGGAACACGTAAATTAACGATTCCGAGGGGAACCCAAAGCGGGCAGATCTTTCGATTAAAGGGTGAGGGCATTTATCACATGAGAGGCCATGGGAGGGGGGACGAGATTGTTCAGCTCATCGTGAAGACCCCGACCAAATTGACCAAGAGACAAGAAGAGCTGTTGAAGGAGTTTGCAGCCATTGAACAAGCTCAGAGCGAGAGGGGGTTTTTCAGGAAACGAAAGAGATGAGGAAAAGGGTAATCTGCCCACGGTGTCGAAGGGAAACGAATTGGGAGGGGAATCCCTATCGCCCCTTTTGCTCACAACGGTGTAAGCTCATCGACCTGGGATCGTGGATCGATGAACGATATGCAATTTCCGGCGAAAATTCCCCTCAACCCTTGGAGAAGGATGAGTTAGAGGCACAAGGATGAACCAATCTTCGTGATTTCGCGCTTATTTGATCGGTCAGCGCCAGCAGACCCGCTTCGCAGTTTAATTTCCCGTCAAGCTTCCATATTTGCCCTGTAACAAGACTTTAAGGTATCACACAGCCAAACATAGCCATTTTTGTTTCTTCCCCTGCGTCGGGCAACATACTCGCCGTAATATCACCAGTGGATGACCAGGTCTTGTTAGTGCCATCATATGTGATGGTCCCCGTGATTCCCGATTCAGGAGTCGCAGTGGCCGTGACGGTAAACGCACTGGCGTCACCGCTCGTTTCGAAGGTAAAGTAGAGGGAATCAGAAAGGTCAATTCCCTTTTTCAAGAAAATTATTAAGGCGGTACCTCCGGTGGCCGTGTAGTATTTCATAGTCCTTATTTTCTCCACCTTCTGGGAAGTTGTGATGGCCTTGATTATGCCCAGTGCCTCTCGCACCTTGGACGTTTCGGAGTAGTGAAGGTACAACGGAACGGCGATGGCGGCTAAGATCGAGACCAGGATGATCACCACCAGTAACTCAACCAAGGTAAAACCCTTTGGGAAATGCAGGGTATTTTTCATCTCGTGGGCTATGACCTCCCGGAAATCATGGGTCGGAAGAGGGGATCTCGAATCAGTATGTTATGTAATGACATGTGATGTAATGTCGAGGCCTAAAGAAAAGTTTACATAATATATCTTATCAGACATTCATATCGTTGCCTTTAAACTTTCACCCCAAATCCCCTCCAATATCTCAAGCTCTTTCGGCAGTATTGAGTTCCTCAAGAGCTCGCGGTATGAAGATTTCCCTTAGAGGAACCGTGTTGTTTCCTTCTCTATTTTTGTTTTAAATAAGCGACTCACGACTCGGAATCGGCTTTCTCCTTTCCAATTCAGAGCCTTCTTTTTTGGCAATCCCCTCAGAAAATCTCGAACGCCCCATGGATGGTTTAAATTGGTAGTATGCCGGGTGTGAATCTCGTATGACACGATATCCGAACCAAACCCATTCGAAAAAAATAATCAGTTTTGAAAGCTTTACACATGGGTCATGGGATCCGTGTGGCTGTTGCAATATCCTTTCGAGCCCGTGGGCCTTTGGCCGTGAGCGATTAATGATTTTAAAAAAAACAATGATATTGATTAGTTATTTAGTTGTCCTCTAAATAAGATTTTATCCGATAAAGTTTAAAATCGTGTGTGCTATATTTGTTTATCTATTCGGAATAACTAAATTTTTTTTCGGATGATAATGAATTAAATCGATATTGTCAAGGCTAAATTGCAGTTCAAGTCTAAAAAAATCAACATCTTAAAAAAGAGACGTCTAACTTATACTCAACCAGTTGAAATTGTTCATAAATTCTAAACATCTTAACAGTACGAGAAGCAAAGGAGAGACATTCGGAGGGATAAGACAGATTGGGGATAAAACTCTATGGGGAGAGTTCGAGCAACTGAGGCGAAATGAAAGCCTGTATGCGGTGAGCGTTTCCTGTCTAGCTCACATAAGCTCACGCCAGTTGGTTATTTCAAACCGCAAACAGTGAGGAAGGCCATACCCGAGGTATTCGTTGCTGGCGGGTTTACCGGGGATCTCCATTCGGTCGATCTTTAGAACGGAGTTTAATGCGGATTTCAGTGGATTGACCGTATCCTCGAAGTACATATCCTCATCTGGAGCGCTGGGATCGGGGTACCATCGGATATCATGATCAATTGCGGAAAAATCCGTATAGTATAGCTTGTATCTGTCATTCGCATCTTTATCTCTAAATTGTACCGGGTATGTATCATAGCCTGTTCCGTTGAATTTCCTATAGTAATAGTAGCCGTCATCGCCGTACCCAGTGGTATTATCCTTATTATATCGAATATACTCCATATCAAAGTCACTGATGTACCACGATACCCGTATGTCGTTGTAATAGAACTCGATGCGCACGACGCTTGTCATATCGAAATCCAAGAGGGGATCGATCAATTGGGGAGTGATTCTGACGAGCTTCCAACGGACTTTGCCGGGTTCTGCAACCCAGTCATTATTGGGGTAAATCGGGTTTGTGAAGGGCGACAGGTGGATAGGGAGCGTATTCAAATTCGTGTCGTATAGCAATACCCGGAAATAGGATTCCCTGCGAGTCTTTTTTGAGCCGAAGACCTTTTCCCAGTTGTCCAGGGCCATGTAGAAATGGATAGTGGTGTAATTGTCCCAATTTTGCGCGCCGATGCTGATATCCGAATCCTCGAAGACATTGCCGACATCGGTAAAATCGCAGTACACCCCGTCGCTCACGGCAAAATCGTGGTTATTTCGTTGTGCCGGGTCGGGGTCAGAATGCCGCCATATCGGCTCTTGGTATATCTTCATCAGATCAGGGGTCCCATCGATACCCACATCCAGGTAATCCGCCTGGGCGTTATTGATATCCTCCAGGATATAATCCTCCTGCCTATATTTAAGCTCGAGGCCCTCACGGTCCCAGTTATTCGTTGTATTGAAATCCTCCGCCTCCACTCGCTCATACGTCAGGGTGGGTTTCGCAAGGGTCGTGCTGTACATATTGCCGTTGATGACGTTCTCGTCATAGATGACGGCCCAGCCGTCGCTCTGGAGCAGGATGTGGTTTCCCGCCACCATGCTTCCCAGGAAGTAGGCCGCGTACTTGACTGGGTGGTTGTCATCGGGAGGGGGACGCGTCAGGATGCCGTTGGTACACCCGCTCCCATTCAGGGTGATGTCGTTAAAGGCAATGGCGATGCCGTTGACCTTGGTATCGTAGTCCCCCACGAGTTCGATATCCTTGGCAACGAGGACCAACCTGCCAACGTTCCCGCAGTCAACCCGGTCGACGGTGATCTTGCCATTGGCGATGAATGCCAGATCCGCAAATGCCAGATCCGTTTTGATTCTCTCCCAGTCGCAGTTCTTAGGCACCCCTGCATCATTCAGATAGCCGAAATCGACATCCCTGATAATGATATCCCCATTCACGTAGATGACCCTGCGACCCTCAGCTCCAGCCGTCGGGTCATTATTGTCAGGATCGAAGGTTTGAGCGCCCGCATAGGGCCTCAGGTCCAGATTCTGAAAGTAATCCGGTTTGCCATTGGTATCGTCATCGATATAGTCACCGCTCTCATCGAAGATTCCCGGCGGGAGCTCAATTTCGTCAATTTCGCCCCCAGCAACCGTTGGAGCCGGATCCGAGAAGATGAAGCCCCACTGCGCCCAATTGCCTAAGTTCCCACTTCCGAAATAGAGAAACCCGTCATTTCCATTTCGGTCCTTTATGCGGTCCCCATCCGGGGTCACAAATTGCCGGCTCGCGGTTAAGAGGTTAACTTCTACCACACCAGCATAGAAGGCCCCTGCCGCGGCCGAGATACCCTTCGCCCCAAACCTTTTGCCCAGGCTTCCCGGAAGGCCGATATACGCCTCGAACCTTCGATTCACATCATCGGGATCGAAGGTAAACCCATCCTCGGTCGTCGTCAGTCCAGCCTCTCCGTCGGCGTCCACATCCACTGAGCCAAGGACTTGAACCATAACCTTGCTATCGGGCCCCGGTGGATTGAGTTTGGAGGCATCCCGGATCATAGAAATCCTGAAATAGCGTTTTTCCGCCTCCCCCGGGAAGAAATCCCCGCTCGTGGGATTGGCGATGGCAATGGCGTTGGCCTCGACATACGTGCTGCTGAAGGGATTCGTGAAGGGATTCGCCTCCGAAATCAGGTGATTTTCCTTGAGCATCCACCGTACCTTGTCAATGCCGGCCTCCGAGGCATAGAGGGCCTCTGACATGGTCTTGTCGTAGTCGAACAGATCAATATCCGTCTCGCCAAGCCGATAAAACGCGAGCCCGAAAAGCATGAGGAAGAAGACGAATACGATGGCGGTGATCAATGCCGCCCCACCCTTCCCTCTTGTTTTGATTCTCCTCACCTTATGCTCAAAGTGCTCCAACGACTTATCCCCTCAGTTTCACCGTCGAGCCGAAACTGATGGTCAGATCATCTCCCGCATCCTCTGTTTCCAGGTCGTGCCTAAGGATGAACTTAATGATAACCCTGTCCCCCTCACGCTGAAATTTTAGGTCATCACAGAGAATCCGATGAGTACGGGTTTCACCTCCCATTGTGTGACTATCGTCCAGAACCGGCCAGGGGTTTAAGCTGGAATAATCAGGGCCTTCCCTGACGTCATAGTTAATATCATCAAATTTGAAACACCTTGGGGTCTTTAGGCTCGTATCGTGGGGAATAACCATGAGATCATTATAAACGGAGCCAACCAGCATATCTCCTGTTTCCACCTGGAGTTTCTTCCCCTCCCGAAGAGTTATGGCCATTTCCTCCATAAGGAGGCTTCCCACTCGCTGGAGCTTCAGCTGTGCCCGTCCGTTATCCATGCTCCCGACGTGGTAGATGAGGTAGAAGGCAATGGATGCTACAACAAGTGCAAAGATGATGGCGGCAACCATCAGCTCGATGAGCACGCTCCCCCGTTGGTCGTTTCTCCCAAAGATTTTGGCGAGGTTTTTTCGAGTGCTACTCATACCGGAAAGCCCCTCTAGGGGGAAATATAAGTCTTTAGTTCGGCAACCAATTTATCCTTATTATTTAGCGTTACATTTCCGGGGTTCAGCCGTTGGTCGTAGATCTTCAATTCGACGAGCTTGTAATCCATATCGCCACCGCCCGTGCCATCCGCCGAATCATCTACGGGGGTCACGGCCCATTCCCGGTAAAATTCCCCGTCAGCCTTGGCAATCCCCGCGCTGTCTACACGATCAGAGTGTGGAGCCCCATCGGTTACGGTTAAATCGTCGTGGGAATATCCCAGATCCTTTAGCTCCTCCATCTTATCCTGTGCCAGGGCGAGTCCGCATCTCATGCGGCCAGTAACCTCGATATTCCCCCTGGCCTGTGAGAAGAAATAGCTGATGGAGGTGAGGGCGACGGCTAAGATGATAATGGCAATGAGAACTTCGAGCAGGGAAAGCCCTCTTTCATCCCTTAAAGCATTTCTCGGAATTGAGGGCTTATCCTTTAAAAATGGAGCAGGATATTCCATTCAGATGGGACCAGTAGGTGAAAAATGGAGGGAAGGGCAAATTCCCTGCCCTCTTATATGGGTCACAGGAGGAATCGACGCTCTAGCCGCTCGGTTCGGTGGGCAGCATGTCATCGAGGATGACAGTGCCATCACATCCCCACGTTCCCTTTACATCCGGAGTCTTTGTGTAGGTGATTTGTCCTCCCGGCGTCGAACTGAACCGTGCCGTGGCGTCGGCAGTTACGGTAAATCCGCCCCCAGCATCGGCGGTGGTCGTGTATTGGAAGAATTCGGTATCGCTGATATCGATTCCCTTGGCCTTAAAACTATCGACGGCAGGACCTGCGTTGTAATAGTTGGTCGTCCGAGACATCTCCACCTTTTGAGAGGTGATGATGGCGCCCATGATGCTGGTCGCCTCGGTTACCCTCGCCCTTTCGACGTATCCCGTGTAGAGGGGAACGGCGATGGCGGCCAGGATGCCAACGATGATGATAACCACCATCAATTCCACGAGGGTAAAACCCTTACGGTCTAAGATCCTTTTCCTTTTCATGGCTTACTCCTTCCGTGCCCCATAGTATAGTCTTTTTTCCTCTTGGACTTCCGTGAAGCAACTACCGTGCCAATTTTCGAGATTTCCGGTAAAGAATTACAATATCCACAATAGACTGAAATTATTGAATAATTATTGATCAATTATCCAGAATATTCCCTCTTAGTCACCGCGAAAGCTGCCTTATATCGAGATAATCGGCAACCATTTACCGGTAATCCCTTTCCTCCCGGGGACGATTTGGCTCAGTGGAATTGATCCAGAAGCCCGTACTTATTCATCTTGTTATAGAGGGTCTTGAGGCTTATCCGCAAGAGGGAAGCTGCCTTCTCCCTTTTCCACTCAACCTTATCCAGTGCCTGAATGATGAGCCTCTTTTCCACCTCGGCAACGATCATTTCCACCTTCTCGTTCAATGGGAGATCCGCTTCGAGCCTCTCTATGTCGAAGAAGGCTTCCTTACTCTCCCCTCGGATCTCCGGGGGCAGGCTCCATTCCTGTATGACCCGTTCCTTGGACAAAACGACGGCCCTCTGGACGACATTTTCGAGTTCCCTCACATTCCCGGGCCACGAGTAGTTGATGAGCAGATCCATGGCATCATCTGAAAACCGATCGACATCCTTGTGTAACTTGGTGGTGGACAGGTTTATGAAATGATCCATCAACAGCGGGATATCCTCCCTGCGCTCCCTCAAGGGCGGGATATGGATGGGAAGGACGTTGAGGCGGAAATAAAGGTCTTCACGGAAGCGCTGTTCCTTGACCAGGTGAGCAAGATCCTGATTGGTAGAGGCGATAATTCGGACATCGACCTTAATGGGCTTCATCCCCCCTACCCTTTCCACCTCCCTCTCCTGCAGCACCCTCAATAGCTTGGCCTGGGTTGCCAGGGTCATGTCCCCGATCTCATCCAGCAGAAGGGTCCCATGATTTGCCAGCTCGAATTTCCCCGGTTTCTGCCTCGTTGCACCGGTGAAGGCTCCCTTGTCGTATCCGAAGAGCTCACTTTCAAGGAGGGTTTCCGGAATGGCGACACAGTTCAACTTGACAAAGGGCTTTGCCCTCCGTGGGCTATTGTAATGAATTGCCTCGGCGATCAATTCCTTTCCCGTCCCACTCTCCCCGGTTATGAGAACGGTAACGTCATTATCGAAGATGGTCTCCGCCATATCGAAGACGTCTCTCATCCCCTTGCTATTTCCCACGATGTTGTAAAAACCCCTCCTTTTTTCGACCGTCTCCCTGAGTTGTCTGAGCTCATCCTGGAGGTATCCCCTCTCCAGAGCCCGCTTAACAACCACCCTCATCTCGTTGATATCGAAGGGTTTCGTGAAGTAATCGTAGGCGCCTTTCCGTATCGCCTCGATTGCGATATCCTTTGAGCCGTGGGCGGTAATCATGATTACCACCAGCTCCGGATTGGTCATCTTGATGTTGGCCAGAACCTCCATCCCATCCATGGACGGAAGTTTCAGGTCCAAAATTACCAAATGGAACAGGTCTTGGACTATCCTCTCCAAGGCGTCCTCGCCGGAGGCGACGACATCCACCTGGTATCCCTCCTTTCGCATTGCCTCGGAGAGAAAAAAGCCCATGCTGGCATCGTCCTCTACGACCAATATCGTCTCTTGAGCCATGGAAGGATCTCCATACTAAAATATCAAAATTTCAATAATTTTAGCATTTTGGCAAAAAATTTGCAAAAATACCTATAGTAACCCCGGTTTATTGACACTGTAGCATTTTGGCCCTACAATTCCAGGTAGACGAGAAACAACCCATGGGCCGAGACATATCATGAAAAAGAGAAAATTAGGCGGATTAGGCCTAAGATTATTCATCCTCACCCAGGTTTTTACAACCCTCATCGTCCTTGCCACGGGATTCTTCGCCATAGAAATCAACCGGAAAGCCCTCCTTCGGCGCAAGCAACAACCTACCATTGGACAGATAAAGAGGACTCTTGAGAACATGCGGGTTGAGGTGCTGATTGGAGGGTTCGTGGCGTGTCTATCGGGAATTGTCCTCACCCTGGCCATCACAAAGCCCATCAAGCAACTCATCGAAGGTGTCCAATCGGCTGCGGCGGGCAACTACGACAAAACCATTGAGGCGCCCGGCCAGTTTGAGTTCTCGGAGTTGGTTGAGGCGTATAACCGGATGCTTGCTTCCCTGAAGAAATCGGAGGAGCATCTCCGAAAGGTCTTCTATGCCGCGGACGATGCCATCATGACCACGGATCGAGAGGGCCGGATTACCCTGTGGAGCGAGAGCTCGGAACGGATGTTCGGATACAGTAAGGAAGAAATCGTGGGAAAGGACCTGAACACCCTCCATTCGCCCAAGATGAAAACCGATCTCATCAAACACATGCACGAATCCGCCATGCAGAAGGGACGCTGGCAGGGCGAGATCGTCTATTCCAATAGTAAAGGGCGTTCCCTTGATGGATGGTGTGTGATGACCACACTGACCGAGGAGACGGGGGAGACCATCGGATACCTGAGCGTGGTGAGGGATATGACCGAGAAGAAACAGATGGAGATGCAGCTCATTCAGGCGGACAAAATGGCCTCGCTGGGAGAACTGGCGGCGGGTGTTGCCCACGAGATTAACAACCCCCTTTCGGGTATCATCAGCAACGCCGAGTTTCTCCAAGAGGAGATCCCCCCTGATAACGAAGAGCAACAGGAGGAAATCCGGGACATCGTCGAAAATAGCCAGCGAATTAAGACCATCGTCCAGGATCTGCTCAACTTCTCCCGGCAGAGGGATTCGAAGACCTACACGACCCTCGACATCGCCTCGGTCATCACGTCCTCGCTTAACCTTACCGAACACCAGATTCAGCTCGATCGCATTAAAGTGGTCAAGGAGATAGGGGAAGCATTGCCCCCGGTGAGGGGAAGCGTCAATCAGATCGAACAGGTCTTCATCAACCTGCTCAGCAACGCGCGGCATGCCTTGAACCAGAAGTACCCCGATTCCCATGAGGACAAGACCCTCTTCATCCGGACCGATCAGGTGGAGGAGAACGGGCGGAAATACGTCCGCATCGAATTTCTGGACAAGGGCATCGGGATATCGGAGGAAAACGTGGACAAGATATTCAACCCCTTTTTCACCACCAAGGAACAGGGACAGGGAACCGGATTGGGCCTGAGCATCAGCTACAACATTATCCAGGAACATAAGGGCACTATCCATTTCGAGAGCAAAGAGGGGGAGTTNACCAAGGTGATCGTTGACCTTCCGATATATGAAGGAGAGAGCGACGATGACGAATGAGGCTCAACCCATGGATAGGTCGAGAATCCTCGTGGTCGATGACGAGTTGACCATCAGGAAATCGATCCAAAAGCGTCTGGAGAGGGAGGGATATGAGGTAACNTCTAGCGATAACGCCAAAGACGCCCTTCAGCTCTTTCAGGATAACTCCTTCGATACGGTCATCTCGGATATTCGCATGGAGGGAATGGACGGCCTCGAACTTCTCAAGCGGCTTCAAAGCCAGCGCCGAGATGTCCCGGTAATCATGGTTACGGGCGCGCCCTCCCTGGATACGGCGCAGGAATCCATTACCGCAGGGGCCTATGATTATATCACCAAGCCCATTGAGCGCGAAACCCTGATCAATACCGTTAAGCGGGCCGTTGAGAAGAAGAGGCTCAGCGATGAGATTAAGGAGTACCAGCAGAATCTGGAGCGGAAGGTACGGGAACAGACGAAGACCATCTTCGCCATCTACAAGTTCGCCAACCAGCTCAATTCAATGAATAGTCTCGAGGACGTGGTGAATTCCGTGGTAAATTTCATTGCCGATTTCATGTTCAGCAAGAGAGTATCCATCATGTTGCTCGACGAAAAGGGAGAATACCTTACCATCAAGGGTCACATTGGACTGGATGAAGAGATCACCAGAAACACGAGGATAAGGAGGGGGCAGGCAATTGCGGGCCAGGTCCTGGAAACGGGGAGGGCTAAGATAGTCGAAGACATCGGCTCCATCAAGGCGGAATCGGATCGGTATTCCGAATATAAGTCATTTATTAGCTTTCCGCTCATGCAAGTTCCCCTCAGAGCCACAAATCAATCATTGGGGATCATTAATGTGACCAATCGTTTTGGCGATCAACCCTACACCAAGGAAGACATGGAAAATCTGGACTTTATCGCCGATACGGCTTCGGTTGCCATCAATAATCAACTGAAGAGCATCGAGTTAGAGAAGAGTTATTTTATGACCATGAAAGCCCTTGCGACGGCCGTAGAGGAAAAGGACCGGTATACGAGGGGACACTCGGAACGGGTTAGGACCTATGCCGTTGAACTGGCCAAGCGCCTGGGGATGTCAAGTGAGACCATTTCGACCATTGATCACGCATGTGTCTTACACGATATCGGGAAGATCGGAATCCCCGATTTCATTATTCACAAAGACCGGGATCTCACGGAGGAGGAATACCGACAGATAAAGGAACACCCGGCTAAAGGGGAAAGGATTATCCGAGTAATTCCTTTCTTGGAGCCTGCCCAGTCCATCATTCGCCACCATCACGAGAGGTTCGACGGTGCTGGATACCCGGATGGAATAAAGGGGAGGGAAATCGAGCCAGGGGCCCGGATCGTCGCCATAGCGGACGCCTATGACGCCATGACCACTGAGCGCCCTTACCGAGGTCCCCTCCCCAGGGATCACGCCATTGCCGTGCTCAAGGAGCAGAAGGGAAAGCAGTTCGATCCCGAGTTGGTCGACATCTTTGTCCGATACCTCTTGGAACAAGGGGATTGAGCCGACTGTGAAGAAAAGGTCCAGACTGGTCGGAATCCGTATCTTCATCGCAATCCAGGTCTTCACTACGCTCCTGGTCCTTGCCACGGGATTCTTCGCCATTCATATCAATCAAAGCGAGCTCCTCCGAGGCCGCAAGGATGTGGTAAGTATAGCCCACGTCAAGAAGGCGACCCATCAAATGCGGATTTACGTCCTGATCGGGGGATTCGTGGCTTGCCTCTCGGGCATAGTGCTCACCTATGCCATCAGGAAGCCCATCGAAGAGCTCACCAGGAGAGTCCAATCCGTTGCCGCAGGAGACCTCAGCAAGAGCTTGGAGCCTTTTCCCCATGAGGAGATCAATGAACTCGTTCAGGCTTACAATCACATGGTCTCCTCGTTAAACCGATACCTCTTGGAGAGCTCCGCCGGCGCCGTGGTGACCATCAACTCCGACGGGATTATTGCGGCCTTCAACCCTGCTGCCGAGACCATATTCGATCACGATGCCCGCGAGGTGGTGGGAAGACACTTGACGGATCTTTTCCCCATCCGCGAGCCCAATAAGGCCCTTGTGGACATGATACTCCTCGGCATTGAGAAGGGAATTCCCAGCTCAGCCAGGGATATAACGGTCATGACCGATAAGGGAAAGAAATTGGCCATGAGGATCGGGACGGCGTTGTTGGGCAGTGCCGACGGAAAGTTGCTGGAGGTCGTGGCCAGCTTCCGTGGCCTGGAGGAGATCAAGGAAATTCAGGCGCAAATGGAGAGGATCAATCGGCTTGCCTCAAT
>JGI2173J19968_10000546_pt1 | contig 14243 bp, 13 predicted proteins | sample DeeMarSWOR136_30_FD_19968 | JGI IMG/M metagenome (IMG submission 19968) | reverse complement strand
TAACCATTTCCTCGTACGAAAGAGTTTTTGCCTCTTCTATCAATCCTGGTCCATAAAGAACATCCACTCTTGCTAGGGCAAGCAACATGGCATGAATAATTCCTAGTCTCCTCGTGCGTTCACCACTATGTTCTGTCGCTTCACCGAAATCTGCTCCGATCACGCATGGAAAGTCGTAATATTTAGCTAGTTGAGCGTTAGCTGTGCTGATTAGTCCTGACTCGATAAGACCGAAAACAGGTTGAGGAGATATGCTCATGTTTAAAACAATGGATGTAGTGCCATAGATTAGGGGCACATTAGGATTCGCTAACATGGCAATTAACATGCCGCTAAGCACTTCAGCATTACTGGTCAAAACGGTGCCTGCAACCGTAATTGGCGAGGTGCCTCCAGCCTGTGCCATGTTCAAAATTATTAGAGGAACTTCATGTTTAGCACATTCTAAGATAGCCTCAGTATCTCCTCTGTCATGTATGAGTGGAGAAACCGGATTCTGCATAAAGTCTATTATCGGTCTTTTTCTAAGTTCTTCGAAGCCTCCTGCCACTGCTGCCGCCATTCGAATTGCATCTCTAGTGATGTCAGTGCTCTGGGCCCCTGTATCAATGTGTTTCTCAGTGTTATTGAACATAGCATCAATCTCTTCCAGAGTCATAATTTCGTCTGGACAATCTAAAGCGTCAACCATAATCGAATATATGTGTAAGTTATCTAAAGCGTCAGCCAGCCTTGCACTGTCAGCTACGTCTTTTTTAGTTGACATCCTAACTTCTCCAGTGTCCATGTCTAAAACCCTCAATCCAGTGCTAGAAGTCATAACGTAAACTTTTCCTTCGCCAAACTTCANATCATTCTTTGGGTTTCTGCCACATAACGTAACGCTTCTCTTCGCCTTTTTGATCACTTCTTCAATTAAACTGTGCGGAATCTTCACAATTCTTTCTTTAAAATTTACTGTAGCTCCCGCGTCATTCAGCAATTTTAACGCGTCTTCCTGATCCACTCTGACTCCGGTTTCTTCGAGGATGTCTAAGGTAGCGTAATGAATTTTCTTCAAATCATCATTAGTCAAGAAAACCAAATTTTCAAGAATATCTTGCAACAGTCACACCTTTCTTTTGGAGACTAATACACAGAGATGCAGAAATAACTTTTCCAAAGCATCCTGAACCTAGTTATTGCAGTTAGTCAGCCTTACGTAAATTGTAAGAAAAAAAGTTAAGATTTGTCTGCCTGCGGCAGGTGGCAAACAAATGAAGCTTTGCGCAATCTAAGAGAGGATTTTCTCCACTTTCTCATGCACTGGCTGTTTCGCTTCCGCAAGTTTAGACAAGAATGTTTCTCTATTCTCTAACTCTAAGCATTCTGGTGCAATGACACCCGTGTTTTTTATATCTCCCTTTCCAACCATCCAAGCAAAGATTGCCGCTGGAATCCCTGTCGCGTATGACTCTTGAGTTACGCCTGGCATTATCTTGTTGGCTTCGCGAATGCTTAAGGTGGGCCACTCATAAGTGTAGCGCGTCTTTACACCTGTTTTTTCACCTGTGATCTCTATTGCTGCGCATTCAGAAGCGTCAACCAGTATTCCTTCTTTGATTTTTTGTTCCACTCCCTCCATGGAAAGCGGGGGCGGAATTGCAGAGAGAAAAACATCTCTTGGAGAGACCGTAACTCCCTTGACATTGACAGGTTTTTCGTCTAAGAGACCAAGTTCCCAGATAGCTTTTATCGTAAGTATATCGGCGTCACCCATCTTAAAGTCAACATATTTCAAACCTTTTCCTATAAACCTTGGTAGTGTTACAACTTCTTCGTGATGATGATGAACCATGGTTTGGGGACCAAACGGCTCAGGGAATACATACACCTCTTGGCCACTGAATGGTGGGACTCGTTTCAATTTGCCATCTTCGAAAAGAAACGGTTCCTCCGCCATGTCAGCCCACATTGTTTCTGGTGACCAAACCGATATAGGCTCTTTAGTTTCCATGAGGCCCGTGTACCTTATTTTTATTGCATCTACTGTGTCAAGTTTGTCTGCAGCATGCCTTGCTACTACGTTCACGACTCCTGGAGACGATCCGGTGTTTATCAGTGCAGTTAATCCTGCATCTTCATATTTTTTGTTTCGTTCTAGTTGTTTTGAAACGAATTTATCCATTGGTATGTCAGTTGGTCCTGAAGCAAGGTCTTGATAGCTGGCTCCGCCCTTCAAAACTGCATCCATTATTATCAAATTGTATTTAGGCACAGTTGAATTTACAACCAAGTCCATTCCTTTCGCGGCACTTGTCAACTCGTCTGAGTTTGATGCATCAAGTTTCTTCGCTATTATCTTATCGCTTTTAAGTCTTTCAACAAGTTTCTTTGCTTTCTCTAAGTTTCTTCCAGCACATACAATCTCAGAGACTTCAGGTCTTCTTGCCAAATAAGTACATATAACAGAGCCTTGAGCTCCATATCCTCCTATAACAAGCACTTTCATGTTTAAATTCCTCTTGAACCCTACAAAATGAAGCAGATGTTTTTAAACTTTATCACACATCAACATTTATTGTTCGAAATTCTTTTATGTAAGATATGAAACTGTTTAGAGATGAGGCTCTGGGATACATGAAAAACAAAACGGCGATTCAAACGACTGATTCTTCAACGGCTTTCTACGCCTATAGCTATAGCTTTAGCTATTTTTAAGGCCCAGTAGCTAAAAAAGAATTTTTGCAACAATTTTAGCTTCATGGGCTTTTGGAGGTTTGATTAGTTATGAAACAATCTAACATAAAACACCGCAAACGAATTGTGGTAAAATTTGGAGGAGCCAGCTTAGCTGATCATGAACGCATGCTAAGAGCTGTTACAGCGGTAGCTAAAGAAGCTGTAAAAGGTACACAGATCGCTGTAGTTGTTTCAGCCATGGGTAAAACAACCGATTTACTTCTCAACGCTGCTAGGAATGCTTCTAGCGGGAAGGTTGAAAAAGGAGAGTTAGACGACATCCTAGCAATGGGTGAGCGAACCAGCATCAGAATAGTCACAGCGGCCTTGAAAGCAAAAGGTGTGAAATCTCGCTACTTTGATCCATTAGATAAGGATTGGCCTATCATAACAGATGACAATTTCACTAATGCAAACCCGATCAAGAAACAATGCATAGAAAAAATCCAGCAAAACATACTTCCGCTTGTTGATAAAGGTGTTATACCTGTCATAGCGGGTTTTGTGGGTCGAACGCTTGATGGGAAAATAACCACGATTGGACGCGGTGGAAGTGACGCAACAGCGTTTATTCTAGCGAAAGCGTTAGGGGCAGATGAAGTTGTCTTGGTTACTGACGCTGAAGGAATTATGTCTGCTGATCCAAAGGTTATCCAAAACCCCAAAAGGCTTGAGGAGGTTGATGTCCACATGTTGGTGGGAATGGCAGATTCAGGTACAAAATTTATCCATAGAAAGGCTTTGAGGTACAAGGACCCATCAATAAATGCTAGAGTAATCAACCATGCTCATGGCGATTTAAACGTAGAAGGGACTTTAATAACGGGTGGGTTTTCAACCGAACTAGATGTAGTCGTAGCAAGTCAGTCTCCTGCGGCATCAATAACAGTGGTGGGTATTGGTGTTTCCGAGAAACCTAAAATCATCCAGGAGTTAGCTGAGACGGTTAAAGCTTCCGCGACAATGTTAGGCTTATCTGTGAATTACAACTCAATTATTTTGTATGTGACCGAAGAGGGAAACTTAAATTTGGTTCTTGAGAAAATTCATGAAGCAATACTAAGACACAAGGAGACACTTGCGATGTCTGTTAGAGAACAGTTAGCTTTCATCAAAGTCCGTGGCGTAGGGTTAGAGGAAACTCCAGGCATCATAGGGAAAATATCAGAGACTCTGCGAATAAATAAAATAAACATTTTCGGCATCCTAACAATTACCTCCAGTATTCTTCTATTTGTGGATTGGATGCAAAGAGAAACAGCTCTAAAGTTAATCAAACAATCTCTTAGAGGTGGTAAGAAATGATGAAAGCAGCAGTTTTAGGTGCAACGGGTTCAGTTGGGCAAATCTTTATTCAACTGTTAAGTGGGCATCCATGGTTTGAAGTTTCGGTTGTGGCAGCTTCTGAGAAAAGCACTGGATTAACATATGCGGAAGCAGCNAAATGGAGATTGTCAACTCCAATTCCAGAAGGTGTTTCCAACCTAGACGTCGTTGATATAGAGCCCAAAGCTGTTAGGAAAGTTGAGGATGTTGACGTAGTGTTCTCTGCATTACCTTCTGATGTGGCTGGCAAGGCAGAGGAAAGTTTCGCTGAAGCTGGATACGTTGTGGTGAGCAATGCTTCTTCACATAGGATGGACCCAGATGTGCCTCTTTTGAATCCGGAAGTCAACTGTGATCACATCAGCCTTATCGACGAACAGCGCAGAAGAAGAAAATGGGATGGGTTAATCGTTACAAACCCAAACTGCAGTGCCACTGTTTTAACTCTTTCCATGAAACCAATCTACGATGATTTTGGTATTAAAAGAATGATAGTTTCTACAATGCAAGCCATTTCAGGTGCAGGATACCCGGGAGTAGCTTCCCTTGACATAGTGGATAACGTTATTCCCTTCATCAATGATGAGGAGGAAAAAATGGAAACCGAGACTCTAAAGATATTTGGGTCTCCCTCAAAACCAGCTGACTTCAAGATTTCAGCGAGTTGCCACCGGGTTCCAACGTTAGATGGACACATGGAAGCAGTTTTTATCGAGACAAAACGCGAAGCAGACCCTGAATCAGTTATGCGTGCGATGGAAAAGTTTGTAGGTGAACCTCAGAAGCTTAAGCTTCCCACTGCGCCAGCTAACCCCGTGGTTGTTAAACATAGTGAAGACCGACCGCAGACAAGACTGGACCGAATGGAGGGTGGTGGCATGAGTGTTGTGGTGGGTAGGGTTAGAGAAGACTCTGTGCTTAACGGGGTGAAGTACATAGTTCTGGGGCATAACACCATAAGAGGCGCTGCTGGTTGCGGTGTTCTTAACGCTGAGTATTTAAAAGCAAAAAAACACATTTAGGGGAAAGGTGAATTGCGTTTGGATCCAGGTAAAAGAAGACGATTGAAAAGAATTTTCCGTGACGACCAACGAACCGTCATAGTTCCTATGGATCACGGTGTTACTGTAGGTCCCCTCAAGGGGCTTGTGAACATGCAGGAGATTATTGACAAGCTTTTAGCGGGAGAGGCTGACGCATTTGTGTTGCATAAAGGCATAGCAAAAGACGTTGATACTGGACAGGCTGGTTTGATTGTACATTTGTCTGGCAGCACGAAGCTTGGTCCTGACCCTAACAACAAAGTTCAAGTGTGTTCTGTGGAGGAGGCTGTGAAAATTGGTGCAGACGCTGTTTCTGTTCATGTTAATGTTGGTGCTGAGCAGGAAGACAGCATGCTTGTGAAGTTGGGTATGGTTGCGGATGATTGTGACATGTACGGTATACCTTTGCTGGCTATGATGTATCCGAGGGGGCCGAAGATACAAAATCCTCATGCTGTGGATTTGGTTAAGCATGTTGCTCGGCTGGGTGCAGAGTTGGGTGCCGACATAATTAAAACAGTCTATACAGGTGATGTTGAAACCTTTAAAGAAGTGGTTAGTGGCTGTCACGTTCCAGTTATAATAGCTGGCGGTCCGAAGGTAGAGACTGTTCGAGAAGTTTTACAGATGGTGCGTGACTCGATAATAGCTGGCGGGAAAGGGCTTTCTATTGGTAGAAACGTGTTTCAACATGAAAACCCAACTTTTATGGTTAAGGCTCTCTCAGCAATTGTACATAACAACGCCTCAGTCGATGAATCCTTAAAAATTCTTGGTGGGGCTAAGTGAAAGAACTCTGGATTGAAATAGATGAGTCGTTTCCTGATAAAGTAAAAAACAGCTTAATGAACTCAGCCGCTAAATTCTGCGATGCGCTTCTAGTTAACTCGCAAGATATAGAAAACGCTAAAAAGACTGGAGCCAAAACCGCAGCCAGCTCAGGCGACTGCGACATCAATGTACTGGAAACCTTTGATGAAAGCAAAGCTAAGAAACTGAAAGAAGCGGGAAAAACTGTTGCAGTGAAAGTAAGTATAAGGGGACGAGAAGATGAGAAAACCGTTGCTAAAGCTGTGGAATTATCATCTGACTACATAATTCTCGACTGTCCCGACTGGAAGGTTATTCCCCTAGAGAACGTGATCGCAATGGCACGTGGAAAAACAAAACTGCTCGCAGAGGTTTCATCTGCCAAAGACGCTAAATTAGCTCTAGAAACCTTGGAGCTGGGGGCTGACGGAGTTGTCCTGAAAACTTCTGGTCCCGACGAACTCTTGAAGACTGCAACTGTTATCCAGAAGCCAGCTCTAAAACTTGAATTAGTGCCCGCAAAAATTGTGGAACTGAAGCAGATTGGAAGTGGCGCTAGAGTCTGTGTTGACACGGTTGATTTGATGAAGTTGGGAGAGGGAATTTTGGCAGGTTGTCAATCTAACGGTTTATTCCTCGTTCAAGCAGAAGTTTATGAAAGTCCTTATGTAGAAACGCGTCCCTTCAGAGTTAATGCAGGACCAGTATCTCTTTACACGCTTTCATCAATTAACAAAACAAGATACCTTTCCGAATTGAAGGCGGGCGACGAGGTTCTTATAGTTAATAGGCAAGGAAGAGTCAGGTCAACACATGTGGGCAGAGTGAAGATTGAGCTGAGACCTTTATTGCTCATTGAAGCGGAATATGAAGGAAATAGAATAAAGACCATTGTTCAAAACGCTGAAACCATCCGACTTGTAACCAAGAAAGGCTCCACGTCAGTTGCTGAACTAAAAACTGGCGACGAAGTTTTGGCGTATGTGACCGAAGGCGGCAGACATTTCGGGACATTAGTGAAAGCGGAAACGGTGATAGAGCGGTGACCCTTAGGGTCTGCGTGTCGTTTATTCCTGAAACGGTCACTGAGGCTCTAAAACTCGTTGAAAAGGCTGAGAACCGCGGAGCAGATTTCATTGAAATTAGACTAGACACCTTCAGAGAATACGATGTACTATCCGACATTCCAGCTTGCAGTAAATTACCTATGATCGCAACCAACAAATCAGTAAAGCATCATGGAAAATTTTTGGGAAGCGAAACTGAACGTAATCAAACTTTGCTGAATGCTGCGGAAAAAGGCTTCGAATACGTTGACTTGGATCTATCCACTTCTGAACTGGAAAGCATCATTAATGACGTACATAGTAGGGGTGTAAAATCCATAATATCCTTCCATGACTTCAACGAAACCCCAAGTTTGCAAAAGATGGAAGGGATTCTCAAAAAAGAAATAGCGAGTGGAGCTGATGTCTGCAAAATTATAGCCACAGCTAAGTCTGTTGAAGACAACTTGACCGTGTTAAACTTCATTTCCAAAGCTTCTAAAACCGCTAAGACTGTATGCTTCTGCATGGGGGAACTGGGCAAAACTTCTAGGCTTCTGTCTCCACTTTTCGGCGGCTTTTTCACATTTGCGTCTCTAGAAAGAGGGAAAGAAACAGCGGCTGGGCAACTAACAGTCCAAGAAATGAAAGCTGTATACGAGACTTTGGGGCTAATGTAGAATGGAAATTTCTGGAAGAACAAAGCTTTGCTGCGTAATCGGAGATCCTGTAGAACACTCCTTAAGCCCTGTGATGCACAATGCTGCTTTCAAAGAGTTGAACCTTGATTTTGTTTACGTAGCCTTCACAGTTAGAAAAGATGAGTTAAAAAACGCAATAGCCGGCGCAAGAAGTTTACAAGTTCACGGATTAAACGTGACCATGCCCCACAAAACTGCCATAATGAAACATCTAGACGAAATAGACCCAACTGCCAAGTCTATCGGTGCAATCAACACAGTTCTCAACGCTGAAGGAAAACTTGTAGGCTACATCACTGACGGCGTCGGCGCAATAAAAGCACTGAAAGAAAACAGTGTAAGCCTAGAAGGAAAGAAACTGCTTTTACTTGGGGCTGGTGGCGCTGCAAAAGCAATAGCGTTTCATGCTGCGCAGGAAGTGGAAGAGCTTGAAATCCTCAACAGAACCGCTCAGAAAGCTAATGACCTTGCGGAAGCTTTACACAAGAAATTTGACAAAAAGGTAAGCGGAAACATGCTTTCATCTGAAACCATAAAAAAAGAGTTGGAGGACACGGATATACTGGTGAATGCAACTTCTGTTGGTATGCATCCAAATGTTAACCAAAGCTTAGTTGACTCAACTTGGCTGAGACCTGACCTTTACGTGATGGATATAATTTACAATCCGTTAGAAACTAAACTTGCAAAAGACGCGAAATCGGTGGGAGCCAACGTAGTTAGCGGAATCGAAATGCTTGTCTATCAAGGTGCTGTTTCCTTTGAAATCTGGACTAACCGTCCAGCGCCAGTCAAAGTGATGAAAGAGGCAATTCTGAACAAACTAACGAAACTAGGTGTTCATGGTTGATGGGAAAAGCTGAAGCCATATCCCACGGAGCCGCCACAATTGTGAACGCTATCGCCACTGGTAAAGGAGCAGCAGTTGGAGTAGACTTGTGGACGAAGGCTAGAGTCCAGTTAACAGGCAAACCTGGAACCATCGAAGGCAACATCGTGTCAGACCCAGCTGAAAAACCTGTTTTAATAGAAAAAACAGTAAGCAAGGTTCTTGAGCACTTTAATCTTAAAGGAAAGTTTGGTGCCGAAGTTGACACTTGGTCCAACATTCCAATCGCAAGAGGCTTAAAGAGCAGCAGTGTGGCAGCGAACGCCGTAACTTTAGCAACCGTAGCTGCTTTAAACAAAACGCTAGATGACTTGACAATTCTAAACTTAGGCGTTGATGCGGCGATAGAAGCAAAAGTTACGATAACAGGCGCCTTTGATGATGCTTGTGCCTCTTACTTCGGGGGAGTCGTGGTCACGGATAATCTGAAAAGAAAAATTGTTAAGCGTTTCAAAGTAGATGAAGCCTTAACCGTCTTGTTTTATGTTCCCGCAAAAAAAGTTTACACAAGCGGCTCTAACGTACAACGAATGAGAAAGATGGTGTCTCTCGTTAAAATCGCCTACAAACAAGCAGTGGAAGGAAATTTCTGGTCAGCTTTAACTCTTAACGGTTTAATCTACTCCTCCGCGTTGGGACACAACCCTTCCATAGCTATCGACGCTTTGGAGGCGGGAGCGTTAGCTGCAGGGTTGTCTGGCACAGGTCCTGCAGTCACCGCCATTGTTTCTGAAGAGAAAATAGACCGTGTTAAAGATGCTTGGCAAGTGTATGAGGGGGATATTCTGCAGGCTAGTTTGAACCATGAAAAAGCCAAAGTGGTGGGTTAACCAATTTGGTGGACGTTGTGGTTAAGAGAAGCGAGAGGTTTGGCGGCGAAATTTATGCTCCTCCATCCAAAGCTTACACACATAGAGTGACAATAGCCGCATTACTGTCAAACGGAGTTTCAAAGATTTTGAATCCTCTATATTCAGATGACACTCAAGCAACACTGAAGGCTATAGAAGCTTTTGGAGCAGAAACAAAACTGGAGGAAAACTGTTGGACGATTAAAGGAACAAGCCAGCTTAAAACCCCTGACAACCCTATAGACTGCGGGGAATCTGGTGCTACCCTTCGTTTCATGATACCGATAGCTGCTCTCGCTTCAGGTCCCTCAACCTTCACTCTAGGAGAGTCGCTTAGAAAGAGACCTCTCGAACCTCTTCTCCAAAGTCTAAAACAGTTAGGAGCAGAGTCCAGTCTTCAGCTGAGCGAAAAAACGGCGACAGTTAAGGTTCAAGGTGGAGGAATAAAGGGAGGCAAGACTTCAATAAGAGGAGATGTAAGCTCCCAGTTCATTTCAGGACTGTTGTTTGCGTGTCCACGGGCAGAGGAAGACGCTGAAATAAACGTTACTACGCCGTTGGAATCTAGAAATTACGTTCAAATGACCATGGAAGTTCTCAACAAACACAACGTCAAAGTGTTTACGTCAAAAGACTTCAGAAAACTGAGAGTTCTATGTAACCAAAGTTATGTCCCGCGTCGTCACATGGTTCCAGGAGACTTTTCATCTGCAGCTTTTCTTCTAGCTGCTGCAGCGATAACTTCTTCAAGGGTAAAAGTGAAAAACCTTAATCGTCATACAAAGCAGGGAGATAAGGCTATATTAAATATACTTGAGAAGATGGGCTCAAAAGTGACTGTTAAGGACGAGTATGTTGAGGTTGAAGCGAAACAACTCAACGCTGTAGACGTGGATGCGAAAGATATACCTGATTTAGTTCCGGTTTGCGCTTCCCTTGCATGCTACTCAAAAGGAGTTTCCAAACTATACAATGCAAGGAGACTTAGGTACAAGGAGTCTGACCGTTTGTCTTCTCTTTACACTGAATTGAAGAAAATGGGCGCCGACATTACCATAGTTGAAGACGGTTTAATTGTAAGCGGGCCATGCCTACTTCAAGGTGCAACGATTAATCCTCATAACGACCATCGGATTGCGATGGCTTGTGCCATTGCAGCGTTAGGTGCAAGTGGTGAGACAATGATTCAAAACTCTGAATGTGTAAAAAAGTCTTATCCGAACTTCTTTGATGATTTACAGTTGTTAGGAGCGGATGTTGTTGGCAGGTAATTCCGTAGGTAAAGAATTTGTTGTAACATGTTTCGGCGAGAGTCATGGCAGATGCGTAGGAGTTATTGTAGATGGATGTCCAGCTGGTCTCCTACTTTCAGAACAAGACTTTCAAATAGAGGTAGAAAAGAGAATTCCGCCTCAACCTGAAATCGTTTCTGAGAGGAGAGAAAAAGACATTGTGGAAGTCCTTGCAGGAATCTTCAACGGCTTTACAACTGGAGCGCCGATTTGCACTTTAGTGTGGAACAAAGAAGCCATCTCCACTGATTACGAGCAAATTAAGGATACGCCTAGACCTGGACACGCAGATTATCCCGCTCGAATCAAATACGGAGGCTTCAATGACTATCGAGGCGGAGGAAGATTTTCAGGCAGAACCACCGTAGCTTTTATGATGGCTGGTGCCGTGGCTAAGAAACTGCTAGGTCTTTTTAACATTGAAGTTTTGGCGTATGCCATCGAAATAGGCGAGGTTAAAGTTAAGAAGAAACTTAAGCTCGAGGAGATTCGCAGAAACACGTACAAAAACGCAGTTAGATGCCCAGACCTAGAGAGCGCAAAAGCTATGAAAGAAACAATTTTGAAGGCGAAGAATGAAGGCGACAGTGTGGGTGGAATAGTTGAGTGCGTTGCCATGAACGTTCCAGTGGGAGTGGGCGAACCAATATTCGACTCCTTAGACGCTGACATCGCTAAAATGTTATTTGACGTTCCAGCAGTCAAAGGAGTTGAATTCGGCACTGGATTCAAAGCTGCACAACTGAAGGGGTCGGAAAACAATGATGTGTATGCTATACGCGGCGGAAAAATTGTGGCTTTGACAAACAATGCAGGCGGTGTTTTAGGCGGGCTATCATCTGGGATGCCGATTTTGGTTAGAGCTGCTGTAAAACCAACTTCCTCGATCTCAAAAGAGCAGAAAACCGTTGACTTATCAAAAATGGAGGAAACAATTATTCAAATTAGAGGCAGACATGACCCATGCATAGTGCCAAAAGCTGTTCCAGTCATCGAATCTGCAGTTGCTGTTGTTTTAGCCGACCATATGCTTCAAGCGGGCATCATACCGAAAGTTTCGCAGGAGCAGAAATAAATGGAAAAAATTTTGCCATTAAGGAAGAAAATTGATGAAATTGACGAACAAATCCTCCGTTTTTTAAAGAAGAGAATAGACGTCTGTGAAAATATCGGCGTGATTAAACGAGAACACGGGCTTCCAGTTAAGGACACTCCTAGAGAAAATGAGCAATATGTACGTATCACGGAACTGGCGTCAAAACTGGGACTTGACCCAAAGGAAGTTAGAGCTGTGTACCGAGAAATAATCGCCATGAGCATACATGCTCAAGAGCGGGAAAGTTAGAGAAGTTAAAGAAAGGTGAGAGATAGCGTGCTGTATGAAATAAGTCAGAGAGCAATGGAACTTGAAAGTGAAGGAAAGAAAATCATAAAATTTAATGTAGGAGACCCTGATCAACCAACTCCACGGGAAATAGTCGAGGCAGCTGTTGAAGCCATGAAACAGGGAAAGACAAAATACTCCTTTTATGCTGGCGAAAACACGTTAAGAAAAAAACTGGCAAGTATTCATAATGTTTCCGCAGAAAACGTGGTAATCATTCCAGGTTCAAAATGGGCGATTTTTTCCATAATGTACCTGTTGCTAAAAAACGGAGGAAACATTATCATTCCAACCCCATATTGGACGGCTTATGAGCTGGCAGCTAAAAGTCTTGGGGCGGAAACAAGATTTTTGAAGACTGACATGGAATCCAACTGGAAAATTGACACTGAAAAATTGAGAAACCTGATCGACCAGAAGACGCGACTGATAATAGTGAACAACCCTAACAATCCCACCAGCAAAATCATAGATAATGATGTACTCGAAGAAATCGTTGAGACCGCAAACGATAATGACATTCCAATAATGTCTGATGAAGTGTATCATGATTTGAGTTTCGCAAAGACAAAGAGCATCCTAGATTTTAGCGGCAACCACATACTCATCAACAGCTTTTCCAAAACCTTTGCAATGACAGGATGGAGAATCGGCTACATTGTTATGGGCGAGGAACTAGCTGGAAAAATGATAAAACTGAACCAGATGACCTTCACAAACGTTCCAGTTTTCATTCAAGAAGCGGCTTTAAAGGCTTTGGAATTAAAAGAGAAAATTGCAGATGAAATAAAGAAGATATACCGACAAAGAGCAGATTCAACATACAAAGTTCTTTCGAAAACAGGACTAAAATTCACCAAACCTGACGCTCCCTTCTACTTCTTTCCAAAATACAGCAATCTAGACTCTGAAAAGTTTGCGTTCGACCTACTGGATAAAGGAGTAGCGGTAACTCCTGGCACCGCTTTTGGAGACTATAGAGACCACTTCAGAATAGCGTTAACTATGCCAGAAGAAGAAATCAAGTTGGGCTTAGAAAAAATCTGCGAGGCACTAGAATGAAAGTGGCGATAATCGGCGGCACTGGAAAGATGGGTCGATGGTTCACAAAGTTTTTCTTAGAAGAAGGCGATCAAGTGGTAGTTTCGGGTAGGAACAAAGAGAAACTGGCAAAAATGAAAGAGGCATTTAAGGTTGAAGTTGGTGACAACCTAAACGCAGTTAAAAGTGCCGACAGAGTTTTGATATCTGTACCCATAGATAACTTCGAAGAAGTCATAAAAGAGATACATTCACATGTACGCCCGAACCAAGTGATTATGGACATCTGTTCAGTCAAAGAGTTTCCCGTTAAAGTGATGCACAAATACATAAAGACAGGAGTAACATTGGGAACACATCCTCTGTTTGGTCCTAACGTAGAAAGCATTCAAAACCAAAATTTCGTTCTCACCCCAACAAGCAATGAAGAAGAGAGATTTGCAAATGATTTTAAAAAGTGGTTAGAGGAGAGACACGTGAACGTTTCTGTTATGTCTCCAAAAAAACATGATGAACTGATGTCAGTTGTTTTAGGGCTTCCCCACTTCATTGGTGTAATTGCTTGTGACACTTTACTAGATTACGCTAACCTTGCTGAAACAAAAAGGGCTGCTGGAACAAGCTACAAGCTGTTGTTGAAGCTAAATGAGACTGTTGTTTCCCAAGATCCAGAGTTTTACGCAAGTCTCCAAATGCATCTGCCAAATGTAGAAAAGGTTGAAGACCTTTTTTGTGAGAAATCGAAAGAATGGCTGAAGGCTGTTAGACGGAAGGATAAATCAGCACTTGCTGAGATGATGAAGCGTCTCAAAGCGAAACTCTAGAGCTCCTCTAAGAACCTTTGCCTCCTATGGAAAAGGTGGAGAATTGGTGGATCTTTGTGTTCATAGGCTCTGTAGCAGCGGTGGCATTTGTCATAGTTGTCTTCCGTGCTAGAGTGAAAAGTGGTCTGCTACGTTTATGACGTTTCGATTGGATCAGCGTTGCACCGCGGAAAAGAAGCAAAGTGGTCAAATCCAAAAAAGTCGCCAGAGACTCAAGAAGATCCAAAAGGTCTCGAATAAACTGGCCTTTGTCTCTTTTTTATTTGTTAAAAACCAAGTTTTGACTGATGAGACTTTCGCCAGATGTCATTTTAA
>JGI2173J19968_10000544_pt1 | contig 14253 bp, 13 predicted proteins | sample DeeMarSWOR136_30_FD_19968 | JGI IMG/M metagenome (IMG submission 19968) | reverse complement strand
CTATCCAGGGTCCAGTTATATAACCTGTCCAACCCCAAAATGCACCAGCCATTACAAGAAGCGCTATTCCTGCCATTAAAAAGCTTGGTCCTTCTTTTGAGGTTATTGTTCCTTTTCCAATAAATGCGAGTATACCTACAATTGCACCAATTACTACTAAAAGCCAAATAACCCAGCCGCCTGTTTCGGTATATATGAATGTTAACTCACCTTCTGCTTCCATAGTATAAGCAGTATAGAGGCCCACTAATAATGATATTAGAATTCCAATAAGAAATGCCCAGCTTCCAATTTTGGTATAAATATCTTTTGCCATTCCTATTTTCCTCCACCAAAATTCCTATTTTCCTTTTGAAATAAATGAAAGTTTATAAATTTTTCTAGATTTTTTTGCTAAAAGAAACATTGAAATATGATTCGTTTATTCAACAGTATAAAATCTGAAAGACAGTGTTACCCGTGAATGAATCAGAAAATGGAAATCAACAGGAATATACAAAGAAAAATAATAATACAAAAAAAGAAATGCCTTCAATTGATGAATGGATAAAATCTCAAAAATTCAATACAACAAAAGAAATAGAGGTTCCAGATCTTTTATTAGATCAAGTGATTGGACAAGATAGATCAGTTGAAATTGTTAGAAAAGCTGCTGAGCAAAAAAGACACGTAATGTTAATAGGTGATCCAGGAACTGGAAAATCTATGGTTGCTAGAGCAATGACAGCGTTTCTTCCAAAAGGAGAACTTGAAGATATAATTGCATATCCAAATGCTGATGATTCAAATACCCCCCATATTCGTGTAGTACCTGGAGGAAAGGCAAATGAGATTGTTAAAGCTCAAAGAAATGAAGCAAAGAAAAAAAAGGAACAGCAAAGTAGCATGATTGTTACCATAGTTTTTATGATAATTGCTCTTTCAATTTTTGCAGCAATTGCACCAGCGATGACTGCAAATGGCTTTGATCCAAATCAGGTTCAGATTCAATGGGCTTTGATAGGCATAATTGTTGCTTTCATGATATTCTTAATATTTTCAAGAGGTGCACTACTGCAACGTAGAGAATTACAGCAGGTTCCAAAAGTACTTGTTGCTCACGAGAAAAACGATTTGCCACCATTTGTTGATGCAACAGCTGCACACTCTGGTGCCTTGTTAGGAGACGTTCGTCATGATCCTTTTCAATCAGCAGGGCTAGAAACCCCACCTCATCAGTTAGTAGAGGCAGGGGCAATACATAGAGCTCATAAAGGTGTTCTTTATATTGATGAGATAAACACTCTGAGTTTACCTTCTCAACAACATTTACTAACTGCTATACAAGAGAAAAAGTTTCAGGTTACTGGGCAATCAGAAAGAAGCTTTGGAGCAATGGTAAAAACAGAGCCAGTTCCATGTGATTTTATTTTGGTTTCTGCAGGAAATCTTGATGCATTAAAAGGTATGCATCCAGCTCTCCGCTCTAGGATAAGGGGTTATGGTTATGAGGTTTATCTGAATAGCAATATGGACGATAATGAGGAAAATAGACAAAAGCTAATTCGGTTTGTTGCCCAAGAAGTAAAAAAAGATGAAAAAATCCCCCACTTTGATCGTGATGCTGTTGGTGAAATTATTCATGAGGCTCAGAGGCGTGCTGGAAGAAAAGGTAAACTTTCACTTCGTTTAAGAGAGCTAGGTGGCCTAATTCGAGCAGCTGGAGATGTTGCCTTCGAGGGAGGAGACAAAGTTGTGACAACAAATCATGTAATGAAGGCAAAGATAATTGCAAAATCACTTGAGCAGCAGGTTGTTGATAGAGCAATTGAGCAGAGAAAGGATTATCGTTCATTTAAAACAACAGGTGAAGAAGTAGGAGTTGTTAATGGTCTTGCAGTTCATTCAGCCGATCCCTCAATGAGTGAATTTTCTGGACTTGTTTTACCCATTGTTGCTGAGGTTACACCAGCTGGATCTGAATCTGAAGGAAAGGTAATTGCAACAGGTAAGCTTGGTGAAATTGCAAAGGAGTCGGTTCTTAATATATCTGCAATAATAAAGAAATACATGGGCAGGGATATTACAGAGCATGACATTCATATTCAATTTATTGGCACATATGAAGGTCTTGAAGGAGATTCTGCAAGTATATCTGTTATAACTGCTGTAATTTCTGCTATGGAAAATGTACCTGTAAGACAGGATACTGCTATGACTGGTTCCTTAAGTATTAGAGGTACAGTTCTACCAATAGGAGGTGCTACAGCAAAGGTTGAAGCTGCTGCAAAAGCAGGAATTAAAAGAGTTTTGGTTCCAAGATCAAATTTAAATGATGTTCTAATAGAGGATAACTTGAAAGATAAGATTGAGGTAATTCCAGTTGAGACTCTTACAGAAGTAATTGAAAATACCCTTATTGGTCCTGGCAAAGAACAACTACTCAGCAAGCTTAAAGCTTTAAAACCTCTAAAAATAACCGGTAAAGTCGAGCTTGAATCAGAAAAAAAGATATCTGCTTATCCTACTGAAACAAAAAAAGAATAAAAATAAATATTAATTATTGATTAAAGTTTTATATCTTCTGCTGCATTCTTTTTATGTATTATTATGAAAGCATTATTTATAGGACGATTTCAGCCATTTCATAATGGACATTTAAAAGTTATAAAAGAAGCATCCAAGAAATACAGCGAATTAATAATTGGAATCGGGTCATCACAATATAGTAACACATTTGATAACCCATTTACAGATGAAGAAAGGAGTCTTATGATCCATGAATCATTGAGAAACAACGGTATAAAAAATTATAGCATTGTTTGTATCCCTGATATCCATAATCCTCCCAAATGGGTAGATCATGTAGTATCAATAATACCTGACTTTGATATTGTATTATCAAATAATGATTTTACCAAGCAGTTGTTTTCAGAAAAAGGATATACTGTAAAAAAAACACCAATATACAACAAAGACAAGTTCTCTGGAAAGATTATAAGGCGTAGAATAAGAAATGATGAGCCTTGGGAAAACCTAGTTCCTAAAGAGGTATTTAAAATAATAAAAAAGATTTCTGGAGAAAATAGAATTAAGAATTTGTAGGAATTACAATAGCTAAATCATTTATTTTTAAATAATTTTTTAGGCCATTTTTTCTTTTTTAAATAATCAATTATTCCAGCAAACAAAAGAATTATTGATGAGAAAACGCAAAGATAAAAACCTAGACCTAAGCCCCAACTAGATAACATGCAGACAGTTTCGCCATTTGGTAGTATTACATCAAGGATTGCTTCACCATTTAAACATCCTAAAGTAAGTTCTGTAATTTTTGACATGCCATAAGAAAAGGCAATAGAAACTAAAATTAAAAACAAAATACTTGCAGATATTAAAACTAGAAAATATCGCCTTCTTAAAAGAATATTTGGAATAAAACTTATACTAAGTAAAATTATTCCAGAATATATGATAAGTAAAAGAATACCAAGAAAATCTGTAAACATTTCAGGTAGAGTGGCAAGTTCAAGGTTAGTCTCTTTTTGATATTTCAACTTTTCAATCATCGTTCCTGAGACAATATACATTTCTGTATTTTTCTCAGCGTAAGGAGTTTCACTGTAACCATTTAATGTCCACCATGGTTGAAATATCGCTAGAAATACCAAGGCAAGTGCTAATAATTTTAAAAACGTATTTAGAGAAAATTTCTTAAATAAAAGTAGTACAACCATTTCACAAATAAATAGTAAAACAATACCTGTAATTAGGGTTGGAAGAAGTGGCTTAATTCTAGTAACAATATTTATTTCTTTATCACTGCTTAATTCGACTGTTTTTATTCCAAATAATTTATTGTTTAAATTTGCCTTAATAGTATATGTTCCAGGAGGCATCATTAAGGTTTTGTCTGGAGATATACAATCAAATAAAATTTCACCATCTCTTATAATATTTATTTTAAAATCTTGGTTTTGGATTGAATTTCCTCGGGAATCTAGTAAATTAGTTTTAAATTCAAACAAAGCTGAAAATTTAACATAAGAAAAAGCTCCATCTTCAGGTACATCAATATATAGTTCATCTGAAAATCTACCATAGGTTATGAAAAATTTATATTTTGCTGCTGGTAAGTCATTAAAAACATAAATTCCCTCACCTACATCCTTTGGAATAAGCTCAATTGGATTCTCCATTTCATTGCTTGTTAGCATTGGTCTTAGGTTAATCCCTGGTGAAAACCCTAGTTTATCTTTTACTTCTACTGTCAGATCATATAAATCTAGTTTGATGTCAACTTTTTTTGTACTTCTTGAAAGTTCTTTGTCATATATTTTAAAACCTTTATAGTAAGCCTTGATTTCATATGGTTTAAAAATGTTATATGGAACTTTTAGTAAGATATCTGTATCACTTTTTGTGTTATTTACAAATATAGCTGAATCATTTTGGAATAGAGTTAATTCAATATCTTCAATCCTTTCTTGATTTTGATCTTTTGCAGAAAATTTTATATTTTTTTGCCAAGTTAATCTAATATCTAAAGTTACATCATTTTTGATACTTATAGGTATTAATCCTATTATTGTTTTCCAATTACCAATTTTTCTAAAAATTTTTAAAATATAGTCCCCAGGAGAAATTTTTGTAAATTTAAATAAAGGTGCACCAAGAATTGGCTTAAAATATTTACCTTCTGTATATAATTCATCCAATTGGTAAAGCTCTGCTGATAAGGTAAATCTATCAAATAAATTTCTTATAGGCTGACGATCTATTATTCTACCTATAAAATGAGGATATACAGTCAAAGTGTAAATATCTTTTTCTCCATTTCCCGAATCATCCTTATCCTCCTCACGATATCTTATAAGTTTTTTGAAATATTCCGATTCTAAAGCTACACTTTTATAGCCTCTGTCTTCAGATGTATAGAACTCAGCATCATATTCAACTACTAAATCACCTGGAATAACCTTATCATGGCTTTGGCCTTTCTCAAAAGAGTTTCTGCCAAAAGTTATTGCAGCATAATCAATCTCTGCTCCAAGAATTTTTAAATATTCCCTTTCAGCAACTGTTACTTGTATTCCGTCTCTTTCATCTGTTCCAGATTTTACAATATCTTTATTTGATGAAAAAATAATTCCAAAGGCTTTACCTTTTTCACCTTCATCATAAGATATCCAAGCGTCCTCTCCAAGATCACAATCATCAGTATAGGGAACTATCCATTCTCTTGTTTTATCTTCTGGATCTGTGTCCAATTTATATTCTTTGATGATATTGTTTTCACTAAAGATATGAATATATGGTAGAATTTGTCCAAAACGCATTTTTTTTATTCTTCCACTTTTTGATTGAACAGAAGCAATCACACCATACCTTCCATCTACTTGTTCAATCCCAGTTACTTCTGATTCTTCAAAAACTTGATGTTTAACATGGACAGATATCCGTTTTTCGTTAGTTGGACAGTAATAGTATTTGTAAATATTATTTGTTCGTAGATGCTTGCTATTTGATTCACTGACGATTCTAAATTCAACCATGAGATTTCCATCAACAATAATATCCTTTGATATTAGGACTTGATCAGATGAGATTTCATCCTCATCTTCTTTACCATGTTGATATGATAAAATAAATGAGGCTAAATTATCAAAATTTGAGGTGTCAAAATCTTCTGTATTTGGTTTCATTTTTATAATTCCTTGCGATAAACCTCTATAGATAATGTCTCCTTTTTGACCAACCCCATAAATGCAATAACCATCTTCTGTTATTTTATAATAATCACTCTCTATAGAAATTCCTGAAATGGGTGCATAATAATAATATGCATCCTCTACACTAACGTGATCCATATAACTAGGTGATGTTTTTTCATTATCATCATAATAAACATAATAGATTTCTTCTCCATTTGCAAAAATTGGAACAAGAAAAACTAATCTACAATTTAGAATATGATTTGAATCCTCAAATTCAATATCATAGATCTGTGATTCCAGCTCATGCCATCTATATCCATCCCATGAGCATACTCTTATGGAATGTTCATTTTCATTTTTCCCCCAACAAGGATTTATAAATTCTATACGCAAATCAATCGGTTGGTATATTGCCTGTGGTTGATTTGTTGATATTGGAAGTATTATTTCTTGTCTGTAGGCCCAATTGTCTTTCCATTCGGGAGGTGCATTATCTTGAGATGGTAAAGAAATGGTCAGTATCGGCGATGCAAATAGAAATAATGTGATATAAACTAACCATATCTTGTTTATACGCATAATACACCCATTATAATCAAAGTTTTATATATAGAAGTTCTTTTAATAATATATTAATATTTTGCAGACATAATTTTATATATTATTATCGATTATAATTTTTAAATTATTAAACGGAGAATACATTTGAATAAAAAAATATTAATTATCATGTTTTTTGTCTTTTTATCTCTATTGTTATCCGGTTGTTTATATGAGTCAAAATCAATAGAAATAGATTCAATTTCTTCTGATAATTACATTCCAAAAGCGATAATAACTGCTCCTGATATTGCCTACTTTGGAGATTATATCGAATTTGATGCTACAAACTCTTATGATTCAGATGGTAACATTATTTTTTATTATTGGGATTTTGGTGATGGAGACACTGCTGAAGGAAATAAAGTAAAACATTCATATAAGTTTGAAAATGATTTAAATATTAATTATCCTTTAATCTATACATCATCATTAATAATCATGGACAATAAGGGGGCAGCAAATGGGATTATTCATGAGATTAAAGTTTATCCAAAGAATCTTCTTTTATATTTTCAATCCGGTAAAATCGTATTAGAAAAACCATCCCCGTCTCAAGATAATATAAAGGCATCCTATGGATTAATAAAGCTTAATCCTTCAAATGAAGTTACCTATGAAAATAATGAACCAATAAATATTTCAATTTGTTCATGGTCAGCTACTATTTATTTGAAAAAACCATATCTAACAAGACTTACTAAGATAAAAATGGTTCTTTATGATGGAAATGATAATGAAATTTCAAAAGCAGAAAAGAATTTAGGAATCTTTCGGTTATGGAATAAAAAAACAATAAAATTAGAAGGATCAATTAAGCAAAAAAGTAATTTTTATTCTGTAAAATTATTTATTAATGGTTTTTCCCTTGGAAAAAGAGTAAATATATTATATGGTAATAAACAAGCTAGTTTTATATGTTTTAACTTCAAGGATTAAATTTATTATATTAGTTTTTGTTATTCGGAAAATACAGGTGAAATAATGGATGCAATGGAAGTTATATTAACGCGAAGAAGTGTAAGAAAATATTCAAATAAAACAATTTCAGAAGAATTAATTAAGGACCTTTTAGAGACAGGTGTTTGTGCGCCTTCTGCTGAAAATAAACAACCCTGGCATTTTATAATTTTAGATGACCATAAAATAATTGATAAAATTCCAGATTTTCACCCTAATGCAAAAATGCTACCTGAAGCCCAATTGGCAATCCTTGTATGTGGAGATTTAGATTTGGAAGCAAATTTAGGTTATTTGATCCAAGATTGTTCTGCAGCAACTGAAAATATATTAATTGCAGCAAGAGCGAAAGGACTTGGTAGTTGTTGGTTAGGTGTTTATCCAAGGGAGAATAGGATTAATAATCTTAGAAAAATGTTAAAAATCCCAGAAAATATACTACCTTTTTCTTTGATTTCTTTAGGATATCCTCAAGTTGAACAATTAAGAGTTGATAGATACAATAGTGAAAGAATACATAAAAACAAATGGGGAACTTAATCTCCAACAATTTGAACAATTAATTTTCGGTTCCTTGGACTAGTATCTAGTTCGACAAAAACGATTTGTTGCCAAGTACCATGGATTAATCTTCCATCTATTACTGGTACATTCAAACTAGGACCCATTAAACTTGCTCTTACATGAGAGTGTCCATTATCATCATGCCATGTTTCATGATGGTCATAATGTTCTCCTTTTGGTGCAATTTTTTGAAGAGCTCGTGGAAGATCTTTTTTTAAACCTGGTTCATATTCAATCGTTGTAATACTTGCAGTTGAACCAGGAACAAAAATACAAGCAATTCCATTTTTTATCCTGGATTCATTAATTGTTTTCTGAATTTGATTTGTTATATCTATTATATCTACTTCTCCATTAGTTTTAATATTTATTTCATCGTTATATGAACTCATAATTAATATCTCCTTAAATTAAAAATTTACTTTTCTTCCTGCAGCATCTCTTTTAAATATACCAAAATCTTCAATTTTTTTCAACTTTTTTTCATCAAAAACTGGTCCTTCTTCACAAACTCTTAAACCTTCACCAATACAGCATTGACCACATATACCAAATCCGCATTTCATATATCTTTCCAATGATGCTTGAAAAGAAATATTTTTAGAGATTTCAAATAGTTTTTTCATCATTTTTTCTGGCCCACATGTTAAAATTAAGTCAAATTTATTATTAGATATTATATCTTTTGCTAAATCTGTTACAAATCCTTTGAAACCTTTAGAACCATCATCTGTACATACCAGCAACTCGGCTCCACATTTTTTAATTCTATTTTCAAAGAATAATTCATTTTTGTTTCTTGCTCCTAAAATAATAGTTGTTTTTTTCTTATTAGTAATTGCGCTTTCAACAGTAGGTGTAATCATTGCAATACCTGTTCCACCTGCAACAAACAATAATTTTTTTCCATGTATTTTAAAACCATTTCCATAAGGCCCTCTAACACCTATTTTATCTCCAACTTTTAGCTTAAACAAAGCATTGGATGCATCACCAACTCTTTTAAATGTAACTCCTTTTATTTTTTTATCAATATAAGAAACACTCATAGGAATTTCATCAACGTTTGGTATCCAAATCATAAAAAATTGTCCTGGATCTGTTTTTTCATAATATTCAAATTTAATTGTTTTAATATCTGAAGTTTCATTTACTGTTTTAATAATCTTTACAACTTTTGGGTAATTCATTTATGTGCTACTCCAATTAAATCTGATAGGTCATTATATCCATGTTCTTTCATCCAATTTTTTATCTCATTACAGATTTTTTTAAATACATCAGGACCTCTATAATAAACAGCCGAACCAATTTGAACTGCTGAAGCACCAGCCATAAAATACTCTATTGCATCCTCTCCATATGTTATGCCTCCGACTCCAATTATTGGTATGTTTACATTTTGTGATATTTCGTACACGCAACGGATTCCGATTGGTTTTATTGCTTTTCCAGAGTACCCTCCTATCATATTTGACAGTACTGGCATTTTTAATTCCAGGTCTATTTTCATAGCTTTTATAGTATTAATTGCTACTATTCCATCGGCATTTCCCTTTTCAGCTGATTTTGCAATCTCTATTATATCTGATAGGTTTGGAGATATTTTAACAAAAACAGGAATCTTGGTTGATTTTTTTACATTACATGTTATTTCTTGAACTAAATCAGGTTCACAACCGATTTCTAAACCATATCCTTTAGCGTGAGGACAGCTCAAATTCAATTCCAGAGCATCAACACCGAAATATTGCATCTTTTTAGCAAGCTTTACAAAATCTTTGTGATCTGAACCATAAATGCTTGCAATCAATGGGATGTTTAATTTTTTAAGTTTGAATATTTCCTCCTTAAAATTTTCAATTCCTGGGTTTGGTAATCCCATAGCATTTAGGATTCCATGCTCTAACTCAATAACTGTAGGATTTGGATAACCTTCTCTTGGGACCAATCCAATAGATTTTGTAACGATTGCACCAGCACCACAATTAAAAATACGTTGCATACTCCCAGCGTCTTCATCCATTATACCTGATGCAAGAATTATAGGGTTATCCAGTTTCAAAGATGCTATATTTATTGCAAGATTTACCAGATTAACACCTCATCCTTAAAGCAAAAACTAATATTTAAATTCATTTTAACGCAAAATACATTAAAAATTATTTGATTATGAAATTTGAAATAATATGTATCTCATAACCAAATGGTTTGGCATATTTCTTTGTGATAAAAAAGGAATAGTTGATAAAATAATTTTTCCAAAGGAATTTAAAGTAATCTCTAAAAAAATTCAAAAAACACTAAAAAATGAGATACTTCCAGAAGAAAAAAAGATTATAAAAAACGTTAGGAATATCATAGTTTGTGAGACTAGATTAAAAAAGCTTGGAGATTACAAACCTTTTGATCCTTTTTTCATACAATTCGATATAAAAGCAAAGGACTATAATTTTTCAAATGAATTATTTAATAAAGCTGTAGTTTTGACTACTAGAAATAGAGTTGACAGAAAGTTAGAGTCAGAAGATTTACAAATAATTCAAATGGTTAATACGTTAGATGATTTCGTACAAACATCAAATTTATTACATGAACGAATTGAAAGTTGGTCAGTTCTTCCAACTCCTAAAGAAAAAATTCAACCTCTAAGAAATGCTTATTCTACAATTAATAATGAAATAAAATCACTTGAGAGTCAAATTGAAAAAGATATGAAAAGGATTGCTCCTAATATAACAAATATCGTGGGTCCACTTATTGGTGCACGTTTAATATCTCATTCTAATGGCATTATAAAATTAGCAACAATGCCTGCTTCTACCATTCAGATTCTAGGAGCTGAAAAAGCTCTCTTTAGATATAAAAAAGAAGGTGGAAAACCTCCAAAACATGGTGTAATATTTCAACATTCGATAATAAATAGAACTCCTAGAGAGTATAGGGGAAAAATTGCTAGAACTTTCGCTTCAAAAATTGCAATTGCCGCAAAAGCAGATGCATTTACTAAAAGAGATATTTCTAAAGAACTAAAAAAAGACCTTGATAAAAGAATTAAGAAAATTAAGAATCAGTAAAAATATAAGTAGTTGATGTTCATTGTTTGTAAAAATTTATTGAGATATGGTAAGGAGAGACATCTAAAATGAGCGATATTAAAAGTGTCCTCAGATCCCTTGGGGGCATATTCATAATTGTTGGATTTGTTTCTCTTTTTTCATTAATAGTTCCTATAATCTTTGGCGAATATGGGGATAGTTGCCCTTATGATGCCATAGGTCCTATACTTATTACTTCTGCAATTTATTTTGGAATCGGACTGCCCTTATTTTATCTATTTAAAAATGCTGACCCACCGAATTTTAAAAGCGCTATGGTTACAGCAGCGTTAGGATGGCTTTTTATATCTGCTGTTGGAAGTATTCCTTTTTGGTTAATACCTTATAACAAGGTTTCACTTGTGAGCATGGCACCATTATCTGCATTTTTTGAGTCAATGTCCGGATGGACTGGGACTGGACTTACCATGGTTGCACAGGAAAATCTTATTCCTGCTACACTTCAATTTTGGCGTTCACTTATACAATGGGTTGGAGGTGTAGGTGTAATAGTACTTACATTATCAATATTAGCTAGACCCGGAACTGGTTCCTTTGTACTTTATAGAGGAGAAGCCCGTGATCAAAAAATGCATCCCTCCATTATTTCAACAGTTAGAACTATTTGGTGGATATTTTTATTATTTACAATAATTGGAATTATNGTACTAACTGTCATTGGATTTTTATCTGTTGATGGAATGAATCCTTGGCAATCAATTAATCATGCGATGACTGGTATTGCTACTGGTGGATTTTCCGTAACAGATGACAGTATCACAAGTTTTGGAACAATAAGTCAAATTGCTGTTGTTGTGCTNATGATNGCTGGTGCAATTGCATTTGCTGCTCATTATGATTTATTAAAAGGTAGGATTAAGAAGTTTCTTTCAGATACTCAANTTAGAGCTTTATTTGTTTTGATAATTTTGGGTTTAATAGGACTGACNTTTATAAATTTAAATCTATATGGTGATGATATTTTACGNTCTCTGAAATATTCTGGATTTCAATTTACATCAGCAATAACCTGTACAGGTTTTGCATCAGTTGAAAGTATTGCTGATTGGTCTGAATCTGCAAAGGTAATACTTGCAACTGCAATGATAATTGGTGGTGCTGCTGGTTCAACTGCTGGAGGAATTAAACTTTTCCGTGCAATTTTACTTTATAAAGGAGTGGGCTGGAGAATAAAAAGAGCAATTTCTACACCTAGAAGAGTTTTTGTCCATAAGTTCGGAGATAAATCATTAACAAAAGACGACGCAATGGATCTAATTAATGAAGCGGCAATTATCTCTTTCATGTGGGTTATTTTGCTTTTTGTAGGTGTTATTGTAATAATGCAAACCTCACAAAGCACTTCACTTAGTAACTCATTTTTTGAGGTCTGTTCAGCTCAAGGTAATGTTGGTCTTACTACTGGTATAACTGATATAAATATGTCACCTTTTGGAAAAACTATGCTTATTTTCAATATGTGGATTGGTAGACTTGAGATAATTCCTATAATTGTTCTTTTAAAATCGATGTTTGGAATAAAAAGAAACATCCTATAAGTAAAATTACTCTTTCTCTTTTTCCTTTAAAATTTTAAATTGCCTATCCTGTAATTTTTTTATGTGAACATCAAGCTGCTGAATTGCTGTTAAAAGCTTGTAAATCTCTTCATCTTCTGGAGAGGGAGGTATTGTTTCATGAGGATGAGCTTCCTTTTTCTTATGAAATTCAGTTTTAGAATATTCTTCATGTAATATGTTTCGTGCATCTTTAAGAATTTTGATTTTCTCACTGATTTTTGTAAATTTTTCCATATCCATTCCCACCTATGTTAAAATTTGTAATCATTTATTTCTTAAAATAGTTTTACTCTAGATATAAGGCTTCCAGACCTGTTTTTTTATCAAGCTTTCTTTTTGCATCAATCTTAGTTTTTAATATAGTTATTTCTCCAGTTACACTAATTTTTCCTTCTATTAAGTGGCCACCAAATGCTTTCTTTTTTTCATCACCTAACACTATATGAATATGAGGTATATAATCCTCGTCTTTTTTGCATATGTTTCCAGATAATGATAATATTTCAAGTGGTTTATTAAATGAATCTGGAGAATAATCTCCTTTACTCTTAAAATAACCTAATTTAGTATTTCTTATTTGACCAATACCAGATACTATGACAGCAGTTTTTACATCATAAATTTTACACGCTTTTTTTATCTGCTCTTGTAAATCTTCGCCTTCAAAAAGCCTCATAAAAATTATATCTTTAAATTCTTTACTTTGCATAGCTGTCATTTCCTTATAAATTTAGATTTGTAAATAAAGTTAATGCATATAAANATAAACATAATTTCAGAAATTAAATGTCAAAAAANGAATCTTTGGATAAAATTGAATANCTTGTAAAAAAGTGTAAAAAATGTANTTTGCATAAAACAAGANTCAATACTGTATTTGGTGAAGGTTTTTTTAATGCAAGGATTATATTNATAGGTGAAGCACCAGGTANAAATGAGGATGAACGAGGTAGACCTTTTGTTGGTAGAGCTGGAAAAANATTTGATGAAATGTTAGAATGTATAGGGCTTAGGAGAAATGATGTTTATATCTCAAATATATTAAAATGTAGACCTCCAAAAAACAGAAATCCATCAAAAATTGAGATAAAGAATTGCAGTGAATATATTGAAAAACAAATCGAGATTATTAAACCAGATATAATTGCTCCAATGGGNAATTATGCTATTACTTATATCTTTAATAAATTTAAATTAAAACTTGAAAAGATTAGCAAAATACACGGTAGAATTTATTCAGTAAATAGTTCTTCAAAAAAATTAAAAATAATTCCTATATACCATCCAGCTGCTGCGATTTATAGGAAAAACATTAAAAACATTTTACTAAAAGATTTTCAAAATATTAAAAAGAATCTTTGAATTTGTTTTATTCTATCTTTTTCTTAATAAAATCAATTAATTGTTCCTTAGTAAAAGGTTTTTGTAAAAAGTCTTCGACATTACTTGTATCTATACTTTTTTTAGAGCTTGGTTTCATTGAAAAAAAAGCAGGAATATTTCTATCTGGAAGAGAGGTATCAATTAGAATTAAACTATAATTATCCTTACTGTCCTCATCAATAAGCTCAAATGCTTTACGATTATTATTTACTGCTACTACCTCAAACTCTTCTTCTTTTAAACAAGATTTTACTTCTTCAAGAATGCTTGTTTCATCATCAACAACCATAATTGTTTTCATTTTAGATCTGAAATTAAATATAAATGCATAACTTAAACCTTTCTTAAAAAATGGGGGGGTAAGAGAGGGGG
>JGI2173J19968_10000541_pt1 | contig 14281 bp, 13 predicted proteins | sample DeeMarSWOR136_30_FD_19968 | JGI IMG/M metagenome (IMG submission 19968) | reverse complement strand
TTCTATAGCGCGTGTTTGAAGCGAGGCAAGGTCAGAGCCAGCATTTGGTTCGCTATATCCCAGGCAGAAGATTATGTCACCTTTGGCTACAGCGGTTGCATAATCTTTCTTCTGCTCCTCAGTTCCAAAGAGCATAATGGAAGGTGCCACCCAATTAACTGTAACTTCCACCTCGATGCTTAATGGAGCCCTGCTGTAAGCCAACTCCTCGGCAAGTATAAGCCGTTTCATGTGGCTGAGTTCCAGGCCTCCATATTCTTTGGGATATGCTGGCGCCAACCAGCCTTTCTGTCCTAATTTACGCTGGAACTCACGTGCTAGCGCCCAAGATTCCTCGGTTTCCTCCCAAATCCCAGGATCAAGCTCAATCCACCTCTGCGGGATCTCTTGCTTAAGCCATTGGCGGACCTCTCGTCTAAATGCTTCCTCTTCTTCGGTAAATTTGAAGTCCATATTGCTTAGCTTCTAGTCTGCAAATTGCGATGGCCATTACTCAATAATGGCAATAACTTCGTCTTCGAGGATAGAATCACCTTCCTTTACCCGTATTTCAACCACTCTTCCGTTATGCGGAGACTTCACCCGAATCTCCATTTTCATGGACTCAAGGATTACGATGGTTTCGCCTTCACCAATTGATGCCCCAGCTTCTGCCAAAATCTTCCAGACATTGCCTGTAATGGGTGATAGCACTTCTGTCATATATGGCTAAACTTGTCTCTCTAGTCTTTTCCTCCGGTCAGCTCAACTTCAGTATAGTTCTAGCTTCCTCCACCGTTGCTGGTTCCCTGCCAATATCCCGCGCCATCCTTGCCGCTTTCTCTACCAGCGGTCCGTTTCCTTCAGCCATTTTGCCGGGCGACAAATAGAAATTATCCTCAAGGCCAACTCTAATATTTCCACCCAGCGCTAAAGCGGTGCTTATCAAAAGCCATTGCTCTTGACTGATACCTATGACCTGCCAGGCTATTCCAGGAGGAACTACACTAGACACATGTGCCAGATTCCTAGCTGTGGCTCCCATGCCTCCAACCACCCCCATTATGAGGCTGACTTGAAAATTCTTAAGTAGTCCCATATCCATTAAAGGTAAAATACTCTCCACATGTCCCAGGTCAAAACATTCACATTCTGGCTTCACGCCATTCTGGTTCATGGTATCCAAAAAGAATATTATATCATCAAAGGGATTTTGAAAGACCACAGAGAAGACAAAGTTCCTCCGCTTCGGGCTATATTTGGCATAGTTCATTGTTCCCATGTTCAATGCTGCAATTTCCGGTCTCAGTTCTCTAATATGGCCTATTCTGGTATCTCTGTCCACACCAACAGCCCCTGTGGAGAAATTTATTATAATAGGGCACCTTTTTCTAACTTCTTGCATGATTTCGCGAAATATCTCTACTCTCCAAGATGGGGCGCCATCGTATTCCCTGCCATGAATATGTACTATTGCAGCTCCTGCATTGTAGGTTCTTAGTGCCTCTTCGGCAATCTCCTCGGGAGTATAGGGAATCCATTTGCACTGCTCTCTGTTAGCGGCTACGCCGGTCAGAGCAGCACTTATTACTACTTTGTCTGCTAATCCCATGATGGTGCCTCTCCTTTGTTTATCTTCCTTTCCACTGTGGTTCACGCTTTTCCAGAAACGCGGTAATGCCCTCGGCTACATCCTCAGCCATCGTATTAATTGCCAGTACTGATGCCAAATACTCCAATGCCTTCTCATATTCCATGTCACGCATTGTGTAAAAGGCTCTCCTGCCCAGTCTTAAGATAGCCGGGCTTTTGCTGGTTATTTTCTCGGTGATTTCATCCACCTTTGCATCCAATTGTTCTCTGGGCACAACATGGTTCACCAGGCCAAGCTGTTGCGCCTCCCTGGCATCGACTCGCTCGCCAGTCAGCATCAATTCTAGAAGCCTTTTCGGAGCTGAAGTAGATCGGAGCAAGGTTGCCATAATCACATAGGGAAACAGCCCAACGTTTATTTCCGGCGTTCCAAAACGGCAATCCTCGGCGGCGATCACTATGTCGCAAGAACAAGCTAGCCCAAATCCACCCCCCAAGGCGTGACCATTAATCCGTCCGAGCAACGGCTTGTGTAAGCCCTTGATTACCTTGAAAAGTTCAGCAAATCTCCTTTGTTCTTCGTGGCGGTCGAGTAAACTCGCTGTGGCGCTCATGGCTTCACCTAGGTCAGCTCCAGCACAAAATACTTTGCTACCGGCCCCAGTCAGCACGATGGCAAGAATGTTTGGGTCATCGTCATATTTTTTCAGGGCATCAAAAAGTTCGATTATCATAGTCGGTGATATAGCATTCCTTCTTTCTTCGCGAGACAAAGTAATTATGCCTGCTTTGTCTTTTGTTTCAGTTACTATTGTCTGGTACATTGGCTTTCTCCTTATACAGGATAGACCCCATGCTTTCGGGGATGCCTAAATATCTTTTTGTCCTTGGTAAACTCCAGAGCCCGGAATAATACTCTCCTCGTTTCCCTGGCATCAATTACATCATCTATAACCCCGGACTTGGCTGTTTTAAATATGTCAATTTGTGGTCTTATCTCCTCTGCAAGGCGCGCTATCATCTCCTTTGGGTTTTCAGCCTCAGCAAGTTGCTTTCTGGCAAAAATAGACACCATACCCTCTGGTCCCATAACTGATATCTCAGCTCCCGGATAAGCAACCAGTAAGTCAGGGTCGAAGGCCTTGCCACACATCGCATAATAGCCGGCACCGTAGGACTTTCTGACGATCAGGGTAAATTTAGGCACAGTAGCTTCAGCAACTGCATGAACCAGCTTGGCTCCATGCCGTATTATGCCCGATTTTTCTGCCTTGGAACCTACCATGAAGCCGGGGACATCAGAAAGGAAAAAAAGCGGGATATTAAAAGCATCGCAAAGCCATATAAAGCGGGCGGCTTTATCAGCGGCGTCAATATCGATGACGCCTCCATAAAACATCGGGTTGTTTGCTACAATTCCAATCGAATAACCGGCTATACGCCCCAAGCCGATAATAATGTTTCTCCCCCACTTCGGCTTCATTTCAAAGAAGTAGCCATCGTCCACGATATATTTTACTAAATCGTGCATGTCGTAGGCTTCCCGTGGGTTGTCTGGGATAACATTCAGTATGCCATCATCAAGCAAGGCCATCGGGTCTCCGGACCATTCCTTTCGCTGCGGCTTCTCTTCACAGTGCTGAGGAAAGAAAGAAATATATTCTTTTATAGCTTCAATACATTCCTCATCTGAATTCACCTCCAGGTCTCCACAGCCACTAATCTCACAGTGGATTTTAGAACCGCCAAGCTCGTCTTCAGTGAGTTTTTCCCCAATCACCGATTTAACAAGAGCTGGTCCACCTAAACCCATAAAACTCGTTCCCTTAACCATGGGCACGAAATCAGAAAGGCCGGGTATATAAGCAGTACCTGCATATCCTGGCCCCATCATAGCTGCGATTTGTGGGATTATACCTGACATCAGAGATTCTTCCTTAAAGAGATAGCCTGTATTAGCAAATAGTGCTACTCTTTCGCCGCTAAATCCACCACCACTTACCCGGGCACCCCCGGAATCATTCAGCCATATCATAGGTATTCTTTCTTTGAGAGCAATCTCTCTTATCCTGGTCACTTTGGTTTCGTTGACAATTCCCATAGAGCCGCCTCTCACTGTGAAATCGTAAGCTGCCACGGCCACGTCCCTCATGCGGACCCCATCATTCAGTTTGCCACAACCTGTGATAACTCCGTCAGCCGGCACAAGTTCATCAACACCGAACTCACTACCAAGCATGCCAGTTTCAACAAATGTCCCCTTTTCAAGCAAGAGGTCAAGCCTCTCTCTGGCAGTCAGCTTTCCTCGTCCATGTTGCTTTTTGATAGCCTCTTCACCTCCCATCTGCTTGATTTCCTCGCGGAGGCGTGCAAGGTTTTCAACCTCCTGTCTCATTTTGTTACTCATTTTTCCCCTCCTTTAATTTCGATATGAAATGAGTATCATAATTCCCTGATGTAAATATACCAGAAGTAAAAGCTTTTCTGAGAAAAGAAATGTTGTTCTTGATGCCTGTAAATTCATAGTTGTCCAGAGCATGTTGCATTCTTATTATACCTTTGTTTCTATCTTCGCCCCACACAACTAGCTTGGCAATCAAGGGGTCATAAAACTGACTCACGGTGTCTCCAGCCTGATATCCAGAGTCCACTCTTATTCCCTCACCACGGGGTTCAATATATGTAACTATCTTGCCCGGTGATGGATAGAAATTCTCCGAATCCTCGGCATAGACACGAGATTCAATGGCCCATCCACGCCATCCCAAGCTATCTTCTCTGAGCGATAGAGGTTCGCCCGAAGCAATCCTGATTTGCTGCTCAACCAAGTCAATACCGGTTATCATTTCAGTAATTGGGTGTTCCACCTGAAGCCTAGTGTTTATTTCCAAGAAGTAAAAATCCCGATGCTTATCAACGACAAATTCAACGGTGCCGGCATTTGTATAGCCAATTCCCTGAGCCAGGCGCTTGGCCGCATTTCGTAGTTCATTCCTCAATACAGCAGTAGCGAAAGGAGATGGTGACTCTTCAATCACTTTTTGATGCCGTCTTTGCACTGAGCATTCTCTTTCTGGGAAAGCAACCACGTTGCCGTCTTTGTCTCCCAGGATTTGGATTTCTATGTGGTGGGGTGATTCCAGATATTTTTCGACATAGACTCTCTCATCACCAAAAGCCAGCCTAGCCCGGTTTGTGGCTGTATCAAATGCTTCTGCAACCTCCTCCATTTTTTCCACCTTCATCATGCCGATCCCGCCACCGCCAGCCGACGCCTTGAAGATAACAGGGAAGGAAAGTTTAGCTGCCCACTCTTTGGCTTCTTCAACATTGTTTAATATACCACTCCCTGGCGGAATAGGTATGCCCAAACTGGTAGCTATTTCTCGTGAACGGTGCTTGTCTCCCATTTTATGAATGACTTCGGAGTTCGGCCCGATAAATATCAGTCCCTCTGTTTCACACCTCTGAGCAAACTCCCATCGTTCAGACAAGAAGCCATATCCGGGATGAATGGCACTTGCGCCTGACTCCTTAGCCACTGCAATAATTTTATCTATATTGAGATAGCTGTCCTTGGGTTTAGCTTCCCCAATCCTCAGTGCCTTATCTGCCTCCTGGACGAACAGAAATTTCTCATCTATATCTGAATACACCACTATGGTCTCGATACCTAATAGCTTGGCAGTCCTGATTATACGCCGAGCAATTTCTCCTCGATTAGCAATCAGCACAGATTTGAGCATATGACGGTTTACTCAACGCGATAATTTGGTATAAAAAGCAGTCCAGAATCCAACCCCAAAAAACGCATTACGAAGACTATCACCAAGTTTCTCCATAGAAGGGTGGCAATCTGCCAAGTGACTAGAACCCCAAGAACTCCCCACCATGGCTTTCGCTAACCCACAAATGTATCTTATTTGCTAAAATTCGTCAATATTCTGGGCAGGCTTTGCTACGTGATACCACATAACTTGGGAAAGATGCGCGGGACCACAAGCGGCAAAAAGAGATTATCAAGCAGCTATAGAGCCATGGAGAGGAATGTTCTCATATCATTTAAATGCCAAGAGCTTGAGGCACTTTTTCAAACTAAGGCAACATGGCAACGCCTGCTGCTAGCTATGAAAAGCTTGGGCAGAACCCATGCTGCCAAGCGTTTTTTAGGCTTCCTGCCGAGGATTACACCAACTTGGGAAAAGAGTCAGCAAGTTTGTGATGTGTAACCACGCTACAAAGGTAACTCGACTTCCGTGCTTTTCTATGCTAGCATGCGCTAACCACTAAAGCTCTACGCGAATTCTCTCAGGAGGTCAATTAGTTATGGTTGTAGAAAAGGAAAAGAAGACAATAAACCGGCTGAAATCAATGCACCCACTCAGGGCCAAGGTAAATGAAACATACCTGAAGAGTGTTGAAGCTATACAAGCAGGCAAACCCGCTGTCTGGGGTATGCTCAATTTCTACTACGGCGACCCTATCCTAAAAGCCATGGATATAGAGGTGGTCTATCCCGAAAACTATGGCGCCATTGCTGCGGCTACAGGAGTTGCCCAGCAATACCTGGACCGGGCTGATGCCGAAGGCTTTCCCACCCATCTTTGCGGTTACAGCCTGACTACCCTCGGCTATGCGTCCAGAATGATGAAAGAATTGAAAGGTCAAATACCTCCAGAAGCTCCCTTCGGAGGAATGCCCAAGCCCCTGTTTCTAATGTCCTCGGCCGCAATCTGCGACGCGAGGTACAAGTGGTTCCAGGCGCTGGGACGTTACATGGATGTCCCTGTGTGGCCACTGGAAGCCCCTATCCCCGGCATTAAGGAATTTTTCATCGAGGGCTATTACGATAAAATGGTGAGACTGGGAGTCAAGCACTTGAGGGACTTTGTCGCTTTCGTGGAAGACATGGTGGGCAAGAAAATGGACTGGGACAAGCTGGATAAAACAGCTAATCTCATGATAGAGGTCAACCGTGTTTGGCATGAAGTCAACGAACTGCGCAAGGCAAAACCATGCCCAATGCACAGCCGAGACTTCTGGAGCGCCATGGCCGCTGCCCTGTTCCTGGCTGGCGACCTCGAGGACTCACTGAGACTCTACCAAGATATGTACAATGAGGTTAAAGATAGGGTCAATAGCCATGTAGGCGCCATCCCGGATGAGAAATACCGGCTGGTATTCGCCGAGCTTCCCCCCTGGCATAGCCTGGCCTTCTTCGACAAGCTTGCCGACAGGGGATGGAACTTCGTCATCGAGAGCGTTGGCTACCATCCACCTATACCTCTTGACCTCAGCAAGGTCAGCGACCCACTGGAGCGCATCACCAAATTCAGCCTCCAGTTCCTTGTCGGCTACTACGAAGATTCCAAGAAACAGAACGTGCTTGGTGGCACCACCGCCTATCCTTACCTGAAGTATGCCACGGAATGGAAGTGCGACGGGTCGCTTCTTCATCCCCTTATCAGCTGTCGCAGCGCCTCTACCCACCTTCCATACGTCGCAGACATGCTCATGGAGAAACTGAAGGTGCCCTCATTGAGCATCGAAGGCGATATCGTAGACCTCCGACTGTTTAACCCGGAAGATGCTTTAGCCAAGGCAGAGCCATTCGAGGAAACCATGGAGTATTACAGAAAAATTAGGAAACAGGAGGGGTTCGACTGGTGAATTAATCCAGGATTTCAATCTAACAAGGAGGCAGCGATGTCAGACAAAAACAAAGGTCTCAGCAAAGCCCAGGAAATCTATTTAAACCGAGCACAGAGAGCCAGGGAACTCAAGGCAGCGGGCAAAAAGATAATAGGCTATCCTTGTGTCTACGTCCCGCTGGAGATGCTTACTGCGCTTGACCTCATCCCCTACCAGACATGCGGCGATATAAAGGAACCAGTCACTGAAGCAGACAAGGCTTTGCCTCATTCATTCTGTCCTATCATGCGCAACTGCCTCGATTGCGCCCTGAAGAACAAAAACGATTTTCTTGATGGCATGGTTACCATTCACTCCAGCGATCCCCAGGAAAAAACAGCTCGCGTCTGGGAATCTTATACCAACTATCCCTACTTCCACTTCATAGACATGCCCATAACAGTTCGTCCCGAGGCTTTGGAATACTTCAAAAGCCAGCTAAACGATTTCAAAAAGACCCTGGAGGCTTTCACTAGGAGGAATTTATCCACAGACAAGCTTGAGGCAGCTATTAAATCCCATAACCAGCAACGGGCTCTGGTGAAAGAACTATACGAGTTGACAAAGCCGTCTCCACCCCTTATCTCGGGAGTGGAAATCGTTCAAGTATTAAAAGCCCTGACGAGCCTACCTGTAGTCGAAGGAAATGAGTTACTAACTGAAACTATAAAAGAAGTCAAAAATAGTACCGCTAGAATGGAAAGGAAATCAGCGCGTCTCCTCATATGGAGCAGCACCCTTGACGATACCGACGTCATGCAAGTATTCGAGGATAAGGCAAATGTGGTGATGAACGAAAGCTGTGGCGGCATCAGGGCTTACAGAAGTGGGGTGAAATTCACTACTGACCCACTGGAAGGGCTGGCCAACTACTATCTCAACGAAATCACCTGCGCCCGCACCTTCAGGCAGGCCACCCTCGGCGAGACCAGAAAGGACTATGCCCGAGACCTACAAAGTCGTTTTGGCTATCTTAAAGGCATCACCAAAGAATGGAAAATCAACGGTGCCATAATGCTGCTCGTCAGGTACTGTGACCCCTTTGCCTTTGAAATGCCATCGCTCAAAGACTATTTCAACAGTCTCGACATCCCCAGCACCTACATAGAATACGACTACACTACAGGAGCCCTAGCCCCATTGAGGACCAGGGTCGAAGCCTTCCTTGAGACAATCAGCTAATAGCAACCTACCAGGAGGTCTACTTGTACTTCGCCGGTGTTGACATAGGTTCCACCATGACCAAAGTCGTGCTCATTGACAAGAGCAGCAATCTACTTTCGACCATCAAGGGCCCAACCGGGCCGGAGCATCGCCAGCTTGCCAACGAGGTTATGCGACAGGCACTTGAGCAAGCCAGCCTCCAGATTGATGACATCTCGTATATCGTAGCTACAGGCTATGGACGGCTCAACGTCCCTTTCGCAGACCGCCAGATAACAGAGCTTTCCTGCCATGCCAAAGGCGTCTCCAGCCTCTTTCCTAATGTCCAAACTGCCATTGATATAGGTGGCCAGGATGCCAAGTGTATGAAAATTGCCAACGGTAGGCTCATCAACTTCGTTATGAACGACAAGTGCGCTGCTGGGACCGGCAGGTTCCTTGAAGTGACTGCGGCCACACTCGGTATCCGGCTGGAAGCCATGGGCGACATTTCCCTGAAAGCTACTAAAAAAATCCAGATAAGCAGCCTGTGCACTATCTTCGCTCAGCAAGAAGTGGTGGCTCTACTATCCCGCGGGGAAAAGCTGGAGAACATTCTGGCCGGACTTCACGATGCCCTGGCCAGCCGCATAGCGGCACTGGCACGGCGTCTTGGGATAGAGCCTGACCTAGTGCTCACCGGCGGCGTGGCCAAGAACATCGGCATGGTCAGGGCAATTAAAGAAAGCCTAGGCTGCGAAATCCTCGTTCCTGAAGAGCCGCTTCTCACCGGGGCGCTCGGCGCCGCCATCCTGGCAAAGGGAATCTACATGAAAGCAGTGGTAACAGGTGAGGCCCTGCCCACAAAGGCACGGCGGTTAGAAAAAGCTACATTCTTCAGTCAGGAGCACCGATGAGCTGGTTTATGGGCATTGACATAGGATCGGTATACAGCAAAGGAGTCGTAACTAAAGACTTCCAGCTTGTTGCTTCACATATCATCATATCGGGAGCTAATTACCGAACATCTGCCGAGGCCATAAGGACGGAGTTAATAAAAAAGGGCAACCTGACTGAGGATGACATAGCCAATACCATTGCCACCGGTTCTGGTGCCGACAATGTCTATTTCGCCAGCCAGAAGGCAAATGATATAGTATGCACTGCCAGGGGCATAAACAACGTTTTCTTACAAACCAGGACTGTAATCGATATAGCCAGTCAATCCACCAGGGTAATACGGCTAAATGAAGAAGGAATTGTGACCAACTTCACCGTCAGCGAGAAATGTGCCGCCGGCGGTGGCCGTTTTATCGAGGTCATCGCCAACGTGCTGCGCATAGATTTGAGCGATTTCGGCCCGCTTGCAGCTAAGTCAAGCAGTCCTATCACATTTAGTACAGGCTGCGCTGTCTTCGGCGAATCCGAAGCCATCACCAGGGTAAGCGAAGGCGTCCCCAAAGAAGACATCGCCGCTGGTGTTAACAAGGCCCTGGCCAGCAAGATTTCCTCACTGGTCAAGAAGCTTAAGTTGGAGGAGCCCTGCGCTGTCTGTGGAGGCGGTGCCCTCAACATCGCTCTCGTCAAGACCATAGAAAGCGAATTGAACACCGACCTCCTAGTACCACCCCAACCCCAGCTCATTACCGCTCTTGGCGCTGCCATAATCGCTACAACATCAGCGACTCCAGAATCGAGCGAAAACTAGAACTGCTTTGTAACAGTGTATAGTAACTTTCCGTGTCATTAAGATACTGAACAGAGGCAAGGTCTTGACAAGAACTGATGAAAGGATGTAGCATTTTATCATAGTCGATTTGTTCGAAAACGATGCCCCAATACAGTAAATAAAAGTTCCTCAAATTCGGAGGGGTAGATGAAAGCGGTAATCACGAGTATTGCGGTAGCCATTATACTAGCCTTAATCTTTTCCTTGCCAGCTCTAGCCCAGGAGAGCGGCACTATCACTATAACCATGACAGGAGCCAACGAAATTTCCATCAGCCTGGACAAAACACAATGGCCTCTCGGGAACGTGGCTTCAAACACGGAGCATGAGACAAGCCCGCCGATAGAGTGGTGCACTTTGACAATAGAGGGCAATTGTAATGTGAACACCTTTATAGTGGGAGATGATGCTGAATGGGTTAGTGATCCCGGCGCCTACAAATGGACGCTGAGCAGCGACGGCACTAATGGTGAGCACATATATGGGCTATGGTTCCGCATATCTGGCGATACCACACGAGGACCTTTGGGCGATGGCTATGTCCCTGTCACTAAGACGGAAAGCGAATTTTGGCCTTATTCTGGAGGCTCAGGCTCAAGTTTAGCCCCCGGCGATACCAAGCAATTTGGCCTGAGATTACTAACTCCCACCTACTTCGTTAGTGGCAGGCAGATGCAAACCCAGATCACCATAAGCGCAGTAGCTGCCTGATGATAGGGCGTATCAAATTAGCTGGGCTCATTGCTGCTTTACTGGTCATTTTTCTGCCCTCTTTTACTCTGGCTCAGGATGTCAACTTCGGCGTCTCTCCTGCTGAAGTAAGAATAAATGACTTGCCCCCGGGAGAGGCGGCAGAATTCGTACTGACCATTCACAATAAGGATGATGTAGCCCATGTTTTCACCTTCACTGCCTCCGAGCCTCCTGAAGAAGAAACGAGGGAGGGGAGGGCTAGATTACCCGATGATAGCTGGATAAGCTTTTCCTCTCAAGAAATCGAGCTAGCCGCTGGGTCTGAGGCCAATGTAACAGTAACGGTAGCCATACCGCAAGAGCAAAAAGGGGCGGGCCAGGACTGGGAGACATGGCTGGGAGTCACTGCCGAATCCAGTGACCTGTTGGGTGTGAAGTTGTATGTTCGCCTGCTGGTGTCCACAGTTGGAACCAGATCCAATATAGGATTAGTTGCCGGCATTGCTGTGGCCATAGTACTTCTTGGCTATGGTGGCTATTATTACTTCAAGCGCAAAGCCAAACCCAAATACCATTAATCTTCAGCGTACAAGGCTTTAGCCCCATCCTAAACAAACTCAAATTTCATAACTACTCTTTTTTTCATTTGGATTTTGAGCTTTGTCATTTGTCATTGCCAGCGCAAAGAGACTACCACGTCCCGCCGAATCGGGTTCGCTATGACCAAGAGGTAATGCTAGGTATCCGGGTTAGTCTCCCGAGGGTCATAGTACTATTTTCTACTGTAAAACGGTACTGATGGGTGATTCACATAGCTTTGGCTAGCTGATATTCTAAACACATTAGGACAACATGACGCAATAGGTAGAGGCGACATGACAACAGCTAGTTCCACTTCTCAAAGATATGAAACCAAGCTGGTCGAGAGGCTGCGCTCGGGCGACAGCGAAGCTATGGAGGAATTCTATAATATTTATAGGAGTAGACTCTACTCGCTGGTATTGGAACAGGTAGGCCGAGACGAGGCCTTGGCTGAGGATTTGGTTCATGAAGTATTCCTTGCTGCCCTGGGCTCGCTGGATAAATTCCGTGGTGATAGCCAGCTTTACACCTGGCTGCGCAGTATCGCATTTCACAAGATAAATGACTTCTATCGTCACCAGGCGCGAGAACCTAAACCTCAGAAATCATCCCCCGATTTTGATGCTATGAAGCAGCTAGAGCAAACCGGGGATAATGAACCAGCGACCTCCACCGTGATGGAGTCCGAAGAGATTCGCCAATCAGTTCATCAGGCTTTGGCGGATCTGCCGGATGATTATCAAGAGGTACTGGTATTAAAATACTTCAAAGATATGCCCGTGTTAGCGATAAGTGAGATTATGGGTCGTTCACCAAAGTCGGTTGAGGGATTGCTTGCGCGGGCCCGGAAGGCTATGCGGGAAAACCTAGGGAACAACAACCACGAATCCTGATTATAGCCTCCCACATAACTTCAGTACAGAATTCCTCTCCAGATTATACAGTTTTTTAATTTTATTCTGGCTTCGAATTCAATTTGCGGGAGCCCTTGTGGGCTCCCGCTTCGATAGGAGGAGGTTGATGAGAGGAGGTTAAGGTGAAGATATTATCTCTTTTACCGCCTGGAAAGCGTTGACCAGCCCCTGCCCCACACCATCCACAGCTATATAAGTACAACTATTTCCAATAGCCCACCGCACCTCATCATTGACTTCGCCGTTGCCGTTGGTGTCCTCAGCGACACTGAAAACCAGAGCAGCCACGCCTGAGACATGAGCCCCGGCTGCCGAGGTGCCAGTCTTATAGCCATATTGATTCTCGGGCAATTCAGAGTAAATGTTAAAGCCCGGAGCAGCTACATCCACCCAGTCGCCATAGCTGGATAACAAAGCTAAGGAATTGTTTTTATTAGTGCCAGCCACCGCCAGGCAATTGTCATAATAAGCCGGGTAGGAAGGCTCCGACCCGCCTTTATTGCCCGCTGCCGCTATAAGTATCGCTCCTCGGCTCCAGGCATAGTTTACCGCTTCTTCCATATTCTGCGATGCTACCATGGACAGGCTTAAGTTGATAACTTTGGCCCCGTGGTCCACCGCCCAGATGATACCTTTGGCTACCACAGAGGGCTCGCACCTTCCCATATCATCAGCCACCTTTACATTCATTAGACGGCATTCCGGGGCGATGGCGACAATGGTGCCTGCCATATGGGTCCCGTGCCCATAAAGGTCATCGCTTGTTGGGCTATCGGTGAAATTGACCTCAGCCACTACCATCTCGTCCAGATCCTGGTTATCCTTATCAATGCCAGTGTCCAGCACAGCTACTATAATCGACTGGTCCCCTCTGGTTATTTCCCAGGCCCGGGCTGCCTCAATCCTGCCTATCCCCCATCTCTCAGCCAGATAGCTATCATCGAGAGAATACGTCGCCTGCGGGGAAGGACTATAGGTTGAGGAATCGCCATCATCAGGACGCGCCACGTCATAAACAGGCACATAACTAGAGGCTGACGCGCTTTCTCTGGCAGCTAACACATCGTACACTAACCCAGCAACGAATATTACCTCAACCAGCGTCAGGACTATGGCTAAATATTTTAGTTTTTTCAATATAAATTATATATAACAACCAGCCAATCCAATTAGAATCACCCATCGGTACCGTTTCAGTACTGTATTGCCTAGAATTTAGTAATGTGACCTTTTACCTAGGACTCATTGAACAGGGACGTTTATAGCCTTGCGTACGACCGCATATATAATTTCTGTCCTTGGGGTCATGCAGCATAAGGCTCAAGCCTCGGATGTCATTGCGAGCCCCGACCTGTCGGGGCGTGGCAATCCCGGAGCCTGGTCCTGGTACTTTCTCACCAGTACTACTTGACTAAAATGGAAGGGCCGTGCTAGCATTAGACATAATATTTGGAAGGGAGGCAGGGTAAAGAAAGTAGATTCCTGGTACTCTTGGTATCTACCACTTGATTGAAAAATCCGTAAAAATCCCCTAAAAGTACTGGAAAAAGTGAGGGATTTTCCCCTTTTTAGCGACTATATATATGACAAAGGTAATATGACAGAGGTAATAGGCTGTTAGTCCTACAAGGAGGATAGATATGAAAAGGATGATAATTTCTTTAATAACTGTAGTCATGCTGGTCATGATGATGCTGCCTGCTGATATTGCGGTGGTGATGGGGCAGGGAGCGGGTAATCAAACAGCAACTAATGAGACAGCAACCAACGAAACGGCAACTAATGAAACTATTGAGTTGCCTCTTGTTGCCGACTTTGACTTTGATATTCCTGATTGTCCTCTTTGTAAGGGCATTACGTTTACCGACAAAAGCAGCGGAGGAGTAGAACCTTATACATACTATTGGGATTTCGGTGATGGTAGTAATAGCACTAAAAAGAAACCTACGCACCACTA
>JGI2173J19968_10000537_pt1 | contig 14296 bp, 19 predicted proteins | sample DeeMarSWOR136_30_FD_19968 | JGI IMG/M metagenome (IMG submission 19968) | reverse complement strand
GCGTAGAGTTTTGTCTTGCTCATCCACTTTATCACCCAGAAAAGCCAAAACTGAAGGAAATCCTTGAAAAATGCTAACTTTTGGTTCCTCATTTTTTCAAATATTTATGGATGTTTTGCGGCGCAAACATTATATATGCAATCGGTAAAAAACAACGCTTTTGGGGATATGAATGAGTGAAACCGTTTCCTCAGCAAAGGAGCTGGCAGTCAGCATCTTGGGCTTGATAATTGCGATAATCTTAGCTGTATTTGCGTTGGGAATTGCAAACTGGGGCATTGATTTATTCGGAATATCTGGCGATATGGCAAAGGCGGCGGCGTTGATAGCAGTTGCAATAATTATTGGTCCAACGATAGCGGCGTTTGCAACAAAGAAATACTTCTAATAGGTCAGAAAACGCTAAAAATTCTCCCCATTTTTTATATCACTTTCTGTGCGCGATTAGATTTAAGTGTCTGCAAGAAAAGTTTCTTAGTGGGTGGTTATGAATTGAGATTACCAGCTTTTGTAGAAAAGGAGTTAGCCAAAATTTCTTCAGAATTATCACCAGTCAGCTTGAGCATTAAAGAGCTTATTCTTCATCAGCAAGAGTATAACAGGAAGGCAGTAAGTGTTGAAGGTTATGTACAGACTGTCATCAGCATCGATCAGACAGATGAAGCAACAGTTGCTACTTGGTTTTTTGAGATCGTTCCAACAACTGTCAAAATGACGGCCTCAGCAACATACTTCTACCTTGAAAGTAAATCTGGAGATAAGATTCTCGTCAAGTATCCCGCAGATCTTGACATATCTGTTAAAGACAACGTGATTGTCACCGGGTTTTTTAGCGCTCATGCAGTGAATATCGAGACAAAAGGCTTTCTTAGAACTAAGAGAAAAAAGGTGTTTAGCGCATTAGGCGAGTCTTTTCTTACAGCACTATTAGTTGAAAACAAGACAAGGCAAAAAGTCGAATATATTCGGAAAGTAGCTCAAGCTTTTCTAGACTGAATCGCTTTTTCAAATAGCCTCCACCAATGAAAATCATGACACGTTCAAGAGACTTTTCAGAATCACCGCCTACAATTCTTGGCGTCAACTACACCTTACCGCTATTTCATCTTAGGTTGCATTAGGTAATTTAAGGAGAAAACTTCTACATGGTGCGGGGTGTGGGGTTTGAACCCACGCAGGCCTACGCCATCAGGTCCTAAGCCTGACTCCTTTGACCAGACTCGGACAACCCCGCTTGTTTTCATCTGTTCTGCTGGAACAAGTCTTCGATTAATGTTACTTAAATTTATAGATTCGAAAACAGCTGTTGCGACTTCATGAGAAGCTTTACGTTTATTGAAATAAGCACTCAGAAAACCAGAATTACATGGATCTGTTAGATTCTTCCGAAAACGCAAATTGCTCAAACTCTCAACTTTCTTCACTTATCTAAGAATTTTGCCATTATCACGTCATCAACGTATGTTTCTTCAATTCTATACTGTTTCTTACTTACTCCTTCAATTTTGAACCCAAATTTCTTATACAATTCTATTGCTGGCTTGTTTGTTGAAAACACTGTTAAAGAGATTTTCTCCAGTGCTTCTTGTAGCTTTGTCCACTCAGCTATGTATTTCATCATGGCATTTCCGATGCCCACTCCTCTGAAATCTTTCAGAATCGTGATGCCCAAGAATCCAACATGTTTGTTCTTCTCAAATTTCCCTCTCACTAAACTTGCCATACCAACTGTCCGCTGGTTAACTTGAGCAACTATGATCAAGCTGTTCCTCTTCTTTATCTCTCTAATGGCTTCATCCCAGTCCTTTCTTGAACGTTCTCCAACAATGTAATATTTCTCTGAAGCTACACTGTCAACAACACTCGTTATAGCTTCTGCATCACTTTCTTCTGCTTCTCTTATGGTGATAGCTTGTCCGTTCTTTGACAAGTAATGCTTCAATCAAACAACCTCGTCCTACTCATCACATTTTGAAGCTGCTTGCTTATACAATTTAACATCAAAATGATTTACGGAACGTATCGAAAACCAAAATGTATCATTTCTTGAAGAACGATATTTATAGAAAAAAACATTCAATTCTGTTGAGAGAGAGGAGAACCAATAGAAATGAGACATCTCAATGTATTGATAGCTAAATACTACTTGCCTGACGAATTGCTTGTCGGTCAAGTGGAAGAGGTTATTGATATGCTCACTGAAGAGCTGTCCAAACGTTTCCCGCTTACCCAAGCAGTCAACAAAGCGAACCACATTATAGCAAAATACTATCTAAACGCAAAGGTTTAACCTTGCATATAGGTCCGCCACAAGTCATGTTTTCATGAGCAGTTTGTCTACCTTCTTGCGCATCCTTTCTTTTCTGATTCTTTTCAGGGTCTCCATTTTTCGTGCACGTGCACATGCGATGTCTGTCATCGTAACCAAACCCACCAGTTTGCTGCCTTCTACTATGGGGAGCTTCTTCACATTCTTTTCAAACATAAGTTGCATGGCGTCAACAAGTTCCATATCTGGCGTTCCAACTGTGACATGTTTCGTCATTATATCTGAAACCTTTGTTTCCTTTGGATTCTTTCCTTTTTCCACAATCCTTTCGAGCACGTCTCTTTCCGTCAAAATACCGCTTATGCAATCAACAACTAATAAGCATCCAATCTTGTTCTTATCCATAAGTCTCACAGCCTCATGTACTGAAGCATTTGATGGTACACTGATAATATTCTCAACCATTAATTCTCTAATCTTCATCGAGATCCCCAATTGTTCTTCAGACTGTTGATTATCTAATAACTTTTCAGAATCCAGAAAACTAATTCTGAATCAAAGCGTGAAATTTAGCAAAATTGTAGATGAAGCTTGCAAGCTGATTGAATGTGAACTCGTGTATATTACTGAGATACGCGGAANACATCCAAAATATGACAAAGAAAGCCTTGAATCAATGGAGCAAGATTGCTNATGCCTTAGATCATATATTGCTGTTGATTACATGAATCTTTCCAACGGCATTTTGTTTGATCTCGGACCGTCTTCTTGAAATCACATGATTTTTTGTAGTTGCAGCTTGGTAGCTTAGATTTTTTGTTTGACATGATGGCCTGCTTTTGCTTGAAAAGTTAATATAAATTATGAATTTAGAATCCAGATTCAAAACTATCTGGTAGAAGGGAGTCCGGTAGAGCTAAAAGACGGAAGTCATGAAGCACTACGTTCTAAACATTTCTCTTGAGATATTATCTAAATCTAAACTCGCTTGCTTTCCCGCCGCTTTCTGCACAGCCCAGTGTAACACCTCATGACTGAGAACATCTTCAATCTCTCCATCGTGTTCACCAAAAATGTATATCACTCCATCACCGGTGTCGTAAACGCCAAAAATAGAAGGTGGAAAGCAGAAGTGAAATTGCGCTCTTCTGTTCTGCATCTTCGGAGTCCTCTTTAATTAAAACCATCAAAAGAGAAAATATATCCGTATTTACGAATCACGGAATATTCCTAAGATAGATGCAACTTTTTAGGGGCTTTTAAAGCCATTCGCCAAAAGAAAAAATAAAAGGTGTGATGGAAATCTGGTTAGAATGCTAAATCTTCTTCTTGCTCAATACAGCTCTAAAGCTCTTTCCGCAATGATCAAAGAGTCCTATAGTAAGCTCGTTTCTCTTGCCACTCTTGTCTGGTCTACCGGCCATTTTCCAAGTTTTTCTGGGAGTAGACACATTCATTCCGCATTTAGGACATTTAGCCATAGATCTCACCTCCCCCTACCATTCTTGATAGTTCGTCATATACATCAAGTTGTATTAATAATTTGAGGAGGAAACTTCACTGCTCTTTTTCATTTCTGAGCAAATTACTCTAGTGAACATCATTTGTAATATATCTTTGCGGTTCATAACCCATAATTGAATGATTGAAGTTAACTAAACTTACAATGCCAAATAAAAAAACTAAGCTGCCAAACTGCAAATACAAAGAAATGTGTTATTTCAAGACTTCGTTCAGAAATGAAACAAAATGTCTTTGGGAAGACAACTGCAACCAGCAAGCTAAAAAAAGGAAACTCTCCTCAATCAGTATACCACAATAGCATGTTTTGCAGTTGTTCTGTATACCGCATTTGGTCCCTAGAAATGGGTGTCTATAATTTTTGCTTGATATTCTTATTCCTCTGCTGTAGACTATAATTGCGAGTAGTGTTAATATCCTTATGAAGTTGCTTTTGTCAGTATTTTTGATTCTTTCCATTCTTCTCTGAGAATGCTATAAAGGAGTCCATCTTCCCATTTTCCTCGGACAAAAACTGACTTGCGAACTAGCCCTTCTTTCCTGAACCCTGCTTTTTCCAGAACCCTCTGAGAAGATACATTCCTCGGATTAGTCCCAGCTTGAATACGCATTATATCTTTTGAAAGGAATAAGTAGTCTACAATAATCTTTACAGCTTCAGTACAGTAGCCTTTGTTTCTTTCACTTGGAATTATGGTATAGCCTATTTCCAACAATTCCCCTACAGGAAAGTGACTTATTCCACCAATTTTGCTTCCATCCTTCTTCTCTATAATGAACCACTTTTCCTTAGGAGTAAGTTTATCATACTTATTCTCCAGTTCTGCTTTTGACACCTGCATAAGAGGCTCGTATTGGCCATAGAACTCTGGGTTGTTGATGCATTCTGCAACCCATGGCAAGTCCTCTTTTTCCACGACTCTCAAATTCACCATTTCACCTTCAAGCAAGTTCTGTCACCGTACCATGTTTCGGTTATAATTCCTCGATAGTTCTCTTGCTTCATTTTTATGACTTGTGTAAAAAAAAAGAGCAGGGACTACAGCAAATACAACAACATATCGTTCATCTACCTGAGGCTTCTTAACACTCCAGTGTGGCGCAGTTCTTCCATAAGCCATAAAAACTAAAGAAAAAGAAATACTGTGTGAAGCGACATGAACAGAAGACTTTCATTGCTAATGCTTTGGGTAATCGTTCTCATAGGCATGTTACTAACTACCACAGTGGCTGAATATTTTTGGGGTGTAAAAGAGGGCGACTGGATGGAATACAAAGTAACCGTTACTGGCACTCCTCCTCAGAAATATCAAACGGAGCTTAAAATCGAAATTCTGAGTGTTAATGGAACAACCGTGACTTTTAATGGCACGGTGAACTATTCTGATGGAACACAGCAAATCAGAACATACACGGTAGACCTCGAGTCGGGAGTTCCAGATTTGATCATAGTCCCTGCAAACCTGAATACCGGTGACAGTTTCTACTCTGGTGATATAGATGTTGGTCCCGTAACGATTACCGGAGTCGAAGAGAGAACCTACGCAGGTGCAAGACGAACCGTTGTGTTCGCAAATATCTCGGCAGCCGCTGCCAAATTGTATTGGGATAGGACTACTGGAGTTCTCGTCGAAATCAACCAATGGGAAGTTGACTATACTATGAGGACAAAAGCAAGCAGAACAAACATGTGGCAAGCTCAACCATCTGAACTTTTCATCGAACCAACAGTTTTCTATATTCTGATAATAGTAGCAATAGTGGTAACTGTGGCGTTCCTAGTCCTACGCAGAAGGAGAAGAAGCAGCAGAAGAAGAAAGCCCCGGAAGAGATAGTGTCTCCTCCGGCTCCTCGACAGACTTGAGATGTTGTTGTTCACGATAGTAACACTACTATTAGTCATAGTCTACTGAAGAATATGCTATTCTTCTGAAGTATTTATGCAAGGTTTCTACTCGTTATTGTGCTAGAACGGGTCTTCAATTAATGTTTTCTCACAAATCTTCCGGAGGTCAACAAAACGCTTTAAAATATGGCCTATTTGTAATAAATCCTAACAGCTCAAGCCTCGGTGGCCTAGCCTGGTTGGGCATCGCCTTGGTAAATACTGAACATCCCAAAGAGGCGGTGGTCGCGGGTTCAAATCCCGCCCGAGGCTCCAAATTTAAGAAGAAGACTTATTCTCATGCAGTTAAGATGCTCCGCTCATGTTTCGATTCTAGTGAATTTTGTAGGCGTGAGATCACTGACTATCTCTGGACTAGAAGGTGCATTTGGAATTTCTAGCGCGTCTCTGCAAGTCAATCGAAACAATATCATTGGTAAATGTGCGATCGTTTCAGACAATTTTGGTGTATACAATTCGGAAAACAACGGCGTCCCAGACGTTCACACGTCTCTTCATTCTAAAGTTTTTATTTTCTTCAAACATTTCCTAACCCTTCTGAATATGTGCTTAACAGTTGTTGGGTTGAACGGAGATACAATATGTCCGATTTAGGACTTATGTATCTCAAATCTTAATATAGGATATACATTCATATAAACGTTTTGCAACAACCGTAGCCAAAACAGGAAAAATTCAATATTCTATCTATGGGAACTGAAGAGAACGTTAGCGCAAGCATGAAAATGCAGGGAAACCTGGAGATTCCTGAAAATCTGAAGAGGCGCACTCAACTCTGACTTTGCATCGCTGCTTAGACATAGATGTCTTTCGAAGTTTCCATGAGGTTCTTGAAGCCTCGGGAAAGATGTCTAGAATCCGCTATGAGCAGTCTAACCGTAGTGCAAAATTTTTCATCGTATATATGACTACCTAAGATAGCGGTTGAAAAAAGCAGAAAGTCATTGACTGTTTGGATAAAGGTTAAACTGTGCCGAGAAGAATGGATAACGGAGGAAAAATCTTGAGAGCAACAATCGTTCAGTGCGTAGCGGGTGTCTTCGGTTTCGGAGAAAAAAACCAGCTCTTGGACAAAATCTTGTTTCCAAAAGACCCAAAAAAAATCGCTGATAGACTTGGAAAAACTGAAACTGGAAAGATAATCGACGAGATAGCAAAGCTTGTTGAGAACCTGCAAACCAAAGGCTACACAGAATTTGTGTTTGAGAGCCAAGAGATTGTGCGAAATGCCCGTGATAAGCTAAAAATCGAAGCGGTAACTGAAACACCTTCAGAAGCAGGTGACTTGCTACGTAAAAATCTTGAGAAAATCGCGGTTGAAGCAGGGTTTGTAAAGCAAGATACTGAACTTCTAGAGTTAACCCACAAGGTTTCAATGGAACTAACAAAAATACGCGTAAAGAAGGCTGTGGAAAAACGAGACTTGGTTGTAGCTCAAGCCATTCAAACCATCGACGACCTAGACAAAACAGTTAATCTCTTTATGAGTCGAATACGCGAATGGTACGGTCTCCATTTTCCAGAGCTCAGTCGTCTCTCAGAGAAGCATGAAACCTACGCGCGCCTAATTGCAAATCTCGGACAGAAAGAAAACTTCACAGTGGAAAACCTGCAGAAAGAGGGACTTCCAAAAACCAAGGCAGAGCAGATAGCTAAAGCAGCCCTTGGATCCATGGGCGCCGATCTCGCAGAAACTGATCTGAACCAGATACAAGCCATGTGCAGAAATACATTAGAGCTCTACAATGCGAGACAAACCTTAGAAAGCTATCTGGACACAGCAATGGAGGAAGTAGCCCCAAACATTCAAACTTTAGTTGGCTCCCTTTTAGGCGCAAGACTCATAGCTATTTCAGGTGGACTAAGTAATCTAGCCAAAATGCCTGCAAGCACAATACAAGTTCTAGGCGCAGAAAAAGCTCTGTTCAGAGCGTTGAAAAGCGGAACTCGTCCGCCTAAACATGGAATAATCTTTCAGCACACACTCATCCACGATGCCAAACGCTGGCAAAGAGGAAAACTGGCTCGAGCGCTTGCTGGAAAACTTGCCATTGCAGCTCGAACAGACGCATTCAGCGGCAAATACATGGGAGACCATTTAAAAGCAAACCTTGAAAGCAGAACTAAAGAGATCCAAGAAAAATATGAGAAACCACCGATCAAAAAGCCGTTGCCTTCAAGAAGACGTTCTAGGAGAATAAAACGTGGCCGTAGACGTTAGGCCTCATCCCCGTTTTCCCGCAATTTACATAGCCGCTTTAGAAGATGGTTCGCAAAGATTAGCCACAAGAAACCTTGCTGTTGGAAGAACCGTTTATGATGAACGATTAGTTAAGTCGAAGGGTGTAGAGTATAGAATCTGGGATCCTTACCGAAGCAAGTTAGCAGCGGCCATTCTAAAGGGTTTGCAAACCGTTCCCATTCAACCAGAAAATATTATCTTGTATTTAGGTGCTGCTTCTGGCACAACGGCAAGTCATATTTCTGACATGGTCAGCGATACTGGACATGTCTTCTGCGTAGAGTTTGCGTCACGCCCTATCCGAGAACTAGTTAACAACGTTTGCGCCTTTAGAGCTAACATGTCTCCCATACTTGCGGATGCGCGGTTTCCCGAACGCTACTCCATAATTGTTGGCAAAGTGGATAAAATCTACTGCGATATAGCTCAGCCAGAACAAGCTAGAGTTTTAGCAGACAACGCTGACATGTTTCTCCTAAAGAGGGGCTGGATAATGCTAGCCATCAAAGCCCAAAGCATAGATGTAACAAAAGAGCCGTCTCAAATCTATGAGAAAGAGATAAAGACCTTACAGAATCGTGGATTTGATGTCAAGGAAACTGTGTCTCTGGAACCATACGACAAAGCCCACGCCATGATCGTCGGGACCAAGTAAAAAAGCAACAAAAAGAGCACTTGCGCGTAAATTTTCTGAAGGACAGTAGATGTTTTTCTACAAAGGTGATCCCAGACAAAGTCTAACCTACCTAAATATTTCAAAAACGGCTTTCAGTTTGCTGGTTCAGGTGATAAAGTTACCACTCTGAGTATTTTTTATCTAGTCTCTCCAAGTCTTTTCTTTCAGAATATTTGAGATTGGTGAATAACACAGCGGAACCAATTAGAAGCATTCCACCTGCGAGCAGATATGCAGTTATCATGTGAACCCATAGGATTGGAATCGTTCTTTCTGTTAGAACAACAGTAAGTCCTGCAATTAATGAAAAAACCAACAAGGAAGCTCCAATAGCCATTCCAACACTGTATAAAATAATATCTCGTCCATGTTTCAGTTGAATTCTCAGAAGTTCTAATTGGAATTCTCTGTCACGTTCTCTCCCTCTAAATGACATAACTAAGCCCTACTACTAACGTCTTGTTTCTCTTCTCTACGCTTTCTCCCAAAGTAGATTGCAGCTGCCGTTGCCGCTAGAATGAGTAGAATGATTGCGGCAATCCATGCTAACGGAATGCCCGCTGGCGCAATTACGTCATATTCATATTCATCCGTTGCCGCTCTGTTCCCGGCGTCGTCGAAGGCTTCAATATAGAATCTAATTGTTGTCTTCGCAGATTGCGCTGGAATCGTGGCTGTCCAGTTCCCGCTTGTGACATTTAGGCTCATTGGTATTGTCTGCCAATCTTCTATTGTTGTGTTCCTATACCGTAGAGTGACGTTTTGGATGCCACCGTTCGGTTGAGGGTCAGTTACTTTTACGTTTACTGTGACCTGCTCGTCCGTGGAAGGTTCCTTCGGCGTCCATGTGACGCCTTCAATTATGGGTGAGGCGTTGTCTACGATCACATTGATTGTTTTCCCGCGGATGTTTCCAGCCTTATCCAGTGCGTGTAATCTGATGAAATAAACGCCTTCGGCATAGGTGATTGTATTCCACTTGAAAACATGCTCTCCGGTTAAAGTCCATGAAACTACTTCTACGCCGTTAATCGTTAGCTCCGCTTTCTCGAGGTTGTCTTCGTGAATGAAGACCTTGATGTCAACTATGCCGGTTAGATAGCTTCCTTCGTCAGGATCATCAATTCTGACTGTAGGTAGCGCATTGTCAACGATTACTGTGATATAGCTTTCATCGCTATTTTCAGCTTTGTCAGAAACTATCAATTTAATTGCGTAAGACCCGTCAAGCAATTCGGAGGTATCCCAAATGTAGGCCTGTTCATCACTGGTAGTCCAGGTTTCAACAAAATTATTACTAATGTAGAGATCCATCTGGAGAAAGTTGGTGTCATTTCCATAAACAACGATATCGAAGACGCCGTTTATGTAAGCATCTTCTAGAGGTTGTCTTATCTCTGCAACCGGTATGGTGTTGTCAACGGTAACTGTAATTTCAACGGAGAACATATTGTCCGCTTTATCGTAAGCGGTTAAATTGAGTACGTACACACCATCAATATAGGTTGTTGTGTCCCAATCGTAAGTATGCTCACCGCGTGATGTCCAAGACTTAACAATCGTATCGTTAACTGAAAGTTCTGCTATCTTAAATTCATCGTCGTATGCAAAAATTGATATCTCAACTGTATCTCTGACGTAGCTTCCAGAGTTTGGTTTATCGATTCTAACAGTTGGCGGGTATTCATCGCCCACAACGTATGAATAAGTGCTCGAAACAACCCAATTTTCAGCGTTATCTGAGACATAAACAGTGTATTCTACTGTTGTGCCATAGGGCAGTTTGGGAATGCTTCCTTCATAAATTGTCTCCTCTTTGAATGTCATAGTTGTATTCGTCCAAGAGTCCCCGTCAAAATAACTCAAAATTACGAGGTTAATTCCACTGGCTTCTTCGGGCTCACTTGCGCTGGCTGTTACTAAAACGGTGTCGTTGTAGTTCGGTGAAATTGGGGAACGTTCAACCCAGGAAATCAGGGGCGGATAAGAATCAATCACAAGGTAAGAGTACGTATCTGAAACCGCAGAGTTGCCAGCTATATCACTGGCATGAACCTTGTAAGACACATTCGCATTGTAAGGTTGAGCTGGAATCTCACCTAAATAGATGTCGTCTTCCAAGTTCATGGTTAAGTTGATCCAATCAACCATGTTTGAAGAATAACTAAGAATAACTGAGTCAACTCCGCTTTCTTCATCTTCGACCTGCGCAATTACAGTTACATCCTCGTCATAATTCGGAGTTTCCGGAGTCCTTGACACACTCATTATGTTTGGCGGTGTCGTATCTTCAACCTTAATAAGGTCAATGATTTCATTCACTTTCTCAATAAGGCTTACTTCGTACTCTTCGGTTACCCATCCTTCTATTGCATTCTTGAGGTCATTTTCAAGTTTATTCAATGCACCTCCAGGATTTCCAGCTTCGATCTGATTAACCACTGCCTTGATTTTGTTTGCTAAAGCTTTTCTTTGTCCCTCTGCTGAATGGATGTTTTCAAAGGCTTCGTCAAGAGGCAACCCTGAGACATCTTCTTGAAGCTTCTTTAGTTTCGAGATGATCTCTTCAGAGTTTTCACTTGCGACTATTGGAAGGTATATGAAGGATAGGGTTAAAATTAGAATCAAGAGAGAAGCAGTGAAGTACGGGTTATATGCAATTCGTCTGATCATGTTGTCTCCTCGCAATGTAGTCTCATATTTGGAGATGTCTGAGTATTTTTAGCTTTGCTCTTTAAAATAAATGGGTAAGGTGTTGAAGTCTAGAATACAAGTCGTTCCATGACCATCATATTTCCAACTTCGACTGTTCAATTAGGAAAAGCCATTAATTTATGGTAGAAAAAGAAACCTTAATCCAAAAAGAAATCAAAGAAAGGAGAGAGCAGCTGCCTTCTGTATGACAAATATAGATTCTGTCTTCATAACCTACTTATCTTCCTAACAGCACAGAAGACTCCGGTGCAAATAAATTGAACTCACCAACAGAGCTTGATGAATTACTGAGGGAAAAGGCACAATTAACAAGAATGCTGCAATCCATGGCGGAAGAAGAGAAATATCTGGGGAAAAGGTTTAGGATAGTTGAGGAGAAACTCGAAATTCAAGAGTTAAAAGAAAAAGTGAAAGCCAAACGTGCGGTTTTGGAACAGCTAAAATCTAAGATAGGGGAATTGGAAAAAAGATTGAGAGAACCGCAAAAGAAAGAGGGTATGGAAGTAATGGTAAAAGCCGCTCCCGCCGGCAGCCAACAGTCGGAAGATCAACAGGAAAATAGACCCAGAATTTTGCCTTAGATGCAGAGAAACAAGGAAATTCACGAAATCGCTTCTCGCGCGTGTAGTGCTTTCTACGGTTCGCATCTGTTCTTTCTGAAGCCCATAAAATCGAAGGAGTTTGCGAGAGACATCTCGACAGTTCATATTATAAATTCATAAACCATTAATGCCAAAGCTGTAAGCCTTTAAATAGGTGCAAGTCATGAGTGATAATCCTCTTCAACCTATACCTGAAAAGATTGTGGAGAGAAAAGTTATCGTTTACAAAACCCAGGTTGACTCTACAGTAATTAAGCTGACTGCAGAAAAAGTTAAGGACAGACTCTTCCTAAGATACTGGTTCCTAAGGCCTCCAGCCAATCAAATACAGCAAGTATCCTTTGAAAAGGATTACGAGCCCTTCTTTGTCGTTGAAGGAAAATACACAATCGACTACTATCGTGGACGCACATACACGATACCAATAGATGCAAACGCACAGGAAATCATTCTCCTAAACCAGATACTTAAACCTGAACCAACAAAAGAAAGGCGACAAAACAAAACAATTAAGATAGAGGGAGAAGAACGCCTAATCCACGAAGGAAAAGCATATCTAGTTTTAGACATTAACGGCCGCGAAGTTTCCCCGAAGCGTGTACCTTCGGCTCCCCTAGAAGAACACCCTAAGAAAATACTTGCAGAATATGAAAGTGCCAGAAAACTCGACTTTGACCCCGACAAAGAGGTAGAAGTCCTGAAGTCAAAAATAGCCAAAAGGCCGCGAGAAATAAAACGAATAGTCAACGAGCTGTTCCAGGTTTCAGACAGAGCGGTAATCTACATCCCAGTCTATAAGGTTAGGTTCCAAAACGCAAGAACCGGCGAACAGAAGACAGTGAAATTTGATGGCTCTACAGCAAGAATAATTCGATGAAACCGGTTTGAACACTTCTGCTATGCTTTTAAGGTTTAGTCAAATCTAATAATTCTAATACCGGTTTGGTTTTACTTCTGTAGTTGTCTCAGCATACCTCGCATTTTTCTACTCTTGNATGTGCGCAAAAACCTAAAATAGATAACAACNAGCTAGTTGTGACTTGTTGGTTTTAACATGANGATACTTGTTCTNGGTTATGGAAATATTGGCTCTGTTTTGGCNACTGATTTAGCTGAAAGCATGCCTTCAATTGAGATTGTTATCGCTGGTAGNCATCGAGATAAGGCTGAAGAGGCAGCTACTTTTATCAATAGAGAGAACGTCGCTGGTTTTCAGTTGGACGCGAATGACTATCATGGACTTGTCGATACTATGAAAGAGTTCGACCTTGTGATAGGAACTCTGCCTGGCAACGTTGGCTATCGATCGGTTAAGGCAGCTGTTGAAGCAGGGGTTGACATGGTCGATGTCTCTTACATGTCAGAAAACCCTCTCACGTTGAATGAAGATGCCATCAAAGCTAATGTGACAATCGTGCCTGACTGTGGAGTAGCCCCTGGACTAAGCAATATGCTTGTAGGGCGGGTCATCAGCGAATTCGACAGGGTTGAGAATATTCATGTAATGGTCGGTGGCCTCCCAGAAGAGCCAGTTCCTCCTTTAGGTTATGTAATAACGTGGTCTGTTGAGGGTCTTATAGACGAGTATACAAGAATGGCTAAAATAGTTGAGAATGGCGAAGTCGTTGAAGTGGAGGCGTTGACAGGACTGGAAGAGATTGAATTTCCAGGCGTTGGCAAACTTGAGGGATTCTATACAGATGGACTTAGAACGTTACTTCATACGATAAAAGGCGTCAAGAATATGTGGGAGAAGACGCTAAGGTATCCTGGACATGTCGAAAAGATAATGCTGCTGAAGAACCTAGGCTTTTTTGACGAGCATCCAATAGAGGTCGAGAATGCCCGCTTGCCACCGCGAAAAATTACCATCAAACTCTTAGAGAAGAAACTCCAAAGACCTGAGATTAAGGACATATTGGCAATGAAGGTTGAAGTAAGCGGAATAGCGGGAGGATCAAGAAAACGCTACATTTACCACCTTTTAGACCGTTATGATCAAAAACGCAGAGTAACAGCTATGGCCAGAACTACAGCATACCCTGCTTCGATCGTAGCCCAGCTGATAATCCAAAAATCCATTGAAGAAAAAGGTGTAATCCCGCTGGAAAAGCTCGGTGTTAGAGAGAAGATTTTCAATGAAATCTTAGCAGAACTAGAAAAACGACAAGTCCAAATCGTGGAAAGCTTGCGCTAAGTGAAGCACCCGTTTTTGTGTTTTAACCTTCAGGTTTAATAGCGTCTAATTGTATCCTTTTTGTCCATGAATTTGACATCACTTGTTGCATTGTTTGTACTCGTAGCGGTTGCTGAGTTAGGTGAAAGACGCAGATTGTAGCCATAACCTTGTACTCTCGCTTCAAGG
>JGI2173J19968_10000534_pt1 | contig 14359 bp, 16 predicted proteins | sample DeeMarSWOR136_30_FD_19968 | JGI IMG/M metagenome (IMG submission 19968) | reverse complement strand
TTGAAAGATGAGGATCCCTATTTAAGGCTATATGCGGCAGAGCTTTTGAGTCATATTGGGGATAAAAGGGCTTTAAAGGATTTGAGAGAAGTAGGGGAAAATGACGAAAACCACAAGGTCAGAAGATATGCCAAACGGGCCTATGAGCAGATATCAGGAGAGAAATTCTAGGACGCAGGCAGGGTCAGCATGCCCCTGCCTTTTTTGTTTAATTCAAGATGAAGTAGATCCTAGATCCCCCGCCTTAACCGGCTATTCTATCGATTTGCGTTAGAATTCTTGACCAATTCCGAAATGAGTGAATCCCCCTATTTCAGTTAGTTAGCATCAGTCGCACTCCGCTACGCGGAGCACGTTATATCAGGAAGAATCTTCTGATGTAGATTCTTAGGAGAAACAGCTCGTTATCCTTCGACAGAAGTGGCCGAAAACATTAACTTGATCGGAGACCCCGTGAAAACCTTAAAGAAGCCTCTTATACTCGAATTTGACCTACGAACCGATAACCGGGACTATACGAGTCCCTTCTTCTTCCATGCGGCAAAAATGCGCTTGCACTTTGCCTCTGCTTCCTTGATCGCATCCTCAGGGGTTGCCTCACCAGTGACAGCCTTCACAAACATCACAGTGACGACATGCGTGAACCAGATGTCATCGATGGCCGCGTTGGCGTATCCCGGGTAGCCGACATTGGCCGTCCACTCCAGGGCGTCCCCCAGGAACTTGTACTTGTCAGGAGGGTCAGCCTTAGGGTCGTTCGCAATAAGGTGTTTCAGATCGGGAACGGTATCGGGAAAGAATGGGAAGTTGTAAAACTCGCTGGCAAGAAACGCCTTTCTAAAGTTACCGACGTAATCAACGAGGAATTGCTTGGGACCCTCGATGTTCTCGGCGAACTTCTAGATGACGTAAACGTTCATCACGTGCGGCAGCCCCATACGTCTCACCGGATCTGCCGGTGGTTTGGCCAGCCAGATTTTCTTGGAAATCTCCATCTTCTCCCTCTCGGCGGCTCGGGTGGTGGAGATCGCATTTAGGACCAGGGAGCCCTTGCCCTTCAGGAAGAAGATATTGTTGGACACGCCGCCCTAATTTAACACCTCTGGTGTCATCGCTTCCTTGAAAAGGGCGCGGACGAATTTGACGGCCTCTAGGGTCTGCTTTGAGTTGATGACCACGTTTCCTTTTTCGTCCTGAACCGAGGCCCCATAGGAGGTCATGACGGCCCGCATGGCCATGTTCGATCCAATACCTCGAACTTGACGCCGAGCTGTCGAGAACCCTTGTTGATCTCTCATCAGAGGACGTTTGCCGGCGATCCCTCGCTTCCTAAGATTCGCATTTGCGCTGTTACCAGGTTCAAGTCCTCAATGAGCCCTATGGGGTATTTCCCCGGGAAATGGCTATCCACAGGCCCGACGATAGAACGGAATCCCTGAGCATTGAGCTCCGACTGTTGATCCTTCAATACCTCGTCCAGGCCAAAGAACTCCCCCTGGTCGGAAAATGGATAACGGAGAAGGAGCTGAAAAACGGGGAGATGTTCTACCGCGGGGTTCATTCGCTGGACGCCTGAAACCCGAAATCCAAAGCGGCCTGTTGGTACCTCGATTGTCCTCGTTTACTCCCTATCTGGGTTTTAATTTTTCCAGCGATTTTGCGATTATTCTCCATAGGTTCTTCCTCGGGTCTTCGAGAGTTTCCCCAAAATCTCCTCCGTAAAATGCCTCTACCATAGGAGGAATTTCCATTATCTTTGGTTTTCAATAACTTACCCATTATCTGCCAAATTTTCGGAAAAAACCCTGTAAAAAATATGTTGACATCCCTTTGTTTGATAATTATAATGGGCGAAAAATCGATTATCGTTTATCTATTATCGTTAATATTTCGCGATGAAAACCTTAACTGTGGTTCAGAACATAGCCCGATATCTCAGGACTCGTATCATCACCGGTGAGTTATCTCCCGGTCAAAAGCTTATAGAAAGCAGCTTGGCCTCTCAGCTGGAGGTCAGTACTGCTCCCCTGCGTGAGGCTTTCCTGATCTTGGAAAAGGAGCAACTTGTTGTGAAAATTCCGAGAAGAGGGTGCTTTGTCGCCGAGGTCTCAGCCGAGGACTGCAGACAGATGTTCAAGGCCCGCGAGGCCATCGAGTTGTGTGCTATAGATCTCCTTAAAGCTCAAAATATCAGGGATCTACCAGATGTTGTCTCAACTTTGTCAGTAGGCTCATCCCTTTCCCAAACTTTTTTTGATGATCTGGAAGAAAGGATGAGAGGGTTTAACGCCTTTCCCGCATTTCACATCAAACTTGTGGAGTCCACCGGAAACAATTGGTTAGCCCGCCTTTATCATTCGATAGTTCCCACGTTAACTAGATATCAATTCATGTCCTATGTAGCCAACTTACCAGATAGAGCCATAGAAGCACACGGACACATTTTGGACTTAATTGAGACAGGCAATTACGAGCAGGCCGGAGAGAATCTAAGGTCCCACATAGCGAGTGTTAGAGAAGAAATAATCAAAAGGATCAAAACCGATTAATTAGCACGGTCGAAAATAGGGAGACTACCCAACAGACAGAGAATAAGGCGTCTATAACGATATTCTCTCTCCTGGGCATCTTTGGGGGACCGGGCGGAGTTGGTGGCTTACCATTGACAGCTGTTAAAAAGGGAGATGCTGGGGTATCGGTTTTGAACCGACGCAAGAGAAGGGTAATGAGGAGGCAAAGATGAGCAGGGAGTTTAAGGATCCAGAAAGTATATCAGAATGGAAACCGGTGCGCGGTGTGCCCAAAGGCTTATGGGAAATCATTCTTTATCGTGATAGCCAATCTGGGACTTATTCCAGGCTGCTGCGGGTGGATCCGGAATTTCCTGGTTCCGAGGAAATACTTCGACATGACTTCGATGAGGTCGTCTATATTATAAGCGGTGGATTAATTGATAGTCTGACTGGGAAGGTATATCCAGCGGGAACGGTGGCATGTTTTCCTGAGGGGATCGAGCATGGGCCTCATACAGCTCCCGTGGGCTCTCTTTTGATCGAATTTCGTCATTTCAAGTCGGAAATCGCCAAGCAATCGAAATGAGTATTCCGAGGCCACGTTGTTTTACTATGCAAATCTTAACGCATCGGATTTTAGCACATGCGGTAATTTCTTTTACCGAAATTAAGTGATTGGTTTTGGAAACCCGTGTTTTCCATGATCTTCTCCCAATAAGTTCGTTTGGGTCCGTAGATACCTTCAAGATAGGTAGGTGAGGTTCCTATCAGAGGCGTTCGACAGAAAGCTATCGCACCGTGAGGGCTCAGTGATCCCGTTGGGAAAACCTCTGCCCCCGTGTGAGGTTTGCTCTATGCTTCCAGCGAGGCATCGCTACGCTGTTACTCCTCAACACAACCAGCTTTGGCTGTTCAATTCTCAAATTTTTGATATGAAATACCTTTATATCGTGAAAAGATGGTTCAGAGGATCGAGCTGGCTAAGAAAACAGGACTTGAACCTGAAAGGGGGTGAGAGAGAAAACTGAATTTGGACGTGAAAGGGGGTGAGAGATAAGAAACTGACGACAATACCCGGAAATAAGGGAACGGAATTTCCACGGGAATTTTAAAAACAAGAAAGGAGAAACCCATGAAAAAAGGCATGATGATGCGATTGAGCCCAGTGATTGTGGGTCTGTTTCTCGTGGCCACAGCCCAAGTTCCCAGAGCTCAGGAAAAATTCGATTTGCCGGATATCCCGAAGATAAAGAATAGAAAATCCATCCACGTGGCCTTGGAATCAGGTGGCGGGTCAAAGTTGATCATTCCCTTGGTAAAGAAGTTTTCCGAACACACGGGTATCAAGGTCACTTACGAGAGCCTAATCATGTCGCAGGCCTATCCGAAGCAGAACTTGGATTTAGTGTCGGGAACTGGTGCGTATGATATCGTGGTTGTGGAAGCCTCGACGACCAACGAGTGGGCTCCCTACCTTTGGCCAGTGAGGGAATTGGCTCAGAAGGTTGATCCAGGTGGATTAGAGTCTTTGNNGGCGGCTTTACACGGTCAGCACCCGATCATGTTACGCTGCGACTCTGATGTAGATGGAAAAGCATATGGATTGCCGTATAAAACATACCATCAGGCCATGTTTATCCGCAAGGACGTATTCGACCACCCCATTGAAAAGAAAAACTTCAAGGAAAAATACGGCTATGAGCTAGCCCCAGCAACTACGTGGAAACAGCTCCATGACCAGGCCCAGTTTTTTACCAGGAAAAAGGGCGAACCCCTAAAGGGTGAACCGCTTAAGGAGGATTTGTATGGTACGGCAGTCATGGCGGGCCGATACGAGATCAACGATGAAATTAGCGCGCGTATCTGGAGCTACGGTCAAGACTGGGCTACCTTGGTCAGGGACGAGAACGGGAGACCGAAAGAGTTCGTGATCACCAAGAAGGATAAAGAAGCGCTGAAGAGATCCCTGCAGGAATACAAAGATTTGCTGCCGTATTCTTCCCCCGGATGCCTAACGGGTTTCTGGGATTTTGTTACGGCTCAATACGTGGCGGGGAAAACAATTATCATACCGCATCTCTATGTTTCCCTGCACAAGTGGGCGAGTACGGTTGAAGATAAGATCCCCGGTGCCAAATACGCTTTATACCCGGTTGTGGGTAACAGGGGTTATACCGGGAATTGGTACCAGTCGGTTGCCAAATCTAGTAAGAATCCCGAGGCCGCATACTGGCTCATGAGGTATCTCACTTCTTATGAGGCGCAAAGGCCAGCTATGGAGAAGGGGTGGTCAGGTACACGATGGGATTTTATTTCAGATGTCAAATACCAGGAACCAGAGTGGCGCAGGATTGTTGCACAACGGTCAAATATATTAATGCACGCGTGGAGTGAACCGGGTTATTACGATTTTGTCAATGACCTGTTCTTTTTTAACAGCGACGCAGCAGGCAAGATCTATGAGGTTCAGATAATTCTGTGTCATGAGGCGATGACGGGCAAGAGCATAGACGAAACCGTCAAAGAAATGACAAAACAGACCATTGAGCTACAGAAAAAATTCGGAACCCTTCCAATCCGGGAGGAAAAATGAGCCAAAGGGGGTGCATCCGGATACCGGACGCACCCCCCTTCCAATTTACGGCTTTATGGTAGCAGCCTAAAGAGCTGGATCAGGAGGTTTTTGAATGGTGGGCGAACCGGGACAAGCACGGGAAGAAAGGCTTTCCTTCGAGGCTAGGCCAAGGAGAACATTTCTGGAGCTCCTGGCAAGTGAGAAGTATTTTAAATGGATTCTGATCACCCCACTCTTGCTCGTGCTGTTAGCATTTATGATTTATCCGTTTTTCTACTGCCTGTATTACTCAGCCCACGATTACGATATGGTGAGACCCGCCAAGTATATTGGGCTGGATAACTATAGAGCTGTTTTGCGCGACGTCAGCTTCTGGCAGGTTCTGGGGCGTACATTTTATGTGCTCGTGATGAGCATCACGGGCGAAATACTCTTGGCCATGGGGATTGCCCTGCTGTTTAATAGGTCATTCAAAGGACAAAACGCCATCCGCGGACTTTGCCTGCTGCCCCTTCTTATCTCCCCGCTTGCCATGTCTATGATATGGAATTTCATGCTCCAGTATGATTTTGGTGTGGTCAATCAGTTCTTAAACAAGATTGGGCTTTCGAAAGTCATGTGGTGGTCGCCAAAAATGGCCCTGTATACCATCACGTTTATTTCCATCTGGCAATGGACTCCTTTTTCTACCTTTGTCTTGCTTTCTGGTTTGAGCGGGTTACCCAAAGACGCCTTTGAAGCGGCGCGGGTTGATGGTGCTTCTTCGTGGTTCACCTTCAAAAAATTAACCTTGCCCATGTTGATGCCCCTGATCATCATCATTGTCTTGCTCAGGACCATGTGGTTGATCAGACTATTTGATCCCCTCTATGGGACGACCCGAGGAGGTGTGAATACAGAGACATTTGACTGGATGGTTTATCGTGTTGCATTTGTTTTTTTTGACACAGGGACTGGGTCGACCCTGGCTATTATTTCTCTATTTCTGACTATAGTTATCTGTGCCTTGATGTTCAGGGTCTTGATGAAGGCGCTGGGAGCGGCAAAGTAATAACAGTAAGAGGGAGGAAAGGATTTTGAAACGAATTGCATTCTGGATGGTAACCTTTGTCATTCTGTTTATGTTTGTCTTCCCAATCCTTTGGGTATACATCACATCCATCAAAAGCGAGCCGGATATTTTTAGCCTGGATTTTTCTAAGCTATTTGTTTTTCCCCCGACCGTTGAACATTTTGATAATCTGTTTAATGAGACGCCCTTTTTTCTAGAAATTACAAATACTTTCATTGCAAGTGTAGTCAGCACGGCATTTGTGATGCTGATCTCTTTGCCTGCAGCTTATAGCTTTGCCCGATTCAATACTGGGGGCGGTCACCTGCTTTTTATTACTATTTCCACAAGAATGTTCCCAATCGCCGTAGCAGCCATACCTTTCTTTATTGTATATAAAACTCTTGGATGGCTGGACACCCGCGTTGGGTTGACGCTTCTGTTTTTATATTTTAACACGTCTTTTGCCGTCTTTTTATTATTCGGCTTTTTCAGAGAGATCCCCGTGGAGCTGGAACATGCTGCAATGGTTGACGGTTACGGACGGTTAACGATTCTACGGAAGGTGGTCTTCCCTTTAATTAAGTCTGGGGCTGCAATCACAGCGGTTTTTTGCCTTGTCTTCGCCTGGAACGAGTTCCTTTTCGCGTTTCTGTTTACCCGGATACATGCGAGAACGATATCCGTGGGGTTGACCGCATTCTGGGGCTCGATAAAGATACAATGGGGGCCTATGTCGGCGGGAGCAGCCCTGGCCATTCTCCCAACGTTAATAGCGGTCTGGTTCATGCAACGATATATTATCCGTGGGCTGACTTTTGGGGCAGTGAAAGGGTAAAGGATAAAATAAGACAACCTTTGCGCAGACCCGTCTTTTAAATGCTGACGGTACGCTAGACACAAAACGGTAAGATTCGAGGTGATGGCTTATGGAGACGGGAGATAGAATCTTCTGGGGGTGCATTCTTTTTGTCGGCGTGATTTTTGCGTGGTTAGGGCTTTTAGAAAAATATATTCCTCTTTGGGTGGGAACGGTAGTAGGTATTTTGGCCTTTTTTGCCCTGTTAATCTATGGGCCTCGCCCTAAAGAAGAAAAAGAAGAGAAGAAGGGTACATAGAGCAATGGCAGATGTAAAGGTCGCAAATTTGACCAAGAGGTACGGAAGATATACTGCGGTTGATAATATAAGTTTTAGCTGCAACGATGGCGAGTTTTTTAGTATTCTAGGACCTTCTGGGGCTGGGAAAACAACGACTCTTGAGTTACTCGCGGGGATCAAAAAGCCTGACTCAGGCAAGATATTCATAGGCAATCGCCTTGTGAATGATCTCCCCCCACAGGAGCGAGATGTTGCTATGGCGTTTGAAAACTACAGCCTCTATCCACACTTCTCCGTTTACGAAAATATCGCCTTCCCTTTGAGAGCCCCCTCCAAGCAAGGAGAACTATCCCCGGGAGAGGAAAGAGGTAAAGTTGAAGAGATTGCCGCGCTTCTGGGAATAGAGGATTTGCTCGACAGAAGGCCTCAGCACCTCAGCGGAGGGCAAAGACAGAGGGTCTCCCTTGCCAGAGCAATGATTCGCGTACCACAGGTTTATCTGCTCGATGAACCCATCTCTCACCTCGACGCGAAACTGAAGGTATCCGCTAGAACAACGCTCAAAAAACTTGCCAATAAGCTTAAGATTACCATTATTTATGTCACCCACGATTATCGGGAAGCCCTGGGACTTTCTGACCGTATTATGATATTGAATAAGGGAGTTAACGAACAAATCGGTACACCGGAGGAGGTCTATTTCTCTCCCTCCAGTGATTTTGTCGCCAGGCTTATTGGCGACCCCCCCATTAATCTAGTAGACGGTGATGTAATCGAAAAGGAAGGAAAGACCTTTTTCAAGGTACAAGATGATCTTACCTTTGCCATCAGGGACGATTTGGTCAGCTCCATGGAAAGGGTCATGTGGAAGGAAGGCGGTAGTCGCAATGTCCGTGTCGGAATAAGGCCACAGCATATTAAATTGTCTAATAAAATGAGGTCTGACAACTCCTTCCACCTGCCTGTGTACGCAGTTGAACATAAAGCGGACAGAAGTATCGTAACCTTCGAAATGAAGGACAACTTGGTAATTGCCCAGGTGGAAAAGGGTAGCTGCGATACATCCAAGGAATGCTGGCTTGAATTTGACCAAGACCACCTTCATTTTTTCAAGAGAAGTTTTAGCTTATCCAAAAGGTAAGGGGAAGACAAGAATGAGCAGAGTGGATGCTGAACACCTTTGGAAGATTTACCAGGGAGGCATAGAGGCTGTTAAAGATGCCAATTTCCATGTGGAAGTTGGCGAGTTTGTGGCAATCTTAGGCCCCTCTGGATGTGGAAAATCATCCACCTTGCGGATGATAGTAGGACTGGAGGATATTACAAGGGGTGAACTATTATTTGACGGAAAGATTGTTAACCATTTAAGCCCTCGGGAGAGAAATGTCGCTCTAGCTTTTGAGACCTATGCGCTCTATTACCCCTTGACCATTTATGAGAACCTTGCCTTTCCCTTACGAGCCATAGGAATGACCAAAACCGAGGTCAACAAGAAAGTGAAAGAAATTGCTGAGATGTTTGACCTAAGCAATGTCTTGGAAGAAAAACCGGCAAATTTGAGCGGCGGTGAGCAGCAGAGGGTCTCATTGGCTCGGGCTTTGATCCGGGATCCAAACGTAACTCTTCTCGATGAACCCCTTTCCCATATGGACCAGCGTGTGCGAGTTATCCTTAGAGCAACCCTCCGGCACATTCATAATCGGCTTAAACTTACCACGATTTATGTCACCCACGACCAAGAAGAAGCAATCTCCCTTTCGGATCGTATTATTGTGATGAACGAGGGTATTATCCAGCAGATCGGAACCGTAGATGAGCTTTGGAACCAACCCGCTAATAAATTTGTAGCGGGTTTTCTCGGGGAACCAGCCATGAACTTCATTGCAGGAAGGATTGAAAAACCCCTGGAAATTTCCATTACCACGAGAGATGGAAAGTATGCTCTACGCTTAAACACAAATATTGAAGACAGGCATATTGGCTCGGAGGTTACGGTGGGCATCCGACCAGAAAAGATCATCCCACATCTAAATAAAAAGGACAATTGCATTCCCTCTCTCCTGGAGGTGATAGAACCTCTAGGGGAAACTAAGATCTTGACGGTGAAACTCGACGGAACGGAATTGAAAGTAGTAACATCCCAGGACATAAAAATTGACCAAGGCCAGGTTATTTGGCTGGAATTCGACTCAAGAGATATTCATGCTTTCCACAGGGAAACGGAAATCACCTTAATCGAGAGCTCCCGTGCAAGTGGATGAAAAAATTGGAATAAATAAAGAGGCCTCTATGGTGCAGTTGTGCTTTGGAGAAAAGAATCCATGTGAGGGACATTAAGGTTGCCTATGGCAAGTCAATTCAAAACAAGGAGGTACAGTCATGGATGGATACATGGGAAAAATCTTGCGGGTTGACCTCACCTCACGAGAGATTACGGAAGAACCATTGAATCCCAAGCTGGCTCGAGATTATATTGGGGGCAACGGATTTGGGGTTCGAATAATCTACGATGAAGTCTCACCCTCTGTGGACCCTTTGGGTCCTGAGAACAAAATTGTCTTCGCCACTGGCCCAGTGACTGCAACCAAATATCCTGGTGGGCGATACCAGGTCTGCTTTAAATCTCCCCTCACAGGTATCCTCTGTGACGCCAGTTCTGGTGGTTATTGGGCAACGGATTTCAAACGGGCTGGCTATGATGCCATGATTATCCAGGGCGCGTCTTCAAATCCCGTCTACCTGTGGATTCACGATGGGAAGCTGGAATTCCGAGACGCCTCACATCTTTGGGGCCAGGATGCCCTGGAAGTGCAGGATAGTATTATTGAGGAGATTGGCGATAAGAAGGCTTGCGTGGCCTGCATTGGTCAGGCCGGGGAGAAGCAGGTTCGTTACTCATGCATCATCAACGATGAGGGACGCGCCCTAGGGCGGGGAGGCAGCGGAGCCGTTCTGGGGTCGAAAAAACTGAAAGGCATCGCCGTCCGTGGAACCGGGACTGTTCCCATCCATGACCCGGAAACTTACACCGCCCTTTGTAAGCAGATAGGAAAACTGAATGCGACGTCTCCAGCAATGGCCCTACATCGGGAATATGGGAGCTCTCAGTGGTTAGATACGTGTTGGCACACGGGGGACATCCCCATCAAGAACTGGCAGATTGGCCTGTGGGAGGAAGGTTGTAAAAACCTCGGTGGTATGAAGATGAAGGAAACCATCTTGGTCCCCCATAAGGGCTGTTACCGATGCACCATGGGATGCACTCGCTGGGTTCGAATCGAGGAAGGACCATATAAAATGGAAGGCCCTGGTCCGGAGTATGAGACTCTGGCTTCTTTAGGAGCCCTGTGCTGCGTAGACAACCTGAACGCGGTTGCATTTGCCAATGATCTTTGCAACCGCTACGGCATCGATACAATCTCCACGGGGGCTTGTATTGCATTCGCCATGGAGGCTTACGAGAAAGGGGTAATCACCCAGGAAGATACCGGGGGAATAGAACTAAAGTGGGGTGATGATAAGGCCATGATTGCCATGGTACATCAGATCGGAAAGCAGGAGAAACTGGGAGTCATTTTGGGGCAGGGTGTCAAGCGTGCAGCCGAAAAGCTGGGAAAAGATTCTTGGGAATATGCCCCTCATGTCAAGGGGTTGGAGACTCCCATGCACGACCCCCGCGCCTTCTTCAGCCTGGGGCCGGTTTATGCGGCAGGTCCAAGAGGGGCCTGCCATGTACATGGCTTTACAGCCCCTTGGGAAGGCGTTCCGGACCCATTGCCTGATTGGGACCTCATGGGAACCTACGACCATTTTGTGAGCGAGGGCAAAGGGAAGTTGGTCAAGCTTTCCCAGAATTACACGGCCATAGTCAATTCGATGGTCGCTTGCTATTTCATGAGTTTCGTTACCAAGCCTTCAGACTTTGCCCCGGTTTTGACAGCGGCCACTGGGACTGAATATACACCTCAAAGCTTGCTGAAAGTTGGGGAACGCATCATGGCTCTCCATCGGGCGTACAACAACCGCTGCGGAATCAGTCGCAAAGATGATGTTTTCGTACCGCGGCAACTGGAGCCACTCAATGAAGGAGGTAATGCTGGAAAGGTACCGGATATGAATATCATGTTGGATGAATTTTACAGAGAAAGCGGCTGGACACCGGATGGTAAGCCATCACGCGAAACTCTTGAATCCCTCGGCCTCGAGGGTGTGGCCGAAGACCTTTACGGTCCAAAAGGAAACTAATCAGGAGCTATCGGAGGTCACGCTACCTGGATACCATATAGGGCCTCGTAAGGGTGATCACCTTCAAGCTCCTGGAGTTTTAGAGAAGAGTTCACCGTCGGGGCTCAAAATATCGCCCTTCCCCTCTTGACGTCATAGATCCCGGAGAGGGTGATCCTCCCCTCGACAATGGAGGTGAAGGAGAGAAATCCCATCGTCCAGATGGGATCCTCCAGGGGGCAACCCTTGACATTTTGCCTAACTGTGGGGTGGAGCTGACGTGGGAAATTCTGTGCTTAAAACGTAAAGGGCTTTGGTTCTTGAAAGTTATTAAGCACGCAGCTCACGCCTGACGTCAGGCATATCAGAAGGACTTGGCAAACCGAGACAGAGTGAGCTGCATAACCCTGCTTGGTCATCGAATTCAAGATGTATCAGGCAATTTAGGCGAGAAGCCAAGAGGTAAAGATTTGAAACGCTAATCGATAAAGGCACAGGCTGGGAAAACGATCTAATTCAGTTGAGACTGTCGAAAAACCCCCACCTACCAAAATTGGTGGGACAAATAAGCTAAAATGATAGGAAATTTAAAATATGAAATGGGACAAGCTATAGACATTTTCCGTCTAAGTGGGATGAAATACCCAATTCACATTTTGGCTCCCACTTTTTCGACAGTCTCGTTAGAATTAGTTCCCGCCCCTTTGGCCTGGAGGGTTCCTTCTTGACATCCTATCCCCAGGAATTAAAATAGGAGTTGTATGGAGGGGGCGGGAAATTCACCCAGTGACCTGCTGGAATTTCCCGAGACGCAAGATATCTCACCTTGAAATACTGAACACTCGCATAGGTATGGCAATTCCCGCTTTGACCTGAAATTCTCTCTCGGTATCCTGCCTTCCGTGCACTCATTCAATACTAATCAAGAGTAACAGAAGATCCCTGGATTAAGCCATGAGAAGAGGGTTCCAGAAGGTGCCGATAGAAAGCCTCTGAGGGGTTCCCGTAGCTCCTTGGAGGCTTCTTTTCTCAAGCAGTCGATAAAGCCAAACTATCCGTGAGGATGGGATGCAGAGTTATAGGTCTTGTATCAAACCTTTAGACCCATCATGATTGAAGGGAGACTTCTATGGCAAGTGTTTCTATGAGTATGATAATCAATGCATCGGCGGAAAAGGTGTGGCAGACTGTCAGCGACTTCAATGGACTAGGGAAGTTCGTTGCTGCCGTAACCAAAAGCTCTATGGAAGGCTCTGGTGTGGGTGCTTTGCGAACGCTCACCCTTCCCGATGGTGCCGAGATTGTCGAGAAGCTTGAGAGCTTCGAGGAACAGGCAAAGGAACTGAGGTATTCAATTGTTGTTAGTGGACCGCTGCCGGTAGAAGGTTACATCGCCACCATGAAAGTTAAAGAACTCGGTGAAAATAGGTGCGAGTTTCAGTGGTCAAGCACTTTTGAACCCAAAGGAGCATCTGAGGAGGAGGCAAAAAAAGCCATCGAGGATGTATATTCAATGGGTTTCGAAGGGCTGAAGAAGCTGTATGGCGGCTAATTCTGTTTTTTTGTTTGGTTAGTTAGAAAGGTGCACCTGTAGAGACGCTTCGTTCCCACCTGATTGAGCAAACTTCCGGCATGACTTGTGGAAAGATCCACGTTCGTTCCAGCGCCGAAGATGCCTTTAAGAACGCAGATATTTTGCTCAGTAGGAAATCAATGCCCTTGAATCCAAACTGGGTGGGAAGTGTCCGTGCTGGAAAACCGTTGCGGATTTTCAAATCGGAAGAAACAAATGTCGCTCACACTGAAAAACCGCTTCATTTTGGGCTGTCTTTTCCCCGATGCAACCTAACGAACATGTGATTTCGTTTATAGCGTTGTGCGAAACGCCCGGTCAACGATACACATAAAGAGGGAGGTAGCTATGAACAATGAGGTCTATCGCTTCAAGGTAGGGAATTTTGAATGCATGGCTGTCAGCGACGGCACCCACACCTATGCACCACCGACCTTCCCGCCGCCTGCCATGTTCCTTTTCGCCAACGCCCCAAGAGAGCGCCTTGAGGAGACGCTTCGCGAACACAACCTACAGCCAGAACACTGGCTAGAGTGGACAAGCCCATACATTTGCCTGGCAGTTAACACAGGCAAGCATCAGGTGCTGGTGGATACGGGTGCCGACGGTCTTGCTCCAAGCACAGGAAAGCTTGTTCAGAACCTGAAGGCTGTAGGGATTGCGCCTGAGCACATTGGCACGGTCATCATCACCCACGGACATCCAGACCACATCGGTGGGAACACTGACGACAAGGGGAGGCCAGCTTTCCCCAACGCCAGGTATGTAATGTGGCAAGACGAGTGGGAGTTCTGGACCTCGGGACAGGCGGAAACAAAGCTTGATGAACATAGAAGAGAGCGTCAGATGAGATTCGCACGCAAGAACCTCCCCCCGATTCAAGGCCAGTTGGAACTTGTTGACCATGAAACCGAAATCGTACCCGGTATTCAGGCTGTCGCAGCGCCTGGCCATACACCGGGGCAAATGGCGCTGGCTATTTCCTCAAGAGGTAAGCAATTGCTGTGCGTCTCTGATGTGGTACTCCACCCCATCCATCTGGAGCAACCAGAATGGTGTGCAGGCACCGATTTTTCTCCCCAGCAGGTCGTAGCCACCAGACGCAGGCTTCTGAAGAGAGCTGCAGATGAGAAGGCCCTGGTGCTTGCGTTTCACTTCCCCTTCCCAGGTCTGGGCTACATCATCCAGAAGGAGGAAGGATGGCAGTGGGAACCCATTGAGACAACAGGCTAGGGTTCGCTGAGTCAAGTCTAGGAGATGCTCTGCCTTCGAATACAAGATGAAGTAAATACCCCGCCTTAACCGGCAATTCTATCGATTTGC
>JGI2173J19968_10000533_pt1 | contig 14370 bp, 13 predicted proteins | sample DeeMarSWOR136_30_FD_19968 | JGI IMG/M metagenome (IMG submission 19968) | reverse complement strand
CTTGATGGCGGCAAGAGCTGGAACAGAACTCATAAGGATGAGCTACAGATATTTTCTCGTATCGGTTGGTATTTCACAGACTGTTATGTAAATCCTAAAGATGATGAAGAGATCTACGGGCTTGGTGTCAGGGTTGCCCACAGCGTGGACGGAGGAAAAGCCTTTGAGTTGCTCAGCGGTGATGTGTACCATTTTTTCCCAAGCCCCGCGGATTCCCTTCACCTCGATCACTGTGAGCTCTGGATTAATCCTAAAAATCCAAGTCATCTGGCTCTCGGTAACGATGGGGGGCTCTATGTGAGTTATGACAAAGGGAAATCCTGGATGCATTACAACAATATTCCAGCCGGGGAGTTCTATGATATTTCGGTCGATAATCAGAATCCCTATTATGTTTATGGGGGGACACAGGATGATTCTTCGGTATTCGGGCCAGCCAAAGAATGGATTCCTAAATATGCGGATGGATGGCAGTATGTATGGATCGATGCCTGGTCAGGAGGGGATGGCTGCTATACGATGGCCGACCCGGAGGACCCGAACACAGTCTATTTTTCTTCTCAGAATGGGGGAGTCATGCGTAAGGATATGAAGGCCGATCGTTCCAAGCGTATCAAGCCTCTTTTGCCCGAAGGACATGAGGGTAAAATGGCCTATACATTTGTCGCTCCTTACATAATATCCCCGCATAATCGTCTTACTCTTTATCATGCGGGTAACTATGTATTTAAATCCTTGAATAGGGGAGATACATGGAGATTGATCAGTCCGGATTTGTCTGTTTCTGCCACAAATGAGAAGAAATCTATAGCCATGGGGGCAATTGCCGAATCACCCCTGNCAACCAGGACTTCTGTATGCCGGAACCGACAAGGGTGCTTTTTGGATCACCCGCAATGATGGCCTGGAGTGGACAGAATACTCCGAGGGACTTCCCAACCAATATATTCGGAGTATCTGTCCGTCTCGTTTTAATCAATCAAGGGTTTATGTGGCGGTCACGGGAATAAATGACGACGACCATAGAAATTATCTTTTTGTGTCGGAAGACTATGGTAGGAAATGGCGATCGATCACGGCCAACCTTCCAGATGAAGTCGCCAATGTGATCCTGGAAGACCCGGTTTGTGAGAACATTCTTTATGCCGGGGGGTACAGGGGAGTTTATGTATCCGTAGACCGCGGACAGAAATGGTCCCTACTGGGGCCCGATATGGCAGCAACTTGTATTTCGGATCTGGTCATCCAGGAAAGAGAAATGGATCTGGTTGTGGGAACCCATGGTCGGGGCATCTACAGAATGAACCTCAGGCCCATCCAGCAGGCTTTTAAAAAAGGAATGCCTCTGGAGTCGATACTTTTTGAGACACCTGTTGCGCGTTTGCCCTGGATAAACGACACCCATCAAGATCCGAAATACAGCACTATGGAGAAAGTGCCGATAACATTTTATCTCACCAAGGATATGAATGTGACCATAGAGGTAAAGGAAAAAATGGGGAAAGCCATTTGGTCCTTTGTGATGCCGGCCCACAAAGGCTTCAATCAGATCCGGTGGGACCTTGTGACTAAGAGGGATGACATTCCAGAGGCCTATTTTTTTCGCTATTACACTTTTGCCAGGGCGGGTACTTATGAAATCCAGATTACAGGAGAGGACATTGACCTCAAAGGAGAGATGACAATTATCGACCGCAAGTCATCTCAACGCTAGACATAAGCATCTTCAAATCGGGCTTAAAGCCGTTTTGCTCTTTTGCTTAAGCTTTCCAGTTCTCATGTCAGCACATCTCAGTCTGTATCGGCTTTATCAAGCTCTTCGAGGATTCAAAAAATTGGTAAATAAGTATTGTGTCCTCAATTTATCCAGATCAATATGATTCACGTTATTTTTCCCCTGTAATTCTCCATCATCACTTTTTTAAGAAAGGGAGCCAGGATTTTAAATGACTGTCTCAAACACCTCTTTTTTATCTTCATTGATGAGCTCCAATTTTTATTTGGCTCTTAATTCATTTATGTCCTTCATGGTTACTCCTGATTATGGGAAATTCGTTTTTTCTGTCGTGTAATAACTTCACAATTTTCCCCCACTGATATGCTGGAATACGCTTATCACAGAGAAAATCTCCCGGTCATCTGTCTCTGACTCTCACCTGGCTGTGGACATTGAATCTCGTGTGGCGCCAGCTGAGGATCTTCTGTACGAGTTCGAGATTGATGAGTCCCTCGTGCAGTAACATGGAGAATACCTTCCGTGAGAAAAACTTTGCTATCAGGTCCTCATCAAAGAGGGAGAATTTATGGAAATATCCATCTGGATCTTTTTGGGTTATGTCAAAGCTTATCAGGAATCCCGATGAACTGTCTCCGGTGAAAAAGCAGGTATACATATGGCTATATATTCTGCACCATCCTCAGTGGGCGTACTGTATTGAACCCACTCATTAGCATGTGCAATGACCGCTTCTCCAGCATGAATATCGAATATCTGATCTTTTGTCCTTACACGTAACATCCCTTGAAGAACAACAGTATATTCATCGAATTCTGGTTTCTGGCTTGGCTCTTCCCATCCAGCAGGGCTCTTCATATGGGCAACACTCAAATGAGATGTCTCTGAATTAACACGACCGATATACTCTTCTATTAACTTAGGCTTGTTACCGGCTGATTTAATGACAGTAGGCTTATGAATTTTTGTTGGCATTTTGTATCCTTTTCTATTTTCGTTCTTTAATTTCACCAGATATATATGAAAAACGGCGTTAAATAATTAATTTCACGACATAATGCTTTTGTCCCAGCCTTTGACGTCTTTTTTAATTAACATTCGTTCTTTAAGCAGGTCTGTATCATTTTTTTTCAACCATTTTATTGTTCCTCCAATAAATGAAAAGTAAAGGAAGATGAAAAGCCAGGCTTCAGGCCAGTTGAGTCTTCCTGCTGGCACAAATAATAAGGCCAAGAGGGAGAGAGCTATTACTGTCCCTTTGATTATTTTTTTACTTTGGAGGAATTTTTGTCAGGCATGATATATCCTTGCTAGTTTTTTTAGATCCTCTAAAAGAAGTTTATGTAAATACATGCATAATTCAACTTACGCGAGAATTATTTTAAAAGCCGATAGAAAATCAAAGACAGGAATAGAAATTAAAAGGGGAAAGTCAGGAGGAGCATAATTTTTAGCTGCTATCGAAATAAGTAATAGTGAGAATAAGCAAAAATTATGTCGTGCAACGTAATGTAGCGACATATTGAGATTTTAATGTGTAGCTTCTCAGAATTTGTAAGATGCCGCAAGCTAAATATCATTCTTTGCAGCAATTAGGCATTCTTCTTCCTACTCCGAAGGCTTTGGAGGTAACTTTTAGGCCGGGAGCGGATTGTTTCCTTTTGTATTCATTTTTTTCAACAGTTTTGGCTACCCATTCTACGGTCTCCCGATCAAAACCCAAATTTATAATCTCTTCAACTGAGGAGACTTCCTCTAAGTAGTAATGGAGGATTTGATCGAGGATGGGATAAGGTGGCAATGTATCTTGGTCTAGCTGATTGGATTTTAGTTCGGCAGAGGGCTCTTTCTCTATTATTACTCTAGGAATTATTTCCAATTTTCTATTTATATAATTCGCAAGATCATAAACCATTGTTTTTGGGACATCAGAAATAACAGCCAGCCCTCCGCTCATATCTCCGTAGAGAGTGCAGTAACCCACTGCCAGCTCGCTTTTATTGCCTGTAGAAAGGACAAGATAAGCGAACTTGTTGGAAAAGGCCATAAGAACATTCCCTCGAATACGCGCTTGAATATTCTCTTCAGTTATATCTGGTTCTTTCCCCTTAAAATGTCCTTTTAACGTTTTAATATATGCATGATAGATTTCAGTAATGGATATAGTTTTAAATCTGATACCCATATTAGTAGCGAGCCTTCTTGAGTCTTCCACACTTCCTTTTGAAGAGTAAGGTGAAGGCATAGAAATGGCCAGAACATTCTCACTCCCAATCGCTTCCTTGGCTAGACAGCAAGTAACTGCCGAGTCAATTCCTCCAGAAAGACCAACTATGGCTTTGGAAAAGCCACATTTTTTCATATAGTCTCTTATACCTAAAACCAGTGCCTCATATATCGATTCGATCTTATCCTGGGAAACATATAATCTTGGTGTCCTAGAAAGGCTGGTATCAATGTCCTGCATATATTCCTTAAAAGAAGGAAAAACGATAATAGGTTCCCCCGCTTGATCAAGACAAAAACTCCTTCCATCGAATATAAGATCATCGTTGCCACCTATCTGATTGACAAAAACGAATGGAAGCCGGTGTTTTCGAGCATGGTTACGGATGAGACGGTATCTAATTTCTTCTTTTCCCCTATAAAATGGAAATGCTGAGATATTGATCAAGATTGTCGCTCCTTTTCTGGCCAGAATTTCTATGGGATCAAAGGGATAGATTCTTCCTCTTGGCCATAATTCTGGGTCGTTCCAAGCATCTTCGCAAATTGAGATGCCGAGGGTTTCTCCCTTAAAGACTACAGTATTTATCTCTGGTGCGGGGTCAAAGTATCTCATCTCATCAAAGACATCATATGTAGGGAGCAAAGACTTGTGTTGGGAAGCTAATATTTGCCCTCGATAAATCAATACAGCAGAGTTATAAAGACCTTTCCCCACATCCTTCCCTGATAGCAAAGGCGCACCAAAAAGTATGCCTGTTTTAGGATAATTTGCTGAAATTTGCATCAAATCTTGAGTAGCATGCAGGGCCTTTTCAATAAACCAAGGCCTTTCTAGAAGGTCTTTGGGTGGATATCCTGCAAGAAATAGCTCTGGGAATATTACTAAATCAGATCCTGCTTCGCTACACTGAGATAAAGTATTAATTATTTTCGATCGGTTACCGCTAATGTCTCCTACAATTGGGTTCAGTTGTGCAATGCTAACTTTCATCTTCTTACCTCCTTCTCAGATAATTTCTGAGAGATTGCCTTCTTCAATTATCTCCTTATAATCGGATCTTTGATCAAGAGACTATCATAGAAAAATATACCGAATGATTGCGTCTATTCATCGCCAATATTAATGAGTTTTCACCTGCTGATGGACTGAAATAGAAATATCACAACCAAAGGTGTGGCATCAATTGCAGAGAAAAGCAGATCATTCCACAAAATTGGCAAAGCATAAGGATATAAAAGAGGTTTTGCTTTCAATCTATTATTTTTAAATCAAAAATTTCTTTCCTACTCCACTCTAGCCAATAACAAATTGCACGTTCACGAATAAAACGCCAATAGTCGTCAGTTAATGGTCCGTGTTGTTTAATTGCTTGTTTTATATCTTTTTTCACTACATCCCAATAATTCTCTTTGATTTGAAGACTTATTGTTTTATTTTTAAATGTAAAAGTTGCCTTCGGTATTTGATGCGAATCTTTTAACATAGAGATAGTACCATGCCCCAGAGTTGCGCCTGTGCTTACTTGTAATCCATCATTGAAGCAACTGATAGGCGGCTGGCTTCCCGCAAAAGAAACTACAGATAATTCATCAAGTCCGACATGAAAATATTCTCGTGCTCTCAGTCCCATTTTTGCACCAATAATTGAATAAATTCCTAAATGGTCGTGAAATTCATTTGTTAAGACAACAATTCTCCATTCTTTTCTTCCATGTCTTTCGATTATTTGGTTCATAAATTGGCCAATGTCTTCTCTGAATAAATGGGCTTCAGTTGGAAATTGTTTAAAAACAATACTCCTATCTCCTATATCGCAAGATAGGATTTCAATAATTTTCTCTTCAACTCTGTTTGATTTTAAAACATGGCAGACACTATGATTGGGATGCCCTTCAATTATTCTTGTTTCAAACAATTCGGGATACAAAAGATACACAGGTACCAAATCATCCCAAAGTCCCAAGTGACCAGTTTTGATTAGTTTAGAAACTTCATTTCGGAGGTGAGATTTTGCGATTTTTTGAGCATAAGGTGTTTTTATTTTTTCTATAGATTGCAATAATTTTTCAGTAAACACAATTTCCTTGCCATTTAAATTGTTCACAACATGTACTGTTATATCCTCACCCAAAATATAATTAGCTGCTTTTTTATCAAATTCATAATTTGTCCCTGAATTTGGATGAATATTATCGTTATACCAAACAATTCTTTCTACATCTTCTTTTATTTCTGGTTTAATGCGAAGAACGTCTGCAAGATTAGTCAATGAGCCTAAACAGATTACTGTTACAGGTTTCTCTTCTGTTTCAATCGAAGAAATAATCAAATCAGAAGCACTTTTTTTGCTTTTTGGTTCAATAAGACTTTCATCTCCCCAACTCAAATTTTGATTAAATCTTCTCCATGGCAGGGGATTTGATTGGAAAATTTCGCCAGAAGCTGTGGGGATACCTTCGTGACCGAAACTTTTAATTAAAGCTCTTACTTTTTTTAACCCATTTTCTGGATCCAAAACACCATCAGTTGTTGTCATTGCGATTACTTCAATTTCATCAGAAGCTAATAATAAACAAATTGCACGCAGATCATCAGCCGCTGCATCTGTGTCGATTATTATATGATTTTTTACATTGCTCGAGAGCGTAAATGCTGATGAAAAATATAACAATATTAGTGTTAAAAGGAAAAGGTTTTTCTTCATTTTCAAATTCCTATTAAGTAATGTGACTATTTCGTTTTTTTAATGCCCTCAAGAAATTCCACATGGGAACTTTTTTCATATATATCCTATAATTATCTCCGAATTTCTTTATATTGAATTCGTCCTCTTTTTTAGACGCTGTCCAAAAGCAGAAGATCGCTATTAACCCAAATATCGTGGTGGGAATGGATTGAATAAGTGAGATTATCCCTGCTGTAAAGAGCGCACTCCCCAAATAAAGCGGATGTCGGACAATTCGGTATACACTGCTTTCAATAAGCTCAGTTGTATGCTCCCAACCAGACTCTGGTTTTCCCTTGTGCTTAAGACTCATGTGTGAAGAAATCACAAAAACAGCAGCAGGGATGTAAAAAGCATAACCTATATAGACTAAAGGGAGAATATTACCTCTCTTGCTAATCATATGTCCTAATACAATCAGAGTAAACATAATCCCTATTCCACATGCTACGTAAATCTCGTAAACAATCCGTTTTTGGATCACTGGAATTAGCCATCGAAAAATAATTCCGAGCCAAATAGCTGCACAAATCATATACGCCAACATCTCAATCATAATGATTTCCTTCGATGAATGGCTTCATAATGGTGGGATTTGACAGTTTCTCTCCGCTGACATCCACTAATGAGGTTATCACGGTCTTTAAGGTAAGGTCAATTGCCAAAAAATTGAGAGTATATAGAGTATATAAGGAAAATTGCAAAACAATCCGCCATACTCTCTGAAATACTCTCGCCATTTTCAGTGGCTATCAAGAAATCCTGCTTGACAGTCTGAGGCGAGGAGGGTTTTCGGCTTTATGAATCCAGCTCGTTCAAGGATTTGGGTAGGAAAATGACGCATAATGTTTATATTTCGCGACATATTTTAGATTGGAATTAAGTTGGAATTATATACCTCAAAGAAAAGCGGGCAGTATTCTTCTTTTGATAGAATAACGGAGATACGATATACTCAATCCTGTTTTTATTCGAACAGAATAAAAAAGAGATAGATAATTTATGTGAGGAAACATGAAAAGCATTGTTAAAAAAAGAATTCATGTTAACAGGAAAGGGCTTTTGAGTATATTTATTCTGCTCCCTCTGTGCTTTTTTCTTGTTGCCCAGGTTGGTTTTCCCTGTTCGACGTTCATGCTCAAGAAGGGAAACGTTTTGATTGTAGGACACAACTTGGATGAGCGGGGACATGTCCCTGGGGTTGTAGTAATAAACAAGCGGGGTGTCTTTAAACGTGGAAAGTCCTGGTCAGAAATCCTATCAGGGAAACCGTCGCCGAATCCTCCTTTAGAATGGATATCTAATTATGGATCGGTGACCTTCAATCCTTTCTGTCGTGACTTCCCTGATGGTGGGATGAATGAAGCCGGTCTTTTTATTGAAGAGATGACCCTGCAGGGAACACGATTCCCCGAAGATGAATCAAAACCTTTGGTTTTCATGATGCAGTGGATGCAGTATGTGCTTGATAACTACGAAACCGTTGACCAGGTCATACAGAGCGCTCATGACTTTGTGATCGACGGCTGGGCCTGGCATTTCTTTACCGCCGATCAAAAGGGGAATGCGGCGGTCATCGAATTTCTGGGGGGAGAGGTTAAAGTTTTTGAAAAGGACAGACTTCCAGTAACGGCTCTCTGCAACACCAAATACGGTGAAGAAATGCAAAAACTCAGGAAATACGAGGGATTCGGCGGCGATCAAGCAATAGACCTTGATGACAGGAAAACGTCACGGTTTGTTCATGCGGCCCAAATGTTGAACCACTATGATCCTTCAGAGAGGCCGGCCGTGGAGTACGGCTTTGATATCCTGGCTCAGCTGGAGCGGGGGGGGACCCGGTGGTCCTTTGTCTGTGATTTGAAAAACCTCAAGGCTTATTTCCGAACTTCAAGATCACAAAAAATTAAAGAGCTGGATCTTAAGTCATTTGATCTTTCCTGTGAGACTCCCGTGAAAATGCTTGATATCCATTCTTCCCTTGCCGGGAATGTAGAGGAAAACTTCCGTGAATACAGTCTGGATTACAATCGTGAGTGTATAAAAAAAGCCCTGAAGGAGTTGGGGAAGGATTTTGAAAATTTTCTCACATCCAGGGGCAGTACTCTGAATCAGGTCATCGAGCGATTGGCCGGCTTTTCTGAATCGACACGGTGCAAGAAATAACAGACTAACTTAATCTCAAATTTAAGCCTTAAATCGGAGAATAACTGGATATATGTCGCATAATGGTTAGGCTTCTTTCTGATGCGGAAGTTTCAGAAAGAAGTTATTGAACGAAGCCGGTACGCGACACCTATGGGATTTCAATGAAGTGACGAATTGAGGGTTTAGTATGTGGACTGAAGGATTTTTCTTAAAAACACCATTCTCCCAGACCGCCCATTAGCATTTTTTGAAGATAGGGTGCTCGAAAAATCAGATTCTAGTAGACTGGTGGTATAAAAGGGAGATGGTCTGGAATGATATAGATGAGTTACCATGCTCTCCTCTCAAGTGGGGGGCTGTTACATCTGACGGGCAGTATTAACCTGCCCCCCTAATCTTGGTCCAGGTGATATGTTAGAATTTAACCTGGACGAAAGGAGAAGAAATGGGCAGGAAACGCTACACTGCAGAACAGATCATCGGCATGCTTCGGGAGGCTGAAGTCCTTCAGAGCCAAGGTATGACGATTGGGGAAACAAGTCGCAAATTAGGTATTAGCGAGCAGACGTATTACCGTTGGCGCAAAGAATACGGGGGAATGCGGATTGACCAGGCCAAGAGGCTTAAAGAGCTGGAGAAAGAGAATGCGCGTTTGAAGAAGCTTGTGGCTGATTTGTCTCTGGACAACGATATTCTTAGAGAGACGGTCCGGGGAAATTTCTGAGCCCGGCCAAACTGAGTCGGGCGATCAAACATGTCTGTGAGAAACTCAGAGTGTCCCAGCGTCGAGCGTGTAAGGTATTGGGGCAGCCTCGTTCGTCCTCAAAGAGCGAATCATGTCTGGAGTTATGATATGGCTATGGTCAGAACGTCAGAAGGCAGGCTTGTCCGTATCCTGGCCATAATCGACGAATACACTCGGGAGTGTCTATCGCTGTATGTGGCTCGCAGGATAAAACACCAGGATGTTTTGGATAATCTGTATGAGCTCTTCATAAGGAGGAACGCACCGGAATACATTCGATCCGACAATGCTCCAGAGTTTACGGCCAAAGCTGTAAGAGAGTGGCTGGATCATACAGGTGTAGGACCGTTGTATATAGAACCCGGAAGTCCCTGGGAGAATGGCTATGTGGAGTCATTCATAGGAAAACTCAGGGATGAGCTGCTGAATGGGGAGATCTTTGATACATTATTGGAGGCCCGGGTAGTAATAGAGAACTGGAGAAGGGAATATAATCAATTCCGGCCTCACAGTTCCTTGGGATACAGACCACCGGCCCCAGAGGCTTTTGAATCTAGGATTCTAACTCTGGGGGTGGTACAATGATTGGGGGCAGGTCAATTTTCTCAGATTTTATTTGGGCTATCATCTCAACCTCCCCTAAATATATTTCCGATTTTTAACGCTGCAAGACTTCCAACGCGATGGAATCTTTTAATTATTGCCTTTTCAACCCAACCAGCCTCTTCTTTGCATCTTCAGTGAGTTTACCATACAAACTAACCTCAGCAATACCCGGGTCAGCGTCCTTCCTTCGGGAACTCCGAAGGCCATTCCAGAGGTCGAGGAATTTCTCGTAGTTCTCGATGGCTCTGGCCTTTTCACTTTTTTGCCCAAACAACCTGGCAAGTCCGATTCAATATCATAATAAAGCTACATTAAAAGTAGAATGACAAATTTTGTAACTGAATATTTTGTCATTTTCTTCTTGACAATGAAGCCCTGTATAAGTAAATTGTTAAGTAAACACTTAACATTATAGGAAAGACAGGATGTATAAGTTGATGTTCGGTCATACTTTAAGGATGTTGCGTACAACGGCCGGTGTAAGCCTTCGGACTTTGGCAAAAACGATAGATGTGTCACCTGCATACCTTTCTCAAGTTGAACTGGGGAAATTACCACCACCTACGCATAATCGCATCACAAAAATTGCCGAGACTATTGGGATCCCAGTGTCTTTGTTAATTGAAATGAGTCACCGTCCAAATCCTGACGTAATTATGTTGCTGCGGGGTCATCACGAATTGAACAAGCTTATTAAATTGATCAATGACATCGGACTGGAAAAGAAAGATATTCTTGAAATTATTACCCTCATGCAGAAACTTGGCGGGAGTGGCTTTCGTAAACTTATGCACTATGGTCTAGAACATTCATCCTATTTTACAAAAACTGAAAGAAGTAATATTTACCAAGAAGTCTCCCACTATCCAATAAATCAAATGGTTCTCTCAGAGTTGGCGAATCCACGACTGGTTTTCAAGAGACTCGAGTTTACTGAAAAGAGTGACCTTTTACGATATATGATAGAAAAAATTGGCATTATATATAGTTCATTTGATTTAGATAAAGCACACAAAAAGTTGATGTCTAATGAAGCCGAAGATTCCTCAGGATTAGGATATGGAGTGGCAATACCTCATTTATATGTCGATGAACTTGATCAGACTATAGTAGCTATTGCAAGGATCCCGGAGGGTATCGATTTCAATGCCATAGATAAAAATCCTGTTTACCTTGTCTGCATGATTCTTAGCAATCCAGAATCTTACCAATCGCACCTGAATCTCCTAGCATATTTCGCCCAGAAGTTTCAACATCCCACGTTTTTGGATGAAATATTAACGGCACGTTCCAAAAAAAATATTCTAGCAATGCTATTCAATGGGGATGATACAAGCATGCATCAAAAAGCTATATAAGTTGTTTAACCATGCAACATGAATATTATGGTGCGATTGAATAAAAATCCATGAATACATCATGAGGGTAGTAATTACCCATAATTCATGGCATTAGAATCCATTTGGAAGGGGAAGAGATGAATAAATTAGAAACAGTCAAATTATTGAAAGAATCATCAGAGAATAAGATAATGAAAAATGATGATGCCCCTCTAGAATATTGTGACGCATGTTTTATTGCATTTGGTAGCCAGGAAAAGCGTATTTTTAAGGGCCGGAAAAAATTTCACCTGGATTGTAAGGAAAGAGAAATACTTTCGGTTTAAATGATGGAACAGGCAAAAGAACTCATTGGTTCAGAGGTGAGACTCCTCGTATAAAGTCCTTAGATGATGCTGCCAGCCTTGATTCTCATTATTTTTTTTCTCCTTCTCAGTGCATTTTTCTCTTCATCAGAGACGGCTCTTATTGCATCAAATCCATACAAGATCAATTACCTGGAAAAAAAAGGAAACAAAAAAGCGAAGCTCGTTCGGAAGATGACGGATAAAGTCGATAACTTCCTGCCTACCATTCTAATTGGAAACACATTGGTGAACGCTGCGGCCGCCTCTCTTGCTACCTATGTTTTTGTTTCCTTTCTTCCGGATAAAAATCAAGCGGTTCTGCATGCCACAGTTGTGACAACCTTTTTAATTCTTATTTTTTCCGAAATCACTCCTAAGACCTATGCTGCGCATAATCCCATTAAGCTTTCTTTGCTATTTGTTCAACCTTTACGCTTTTTTGTGCTAGTTTTCTTCCCCCTGGTTAAAGCCGTTACTGTATTTTTTCGTTTGATTTCTTCCTCCTCAGAGAAAAAAGATTTCGGCATGACCCGTACTCTGAATGAGGAAGAAATAAGATGCATGTTGTCCATGGGGACAAAGGGGATGTCTTCCCTCCGAAAAAAAATGATATCTGGGATTCTGGACATCGGATCGCTTCCTATTAGGGAAATTATGATTCCAAGGTCTCAAGTAAAGGCCCTAGAGATCAACATCTCTCTGAAGAAAATGCTGAGTTTAATCCAGTCAGAAGGCCATTCACGATTTCCTGTTTACGGGGAGCAGTTGGATAACATCCACGGCGTTATTCACGTCAAAGATATTATTCCTTATCTTGTCGAAAGCAAGGATTTCAATATAACAAAGCTTCTCCGGCCACCGCTCTTCGTTCCTGAATCAGCTTCCCAAGAGAAAGTCCTTCACATAATGCAAAAGACAACCAAACATCTAGTTTTCGTCGTGGATGAGCTTGGAAATATGAAAGGTATAGTGACGATGGAAGATATACTTGAGGAAATTGTCGGCGATATCAGGGATGAATATGATCCTGAGGTCGAAAAATTGATTTTACAGTTGGAGAAAAACACGTTTATGGTAAAAGGACAGACCTCCATAAAAGAATTAAACCAGAGGCTTTCATTGGATTTACCCTCAAAAGGAGAGTATACGACCTTAGCTGGTTTTTTGCTGAATGAATTCAGGAGCATTCCTCAGAAAGGAGACACTTTATATTATAAAAATCACAAGTTTGTAGTCGAAAAGATGTTGAAAAGACTCATTGCACTTATACGGATCGAAATCAGACAAGACAAAAAATTGAATGACGGAGGCGATATTTCATGAGAAGAATCGAAACTCTAAAAGATGGAACCAAGGTTGTCATAAAGAGGAGGTTTTAGATTCATGGAATTCACAGGACCTCAGCGTAAAGATTTACCGAAAATATACAGAGCCTCTTTGTATGACCGTTTAGAAAGGAGTATTGGATGGTTCCTATTCTTTGTCGGCATTTTAATCCTTTTGATTTACGGCAGCTTCAAAATAGTGAATTTTATTGTTAAGGATTCATCAATCACTTTGCTTCTAAAAATTGGAATCTTAGGAATAATTGGAGGATTAGTTATTCTAATGGTTTCGTTAATCAAAGAACAATTATTCATCTATCTCGCACAAAAAGGGAAAATGGATAATTGAAAGGGGAATAATATGAAAGGATTAATGCGTTATTGCGTAAATTGGGGAGATTCAGGTTGCAATAATAAAGTTAGTCAATTTGCTCGTTGGTCAGAAGCATGTTGGGCTAAAGAAATTGCACTACTTCCTTATGGAAATGAATGGATTGAATATGATGGAATTTGCAGAAATTGTAATTTGCGACAGTTTGAACTTGTTGATAATAGGTGTATCTTGTGCGAAAGAGAAAATATGCAATTTTTAGGCTCTGGAAGGAATAGAAAAAACCTAAACTCGGAAGATGTATTCTATTATATATGCAACAATTGCGACTCAAAATTAGAATCAAATTTAAAATTTTAAAGGGATTTACATCAGTGGAGGCAATCAAATTCCTACTCACTGTGAAGTGAATTGGATTTTGAGTTCAATGCCTCGATTTAATGGACAACGCTCTAAAATCCCGTGTGGACACGGTGTGGACAAATTGTGTTAAAAAAGCTCAGCTAAATTAACTCAGACTAAAAAAAATCAGGATTTTCCAGGGGGAAAGGTGGCACGCCTGCCAGGATTCGAACCTACGGCCTTCTGATTCGTAGTCAGACGCTCTATTCAACCTAAATGGCTTATAATCAATATCTTACGGCTATTCCAATTTGCCCTTTTGACCAAATATTGACTACTTTTCTCCAGGAAATTTTCAACTTGAATTAGGATGACTGGTAAATAGCGCTTAGGATTGCCAAGTGCACCCCAATATTCGAACCACCTAGAGTGCTAGGATTTTCGTGATATAATAGGCATCATCAGAGGGGAACAGAAAGCCCTTGATTGGAGGCTG
>JGI2173J19968_10000530_pt1 | contig 14377 bp, 11 predicted proteins | sample DeeMarSWOR136_30_FD_19968 | JGI IMG/M metagenome (IMG submission 19968) | reverse complement strand
CCTTCTTGCTTCATACGCCAAGCATGCTCTATGAGGTGTTCAATCTCCTCACGACTAAGATCAGCTATTGAGAGCAAATCCTTTTTCATCTTTCGTCTCTCTTGATACTACTTCAGCTTATAACGTTTGTCAATTTTGCGGCAATCTCCAGAGTTGTTACTGGGATGGTAAACTACATGAACTGTATTATAATGATTCAAGTGACTAACAATTTGTAGTTGAATTGAATCTTATAGTATGCCGGGGCTGAATATGGAGATAAAGGTAAAATGCTATTCAGGCTATATCTATGCTGAAGAACCGCGGTCTTTTGTCTGGCAAGAAAAAGAACTGGGAATAAAGTCAGTAGAAAAAGCATGGCAAGAACCAGGTAAACGACTATTCAGAGTTGTTACTGAGGATGGCAGATTATTTGAACTGTGTTACAATGAAACGGTTGACCGATGGTCTGCTATCAAGTCCATGCTTTAAGGAGAACTCATGAAGGAGATTTTTGAGATTCTGGAACAAAATGCCCGGGCAACTCCAACACAAATTGCCACCATGGTGAATAAATCCGTCAGTGAGGTAGAAAAAATAGTTAAGCAAGCTGAGAAAGATGGGACTATCCTGAAATATAAAGCCATAATAGACTGGTCTAAATTAGGCAATGAAGATATACAGGCTTTAATCGAGGTAAGAGTAACACCACAACGTGATGTTGGCTTCGATGCCATTGCCGAACGCATTTATCAATTCCCCGAAGTTTATTCTGCTTATGTAGTTTCCGGTACCTATGACCTAGCTATAGTAGTCAAAGGGAAAAATATGCAGGAAATCTCAAGTTTTGTCACGGAGAAACTAGCTCCTTTAGAAAGGGTGCAAAGCACCGTCACCCACTTCCTGCTCAAACGATATAAAGAGAACGGGGAGACTTTCCGCATTCCCAAGGATACAAATAGACGCCTACCAATAACACCATAACATGCCAAACACAAAGTCCGCTACAACCGAAGCCCGGGATAGCCTAATTTCACAAAGGGTTGCTACACTTCCCCCATCAGGCATCAGGAAGTTCTTCGACCTGCTTTCCTCTGTTGAAGACGTTATCTCACTTAGTATAGGTGAACCTGATTTCGTTACCCCTTGGCATATCAGGGAGGCAGGAATATATTCTCTGGAAAAAGGCTACACCATGTATACCTCAAACTCCGGCATGCCGGAACTACGCCAGGAATTAGCCAACTACCTGGAGTTTCGTTATGGGGTGAGTTATCATCCTGAGCATGAAATTCTTATTACTGCAGGAAGTAGTGAAGGATTAGACCTTGTTTTGAGGGCAATTATCAATCCTCGTGACGAGGTCATAATTCCCGACCCTTGTTACGTGGCTTATCCTGCTGATATCATTCTGGCTGGCGGCGTGCCTGTTTCTATTCCCACCAACGAAGAAAACGACTTTGTCATCAGGGCAACTGACATCGAAGCCAGGGTCACGAAGCAGACGAAGGCTATCCTAATAGGTTACCCAGCAAATCCCACTGGTGCCGTCATGCCTAAAAAAGAAGCTACCGCTATTACCGAGCTGGCTAAAAAGCATGACTTACTGGTAATATCTGATGAGATATATGCTCGTTTAATCTACGGGGCAGAACATATTTGCTTTCCCAGCCTTCCCGGGATGAAGAAGCGTACTGTTCTGATCAGCGGATTCTCCAAATCTCATGCTATGACTGGTTGGCGTATTGGCTATGTAGCAGCCGACCGCCGCTTCATCGAGGCCCTGACAAAAATCCATCAATATACCTTGCTCTGTGCCTCGACGATGACCCAGATGGCAACCATCGAGGCCCTCAGAAACGGTGATAGCGATGTTGAAAAAATGGTTCAAGAATACAATAGACGCCGCCGCTTCATGGTCAAGAGATTGAATGAGATTGGTTTGCCCTGTTTTGAGCCCAGGGGCGCTTTCTATGCTTTTCCCGCTATAAAAGCTACTGGAATGAATTCAGAACAGTTCGCTGAAAGGTTACTTCTAGAGGAAAAAGTTGCTGTGGTCCCGGGCACTGCTTTTGGACCGTGCGGTCAAGGTTTTGTCCGCTGCTGCTATGCTACTTCGTTGTCTAATATTGAGGAAGCACTGAGAAGAATGGATAGGTTTATAAAAAGAAATCGGCTAACCAAATAACCACTTCTCAATGAAAAGGAATGCCAGGAACTGTTAACTAAGCTATGTCCAGGTTGCTAGCAAGGAATATTGGGATAAAGGACGCCTTCTACAGACTGAAGAGCCAGGCTGTTTAAAATGTGGTCGAATAATTTGTCTTACACCAACCAAATAAAACGAAAAACCAAAACAAAATTTTCTCAAACACAAGGCTTGACAAATTCCCTGCAACTTGTTTTAATCAAAGTGTTCTCGATAATTTTGTATAAAGAGTTCTCCTTTGAAGGGGGGATTAATCTGCCTCTTCTCCCGAAGGAGAATACAGTGGATTATACAGTCACCAAAGTGTAGTTTTTACAGATGATTGTGGTTGTAACTAGTGCCAGAGACGCCGGTTTTCTGGCTGAGGGAGTTCGGTGAGAAATTACATTATTCGGCGGCTACTTTTAATAATACCTACTATACTTATTGTAACTATCATCGTCTTCTGCGCTGCACGCTTCATCCCTGGAAGTGTCGTAGAACTTATGGCATCCCAACACGGCGAAGCGCAAGATATCGAACAGACTATAAGGATGATCAAACATGAGCTGGGACTGGATAAACCCATCTATGTCCAATACATCCTATGGTTGGGGGCTGTGTTCAGAGGTGACCTGGGGAGGTCCTTATGGACAAAACAAAGCATCGGCGAGGACATCCTGCAAAGAGTACCTATTTCCATCGAACTCGGCATTCTGGCTATCATCGCGGCTTTGGTTATAGCTCTCCCTGTAGGCATAGTCTCGGCTATACGACAGGATACCTTTACCGACCATATCCTGCGCGGTCTAGCTATTATATTAATCAGCGTGCCGGCATTCTGGGTGGGGACTATGATCATAGTCTATCCCGCGAAATACTTGAATTGGATGCCAACAGTATTGTATACACCTTTCTTAAAGGACCCGATACGAAATCTTAGCCAGTTCATTATCCCATCGCTCATCCTAGGGATGGCCATGTCTGGAACTACTATGCGGATGACACGCACTATGATGCTGGAGGTGTTACGACAGGACTACATTAGAACAGCATGGGCAAAGGGACTTAGAGAAAGGGTAGTCATCTTCAGACATGCCCTGAAAAACGCCCTGATTCCAGTAGTGACAATTATAGGAATGCAGCTGCCTATCCTCGTCGGTGGTTCGGTTATCATAGAGCAGATATTCGGGTTGCCAGGTATAGGCAGGTATTTTATCTGGGCTCTAGTGCAGAGGGATTACCCCATAGTCTCCGCCATCAACCTCGTCATTGCTATCTTTGTCATGATGTGCAACTTAGGGGTCGATCTTATTTATGCTTATCTTGATCCCAGGATACAATACAGGTAAGAGGAATAGAGAATGGCACAATTAGAAGGCACATTTCAAGAAATGGAAGCACCTAAAGCACGTTCGTTCTGGGCGGACGTGTTTTTTCGACTCGTCAGGGAAAAACCCCTGGGAACAGTGGGAGGAATCATCGTCCTGGCTCTGCTGATAACAGGTATCTGCGCCGATTTGCTCGCACCATATGGATACAACGACATCTTCGTTGGACCACGCCTGGCTGCTCCGTCTGCAGCATTCCCCTTCGGTTGTGATCAACTGGGCAGGGACTTGTTTAGCCGTATCATCTATGGTGCTCGAGTTTCGGTTATTGTGGGGCTTAGTGTGGCAGGTATAGCTGTAGCAATATCCACAGCGATCGGCATTGTTTGCGGCTATCTGGGCGGCAAGGTAGACCTAGTGGGACAAAGGATCGTTGATGGCGTCATGTGCATACCAGGGTTGTTCCTTATGCTCACGCTTATCGCTATTTTCGGGGCCGGGATGCTGCCGGTGATATTAGTTCTGGGAGTCTTGTTCGGCCTCGGACAGTCCCGTATAGTGCGTGGTGCTGTTATAGGAATACGGGCTAATCCGTATCTTGAAGCAGCAAGGGCTATCGGTTGTAACAACAGGAGGATATTGCTGAAACACGTTCTGCCCAATGTGCTGGCACCCATAATAATCCTCTTTACTGTAACAGTGGGTGGGGCTATTTTGATCGAGGCATCCATAAGCTTCCTTGGTTTTGGCATTCCACCGCCTACTCCAACCTGGGGTGGCATGATCAGCGCTGAAGGGCGACGCTATATGCTTCTGGCACCCCATCTTGCTTTGTGGCCAGGGCTTTTCCTAGCTATTGTTGTGTGGGGCGTCAACATGCTCGGCGATGCTCTTCGTGACCTGTTTGATCCCAGGCTAAGAGGGGGTCTAGGGCGATATCGGTAGATAAAAGGAGGTGATGGCTGTTTGTGTAGAACAAGGTAGNCAGGAGTTAAGGTAGTATAAAGGGAGGTGAATGACAATGATACTAAAAAGGAAGGTGCTATCAGTAGCAGTTTGTTTCATGGTCATAGGTCTGATTGCAGGCTTGATAAGTGGCTGTGCCGGAGATGGCAATGGTGGTAATGGAGATGGGGATGGGGTCGAAACACCACAATACGGAGGCGAGTTGACCTATGCTGCGCTTGCGGACCCTACGTACTTCGACGATGTTATCGGGCCTCATTCTTCTACCAGCGGGCCCTACCAGGGCCTCTGGGGAGGGGACTGGGCAAAAGGGATAGCCGGTGGTTACGGAACCCACGAGTGCGATTGGTTTGTTCGCGGCGAGATTAACCGCCTGGAATATAAAACAGGTAAGATAGCCGAGGATTGGGAAATAGGAGACGATTATATAGAATTCTACCTGCGTGATGGAGTGCTCTGGCACGACAAGTTCCCATGTAACGGGCGGGAAGTTACAGCCGATGACGTTGTTTTCTCTATTGAGCGCAATATGACGCTGGATACAGCCTATATCAAGAGGAGTTACTCGTACCTGGCTGAGTCTGTGGAGATATCTGCGCCCGATGAAGACACGGTGCGCATCGACTGCCCAGCCGAGTATATGGCTGAGCTAATAACCCTGATAGAGTACATGTACATCTACCCCCGGGATGTCATTGAACTCTACGGTGACATGAATGACTGGGAGAGGGCCATCGGCACCGGTGCATTCACCCTCGAAGAGTATGCGGAAGGGGCCTATCTCTATTATGAGAGAAATCCCAATTACTGGCAGACAAACCCTGTCGGTCCTGGCGAAGGTGACCAGTTACCATATCTGGATAGTATACGCGTACTGATTCAACCAGACATATCTACACATGACGCTCTTTTCACTACCGGTCAGATAGACTATACTAGCGCGGATTATGACAGAGCAGAAGCATTGAAAGACTCCTGCCCTGACGCCAACTATGTTAGGTTCCTCGATGGAACCGTGAAGAGCGTGATATATATGAGGACAGATAGAGAAGACAAGCCCTATAACGACGTGAGAGTTCGACAGGCGCTTCAGCTGGCAATAGACAACCAGCAGATAGTCGACGAGTATTTCGGTGGCGAGGCCGAAGTACCCTACTGGCCCGTATATTACTGTAAGGAGTATGCCGGTGCTTATGTGCCACCAGAAGACCTCGAGGACGAGATGATAGAGGTATTGCCGGGCCGATCTATATCTGTCCTTGACCTATTCGGGTACGATCCGGAGCTGGCTCGAGACCTGCTGGATGAAGCCGGCTACTCTACAGGATTCGAGGCTGAAGTTACCTACTCTAATGCTGTATACATAACTGTCGACCTCATAACGATGATCCAAGGTATGTGGGCGGAAATAGGGGTGAACCTGACATTGAAACCTGTAAGTGCCTCGGAGGCGATTTCCATACACTTTATGCGGAGTTTCGATGACATGTTTGTGGGTACATTTGCTGGCGTTGGCACTTACTTTAAGGGGATAAACTGGCAGGGTAGCGGCATGTATAATGCCAGCTACGTCGATGACCCGGTCCTCAACGGCTACCGTGACCAGATGCTGGCAGCCTATCCTGATGAAGACGAGGTGGACCAAATTCACGCCGAAATGCTCCCCTATCTCCTGGAGCAGTGCTACGTTTTGCAGCATGCGGCGCATTATACCTACGTCTTCTGGCAGCCATGGCTTAAGAACTACAGTGGCGAGGGCGTAGTCGGTTACTACAGCGGTGGCACTTGGACACCATATGTTTGGATAGACCAGGATCTCAAGGAAGAGATGTTAGGGTGACTAGAGAGCTTTACAGGGTGACTAAATTGCCGCCTCTTTCTTTGGTTTGGGTAGAGAGGGATAAGTTAGCTAAGATATAGTCATTTGCGTAATTTTGTATAACACTCTCTCCCTTCGAGGGAGAGAGTGTTATGATGATTTTCGAAGTTAATTAGGGGCACACTTAAAAAAATGACAGAGACAGTACTCGAAATTAAAGACCTGAGAACGTATTTCTATATAAGAGAAGGAGAGCTGAGAGCAGTCGATGGGCTGTCATATACCATAAAGAAGGGCGAATTCGTTGCCCTGGTCGGTGAGAGCGCCTGCGGTAAATCTGTCAGCGCCCTGTCAATTATGCGCCTCATCCCCAATCCCCCAGGAATTATTGTTGGCGGTGAGATAATCTTTGACGGCAAAGACCTCCTCAAACAGAGCGAAGAGGAGATGCGTGCCATCAGGGGTAACCGTATAGCCATGGTCTTTCAAGAGCCTATGACCTCTCTAAACCCGGTGCTCACCGTAGGACGTCAGCTAGCAGAATCTCTGGAACTTCATCGTGGCTTTGATAAAGAAAGTGCTTTAGGAGAAGCGGTGAAGTTCTTGAAACTGGTCGGCATCCCTGATGCTGAAAGGCGAGTAAATCAATACCCTTACCAGTTTAGCGGTGGTATGCAGCAACGGATAATGATAGCCATGGCGCTCACCTGCGAGCCGGCCCTTTTGATTGCCGATGAGCCGACAACCTCGGTCGATGTGACAGTCCAGGCCCAGCTAATGGAGCTGATCAATAACCTGAGGTCGGAATTTGGCATGGCAGTTTTACTTATAACCCATAACCTTGGGGTGGTAGCCCGTTACGCAGATCATGTCGTTGTAATGTATGCCGGGCGTCTTATGGAGTCTGCCTCCACAGATGATATTTATTCCAACCCCCGGCACCCCTATACCATGGGTCTCATTGCCTCTGTACCCCGGTTAGACCTGCCACGCGATCGCAGCATTCATGTCATCAGTGGTTTACCTCCAGACCTTACTCGACTACCCAAAAATATCTGCCCCTTCGCACCTCGTTGCCAGTTCAAAGACCATAGGTGTACCGAGTTAAGACCGGAGCTAGAGCAGGTCGGTGATGGACATTATGCTGCTTGCTTCAGACATAATGAAATACAATCATTGGTGGAGCACGAAAAGTGAAAGATAATATGTACCTGGTCGAGGCAAAAGACGTGGTGAAATACTTCCCGCTGCAATTTGGGCTTTTTAAACGGAAAGCAGCTGATATCAAAGCCGTGGATAAGGTAAGCTTCGGTATTAAATCTGGCGAGACTTTAGGACTGGTCGGTGAGAGTGGCTGCGGCAAGACAACTACTGGACGCTGTATTCTTCGTCTTTATGACCTGACCGCTGGAAATATATATTTTGATGGTGAGGATATCACAATTCTCGGCGGCGAAAGGCTGAGGCGGATCCGACGAGACATGCAGTTGATTTTTCAGGATCCCTATGCTTCGCTCGACCCAAGAATGAGTGTTGGAGACATTATCGGTGAGCCACTATTGGTACACAATCTGGTTAAAGGCAAGGAATACAAAGAACAGGCAAAGGAAATGATGAAGCTGGTCGAGCTCGATGCCAACATGTCAGACCGTTATCCACACGAGTTCAGCGGTGGGCAACGTCAGCGCATCGGCATAGCCAGGGCATTATCCACCAGACCGAAATTCATCGTCTGCGACGAGCCTGTCTCGGCGCTTGACGTCTCCATCCAAGCTCAGATCATAAAGCTACTGACCAGACTGAAAGAAGAACTTAGCCTGACATATTTATTTATTGCCCACGACCTTTCAGTTGTACGATATATTAGCGACCGTGTTGCTGTGATGTACCTCGGAAAGATTGTGGAAATCACTCACAGTGCTGAGCTTTATGCTAAACCGCTCCATCCTTATACTCAGGCACTGTTGTCCGCTGTACCTATACCCAATCCCGAAGTTGACCGCCAGCGAACACGTATTTTATTGGTTGGTGATGTGCCCAGTCCCCTCTTCCCACCGAGAGGTTGCCATTTCCACACTCGATGTCAGTGTGCAATCGCCGAGTGCAGAGAAAAAGAACCGCAGCTAAGAAACTTGGGCAATGAACATTGGGTATCCTGCCACGTAGTTTAGATTTAGAGTTCTATCCATTACCCCGAGTTTCTAAATTCACATCTAATTGTATATATCATCATATTTTTTCTCCCTGAAAGAGGTTTCTATGCAAAATTGTGCGTAAGAATACAAATCATGAAGCTATGATAAACCTAAAATCGCTACTTGCTAGGAAATTTTGGCGATGACTTCACCCAAAACCACAAGCTTTGGCCCTTATACGTCTTTCCAAACGGCGAGTAGATAGTCTCGTCCCCTTTTTTAACTGGTTTCCAACGGGAGTTGTTTACGGCGTTGGGCTCCTTTTTGCCTTCTTTATCTTTGTATACTTGGCAATCCAGGTCATTGTCGATTTTACAGGCAACGAGCCAATGGATTACTTGGCTGTTACCGCTGTAATCCAATTCTCCATCGTAGTTATTGCCGGCTCATTGTTAAATTCTCCCCCCACGACTCTGCTTGCCTTCCTTGAGCATCACTGTTTTAGCATTTCTCATCATGTTCGGTATATGTGTCTCACGATTATTAACGAAATAATGAATCTATTTCTTATCCTGTCATTTGTCCTACATGCTACTACAGTAAATAGTGAAGGTACCATAACGGGCAATTCAATTCGTTTCACCGAATGTAGTAAAATTAATATGGATGAATGTAACACCTCTTAGAAAGCAATATCTCAGGGTTAAGCATAAGTATCCCCAGGCTATAGTTTTTTTCCGCTTAGGTGACTTTTACGAGACCTTCGACGAAGATGCCAAGGTCGCTTCGCGAGAGCTGGACGTTGTCCTGACCTCCCGGGAGATGGGCAAGGGGCAGAGGGTGCCCATGGCGGGAATACCTCACCACGCTCTGGACAACTATTTGGCCAAGCTCATCAACCGCGGTCATAAGGTAGCTATTTGCGAGCAACTCAGTCCACCGGGTAAGGGGCTGGTCGAAAGGGATGTCATTCGGGTGGTTACGCCGGGTACGGTTACCGAGCCCAATTTGCTTGCTAGTAAAAGCAATAATTATCTGGCCAGCTTGGTCGTCGAAGGCGATGAAGGGGGAATCGCCTACGTTGATATAAGCACGGGCGAGTTTGCTACCACCCAACTTCCTGCTGAAAGAGTCACACCCGAATTGGAGCGACTTCAACCCAGTGAGGTTCTTATTCCCGAAGGTGCTTCCGATTACGCTCAATTGCCGTTCACCATAAGCCTATTGGATGACTATTGGTTTGATTTGGAAGTTGCACAGGAAGCCTTATTGCTACATTTCAATGTTGCTAGCCTGGAAGGCTATGGTTGTGCCTGTTCGCCTTTAGCCATAAATGCTGCAGGTGCATTGATACATTATGTCAATGAAACTCAAAAGGAAACTATACCCCAGCTAAGCAAACTTACAACCTACTCTACAGAGTCATTCATGACTCTCGACGGTCAGACCATCCGCAATCTGGAGCTCTTCCAAGGCGGCAGGTGGGGTGAAACCGGGCACTCCCTCCTCTCCATCATTGACCTGAGCAAGACAGCCATGGGTGGTAGGCTGCTCAAAAATTGGCTGGGACATCCTCTTCTGGACCTCGTCATATTGAATCCGCGGCAAGATGCTGTTGCGTGGTTTCATCGAAACAACTTGGCTCGTCAAAAAGTCGTCTCTCTCTTATCTGACATTGCCGACCTCGAGAGACTGATTAATCGAGTGAGTAGTGGCAGGGTCGTGCCTCGAGAGTTGCTAGCGCTCCGCTCCAGTTTGGAGAAAGTGCCGGACCTGAAAGCGGCGATGACAGATGGGGATGCCATAAATTGGCTAGGCGCTGAACTTAAGCCCTGCCCCGGCATCGTGGACTTAATCGCCCAGGCTATTGCCGATGAACCGGGGGATTTGGAGCAAGGTGGTGTGATAAGGGAAGATTTCTCACCTGAACTGGATGAATTCCGCTGCAATTCCCGGCAGGCGAAGCAATACCTAGCTGGCCTAGAGCAGAGGGAAAGACAGCGCATAGGGATTAAATCCTTAAAAGTAGGCTACAACCGGGTATTCGGTTACTATATCGAGGTATCCCGGGCTAATCTCAGTGCAGTTCCTTCTGACTATATCCGTAAACAGACTTTGGCGGAAGCGGAAAGGTTCTTCACCCCCGAACTTAAGGAATACGAATCGTTGATTCTCAATGCCCAGGAAAAAATCACTGACCTTGAGGCTGCCATTTTCCGGCAAGTCTGCCAGCAGATAAGTGCTGCGGGGGAGCAAATCTTGGTCACAGCCAGGGCCATCGGTCAAATTGATGCCATTTCCAGCCTTGCTGAAGTAGCAGTGCATCATGATTATGTCAAGCCAGCACTGACCAATGATGATGTTATTGATATTAAGGGAGGACGCCACCCTATTGTAGAACACAGCATAGGCCGAGATAGCTTCGTTCCTAACGACGCCTATTTATGCAGGAGGGAAAATCAACTCATTATACTCACTGGCCCCAATATGTCGGGAAAGTCTACTTATCTCAGGCAGGTAGCCCTCATCATCCTTTTAGCTCAAATTGGAAGCTTCGTCCCTGCTGATTCAGCGAATATTGGAATTGTCGACCGCATCTTTACTCGCATTGGCGCCCAAGAAGACTTAGCCGCCGGTCAGTCTACTTTTATGGTGGAAATGACCGAGGCAGCAAATATCCTGAATAATGCTACCCCTCACTCCTTTATCATTCTGGATGAAATTGGGCGGGGTACTTCTACCTATGACGGCCTTTCCATCGCCTGGGCAGTAGCCGAGTTTATCCATAACCACCCTGAGTTTGGAACAAAGACCATTTTCGCCACTCATTATCATGAATTGGTGGATCTGGCTCGTATCCTGCCCAGAGTGAAAAACTTTAACGTGGCTGTGGCAGAAGAAGGAGACAAAGTTGTTTTTTTACACAAGATTATCCCCGGAGGCAGTGACAGGAGCTATGGCATCCACGTGGCACAGCTAGCAGGCTTGCCTAAATCGGTAATCATTCGAGCTCAGGAAGTCTTAGCTGAGCTGGAGAGCCGTGCTCCTAAAACAAATAAAGCCCCCCACCATAAAGCACAACTACAGATTCCTCTTTTCTCGAAAGGTTCCTTATTAGCCGATGAAATTACACGGCTTGACATTGATTCCATGTCTCCTCTGGAAGCCATCAACAAGCTCTATGAACTGAAGCGAATGGCTCAGGAGAATAAAGACTCAGTGCCTTAAGGTGAAAATTCAAAATCCCAAATGTACAAAACGACTTCGGATTTCGAATTTGGGTATTTGAATTTGTTTGTGATTTCCTACTTAGGATTTTTAGGGATAAATGCATTTAACCATAATTGGACCAAGAGATTTACAGAGCTGGGTTGATTTAGGAGTTACTACTAAGTGGCAGTAGTCCGGAATTCTCTTTCTGCCTCCGCCTGGACATGAGTCAGGAAATCAGCGCACTCCCCGACTATTCCCGGAGCATCCAGATGGTAGAGAGAGCGAAGAAAATCTTGCTTTCCATGGGTTACGAATTCATCAGGAATGCCTAACCGCTTCACTTTGATATCTGAGGCTCCGGCCTTTTCCAGCAGCTCCAGTACCGCAGCACCAAAGCCGCCATTCAGCACATTCTCCTCAACTATGACCATCCTTTTGGTATGGTTGGCAACATCCAAAATAAGCTCTCTATCCAGGGGTTTAGCGAATCGGGCATTAATTACCATGGCATCAATGCCCCGAAGAGCCAAAGTTTCCGCTGCTTCCAGAGAAGGCATTACAGTAGAGCCGATGCCTATTATGACTATATCTTCACCCTGCTTCATTATCTCAGCCTTGCCTATAGGAAGTTGATGAAGCTTGTTGGCCAAGGGACCGCCTGTTCCCCGACCGCGGGGATACCGAATTGCCACAGGATGCTCTGTATTGAGGGCAGTATAGAACAGGTCTTGAAGCTCACTCTCATTCTTAGGCGCACAAACAATCATATTGGGCATTAAACCAAGATAGGATAAGTCAAATATCCCTTGATGTGTTTTGCCATCCTCTCCGACAATGCCGCTACGATCGAGAGCAAAGATGACAGGCAGATCTGGAAGACAGACATCGTGCAATATTTGGTCAAAGGCACGTTGCAAGAAAGTCGAATATATAGCTACAATAGGTATGAAGCCCTCGGTAGCTAGACCGGCAGCTAAGGTAACTGCATGCTGCTCAGAAATCCCTACATCGTAGATGCGCTGAGGAAATTCATTGACCAGAGAAGATAGGTTGTTGCCTTCAACCATGGCAGCACTTATCACTACCACCCTGGGATTTTCCCTAAGCATTCCATCAATTGTTTGAGCAAATACTTGACTATAAGTAGGTGTTGTATTCAAGCTCTCATTCTTAGGGGATAGACCGTGAAAGTGAGTGGGATTATCCTCAGCTGGTTTGTAACCCCTGCCCTTCGTAGTCAAGACATGGACAATCACTGGCTTGTAGTAATTCTTGGCCTGAGTTAGAGTTGTTTCCAATTCAGCAATGTTATGACCATCTATTGGACCCAGATACGTGAAGCCCAGTTGCTCCCACATCATGGTGGGCATGACTACCGCTTTCACACCTTCCTTAAGACGGCGTACTGCCAACTGTAATCTGTTTCCTCCCGGTAAAAGAGACAGCACCCGGTTCGTCTTTTTCTTAGCCTGTATATATCCGTGTGTTGTTCGCATTACATTTAAATGCCTAGCCAATGCTCCTACTGTGGGCGAAATGGACATGCCGTTGTCATTAAGCACCACGATAAGCCTCGTGCCCAAATGCCCAGCATGATTCAACGCTTCGTAGGTCATGCCACAAGTAAGGCATCCATCGCCAATCACAGCTACCACGTGGTGATCACCGTGAGCAAGGTCGCGAGTCAGAGCTATGCCCAAAGCTGCTGAAATGGAGGTACCACCATGCCCTGTAATGAAAGCATCGTGAGGACTTTCATTTCTATCAGGAAATCCCGAGATTCCCTGGTATTGACGAAGGGAGAAGAATTGCTCCCTTCGTCCCGTTAATAGCTTGTGAACGTAACTCTGGTGCCCAACATCCCAGATGAGCTTGTCTTTCGGGCTATCAAATACCCTGTGCAAGGCGATGGTAAGTTCCACTGCTCCCAGATTGGATGCTAGGTGCCCTCCGTTTTCACTAACCCTGCCTATCAATAACTGCCTTAGTTCGGAACAAAGCTCATCTAGTTCACCCGGGTTTAGCCCCTTGACATCGCTCGGCTCTTTTATTTTGTCCAGTATCCCAGACACCTTAACCTCCCACTCTAGATTATAACAAATTTTACTCCTCTAGGTGCTTTTCCCTCCAGGACTGCTATGTTAAGTTCGAAACAGGAGATTATATATACCCTTGAATCCACTTGTCCTCACCTTGATGGTAGTATAGTCTATTTCTCCAAGCATCAAGTCGCATATAGTTCTCCAAACCTGGTCATTCTGGTTGAACATTCCAAACGCCAGATTAGGAAAGCGAACAAGAATCTTTGACAGCTTACGTGCCATTTTCAACTCATATACTATTTTCTTCTCCACGACCTCCTGGTAATCCTGCAACCCCTTTTTGCCCCTCACTAGATAGTCTTCTATAACTGGTGCGGCAAGCTGGGCACTCTGGATGGCATTATAAATACCCTCACCTATTAGTGGGTCAGCAAGCCCAGCCGCATCACCCAGAAACAATGCCTTATTTTGCCAAACAAGCCTCCCTTTTGTACATGTTGGTATCAAGTGGCTACTAGACCTAGCAATAGTGTAACTACCAATACTCAGTGAGTCTAGAAATTTCTGATGGTGGGTATGTAAATCTCTTGCCTTAGAGGTAGGACATCCTATTCCAATAGAAAGATGATTGCGCTTTGGGAATATCCAGCCATAACCACCGGGAATGCACCACAGGTCTATCTGGGCTCGCGATTTCCATTTTG
>JGI2173J19968_10000526_pt1 | contig 14407 bp, 14 predicted proteins | sample DeeMarSWOR136_30_FD_19968 | JGI IMG/M metagenome (IMG submission 19968) | reverse complement strand
CATTGTACAAAATTTTGAACGCGGCTTTGTAAGAGTGTTCAAAAGCGTTGCATTAAATATTCTGAAGCATATGGTAAACTGTAGCGATGTGAGAGGGTATGCCAATGGAAATAGAAGAAGTTGCAGATTTGTGGCTTTTAGCGAAAACATTGAAGAAAAAAAGGATTCCAAACTCTACGATAGTGAAGTTTTTACGGCTTTACATAGATTGCAAGTAAAGATTTCGTGCACATAGAATACGGGATAATTAATCTTGTGGCTTCACAGAGTTTATGTGTCTAAATGTTTGCTAAAGAAACCAATAGTGGATTTAAGATAATTCTTTACGATTTTTGAATCCTTGTGTTCGGCTAACAATTCTTCGAATTCGCCAACGACAGGCGTAAATGGTCCATTAAGTTCTTTTTCACCTTCTCTGTAATAACCAAACGCGAGTTCTTTTTTACCGCCTTCAGTTTCTACGAGTTGTATTACCCATTTAATGTCCTTATCTATTTTTGAATCAAGTGTTATTTCTTCAAGAACTTTAACCAATTTCATTCTCCTTTATTGCCTTCCAAAACACCTGATAAAAAAGTAACGGTGTACAGTGACGACATCCAATGTTTAGTTTGAGACGCGTGCAAACGCACGTCGTGACAAAAGGTAAACATATTCTTATATAATTCTTGTGAAGGTTTTAGGTGTAGGAGGAATTCTTGTGAAGTTAGTAGACGTTTTAGAAAAACTTTCCAACACTTGCGGAGTGGCGGGGAGAGAAGAAGAAGTTAGAGTTTTAATGAAAAAACTGTTGAAGCCCCACGTGGATGAAGTTAAAGAGGATAAGCTTGGAAACATCATCGGAATTAGGAAGGGAAAGAAGAATGCGCCAACAGTTATGCTGGCGGCTCACATGGACGAAATCGGACTTATGGTTAAAACCATCACAAAAGAAGGATTCTTGAAGTTCACAAAGATCGGTGGAATCGACGATCGAATTCTCATTGCACAAAAGGTTATAGTTCACACGAGCAAGGTACCACTTGGAGGAGTCATTGGAGCTAAACCACCTCACATACTCAAAGAAGAGGAAAAGAAAAAGGTAATGGAGGCAGACAACCTTTTCATTGACATTGGAGCAACCGACGAGAAAGACGCTCAAAAAATGGGAGTTTGCGTCGGAGACCCTGTGAGCTTCGACATCCAGTTCACTCGAGTTGGAAAAGACGCAGTTATGGGAAAAGCATTTGACGACCGCGTAGGATGCGCCATTCTAATCGAAACCCTGAGAAGGCTACGAGAAGTCGAGTGCACGATCTATGCTGTGGGAACCATACAAGAGGAAGTGGGACTAAGAGGGGCAACTGTCGCAGCTTTTCAGTTGCAACCTGATGTAGGCATGGCATTAGACGTAACAGTGGCTGGCGATACCCCCGGAGTGCAAGAGTCGGAAACTCATATAAAAATGAGAAAGGGTCCTGCCATAACTGTGACAGATTCAGGTTTAATCACCCATCCAAAAGTGTTGAAGTGGCTGATTGACGCGGCAGAGCAGAACAAGGTTCCATACCAATTAGAAACAGGATTAGGTGGCACTACAGATGCTGCTAGAATCTCTTTGAGCAGGGAAGGTGTACCCAGCGGAGTGATATCCATTCCAACCCGCTACATTCACAGTCCCGCATCACTACTCAGTCTCAAAGACTTGGAAAACACTGTTAAGCTAACGGTTGCAGCGATAAAGAACGTTCAGAAATACTTCTAAACTTTCCCTCTTCTATGCTTCTAGTTCTTCACCTTATGATTTCTTGCGTTGTTGCAACCGTTTCTTTCTGAGTAAATACCTGTGAATACTGCGTGCAGCTTTCTTTCCAGCTCCCATAGCGCTGATAACAGTTGCTGCACCGCTGACTACGTCTCCGCCTGCATAAACCCTTTTCCGGGTGGTTTTTCCAGTTTTGTCATTAACCACTATAGTACCCCACNTTGTGGTTTTCAGTCCCTTAGTAGTTCGCTGAATTATTGGGTTTGGAGTTTGCCCTATGGCTATTATCACAGTATCAACATCCATGACAAACTCGGAACCTTCTATAGGAATGGGTCTTCTTCGCCCCGACTCATCGGGCTCTCCAAGCTGCATAGCGATACATTCCATTCCAGTTACCCAGCCAGTTTCATCTCCCAGAAACTTCACTGGAGTGGTGAGAAACTTGAATTTTATGCCCTCTTCCTCTGCATTTTCTACTTCTTCTAATCTAGCAGGCAGTTCCTCCCTAGACCTTCGATAAACTATCCATACCTCTTCTGCTCCAAGCCTTAAAGCCGATCTCGCCGAATCCATAGCAACGTTACCGCCGCCTATAACTGCAACCTTCTTACCCACTCTAATTGGAGTATCATATTCTGGAAACATGTACGCTTTCATCAAGTTCACTCTGATCAAAAATTCATTTGCAGAATATATTCCACCCAAATTCTCTCCAGGTATTCTCATGAAACGAGGAAGACCTGCTCCAGTTCCAATGAATACTGCGTCAAATTCCCGTTCGAACAGTTCATCTATCGTATACAATCTCCCTATCATATGATCAGTTTTAACGTCAACACCAAGCTTTTTGACGTAGTCAACTTCAGCTTGCACTGTTTTTTTGGGTAGCCTAAATTCTGGAATTCCATACATAAGTACGCCGCCCGGGGTGTGAAGTGCCTCAAATATGACAACTTCGTGTCCTAGCTTTGCTAAATCAGCTGCTGCCGTAAGACCAGCTGGGCCAGATCCTACAATTGCCACTTTTCCGCTTACTGGCGAGTTTGATCTGGGGGGAACTGTTACTCCTTTCTGGAGTTCATAGTCAGCTATAAACCGTTCCAGTCTTCCAATAGACAATGGATCGCCTTTTTTTCCCACTATGCAAAACTTTTGGCATTGAGTTTCCTGTGGACAAACTCGACCACAAATTGCGGGTAGGCTGTTCTTTTCTTTCACTTTTTTAATAGCTGCGTCAAAGTTTTTCTCTTTGATTTCTTTAATGAATGCAGGTATGTCTAGGTCTACTGGGCAGCCTTGTATGCATTGGGGTTTAGGACACTGTAGGCATCTTTCAGCTTCTGCTACGGCTTGTTCCATGGTGTAACCTAAAGCTACCTCGTTGAAGTTGCGAATGCGGTCTTTAGGTTTCTGTTTTGGCATAGAGATGCTGTGCCATCTCTTTTGTTTCTCTGTTTTAGCCACATTTACAACCTCCACATTTTTCGTACAATTCTATCGCTTGTTTTTCCTCTGACAGATACGCTCTCAGTCGTTTGATAAGTTCATCGAAGTTAACTATGTGCGCATCAAATTCTGGTCCGTCGAGACAGGCAAACTTGGTTTCTCCGCCCACGGTTACTCTACAGGCTCCACACATTCCCATTCCATCCACCATTATTGAATTCAAGCTTACTATCGTCTTAATGGAATAGGACTTTGTCACATTCGCAGTTGCTCTCATCATCACAGGAGGACCTATCGCATATGCTAGGTCAAAATGATATCCTTTTTCAATAAGCATTTTCAATACGTAACTAACGAAACCCTTGTGTCCTTTTGACCCATCGTCAGTGGAGATGAACATTTCATCACTTATTTTTTTCATTTCATCCTCCAGAATAAGCAATTCTTCAGTTCTGGCTCCAACTATGGAAATCACCTTATTGCCCGCTTCTTTCAATGCCTTAGCTATAGGGTAAGCCGCTGCTGTGCCAACACCTCCACAAACGACAGCTACTGAACCAAAATTTTCTATGTCACTTGGATTCCCCAGTGGACCCGCCACGTCTAGTATTACTTCTCCAATTTCAAGTGCACCAAGTTTTAGAGTTGATACTCCGACCTCTTGGAAAATGATTGTTATCATTCCTTTCTCCGGATTCCATTCTACGAGAGTTAAAGGGATGCGCTCTCCTTTCTCATCCATCCTAAGGATAACAAACTGTCCTGCCTTAGCTTTCTTAGCGATTTCTGGAGCTTTAATTTCTATCAGTTTGATTTTTGGTGCCAATTCCAGTTTTTCAAGCACTTCATACATGATTTTCGCCTTTTATCTTCTGTTTTCATTTAGGTTGTAGATGATTTCTTTCTGAAACTTGTTCTCGTTTTTTATTCAAGGTTCCACATCATTTTATGACATAGGTCATATAATTAACGTTTTATAGCCCACTTATACGTTTCGGGTTAAACCCGTCTTATTTTTTCCATCCCTTATAGTAATACGGTCTCTTAATGTAACCGAACGCTTCGGTGGCTGCTATGATGGCTTGTCCCACAGCCGTTCCGATTTGTTTAACTGGACCATTGGTTACGTCGCCAGCAGCATATACTCCACGAATGTTAGTTCTTTGACGAGCATCTGTAACAATAAAGTTGCCATCGTCCACTTCAATTCCCGCTTCCTTTGCAAATTGACTGTTCGGCACTTCGCCAACTTGAACGAATACGCCGTCAACGTTAATTTCTTTAGTTTCGCCAGTTTTGTTGTTAGTAAGAATAGCACTTCTAACTTTGACGTCTCCCTTGATCTCTTTAAGTTCAGTGTTCCACAGAATCTCTACCTTTTGTGTTTGCAGATCTTTTACACGAGTTCCCTCGGCTCGTAACTGAGACCTACGATGAGCTAACTTCACGTCTGAGGCCAAGTTAGCTAAGTATAACGCGGAGACAACTGCTGAGTATCCACCGCCTACGATAAGCACTTTTCCTCCTTTGAAGAAAGCTCCATCACAAACTGCACAATAGCTTACTCCCCTTCCGCGAAACTCGTTTTCACCGGGCACTCCCAACGTTTTGTGATGGCTGCCTGAGGCAATGATTAATGCAGAGGCGGTGTAAGTTGTTTTATTCGTCTTTACATTTTTCTTTTCATCTTTGAGGTCAAGTTCAACCACTTTCTCCAGTTCATTGACTTTGGCTCCTGCTTTTTTGCAGTGTTCAGTCATTTTGTCAATTAAGTTTCTTCCGTCTATGCTCTCAAAGCCGGGGTAGTTTTCAACTAACGGAGTTACATTGACTTGGCCTCCTGAAGTTTTTTCCTCAAGAACCAACGTTTTGAGTCCGCTACGGCCTCCGTAGATGCCAGCTGTAAGGCCTGCTGGTCCTGCGCCTACAATGATTAAATCCCAATGCTCCGTTTTCTTCACCTTTCCCACGTTTTGGTGATTTTGAGTGTCTTATTACCACACATCAAGCTAATAAATCGATTGTTGATGGTATGAAAAGATGGCGTCACGAATAGTTAAACGGCAACATGAATAAAAAACTGAGGTTCTTTTACTTTTTCAATTTCTCTTGCTACTCTGATATTTCGTGATCTTTGAGCAAGTGCTTCTCGAAGCATCTTCAGAAACAAGATTCACCGATAATAGGTTCATTGGTCCAAATTTCAGTTTTTCGGAAATAAACAACCTTCGTACACCTGTGCTTAGAGATTCAAATGGTCAAGACTTTCTCGAACTCAAAGATCTTTTGGTTTCTTGTTGGGCAACTGATTACTATTCTCAGATGATGCTTTCCTTTCAACTCTTGCCTGCACGCATTCATGTTTGCACGAAAAGGCTAATTATTAATTTTCCACTAATTCTTGAAACGGGTAATGGGTTATTGAAGAGAAAACGGCGAATGGTTGTATTGGCTTTAGTTTCATTGGTCTTCAGCGTGTTTTTTTACGCCTTTGTAGATGGACTTCTATTTGGGGCAGTAATACCTGAGAATCAGGCTCCTGCTTACTGGATTCCTGTCAGCGCGGCGATGTTTCTTTTGACATTCATGATAACCTTAACGCCGCTTTTTTGGAGAAGGAACTTTCGACAAGTCATTTTCGAAAACTACTTTGGGGTGGTTCTTCTAGTGTTAACTCCTGTAATTCTCGTCAGTTGCGGCTTCTTGGATTTAATTAGTGCGTCAGTGATAGAGTACGTACGTGGAAAAGGACCTTTGAACTGGTTGAACTACCAAAGTTGGTGGTGGATGGATCCTTATCCTATCGGTGAATGGTCAATTCCTTGGTCAATCGCCTGGCTTGTCGCGTTCATCTTAGGTCATGAGCACACCTTAACAGTTGACATGCTGATTGGGTCAACCATTGGTTTGGTCTTACTTCTCTTTTCATGGACTGTCCACACCCGCTCCTGAGAAAATTTCGCCGAGTTTCTAAACCATTTTGAAAGCTATTTGGCATGAGTGCAACAGATCTTGAAAGCTCAAATCCGGTCTCAATTTTCTCAACGACCACTCGATCGCCGAAAGGTCTAACCAAGCTTGGTCGTAACATTTTGTGCAAGAATAGAATCTAGGAAAAGTATGATGTTTCTCTTCCAAGCATTTTATGTGGCATATCTTGGTCTCGTGAAGGCACGGATAGACCCATCCATTCCAGTCTATGTATATTATGCTCTCACCTGCAAAACATGGGAGAGTGCGTTTCTCGCTGTTCAAATACTGGATCGCATCGCGGAGTCCAAGTATGGTGTTAAATATGGGGTAGCCCCTTTCTTTCAACGCTATCGCCGATTTGAAGCATTCTGTTAACCACTGTTTTGAAGGAAGTTCCCATGCATCTGCGTGAAGAGAACCTCCTACTTCTGGATAGGATAAAACCAAACTTGCGTTGAAACTTTTGGCGATGTCAACCAACTTTACTATATCTTGGCGACCAAGAAGAAGGGTGCTAAAATCCACTCGCAAGTTCGCGTGTCTGCACGCGTTAGCGCCTCTAAGCGCTTTTTGAAACAAGTATGGGTGTTCACGTATCTTATCGTGTTCTTCGTTTGGATAATCAAGTGAGATTGTTACTAGATCTGCTTTGGAAATGCTTGAAACGTTTTCGGCCAGTATAGATCCATTTGTGTTTATTTGAACAATAAAACCCTTTTCATGTGCATAGTCTATGACCTCTGGGAGGTAAGGATACAGTAAGGGCTCTCCGCCAGTTATGCTGAGGCTATAGCAACCTATCTTGTTCAATATGTCAATTGTCTGAAAAGCTTGATCAAGTGTGGGTTCAATCGCCGGTTTTCGCCAGACTTTGCAGAAATAACATCTACAGTTGCAACGTGTTGTAATGGCCCACATAGCGATAGGTGGGCCTCCTTTGTACGATTTAGAAATTACCAAAGAATATTTTTTCCATTTTGCAGTCCGAAGCTTTAGAAATGAAACCGCAAGAAGCACTGTAAACGGTATCACCGAGAGAGTTTGGCGCACCCTACTCCGACCTAAACTCACCCCAACCCTCCTCCCAGATTGTCGTTAGAATAATTTTAAGTATCTTTGATGGCATTTAAAGTTGTATCCATCATGTATGAACCACTGATAGCGTTTAGTTGCGATGATCTATCCCCAAAAACCAAAATTGTCAAGCTCAAGGAATTATTGAAAACAGTAGATAGATTTGATATAAATATGACTTTTTTTGTGATCCCGAAAAGTGAGTCGAGGTGGAATTCCTGCTGCTCCCTTGTAAAAGTTTTGAAAGATGCCCAAAGTTGTGGCCATGAAATCGGTCTTCACGGTCTGAGCCATTTCCCCCTTGAAACCGGAAATCCGTTTGGTACTTTTGGTTTTGGCTACTCATCGATTAGAGACAGGATTTTGAAGGGACGTAGAATCCTCTATGAAAAGCTGGAAATAAGTCCTAAAGGATTTAGAGCTCCTTATCACCACTACAGTCAAAGTCTATGGAGAGTGCTTGATGATCTAAATTTCCTTTACGACTCATCTAAAATAGCTTTGACGAGTGCTCTCCTTTCTTACGTCCCACTGTTAAGGGCAATCTACTTTTCCAGAAAACGGGGCTTTGTCACGTCAACAATGTTTCATCCTTTAGATTTGAAGCTGTGGGAAATACCGGTCTCCCAGGAGTACACATGGTACAATCTGAAGTTCGAGATCAGCTTATTCAAGGTCTTCCTCAAAAATAATCTTTCAAAAATCCAAGCAGGTTGTTTAGTTCTTAATTCCCATATTGGAGCCTTATCCACACGGGGCTTATGTATCCTCAAAGAACTTTTCTTATGTATAAGAGATACAGGGTTAAGCAAGTTAACTTTGCAAGAAATGGCGGAGAGGTCCACCAATTTGGAAACTACCAAAGCCTATTACATGTAAATCTCGGGTAACAATTATGTTGGCCACAATGTTTCAGGTTATTTTGGCTGCGACGACAGCTTTTTTTGCTATTTTTTATTGTGTCATATCTTGTTTTGCCTTTCACAAAATGAAAACCCGCAAGTATTCGCAGTATCCTGAGAAAGTCTCAGCAATCATCTCTGCTTACAATGAAGAGGGGGTAATCGATAACTTACTTAAGAAACTTAGAAACTCAAGTTTCCCTATCGATGAAATAATCGTCCTCGATGATAATTCAACAGACTCCACATATGAAGTGGCCAAAAAGATGAACGCTGCAGCAATTCGCAACGAAACGAAAATTGGAAAAGCAGCCACCTTAAATAAGGGTGCAAAAATCGCTAAAGGAGACATTATGGTTGTCTTTGACGCTGATAATTGTCCCGAAAAAAACTGCGTCAAGCATTTGATAAAACATTTTGATTCAAAAGATGTAGGTGCTGTAACTGGGGTCGTAAAGATTTTGTCGGATGGATTTGCAAGCAAACTTGCTGCTTTGGAATTTAGCTTATGTTTCTATTTGTTCCAGCCTTTTTCAGCCAAAATCAAGTTTTTCCCAATTCTTCACGGAGCTTATTTCGGGATTAGACGAGGACTAGCATCTTTTGATAAGGACGCATTGACTGAAGACTTCGACATTTCGGTGAATATAGCGTATAGAGGATACAGAATAGAGTTTGAACCTGAAGCGATCAGTTACATCTCTCCTCCACCATCCTTCTCCCTTTTCGCCAGACAAAGAGAGAGATGGATCAGAGGGGCTGTGGAGGTGTGTTTTAAGCACAAGGGTTTCTGGAAAAGGGTGTTTCCACACCTTGGCTTCTTTGGCTTATTCTTGAAAGCACTNGGGTATTCTTTGCCATTAGTTTGGGCTTCTAACTTCACATTTCTCTGGCTTTGCTTCTTGTTCGGCGAGTTTTTTCTGATGAATGTTGCACTTTTTTCCTTAGTCACCATCACCTTCATCGCTTTTCTCGCCAATTTTCGTGCCAAAAACAAAGCAAAAGATATCTTGATATTGCCTTTTCTAGGTTACTTTTACTTCTTCTTCGTTGTCTATTTCTTCGTGAAAGCGGTCGTTTTTGAATACTTTGGGTTCAAATCAGAATTTGACAAAATACCTCACATGCGTTCATGAATTTGCGGGCGGGCATGCATGACAAATTTTAATAGCACCACCACCAACTCGTTCGGCGGAGAACAAACATCCAAGTGGTCATGGAAGGTTTTCTCTTGGAACGAACTTCAATGAAGGCTGCCTCTGAACGAGCTGTTGTTCGAGGTTGCTTCTTATTTGGTGCAGTCGTGTTAGTGCTTTCTGTAGTTTTGTCGAGTAGTTTTGTTCAGGTAGCGAGCGCAAGTGCAAACAGTCACAGTATGGCTACCGGCATCAACTCTGATGGCACGCCTATTCACCTAACGCGCTTTTGGCCTACGGGTCAGCTATTTTCGGCCGAATACGAGGAAGCCTACGTGTGGATGAGTGTAACTCTTGACGAAAGAATGAATATTACGGCTCAGTGGTGCTTTCCCAACGGCTCCATATACTTGGTGGACGAGAAGACCCGCGATGAAGGCACGCATAAAGTCTGGTTTTCCGTTAACATTAAAGATTATCAACATGCATGTGCGCACGCGACTGGTATCGTATGTGGGAGGTGAAGGTTTTTGCCGATGGCACGCCTTTGTTCACCGAAGAGTTTCATATTAATCAACCGCCACNCTTCCCATGGACCATAATCCTCACAATGGCTGGAATAGTTGTCGCCGTTATAGCCAGCCCAATACTACTGGTTTTCTTCGGGACGAAAAAGCCACCCCCTAAGTTAGGCTTTGCATTGTCGCTTGTCGGGGGCTGATGATTGCGATTTGTGGGTTTTTCCGCGGAGCTCTCGGAGGATCAACGATGGTCTTGGGTACTGGAACTGCAGTGGGTACGGCAATTTCCTATTTTATTGCCCCGTTATTCCCTGGAATAGCAATCTCAATCAGTGCTGTAAAACGTAAAGGAGTTGCAGTCCTCGTTTTTGTCTGTAATCAGCATCTATTATGTAAACACGCTGATGCAAGGGTCGGATATACGTCTCAATATTCTTCCCTTGATTCTTGCCGTTGCGGGCAGCATCTGCAGCATACTGGGCGGCTTACTAATTAGAAGAAAGACCTGAACACACATTGCATGTATGTTAGTATATACTTAAGAAATTAGTGTTTTCACCAGATACAAATATCAAGCAAGATGAAGTAAACACTACTCTAAAACATTTTTTATGAAATCTTTAGTACACCTTAAGATGTGAAGAATTGTGGGACTTCCTGATACACACACTCATTTATTAACGTAGATCAAGATTTGTTATGAAAGGTTTCACAATTATGACTCGAAGGTCAAAGCTGGAAATGTATGTTGATATCCTTAAAGCTCTAGCTCGTCACGGACCATTGAAGCTAACTCACATCATGTATAAGGCTAATGTAAACTGTAGCGTTCTAAAACCATACTTGGACTTTTTAATCCAGCGCAACCTTGTTGAAGAACAAACTTTGCACAAGAAAAGAAACAAAACAAAAATTGTTTACGCCATCACGGAAAGAGGTAGAACTGTACTCAAATACTTCAGGGAATTAAATAATGCTCTCCAAATAACCGAAGAAGCAAACAAGATTCCAGCATCCCTGTATTAGACAGAAGCTGAACCATTACGAGTATTTTATTGAGAAATGCGGAAAAGTTCCATGGACGTGCTCCGCCTATGAACTCCCGATTTTTGGACCGCTCTTTGCATGAGCTAATTGGTTCCTAAACAAACCTCTGATAGAGGATCGGATTGTCTGGTCATGTGCTGTCGGGTTGAACACAAAGAGAGATGTTGCTTTGGGTGACGAGATGGTTTCGAGAACGAGACACATGAACTTGTAGGCTTTTTCGAATCCGCAGCTTAGTATGATGTTCGAGAGATTATCGAATAACACATTTATTGGTTTTTCGTCTCCTGTTTGAATTCTACCAAAGGCGTCAAGCAGAATTGAAAGGTCACTTGCAGGTAAGAGAGTTTCCTTGTTGTTTATCTGTTGGGGAGAAGACGTTTTTGAAGTTAAGAGACGGAAGTTTACATTTTCAGTTCCGGAAAGCATTGAATGCAATGTGCTGTTCTTATTTGTGAAGATGAACAATGGCTCGTTGTTGTTTTTTGCCTCAGAAACAAAGCTTAGAAGAGACTCATGATAGTCTGATGCTGGATCAATTTCTAACAACATCTTTTTGCCAACTATCTGCTGGTGAGTCACCCCAAATTGTCCAGAGAACGCGTCTGTTTTCTTTGCAATGTCTGGTTTTTTTGGTTTAGATTCTCCTAAAGACCCTTCAGGAGGCCCTATAGGCTTTGGACCAACTGTTTTCTTCTTCTTGCGCTTGAGTAGTAGGGCTAGGAGAAACAGAAATCCGAAGACAAATGGTAACACATAGAGAAGCGTTGTAAACCAATTGAATGGTTGTGATAAGGTTGGGGTGCTGACTCTTAGCATGCATGCGTCTATGTTCCACGCGTCCTGCGTTGTGTCGCTGGTTTCTATGCCTCCTTTAAATCTGATTGTAAATGTTGATGAGTCTAAGTAGGAGGTAATTGAAACGTTGTTCCATCCGGAGTTCAGATCGGCAAAGAGGTTTTCCCATCCGAAGTTCCAAACATCAACTCTAATGTTTTCTGCACCCATTGATCCTCCATATATGCAAAGTTCCTCATTGAGTTCATCGAAGTCTACGGATGTCCACTGAACTTCTAAATCAAGCTCGCAATTAGCTGGATCAGCATAATCAACACTAAGTCGCGCACAGTCAACTTCAAACGTACCTGCAGCTGATTTTGAAACAAGGTATATTTTAGCTCCATCAATTTTTGTCCAAGTGTCAAGCACCGTAGTTGCAGTCCAACTCATCCAACCCCAAGAGGTAGGTGTTGTTTGAATGCCCAAAGATGCCCATCCGGAACCGTCCCAAACAAAAACCTCAAGATTGTTGTTAATTCCACTTTGTTTAGCGTAAAGTTGAACCGTAACGCTGTTTATTGTTTCTGTAGATTTCCCTGAATCTGCGAAATTGAAATCACCTATTTGCAAGTTGTTTCCAGACACATTCACAAAGTTTGTGGGATAGTCGATAGCGTTAAGGTACGGGTTCGTTCCAACTCTCGTCCAGTCAGTTCTCGTCTCATCGTCGGCGCTGACATAAAGCCATGTTGAATTACTACTAAAAGCAGTAATTTCCTCTGTTAAGATGTCATTAATCAAATCTGGACCGTTTTTCTGCGCTGTAAAATCGCCATGAATTCCTTTATCTGAACTACCATCCACATCGCTCGTGTTGTTATCAACGTAGTCTTCCATGTCGAGACCGCTGAAGTAGCTGCTGAAAACCATGTGCATTCCATCATTGGAGGTTAAATTAGAGATTGAGCCCAAGACCTGAGAAGTAGAACCCAACAATGTGTATCCGCTCGGATTATATGTATTAACAGAAGCATCTGTTCCTTCACTCCTTACAATGAAGTAATCAGCGTCCACGCTGGTGACGCTGGAGGGAACACTCCCAGAAACATCTGTTCCGTTCAAGATGCTGTAATCGCTGGCATAATAAGTTGTATAGACGACCTCATCCGTACTGCCAACCTGCCCAACTATGATGAAAACACTGAACAATAACAAAAAAAGCAAAATTGAACGGAGAATATTTCGGGAGTCAGGTTTGTGTTTTAACATAGATGGTTTACGCCTTCTCTAAACATTGGAGTGTTGGGAATGGTATTTCCCATATAGGATTTGTAGACCCTACTCTAAGAATTTCTAAAACGACGACATTTAACATATATGAATTCAAAATCCCATTTGAGAAGCATTAGTTCTAATACGGTTTGTCGGTTCGTAATTCATTAATACACAAAAATCATTCTACTTAAAAACACACTAGCACCCATCTTTGACAGGAAAGGTTGATTACAAATGAATGTTCGACAAGCAAGTAAATTGGCTAGTAGAGTTCCTACAGGCATAGCTGGTTTGGACGACTTAATTCAAGGGGGTTTTCCACGCGGCACTTTAATTCTGCTCGCAGGTTCTCCAGGTACTGGTAAGACCATTGCATCAGCTCACTATCTTTATCACGGCGCGAAGAATCTTGATGAGAACGGTATCTACGTTTCTTTTGCAGAGCGAGAAGAATTCTTCTTGGATAATATGAAGAAATTCGGCCTTGATTTTGAGGAGTTGAAAAGCAAAAATAAATTCAGGTTTTTGGACCTGATGACTACCCGTGAAAAGGCACTGTCAACAGCATTTGAAATGGTGTTAAGAGAAATCTTGGTGGTTGGTGCAAAGAGGCTGGTTATAGACTCGTTTTCAGCCATGGCCCAAGCGTACGAGAAGAAGATAGATGCCAGAATAGTACTCCACATGTTATACAAACTGATGCGGAAAACCGGTTGCACTACATTGTTATTGGTGGAGGTGCCCCGAGGAAGTGAAAAACTGGGACTCGGGTTTGAAGAGTTTGTAGCAGATGGAATAATTCAATTCAAGACCATTAACGAAAAAGAAGGCATCCGAAAACGGGCAGTAATACTGAAGATGAGAGGTACCAACCATAACCATCGCTATAGCAACATCGTGATCTCGGACAAAGGGATATCGTTGATGCCCTACGTGACTTAGCAATGGTAGATGATGCATCATGAAACAAAGACCGTCTGAGTTTTATGTAGCATGCATGCAAAGCTATTGCTATTGCCAATCTTCCTGCTGTTTGCAGCCTTTTGTCATGTTGTTTTAACATCATAGTGGTAACAAATTGGAATGCATGCATGCAATATTAAGATCCGATCTTTCTGATAGAAGACACGTGACTTTCTCTTCACTTCTAGAAAAGAGTTGTTACTTCACGACATTTGCGCTCTCGGCGCGAGGGATAAATTTGAGAAAGAAGAAAGGTGAGAAATCGTGGGTTGAGAAATCCGACATAACTACCCAAGAAAAGGAATCTGAAAGGAAAAATAGATGCGATAAGTGTCGTTGGTATGAACACTCTACGCAACGAGACTTCTACAGAAAAGTCGGACCTAAGGATGAGAACGGAGAGAGAACGACAATTAAAGAAATTCGAGCTGTATGTAGGTCTCCTAAGAGTTCTGCTAGAAATCACTTAGTCAAGAACGACTCAAATAGAGACTGCTTCGAAGAAGGAACATATAAGATTGAGGAGAAGAAGGAGAAAACGAA
>JGI2173J19968_10000525_pt1 | contig 14412 bp, 16 predicted proteins | sample DeeMarSWOR136_30_FD_19968 | JGI IMG/M metagenome (IMG submission 19968) | reverse complement strand
CCTCGACGACAACTTCAACGCCGACTGCGTCGGCTGGACGCGGGAACTGTTTGTACACGTAGAGCATCCAGTCGCTCATGTTCTCGTCAGCAACAGCTGGAACACCGTTCGGAAAACGAGCCGTCTTTGAATATTCTTGTGTACCCGGCGAGGTATCAGTAACCATGCCTTCGACCAGTACGCTGCTGCCGTGAACCGAAACCTTCGGTCCTGCTGAGACGGTGGTTGCGCTTGGACCCTTGCCAATAGCGTATACACGTTGGTCATAAGTGTCTTGCGTCACTATTATGCTGTCACCGATGATTGCGCGGCCTCCCCAGCGGGTTTGACGGAAAGCACCATCTATGCGCCATATTTCTTCGCCGGTTGTGGCGTTGAGGCAGATGAATGGTGCACCGCGCGGTCTAGGATCAATAGGCGAGTGCTCAGCGTGGCCAACGTAGATTTTTCCGTCAGTAATGAACACTGGTTTCATCCACCAAGTGTTAGCCCACAGTATTTCCGAGTAATAGTCAGTTGCTTCGTAGGTCCACAGGCGCTCGCCTGTCTGCGCATCGTAACAGTACACTATTCCGCTAACGCTTGCGCAGTAGAATTTACCATAAGCGATGCATCTAACGTCGGAGGCCGAGTCATCAATTGAGTCCAAATAGTACTGCGGTTCAGTTGGACCCCATATGTTCTTTCCTGTTTCGAGACTGAAGCCATAGTGCTCTCTGGTTTCTTTTACCCAAAGAACTCCAACTTTGGATTCTTGATCCCAAGCCATCCAGCCGCCGCCGAAGCCGCTTACGGTTACTTCGTCTTCAGCCCAGTAAGCGGGTGCATTCCAAGTTTCATTGAACAGCAATGATCCTATAGTGCCCTTCGATGCATTCAAGTTTAAGCCCCACAATCTGACTTCCGTATTGCTTATGGTTCCACCGATTACTCTATCGCCTTCAAAGATCACTTGTTCGCCTCCCGGTACGGATCTTTCTCCTGGTCTTCCTGCTATCGACACGTTCCAATTGTAGCCTGACAGCCCAAGAGGCGTGGTAGGTCTATCAATTGGTGCTTGCGCGTCAACGGTCTTTCCGTAAGGCCTCCACTGACCCCATGACATAGAAAGGTATTGTGTGCTTCCGTACAGCGCTGGTATGTTACTTGAGTTCCACTGATACATATAGCCGCCACCCTCGTTAACGTTGATTATTAGAATTTCACCTTTAGGACCGCGCACCATGTCGCCTGAAGGCACATTCTCCATGGTGTATATCCAGTCTCCACTCAAAGCGTCATACGCATTATAATCTCCGGCATAGTTTATCCATAAGTAGTCGTATACGCCGTGATAGTCATACGTATCCCAGTACATCAGCTGACAAAAATCTATCGTTTGGCCCCCTTCCTTTTCGTCTGGAAAAGCTTTGGTCCATATCTCTTCACCAGTGTGCAGATCTATGCAAACAATTTCTTGGTATCGCTCTGGGCTTGCGTATTTACCGTAGTAAAGTTTTCCGGCGACGATAAAGCGGTTCCCCCATTTGCCTTCGTATGCATCTCCAATTTCGAACGAGTGTTGGCCAAGATCTTGTCCGGACGTTTCTCCGACCAGTCCTCCTACCGTGTGCGGCTTTGCCCACAGTATGTGAGCAGTGTCTGGCGCATCATCGTTGCCAACAGCGAATTTGTTCATCGGCGTAGAATCTAGCCAGCTTCCTGCAATAACCGACCATTCTCTTTGCTGCGCGTCTATGGGGCGAGTCCAGTATTCAGTTGGAAGCGGATGCGCTGGATAGTACTGTATTGGCTCCTCCTGCACGACAAGGGTAATTGGATCGCTGGTGGCAGCGTTCATCGTGTAACTTCCGTATAATTGTTTAGGGAAGTTCGTCACCAAAGTGTAGTTGCCAGCCATCGCAGGCACGTACACAAGGCCTGTTCCTCCGGTCGAATCGGTCATGACCGGACCCAGAGTTTCAGTAGTACCGTCGGGCTTCGTGACAGTCACTGTCAAGTCTTTCCAGCCATAACCTACGCCGCCCGAGTGCTGTTGTGTAATTCCTACGTGAAGCAGCACTTCTTGGTTGACGCCTACAGGGTTAGGCATAGCACCAATGTAAGGATAGCTCGTCCGTAAAATCTCCAGCACACACTCTACGTCTACAATGTTGCTTACATCCGTAGCAGGAGCAGGTAATCTCCACTGTAACTTGAAAATGCCTGTCTCGTTGAAAACATCAGGGTAAGGGGGGTCATTAGAGTATACGTCAAGGTCGCCATTAGATCTGGTTTGGTATGTATCTATATAGGTGAATGCAGTGCGGCCGGGATATGTGACCCATAATTCTACGTCTTGGAAAGGACCGGGACCGCCGTTGAGGTCGATGTCCACTACAGAGTGAATAACGACTTTTGTAGCAACGTTCATAATCAAAGGTTCCTGCGCGTTAACAAATGGTAATACAATAAGCGAAACAGCCATAGCAAACAACAGAAACAAAGAAACAGCAGCAGCCTTAGATTTGCCTCTATAAAGTTTCATGTCTTTTTTCTTCTCCTTTCTTTATGGTACGTTTAAGAACTGCATTATTCAAATAAATTGGACGTTTACGCTGCATTAATCTGCACTCAAATGCAAACATTTAATTTATTTGTCTGAACAATGTTTTGAGAAGTGTCGAAAGANCGGGATTGGGGCGTAAGATGANCAAGAGATCAATAGATCTTGANANNCTCGGATCATTGTTAAAAGACATCCTTGAGAGAATACGTGAATTTTCAGGATGCCAAAGCGTTGCTATCAGATTATATAAAGAAGGCGATTTTCCTTACTATTCGCACATCGGTTTTCCAGAAGTTTTCATCCGCAAGGAGAATACGCTCAACGTAAGAGACAGAGAAGGCAATCTCGTCTTAGCTATCGACGGCACTCCCTTCGTCGAATGCATGTGTGGCAATGTACTCAAGGGCAGGGTCAATCCGCAATATCCATACTTCACCAAAGATGGAGCCTTCTGGACTAACAGCACAACTCGACTCCTTGAAAGTTTGACAGAAAAGGAACGAAAAGAGATTGGCAGAACGCGAAACACATGCCACGACTACGGCTACGAATCAGTCGCGTTAATCCCCATCCACGCAGATGGCAAAACAATTGGTCTGATACAAATCAACGATCCACGAGAGGACATGTTCACTCTTGAAAAAGTTGAAAAGTATCAATCGTTAGCCGATAATGCAGGAACCATAGTTCTTAACATTCTTGAGTTCTATGAAAAAGTTGCTCACGCCTTCAATCCGACATCCGAATTGGAAAATGTTGAAAAGTAAAACGCTCATCCACCAATCATCTTTTTCACATCGTAATCTATTGCTCTACGCTCTGCCCTTCTTTGTTAGCTATGACGGAATCCAAAGCGGCCTATCAGGGGCGAGCTATCGTGGTCGAGGAACCTTAATGTTAACTGCGTAATCATAAATTTTCGTCTTGCAGTCAATCTTCAAGGTCTTCAAATAAGAAAGAAAATATTTCTGCAGGTAGACGCTCCACCCATGTCCAAGATTGTGTTGTAGATGAAAGACGTCACTGTTTTCGTGGAAGTGACGATGACAGCTGAACCACATAGCACAGTCAGGACCTCCAAAGTGCCTTGATACTAAGGAGGCAAAGGAATCATAATTTGAAGGAAGTCCCCTCATATGTAGGATGTTTTGAAGGTCTGATGAGCCACTTTTCTCGCCCGCCAGAGCCAAATTTTCTAATGGAATGCCGTCTAGAATCTCACGAAATGCCTGTTGTGTCAGACTAATGACATTATGGTTCCGCGCCCATTTATCGAAAAGAGCGTATTTCCGAAAGATCAAATTCACCAAGACATTTACACTAATCCCCTGCTTCTCTGCTTCCTTCCTAAGAACATCATCCCACTCTGCCCTGATACGAAAAGTCCGAGTAACTGTTTTTTTTCTTTTGTCAGAAGCCTTGCGAGGATTGTGGAGACTCTTGACTCTATTTCCGTTGAACAAAAGCAGTTACCACCCTGATGATAAATATTCTCACTAACAAAACTTAAACTTTTGTTTTTTGGGTGAAGACAAGCTTTTGAGAAGCGGCCCTCCCCAACGGAAGCAAGTTATGATGCAGGTTGTTATAAATGTAACTGAAAGCATCTATTCGTTATCCCTGTTTGCTATCAATACTTCAAGACTGGAAAGGATAGGCAGTTTATTTCTCGCGAGTGTGCCCCGTTATTTATTGGAAACTTTTTCCACGGCTTGAATGAAATTGCTCAGGATTTTGTAGGTTACTCCCCAAACTATGGCGTCTGCAAAAATGTACGCGGGAACCTTTCCGAAGCTAAACTCTGCTGTGCCTTTGCTCTGAACAATCTCTTCGAATGGAACCCAGATGAAACTTTCCAGTTCTGCCTTGTTCAGTTTTAGCTTAGGCTCGTCTTCGAGAAGAACGACGAAAGGGAGAATTTTGATTTCAGGCTTTGGCTCCGAGCTGATAGCGGTTAAAACTCCTAGAAAGCGGCAATCACCAAGACTTATCCCTGTTTCCTCCATGGTTTCCCGCATGACCGTGGCTTTTAGGCTCACATCTTTTGGCTCACGTTTTCCTCCCGGAAGCGCCATCTGCCCTGACCAAGGATCTGACGGGTTTTCGACCCGTTTCACCAAAAGTAAGTCAAAATCATTTCTCTTAGGTTTTAAAAGTAACGCTACAGCAGAATTTGCACCTTGCTCATCTGAAGCAGGCTTCAATACCGTTGGTAGTTTTGCGATGGTTTCAGCGCTAACCAATTTAATTCCTCATCATACTGAAAGGCGACGCTGTTCTACTTGAATATTAATTTGCATAATAAAATATTTGCAATATACGTACGTGCCTAGTTAAGCTTCTCTTTTTGCAATTTTCTGATTATTTCTCGAGTTTCTTTCTTGGAAGGGAATTTGATGGCGCCGACAGGGCATTGTTCTTCGCAGCCTGTGCAGAACACGACACAATTATTGGGGTTTTTTACGACAGCCCCCTTTTTCCCTTTCTTCTCTTCAAATTCGTACGCGCCAAGTGTACAGTAATCTACGCATTTTCCGCAACTGACGCATTTTTCATAATCAATTGTTGGACCCCAAGGTATCTTGCTTCGAGGAACACCATGATATGTTTCTTCGGACATTTTTTCATCGCCTTTTAAGTTGTCCAGTATGAAAACACCGCTAGGTCTTCTCTTCCAAGCTCCTTTTTGAGGAAATTGATTACGTCTTGGTCTTCTAGAAAGCGTCCATACTTGTTTTCACGTATTGGAATTGCCGTATCTCTAAGCGCGTTTCCTTTTGGAAAATCAAGGTAAACATAATACGCGTTTTGTGCAGGAAGAATCACTCTTAGGCACGTAAGTTCTTTCGTTTTTGACATGCCATTCTGGTCAATGCTGTAAACAATTGAGGCTGGCTTGAGTTCAGCAGCTAAGCGTTTGAATTCTTTCCACTTCCTAAGCCTAACTACTTCGCTCAATCCCAGTCCTCATTTACAGCGCTCATTTTTCCTTAGCTGATTCTTCCGAGGCGCCCATCATTGTTTCCGCAATTCGCGGCATTTTGGAACTGTTTTTCGGCTTCAGCAGTTCTTTAACGAACTTGAATTGCCTTTGGTATATGTGGCAATTCTTTGAATGGAAAATCAGTTTCCCAGTCTCCAACGAGAGGTTCCCGCGGCTGTTGATTTCTTTCACGAAGGCTTCGTTGAAAAGCTGCAAACCCGCGATGTTGGCGGGTAAACCTGCGTACGCGTCCCAAGACCTGAAATAGCATGTTAAATGCATTTTTCCCTCAAGAATTTCGGTGTCAATCAGGCTCAAGCAGGGCGGTTCATGCCTCTTAGCATGAAGGCGTTTCTGTATATCCTTGGGCAACCGGATGGCCATGGTAACTTGCCTGTCTCGCTGTTCCTGCACATATCTTTTCACTGCTTCTTCTATCTGGTTAACAGGATAGTTGAGCCTGCTGCCGTAAGTGTATGTTTCATCCTGCTGTTTCTCGCCGCACCACAAGTACTCCAACGCGTAACCCTGAATATACTTGATATCGCAAGGCGCCTTATCGCTTACTAAAGGCCTAGTTTCTGGATGCGTAATCTCTATTGTTAAATTGAGCTTCTTGGTCTCAGTAATCTCCGAGCCGTAGCCCACCTGAAAAGGGTCACCTTCATTCCATATGTGATTTAACGCTTGAAACCAAGCGTCGGGGCAGTCAAACGCCGTGATTTTAACGTATTTCATAACGCTATTCCTCCAGAACCATCCATCAAACAACGCGTCAAAACTACTTTTGCCCGCTTCCTGCATATAAATCTGCAGTTTTTCTCCATGGTTTGATTGTTTCTGGCGGCGAGGTAAAGTCTTTATCAGGTTGAATGTGTATATGACGGTTAAGAAGGCGTCTATATGAAAGCGCAAATTGATTGGTTGAAAATTCTCGTTCACTGCAAAGACAACGTGAAAGCGCAAATTCGACCACTTTTTAAGACTTTGAGTGAACCGCAACCTGATCTGGGCAAGGGTGCTGGCGGCGACCCAATGAAGCCAGTTGATTTAGCTGCGGAAAAAGCCATCGTTGAGATTCTGCAGGAGCATGGCGTTTCATTTACACTCATCAGCGAAGAGTCTGGCGTGAAAGAGTTCGGCGAAAAGCCAAAACAGTGCTACGCGACTGTTGACTCGATAGACGGCACAACTAATCTGGTCCGCGGTCTTCCCTTCTACGCTTCTTCAATAGCCATATCCACCAAGCCAACTCTTTCCACGGTCTTCGCGGCTTTAGTGACAGACCTCTTCCATGATACCACGTACACCGCACTAGAAGGCAAAGGTGCCTATCGCAACGACAAGAAAATAACGGCTTCGGCACTTACATCGCTGGATAAGGCGGTGATAGGTTTAGACTTGAACAGCTACAATGTTAAGGAACTCATGCCCCAACTAACGAGGCTAATTCAAAAGACCCAGCACATACGCCATTTTGGCGCCAACGCGCTGGAACTGTGCTACGTAGCTGATGGCTTAACGGACGCTTTTGTGGACATCCGCGGAAAACTTCGAGTGACCGACATTGCCGCTGGTTTCCTAATCGTAAAAGAGGCTGGTGGAACAATAACCGCGCCCGAAGGCCATGCACTGGACGTTAAGTTGGACCCGAAACAGAAAATAAAGTTCATAGCCTCTGGAAACAAACAACTGCATAAAATCATTCTCAGCTTGGTAAAACCGAAATGTTAACGCTACTGCTACCGCACCCAGCCGTTCTAATAAAAACGGGAAGAACAAAAACTCTCGTCATCGCCGACCCGCATTTAGGCTGGGAGATGGCGCTCCGAGATAAAGGCATCCACGTTCCAAGCCAGACACCGAAGCTTCTGCAAAAACTGACCACGCTGCTTTCCAAACACAAGCCTGACAAGCTCCTGATTCTGGGCGACGTCAAATACACAGTGGTTGCAACTAAGCCTGGCGAATGGCACGACATACCAGACTTCTTCACCCAACTCAAAGAGTACGTAAACGACGTAGCCATAGTGCGCGGCAACCACGATGCGAATCTTGAACCCTTACTGCCTGAAAACGTAAAGCTTCTCCCGGCATCAGGCACCATCATCGGCGACATCGGTCTTTTTCACGGTCACAAATGGCCTTCGCCAACGCTTTTGAAGTGTAAAACGCTGATTATGGGGCATCTTCACCCAGTCGTAGTTTTCCGCGATCCAGTTGGCTTCAAGATAACAAGGCAAGTGTGGGTGAAAGCCAAATGCAACACTCATCAGCTATCCAAGACGCTGTTGCAAAAAAATAAGATGAAAATCGAAGGCGCTCCAGAAGCCACTGTGAAGAAACACTACAATTTCAAGCCGCGAACGTCTCAAATTTTCCTGATGCCGTCATTCAACGATTTCCTAGGCGGCAGACCCATAAACGAAGCCACACCGCGAAAAGAAGGGCAAACCCCGAAAATGATTGGGCCTGTTCTGCGCTCAGAAGCCGTGGATTTAGACAGCGCGGAGATTTACCTTTTAGACGGCACATACCTCGGAACTCTGAACCAGCTCAGAAGACTGTAGGGAATTCATACATCTCATAACCGAATGGGCTATACCCAACATGTCGCAGTTCAAAACTGAGAAACGCAAATCCGCTACAGCAACTGCAATAGAGCAAGCGCCACTATTAATTCAAGAAGGCTACGAAGACGTGACAGAAATGGACGGCGTAAAACTGTTCAGAAAGCGAAAGTGAACAAACGTTCTTCTGCTTAGTGCTTCGTTTTCTTCTTCCAGACGTAAACAACAACGACAACTGCTCCAATGATAACTGCCGCCGAAACTAACAGTAACGGAGAAGCTGGAGAAGTCGGCGAAGGCGGCTGCGTGGGCTCTGTGGACCCTGTGGCTGTTGCATACAAAATAGTGGCATTGGAACCCGCGTAGCTGTATTGGCCTGATAAGTATCCACGGTAGCTTATGTGCGGGATGCCGCTAGAGTCTACTGCCAAGTAGCATGGTCCCGAAGTGTAATGGAGTGTGTCTGGTGTGTCTACGGTTTGGATGTCCCAGGCTGTGCCTGTCCAGTTGGCGTACATCACTTCCACAGTTGAGGTGATGTAGGCGATGTTCGGGTTATCATGGTAGTCTAACGCCAGAAAACCCATACTGGTCAAATCGGCGTCTGAAACAACGGTCTGCGTGTTCCAAGCAGAGCCATTCCATCTAGCATACAGAATGGTGCTAAGATGAGTGGGGGCTTGCGGCTGGGCGCCAAGGAAGTGCAGGTAGCCTTTAGAATCTAAAACCATATTTCCGCAGTCGCTTAAATTGTAGGAAGCAAGGACAGGTTCAATGCTCCAGCCAGAGGCTTTCAACACGGCAAGCTTGACGCTTACTAAGCTATAAACACGTACACTATCCGCATAAGTAGACGGGGTGAAATACATTATGTACGGCGTATCGTTTGAGTCTAACGCCAAAGATATCTTGTCGTAATGGATTTCTGGTGATGGGTCCACGGTTTGGATGTTCCAGCTTGACCCTGCCCAGCTCGCGTATTTCAGCCCTTCGCCGTCGTTGTAGGCTGCATGCGGGTAGCCAACTGAGTCTAAAGCAAGCGAGGCATAAACTACGTTGTGACCAGATGTAACTGTTTGGCTGGTCCATTCTGTCCCCGTCCAACTAGCATAAGATAAGGGTCCGCGAACCCCTCCTTCTATTAATATGTGAGGGTTGCCATTAGCGTCCAATGCAAGGTCGGTTACAAAGCCACCAGGTCTTTCTTGGATGTTCCAGCCTGAACCGTTCCAGCTTGCACACCCAGCACGTTGTCCAGTTTGTGCATTATAAGCTCCAGTGTAAGCTATGTGGGGGTTGTTGTTAGAGTCCACTGCGATGGGGCAATAGCCGTTGCCGATGCCAGCAGCGTTTGCATCTACAATTTCAACATTCCACGATAAGGCAGCGTGAGCTGGCACCGCCAAACATAAAGTCACCAAAAGCATGGACAATAGAAGCAGGCTCAAGAATGCACTCGAGAGTGATTTGCTGTTCACAATGCATTCCTCTAACTAGGATAACCCCGCATTTGCGATTAAAGGGTTTTTGTAAAGATTCCTTGACTCAAGATTTCTTGACAAAGAACCCGCAGTTCACTCAGCGTTTCCGCCTTTAAATAAGGGGGGCTATAGTCTTGCCGAGCACTAGAGAACAGCAACATTGCCACAAGCGACTTAGGCATGAAAATGCAGAAAAGTCAGCATAAAACTTATAGAAAACGGATAACTCACAGTTACTGAGGTGAAAAGTGAATGTCATCAGACGATGAAGATTACCCAGAATGGTTCAAAAAACGACGTAGACCTCTCTCTAGAGACCCGTTTTTCGGCGACATCGACCGCATGCTCCGTGAAATGGAGAAAATGATGGAGGAAGAATTCAAAGATTTCACAGCAAAAGTCCCCAAAGACTACGTAAAGGAACGCAAACTCCCCGACGGCAGAACCGTAAAAGAATGGGGTCCCTTTGTGTACGGCTACAGCATGAAAATAGGTCCTGACGGCAAGCCTGAAATCCGCGAGTTCGGCAACATCAAAAAGAGCCTCAAAGGTCCCAAAGTGAAAGAAGAACGGGAACCACTAGTGGACATAGTTGAAACAGACGGAGAAATCCGTGTAGTCGTGGAACTGCCTGGCGTAGAAAAAAGCGACATAAAACTCCACGGCACAGAAGACTCGCTGACGATATCCGTTAACACGCCGCAATCCAAATACTACAAAGAAGTTACCTTACCAACAAAAGTGAAAGTGAAAGAGGCGAAGTCATCCTACAAAAACGGCGTCTTGGAAGTTGTGTTTCCCAAAGCTGAAGCCCCAAAGAAACCGAAAGGCGAACCAATCGACGTAGACTAAACTCCTCAATTTGCCACCTCGCAACTTCTGAAAAGCTCGTGCCCACATGAACGACACCTCAGAAATCGACGCGCTAAACGCCATCTGCCGAGAAGCAAAAGCAGAAGACAAGCTGTCTGGCAAAAGCCTAACGGAGCTCTACGAGCTTTTCGGTCAACGATTCACAAAAGCCCTCAACGCCCTGAAAGAAAACCGCGTGAAAAAATACGTTTTCAAGCCAAGCGGCAGAACCGTCTGGATAGTCATTGGAAGAGAACGCGATTACCTGATAATGCCTGAGGCTGAATTCTGCATGTGCGACGACTTCTACTTTCGCGTATTAGACAGAAAAATCCACCTGTGCTATCACTTAATCGCCCAGAAAATCGCGCGCAACCTAGGATGGTACGAAAACTTAGAAGAAAACGACGAACTCTACGAATCATTAATGAACGAGTGGAAAAAAGCTACTGCTTAAATATTAAAACATTACAAGAATAAGCAAGAAAAGGAGAACCTCAATGGACTTAGGCTCATACTTCCTGACTCTGGAATACGTCCTCATGGCATCAACGTTTGTTGCTCTATTGCTAATTTTCTTGTACTCGTATTACGGTAAGGAAGAAGAGCAAACAAACGAGAAACGCTAGCCGCCAACCCTTCTCATCCTTCTGTTCATAACTAAAAACACCACGACGCTTAGAACCGCTAGGATTATGCTGAACAAAACTATCCATGTAACATCTGGACCTGCACCAATTACTATCGGAAACGGACCAATGAAAATAACCGCGCCAGCACTCGCTGAACCGCCGCCGGAAAGTACTGTAGCAATAAAAATAACTGCGATGCCAACGACCACTAAAACAAAACCCAAAATCAAAAACAAAAAAAGCTTGTTAGATACGGTGATTCCTTCCTCAACGGTTTCGCGGGTTTCTTCGTCAGCGCTCCTTATCATGTCCAACCTTTACCTCAGCAATAAATAATACATAATTATGGCGACCACAAGCGTCACTGTAAGTGCCAAAGAAAGCAACAAAACGGTTTTAAGCGATTCCTTATCTGTCCCAAAAATTATCGGAATAGGTCCAATTATTACTGCGCCTCCGCCTTTGACTTTTCCTTTTTTGGCACCTGAAATAGAAAGCAATATAACAGCAACCACGATAATCAGTACTCCAACGAAAACCAGCGCTATGCCAAGCGCGTAAAGAGCTGCCGAGTCTATCACTTTCTTTCTCCCAGCGTCACCCTAAAAGTGGAATGACCATTTTAATAAACTTAGCCAAAGCCCGTATCATTGCAGATTAACGCAAAAAATTTAAGACAAGCTGAATTCTTTATCCGTGCTGGCACCAAAAAATGACCGCTGAAGAGATAATTCAACAGATTCTTGCGAAACACCCCGAAGTCAGCCGAGACCAAATTCTTGAAAACTTGGAGGCTGAGAAGAGCAAGACTGGTGGTCTCATAGCAGACGAGACACTTCTACGGTTAATCGCCGCTAGATACGGAGTTGAAATTCTCAAGGACAGAGTTCATCGCAAATTGTCCATAAGCCACTTGGTTCCAGGCCTAAACGACGTCACGATAACAGGGCGCGTGGTCGCGGTTTATCCCCCAAGAACCTTTGAAGGAGAAAGATCTGGAAAATTTGCAAGCTTAATGATCGCCGACAAAGACGCTACACTCCGTGTTATATTGTGGAACGATAAAGTCGAAGTAATTGAAGCAGGTGAACTGAAAGCTGGGCAGATCGTTCGCTTTTCTCATGGATACACACGCGAAGACCGTGAAGGCAAGGCGGAATTACATCTCGGCAATAGGAGTCAAATTGAAGTTGAACCTAAAAACATAAAAGCGGACGAATACTCCTCCATCAGCAAATTTGCCACAAGAATCAGTGAGATAACCAAAGCGTACAAGAACATCCACCTTACGGGCACAGTGAAAGAGGTTTTTCCCGCCTCAACATTCACAAGAAGTGACATGAGCACGGGAACAGTGATGCGCTTTAGGCTGGTAGATGAAACAGGTGAAATCCCAGTGGTCGTTTGGAACGAAAAAGCAGAAGAACTCGAAAAAGCCCTCGAATTAAACGCGAATTTACAGTTGGTAAACGCAAAAGTTAAGGAAAACGCAAATGGCGAACTTGAAGTTCACGTTGACTCATACACTTACGTCGAGGTTTCAGAGCGACTTGACTTTTGAGGCTATGGCGTCGCTCATCTCGCTTGTGGTGGATGAACCACCTAAATCCTTCGTTCGCACTTTTCCTTCGTTCAGCACTTTCATAACCGCGTTTTCGATTTTGGTTGCTGCTGCTTTTTCGCCTAAGTAGTCCAGCATCATCTGCGCCGCCATTATGGTGGCTGTGGGATTAACCCTGTTCTGTCCAGTGTACTTAGGCGCTGAGCCGTGGACGGGCTCAAACATGCCGTATGCGTCGCCTATGTTTGCTCCTGCTGCTAAGCCTAAGCTTCCCGTGACTTGGGCGGCTTCGTCTGATATTACGTCGCCGAAGAGGTTGGTAGTGACTATTACGTCGTAGGTTTCGGGTTTTTTAATGAGATGCATGGCCATGGCGTCTATGTGGACGTCGTCGATTGTTACGTCTGGGTGGTTTTTGGCTGCGGCTTTGACGGCGTCGTTGAATATTCCGTCCGTTATCCTTAAGATGTTGGCTTTGTGGACGTAAGTCAGGTGTTTTCTGCGTTTTTCAGCGAGTTTGAAGGCGTATTCTGCGACGAGCGCTGAGGCTTCTTGTGTAATTATGCGCATTGCCACCGCTACGCCAGGCGAGACTTCGTATTCTACGCCAGAGTACATGCCTTCCGTGTTTTCGCGAACCACGACTAGGTCTATGTTGGGTTTTAAGGCTTCTACGTTTGGAAAAGAACGGCACGGTCTGACGTTGGCGTAGAGGTTGAACATTTTTCTGATTTTTACAGCTGCGCTGACGGGTGCACCTGGTTCTTCTGGTGTAGTCATGGGTCCTTTGAGGCAAGCGTCTGTTTGTTTCAGGAGCGCGATTGTTTCTTCAGGTAGGTTAGTGCCGTACGGGGCTATGCAGTGGTAGCCTGCTTCTCCGTAGAGAAAATTAAGCTTCAGGTCTGAGGAGTCTTGTACGGCTTCTAGGACTTTTATGGTTGCGTCGGTGACTTCTGGTCCTATTCCATCGCCTTTTAGCACCGTAATATTGTAAGTTTTAGACACCAGGATCACCTTTCTGTGTGTAAATGCGCGCTTTCATTTATCAGTATTCCTGTTTGCTATTGAGCGCTGCGCGGCTTTGGTAACAAGCGTGCTCTTGTGTACTCTAGTGCTCGGAAAAGACTATAGCCCCCTTATATAAAGGCTGAACTTCAGGTTCAAGCAAAACACTTTAGGCGCTTATTTTTGGGGGTGGACGGACGCGCCTGCCAAGTTTTATTCGCAGGGCTATGCGGTACAGTTTTCGCAAGCTCTTCACTAACTGCTCAACGCTAGGCAGAGTTGAGTAGATAAGCGGCACCTGTTCGTATTCGGCCAGCCTTATTGCGCAATCATCTGGTTTCGTGCGGTGAAAAACCACCACTCGCGGTTTCAGGTTACTAACGCGCACAATCATCATCGGCAGGCACCCAACTTCTACGTTCGTGAAGACTAAAGCTCGTTCCGTTGTTGCTCCGAACAGCTGAGCGTATTCCAAGCCAGATAGAGCTTCAACCGCCTTTCTGCTGTCTATTACGGTGTATCCGTTAACTTCTTTGACGTACTTGTCTGCGCAAGCCACCACTTCACCGTTGATGGCTTTGCACAAGTATTCGACACGAACTGGAATTGGGAACTCCCTGAGATCCAAGATGGCCATGCTCGGCGAGCTTGTCAGTTTCGCGAATTCCCTTGTGAAGCGGCTGCCCTTTTCCTCGTCAATCTGCAAAAGCGCCCTAACGAACCGCCTGATGAATTTGGCGCCTGGGCTTTTTCGTCTGCCACTCTCGTAGTCGCTTATAA
>JGI2173J19968_10000518_pt1 | contig 14482 bp, 11 predicted proteins | sample DeeMarSWOR136_30_FD_19968 | JGI IMG/M metagenome (IMG submission 19968) | reverse complement strand
TCACTTCCCCTTTTCCACTGAAATTCTATCTCCACAAAAAACTGCGCAGATATAGCATGCAGATCTTAAAGGTATCAATGACTGGCCTGAAATGGCTCGTGCTGGTATCGGAAACGGCATGGCCCTTAATTGACATTGTTACCACACGATACCCCTTTTTGCAAGCCTTGATGATGAGCTCCATCTCAGTTTCGTAGGTTGAGGTAGTGAGCTGGACGTTCCGTAAGGCCTCTGTCCGGATGAGACGATAACCGGATTGACTGTCGCTTATCGAGGTATGGGTTAATCGTGAAACGGCCTTTGCTCCCAATCGATTCCAGAAACGCCTCAGCCAGGTCATTTGTTTGAACTGTGCGGCCCTGGATCCGATTATGATATCCGGACTCTGCTTTCGATACAGCTCCACAAAGCGTGGAATCTCGGCGGGATCGTGCTGGCCATCAGCATCAAGGGTAATGACTCCTTCATACCCGTGCTCCATCACATGGCCAAAGCCCGTTCGGAGGGCACGGCCCTTTCCCCTGTTGGTGGGGTGTCGTAACAGAGTAACCCCCATCTCCCTGCCGATTCGAGCCGTGGAATCCGTCGAGCCATCGTCTACCACGATGATATCGAGACGGCTCTGTCTTACCCCTCCAATTACCCCTTTGAGGGTCCCTTCTGCATTGTAGGCCGGTATGAGCACGCACAATTCGCTCAAGCTCAATCCCCGTGAATCTCCCTGATGGCACCGAAGGGGAACTCCCCCAGAAGCCTCTCCACCCTTTGCTCGGTGCCCTTGATCTTTCCTCGACAGACGAAGCGCTTTACCAGGGGCAATGGAATTCTCGGGGGATCGGGATCGAACTCGGAGGGGTGGAGGAAAATCACCGCGGGTATTCCATAACCGTTCATCTCCGCAATGGCCCTTCTGATCATTCGATAGGGGAAAATTCTCAATCCCCATCCTCCGCCGACGGGTAGGTTTCCGGCCCAGGTATTCTTAACCAGGGGAGGGAATTCCTCAATTTCCCCATGGTCCGTGGAGATGGTATAGGGTTCCCTCGGGGCGTTGGGAATTCCGATGATCCTCAGAGGCGCGATACTGGAGTCGTATCGAAAGCCATTTGCGGCCAAGATCGGCAACGCCCACAGTGAATTCCTCGACCCCTTTCTGATGGACCACTCCGGAGCACGGTAACCAAAAACCCGGTCGCCCACAACCTCTTGAATAACCCTCCTTGACCGGATGATGTCCCTCTCGAACTCATCCGGGGTCATCTTATAGACCTGTACGTGGTCAAACCCGTGGGATGCGAGCTCATGGCCCTCATCCGCTATCATCTTAACCACCTCGGGCAGCCGCTGGGCAACGTATCCGAGGACGAAAAAGGTTCCGAGAACCCGGTTCTTGGAGAGAATCTGCAGGATCTTTGTGACGTTTTCCTCCACCCTGCTCTCGCAGCGATCCCACTGGGATGGGGGAAGAACAGTCTCGATATCACAGATATGAAACCAATCCTCCACGTCGACCGTTATAGCGTTGAGAACGTCCGTCATCGAGGCGCTAAGAATCTCCTCATATCCCTGTCGTAGAGAAGGGTCAGAAGGGTTAAGACCCTGCCAAGCACGGGCCAAGGGTCTTCGCTTGAAATTATATCATAGCAGGTATTCTGGTTGAAGAACTCGAAAAAAGGGGGGGAAAGATGAAATCGGTTTGGGTTTCGGAAGAAGTGGAAGAGATCTCCGGGGAGGAACCAGCGGCAACGTCGGCCAACTTCATAGGTAAGGACGGATTTGAAACGCTCCCCTTTCGCCATTCGGTACATGAGATAAGGGAAATCGACCCCGGAGAAGATGCCCAATTGCAGAGACCCCCAGAACCTGGGATTGACCTCCATCAACTTAGGGGTATTATCCCTCGGATCCATTTTGAATTCCACCATGGCCACACCGAACCAGTCCAGGGCCCTCAGCAGCGATAGCCCCATCTCCAAGAGCTCGGGGTACAAGACCGATTCCCGTAGCGTACTGGGACCACCACTGATGGGATATTCCCTCAATCTTCGATGGACGAAGGCCGCCTTTACCTTCGAACTCTCATCGAAAAGGGCCGACACCCCGAACGAATCCCCCTCCCGGGGAATACGTTCCTGAACCAGTGGAAACGGATACTTTTGGTGAACTGCCAGGTAGGCTGCCAAAAGGTCTTGCCCTTCGTTGACGTAATGAACCCCAAAGGCCCCGGACCCTATCCGAGGCTTGACGACGGCCGGAAGTCGAACTCGGCTGGTCTTCACCTCTTCGGGAGTTCTGAAGAAGAAGGTCCTTGGGCAGGGAATTCCCCTTTCCATGGCGAATTTCAGCAATTTTTCCTTATCCCGGACGAACTGGATTTTTTCGTAGGAGGGTATGGGAAGAAAGGCCAGTGGATCGAAGAGGTCCCGATGCCGTGCCAGCAGCAGCAGGGTCACCTCCTCCATTGGAAAGATTACCCGGTAACCCCTCGCGAGCTCCCGGCGCAGATAGTTAAGAAACCCATCGGGATCCCTGATGGGAGAGGGATATATGACCCGTCGCGAGCAGTACTTCGAGAAAAACGACGTTGCGATGATCGTGCTCTCGCCAACGGTTATGGGGATCCCCTTCCTCCCCAAGGACCGAACGACCGCTAACGTCTTTCTCCAATGCCCATCTGTGACGAAAACGCCCATTTCCCTCGTCAGGGAAAGAATTCCAGCTTCCCCCATTGTCTCGACGAAAAGGAAAAGGAGACCCTGGAGTGAAAAAATCCCACCCCTTGGGTCTCCCGTGGAGGGATGGATCAGTAGGTGATGGAGAAGCGGTCGAACTCCCCCAGATACTCCTCCCAGTGGATATCAACGCGTTGAACATGAGCACCTGGAGGCCCCTTATGGCACCAATCGATCATCTCCTTAACCTTATCTTGGCCCCCTTCGAAGAGAGCTTCTACCGCTCCATCCCACCTATTTTTTACCCATCCGAAGACGCCGAGCTGATTGGCCATCTCCCGCGTATTATAGCGGAAGAAAACGCCTTGTACTCTCCCCCTTACAATGACCCGGCCTCTAACCTTTTGCGCCTCCTGGCCCTTTTCCATCCGGCAAACCCTATGGAAAACCCTTCCAGTTGTCGTAGGATAATGTCCAAAAAATTAGCACAGGCCCTCATAGAAAGCAATTATCTAAATGGTCCTCGGGGGAACACGATTGTTCATGAGCGAAATTCAGATAATGCGAATTCGGAAAGGGAGCTCTGAGCGGAAAAACGAACTCTGAGCGCGAAACAGCCCCCACGAACACGTATCACGAGCACGAACCACACGAACACGGAGTGAAGGGGAATTCGGGCAACAGACCAAGAAGCATTGAAACGAAGGGACAATGGTGTTCCTCTGGACCAAGTCCGAGACCTCCGGTCATTAATTTCTTGAAAAGAAAACTCGAAGTCATATATAATCAAACATTATTCCCATGAAGCTTCTTGCATCCCTGATGGAATAGAGAACTCACGAGGATGTACCCATGGATGGTTTCGGCTTAGGGATAGACGTCGGGTCGGTAAGTGTCAATACGGTGATCCTGGACAGCAATCGAATGGTTGTGGAGGAGCACTATTCGCGGACCAAGGGACAACCACTGCGGACGGTTAAGACAGTCCTAGAGGACATCGTGGAGCGCATTCCCGTAGAGCGGTTTCGCGCGATTTCCTTAACGGGAACGGGCGGGAAGCTCCTGGCTGAACTCCTGGGCGGTAAGTTCGTGAACGAAATCATAGCCCAGGCTAAAGCGGTCTCCGTTCTCTATCCCGAGGTTCGAACGATAATCGATGTGGGAGGCGAGGATTCCAAGCTCATCCTCATGGACTACGAAGAAGGGAATGGACATTTCAAGATCAGCGATTTTGCCATGAATACCCTCTGCGCAGCGGGCACGGGCTCCTTTCTGGACCAACAGGCCAGTCGATTGGGCCTCACCATAGAGGAGTTTGGACAGCTGGCTTTGCGGTCGGAGAATCCCCCCCGTATTGCCGGTAGGTGCAGCGTCTTCGCAAAATCTGATATGATCCACTTGCAGCAGATTGCCACCCCCGACTATGACATCGTAGCCGGCCTCTGTTTCGCCCTGGCCAGGAATTTCAAGAGCAACATCGCAAAGGGCAGAACTCTCATAAAAGCCGTCTCGTTTCAAGGAGGTGTGGCGGCTAACCTGGGGATGAGGAGGGCTTTTCAGGAGGTTCTGGATTTAGCTGAGGGAGAATTGATCATCCCGAAATACTATGCCTCCATGGGGGCCATCGGGGCCGTCTTAATGACTATGGAAGATCGGGGCTTCCATGAACATTTCGCCGGCCTCGAGAGGCTGGAGGATTACCTCAACCATCACCGGGAAGCCAGGGTGAGCCTGGAAAAGCTGTCCCTATCGGAGGATCACCTGAAAAAGAGTGAAAAAGCGGCTGACATGCCTCTTCGAGCGGAAAAGGTCGATGCATACCTCGGCTTGGATGTGGGTTCCATCAGCACCAATCTCGTAGTTATCGATGAGAATGAAAACCTGCTCTCCAAGCGATACCTCATGACGGCGGGCAGGCCCATTGAGGCCGTGAGAATAGGGCTCAAGGAGATCGGAGAGGAGATCGGAGACCGCGTCAACATAAAGGGCTGTGGAACCACGGGATCCGGAAGGTATCTCACCGCTGATTTCGTGGGGGCGGACATCGTCCGAAACGAGATTACGGCTCAGGCAACAGCCGCGGCACGGATTGACCCTCACGTGGATACTATTTTTGAAATCGGGGGACAGGATTCCAAATTCATCAGCCTCGAGAACGGCGTCGTCGTGGACTTCGAGATGAACAAGGTATGTGCTGCTGGAACTGGCTCCTTTCTGGAAGAGCAAGCGGAAAAACTGGATATTTCCATCAAGGAAGAATTCGGAAATCTTGCCCTCGGGGCCCCTGAGCCCATCAGGATGGGGGAGAGGTGCACGGTCTTCATCGAGTCAGATCTTGTTCACCATCAGCAACGAGGTGCCAAGACCGATGACCTCGTGGCTGGATTGAGTTACTCCATCGTCCAGAATTACCTCAACCGTGTAGTGGGTGCAAAACGGGTCGGCGACCGCATCTTCTTCCAGGGTGGTACAGCCTTCAACAGGGGGGTCGTGGCCGCCTTCGAGAAGTGGCTCGGAAAGGAGATCGTCGTTCCCGAGAACCACGATGTGACCGGGGCCATTGGGGTGGCCATCCTTGCAAAGGACGAGAGGACCTGGGAAGAGAGCACGTTTAAGGGGTTTGACCTCAGCGAAAGGAAATACGAGCTTACAACCTTTGAGTGTAAGGGCTGCTCCAATATGTGTCTCATCCGGAAGGTGAGCGTTGAGGGGGAGAAACCCCTCTTTTATGGGAGCAGGTGCGAGAAGTACGACGTCATAAAGAGGACTCGAGGAGGGAACGTGCCCGATATCTTCGCCGAGAGGGAAGAGTTGCTGTTCGCCCCCTATGAGGGGGAGGAGGACCTCCCCGAGGATGCCCCGATAATCGGTATTCCCAGGATCCTGCACTTCCATGAGCTCTTTCCGTTTTGGAAGGGATTCCTCACGGAATTGGGGTATCGAATCGTCCTTTCAGATTCCACCAACAAGGAGCTCATTCGAGAAGGGGTGGAGACCATTGTGGCCGAGACCTGCTTCCCTATCAAGGCGTCACACGGTCACGTCCTCAATCTCTTGAAGAAGGGGATCAAGGATATCTTTATCCCCAGCATTATTAACATCGAATCCCCCGACCCGGAAATCGAGCTCACCCAAACCTGTCCTTACATCCAATCCTTTCCCTATGCGGTGAAATCCTCCATCGACTTCAGAGAATATGGGGCAAGAATCCTTCAGCCCATCATCCATTTCGGATGGGGGAAAGACCAACTGGAAAAAGAATTAGTTCGATTTGGAAGGCAGTTGAAACGCAGCGCGTCCACGGTAAGGAAGGCATTTGAGAAGGCTGCGGTAAATCAGAAGAAGTTCTACGATGCGTTGATCAAGAGGGGACGGGAGATCTTGGAGGGGGTGAAACCGGGGGAGAAGATAATGGTCATCGTGGGGCGGCCATATAACAGCTGCGATTCCGGAATCAACCTCGAGGTTCCCAAGAAGCTCAGGGAGATGGGAGTACTTGCTCTTCCCATGGACTACCTCCCCTTGGATTCAGCCTCTCGCAAAGAGGGGATAAAGGAGATGTATTGGCGTTATGGGCAGAAAATCCTGAGCGCTGCCCATCTCATCAGGGAGAATCCAAACCTCTATGGGGTTTTCATCAGCAACTTCGGCTGTGGGGCGGACTCCTTCATCCTTCACTTCTTTAGGGATACGCTGAGGGGTAAACCCTTTTTGCAACTGGAGATCGATGAGCACAGCGCAGATGCGGGGGTGATCACCCGATGCGAGGCTTTCCTTGACAGCCTGAAGCACGCCAAGGACCCGACGGAGGGAAAAGTCAGGCGACCGTTAAAGACCGATACCACAAGGAAGATTTACATCCCGTACATGTGCGATCACTCCTACGCAGTGGCGGCTGCCTTTGAGGCTTGTGGAATCTCGGCTGATGTATTTCCCGAATCCGACGAGGAGACCCTTTTCTGGGGAAGGAAGATGACCTCCGGCAAGGAGTGTTATCCCTGCACGCTGACCACTGGGGATATGGTGAAGCTCGTGAGGGACCCTAAGTTCGACCGGGATAGAGCTGCGCTGTTTATGCCCTCGGGAAATGGCCCATGCAGGTTCGGACAGTACAATCGCTTCCAGCGTATCGTTCTGGATGAGCTTGGATTTGAGGACGTTGCCATCTACTCGCCAAATCAGGACGAGAGCCTCTATTCCGATTTGGGGATGATGGGGTCTAAGTTTACCCGATTGGGATGGCAGGGAATTGTCGCCGTGGATTTGCTCATAAAAAAGCTCCTTGAAACCAGGCCATACGAAAGGAATGAGGGTGAAACAGATAGGGTATACCGGGAGTGCCTCGATTTGGTCTGCGAGGCCATCAGGAATGAAGGCGATCTCGAGGAGGCGTTAACGAAGGCCCGAGATAAGCTCGACCGGATTGAAGTGGATGGCACAGGTACAAAGCCCCTGATCGGAATCGTTGGAGAGATTTATGTGCGCTCCAACCGGTTCTCCAACGAGGATGCGATCCGAAAGATCGAACAGTTCGGCGGGGAGGCATGGCTTTCGCCCGTCTCGGAATGGATCTTGTACATTAACGCCATGGGCAAGAGGCACAGCCTGAGGCACAAGAGCTTCTCCAACCTCTTGAAGATCTTCCTCACCGATTACTACCAGAGAAAGGACGAACATCGTCTGACCAAGGTCTTCAAGGGGCACCTCAGAAATCTCCATGAGCCGACGGTAAAATCGATCCTCAAGCAGGCGAGGCCCTATCTGCACGATTCCTTCGAGGGGGAGGCGGTCTTGAGCGTAGGTCGCACCGCTGATTTCGTTCATTCCGGGTGTAGTGGAATAATCAACGTGATGCCCTTCACGTGCATGCCGGGTACGATAGTAAGCGCCATCCTGAAACGGTATCGGGAGGAGAATAACAACCTTCCCGTGCTCAACATGGCCTATGATGGCCAGGAACAGACCAACACCCTGACTCGCATTGAGGCCTTCATGCACCAGGCCAGACAGTATCAGGAAAGGAACGTGCTCAGCAGCCGTAGGACTGCAGCACTACAACACCGCAGCACCGGATAGTCTTGGCTGAGAACTCGTTTTTGCATCTCCCCGAGGATAGCACCCCGTCTCGTTACACCCAAGACAAGATGGCCATTCCCAGGACGACTATGATGAGACCCCAGAGTCGATAGGTCCTATCCTGAGTCGAATCGAGCCACCAGTTCAGCAATGCCTCTGTTTGACCATGCGGAGCCAATAGGAGGTAGATACCCTTTCCGATGGCCAGAAGGCCCAGGATGAGGACGAACCAGAATGCCCCACTAGCCTTAGCCGAGATGACTAAGAGGATGCCAACGACGATGGGGATGAATGCCAGGAACCTCAGGCTCACCTTCCCCATGAAATTCCTGAGGAAACGACGGCTGTCCTCCGTGTAAAGGATGAATAAGCTGCCCACCGCAACCCAGAACAGGGCCAAACCGTAGAGAAACCAAACCATAGCTACCTCCCCTCACGTGTGTCCAATCAATGCTTCGCTCCCTTGGCGATTGATGAGCTGTATACCGATTCTTATACCATCATTTCATCCTCATTTCACCCTTAATAGTAACCGGAGGTTCAGAACTTTCAGCGCGTATGTTTTCATAATCCCTTGTTAATCTTTCCTTATTCGACCTTTGCAGGAGAACACCATCGTCCCTTCGCTCACTGTTCGTGTTTCGTGTTCGTGTCCGTGTTCGTGGTTCGTGTCCGTTATCAGTTATTTGTTATTTGTCATGTGACGGGCTGTTGCCCATATCCCTGGAGCGAACATTAAAGAATTTTTGGGAACCATTCTCAGTGAACCGAAACGGCGCAAATCCAGCGTTTGAGCTAGGATGGCGAGTTTTCGGAACGAAAGACCGCCGGTCAAAAATTCTTTTCAGTGAGCGGAATGGGTTTTGGGCAATAGCCCCTTGACATTTGATATTTGATATTTTCCCTTCTGCCTCTATCCTCTGACCTATTTCGCCTTTCCGATTGCAGCACTGAATAACGTTCGCTCCCGCAAAGGTACCATGGAGAAATGATCCACTATTGGGTAGACTTTACCATGTCGGCTGGCGAAGAGCGAGTTTTTCAGAGACCTTTATAATAGCAAAGGAAGGAGGCATGGAATGAATGGCCAAAAGGAAGATCCCGTGGGATTAGCTCATCAGTTTTTCCAGACCAAACAGATAGAACGAACCAGGAAGGCATTGGAGAAGAACGGTTTTGAATCCCTCTTCGTGGAAGATGCCAAATCAGCGCTAAAGGCGATCTTGGATATGATCCCAGATGGCGCAAGCGTGGGGATTGGTGGTTCGATGACGTTGACTCAAATCGGCTTCTTCCAGGAAATAAAAGACCGTGAAGTGAATCTGATAAACCCCCTTGCCAAGAGCGTCACCCCGGAAGAGCGAAATCAGTTGACCAGGAAGATCTTCTCATGCGATTACTTCCTCTGCAGCACCAATGCCATCACGGAGGAAGGCCAGTTATATAATGTGGATGCCACCGGAAACAGGGTTGCGGCCATGTTCTTTGGCCCAAAGAAGACCATCGTCGTTTGCGGAGTCAATAAGATTACAAAGGACATGGATGAGGCCCGGAGGAGGGTTTGGAACCTGGCTGCGCCCATGAACGCCAAACGGCTTGCCCGCAAAACACCGTGCGCTGAGACAGGGGTCTGCTCGGACTGCAACTCACCGGAGAGGATTTGCAATATAGGCGTGGAGATCGTGAAAAAGCCCTCCCGGTCCAATATCCTCGTTCTCCTCGTCGGGGAGCCGCTGGGTTTGTGAGGAGAACCCCATCCAGGGCCTATTCTGATGTCCTTGGGCATGCCCCTCTAATTTCGCTCGGCCTCGCGGTACCGCGCCCTGAGCTCCGTCTTAAGGACCTTGCCCGAAGGATTTCTGGGCAACACCTGCACGAACTCAACGGATCTGGGTTTCTTATAGCTCGCCAGATGCGCCTCACAAAATTCGATCACCTCCTTCTCCGTCAAGGTCTCGGCCTCCTTCAAAACCACCACGGCCTTAACGGACTCGCCCCAGACATCGTCGGGCACTCCTATCACCGCAGCCTCGGCTACCTTTGGATGGGTATAGAGGACCTCCTCGACCTCCCGGGGATAGATATTCTCCCCGCCGCTGATTACCATATCCTTCTTCCGGTCCACGATGTAAAAAAAGCCCTCCTCATCCACCCGGGCCAAATCTCCCGTATGCAACCATCCTCCCCTTAGCGCCTCCTTGGTTCCCTCCTCATCCTTGTAATAGCCCTTCATCACGATGGGACCCCGGCAGACGACTTCCCCAATCTCCCCCACAGGGACCTCATTCCCGTCCTCGTTAACAACCTTCGCCTCGAGAAAAATCAGGGGTTTCCCAACACACGCGTGCTTTCTCAAGGAGTCCCTGGCACTTAATATGGTAATGCACGGGGAGGTCTCCGTACACCCATACACATCATACACACCTCCGCAATGGGGAAAGAGCTTGAGCAACCGGTTCTTGGTCTCAACGGGGAGGATGGCCGAACCAGCAGTGCATTTGGTCACAGACCGGGTATCGTATTCTTCCAGGTTCGGAAGCTGGAGCAGAAAATTGAATACAGCGGGGGATCCGGAGACGACGTTGATCCTCTCCCTCTCGATGATTTCCATCATCTCCCTGGGGTCAAATCGCCTCATGATCACGCTTGCCCCGGCCAAGGCCACCCGGATGGTGAAGTGATTGTTGAGGGCGGCCGTGTGATACAGGGGCCCCACCACCAGGGACGTATCACCCGGCACATCCTCCCGCGCGACCATGGTGTTAACCAAATTCCACAGCACATTTCCGTGGGTGATGAGAGCCCCCTTGGGCCTTCCCGTTGTGCCCGAGGTGTACATCAGTTGGCACTCATCGGCCTCGGTGATCTCTTTTTCAGGCTCCTTGGCAGGGAACCGGGCCATTAACTCCTCGTAATCCAGAGCTCCACCTGCGGCTTCCCCCACGCAAACATACTGCTTCACTTTGGAAAGCTCGGACCGGAGCGAGGCAACCATTTCTTCAAACTCCTGCCCATAAACGAAGATCACCGCATCGGAGTGATCCAAGATATAGTAGGCCTCCCTTTCCTTGAACCGGAAGTTGATGGGAACAAATACCCCTCCCATTTTCGCGGCCGCAAAGTAGACCTCCACGACCTGGTTGGAGTTGTACAGCATAGCTGCCACCTTGTCTCCCTTCCTCACCCCCAATTCGACAAAGGCATTTGCCAGCGAATTCACCCTCTCGTTGAATTCCCTGTAACTGAACCTCCTTCCCTCGAAGACGATGGCCGTCCTGTCGGGGTACCGATTGGCCGCGTTGGTCAGGAGATATCCTACATTCATCCCAAACAGTCCCTATGGATTGGGTTCTTCACCCCGCCCTTTTGCGCAGGATCTGAAGAAAGACGACGGATCCCGCCGCCGCTAATCCCAGTAGATCAGTCAGCAGGTGAGGATCGATTAAAGCGATGCCACAGGCCACGAGAACAACGCTCTCCACCGGATGATTTCTTCTCAACAGATACCCGCTTAGGCCCGAAGCAAACAGGAATACCGATATACATCCCGTTACGATGGCCCTCAGGATATCCAATGGCCCACCTACAATGAGCGTCAAAGAGGGATAGTAGATGAGCAGGAAGGGCACCACAAAACCCGCTACCCCTATGCGGGTAGCGGTAAACCCCACCTTGAACGGGTCAGACTTAGCCACTCCTGCTGCAGCATAGGCGGCCAGTGCTACCGGCGGAGTAATTGTCGAGACGATGGCAAAGTAAAAGACGTAGAGGTGGGCGGCGATTTCCGGGATACCCATTTTCACCAAAACGGGGGCAATGAGGATTGCGACTATGATATAGGCTGCGGTGGTGGTAATTCCCATCCCCAAAATGAGAGAGGAGATCATCGTGTAGACCAGCAAGAGGGGAAGGATGCCCTTTGAAAGCTGAATCAGCAGGTGGGAAAACTTCAGGCCCAACCCCGTTAAGGTGAGGATACCCACGACGATCCCTGANCACGCGCAAGCGGAGGCTACCGCCAAGGTGTTCTTCGCCCCATTTTCCAGGGCCCTCATAATCTTTTCCCGGTTCATCCGGGTTGCCCTGCGAATTGTGCTGGAAATCATTGCCGCGATGATGGAATAAAATCCGGCCCTCATCTCCGTGTATCCGAGCGCCAGGCTTCCCATTAAAACGATTAAGGGCAAAAGGAGATGAAAACCCCTTCCCATGACTTCGCCGGTCTTTGGGAGCGTTTCCTTGGGAAGACCTTGGATATTCGCCTTCAGTGCCTCGAAATGAACCATGAAGTAAGCCGATAGAAAGTAGAGACAGGCCGGAATAAAGGCGGCCACACAGACCATAAGGTACGGTATTCCCAAAAAGCTTGCTATGACGAAAGCAGCCGCCCCCATCAGGGGCGGCATGATCTGGCCACCGGTGGAGGCCGTAGCCTCAATGGCTCCGGCGATGTGGGACTTGTACCCCAGTTTCTTCATCAGTGGGATGGTGACAGCACCCGTACTCACCACATTGGCAACGGCGCTTCCGGAAAGCATTCCAAAGGCCCCGCTGGAGATCACCGCTACCTTGGCCGGCCCGCCTCGTTTATCCCCAGCCAGGGCCTGGGAGAGATCCATGAAGAACCCGCCTGTTCCCGATTCCACTAAAAAGGCGGCAAAGATGATGAAAACGGTGATGAAGGTAGCCGATACGCCCAGGGGTATGGTGAAGATCCCCTCCGTGGTCAAGTATTCATAGGAGATGAACCTGGAAAGATCCATTCCCCGATGGGATACCAGGGGAATGGGAATCCAAGGACCCAGAAAACCGTAAGCGATAAAGAATGCCGTAATGAGGGGCAAGGCCAGCCCAATAACTCGACGGGTCATCTCCAGGATGACCACGACCATAATGAGACCGAGGACGATGTCCAGATCCGTTGCCGCTCCGGCTCGGTCATAGATAGTGTAATACACGTAGAAGGCGATGTTGGCGCAGGTTATGATGCTCAATACGATGAATAGGATATCCGCCTTGGATACGTTATCGCCTTTCTTGCTCCCCGGGGAATAGATGAGAAACGTCAGGACCAAACTGAACAGGAGATGGATTGAGCGCTGTTGCAAGGCGGGGAGGGACCGGGTGAAGGCCGTGTAAAGGTGAAAAAGGGACATGCTGATGGCGATGATTCTCGAAACCATCGCCCATTTCCCCGTGAGATCCCTCCTGCTCATAGGATCTTCCCTTTCCCCAAGAGGCAGGTCAGCCTGGCTTCCCTCCGAACGGCTATCTCGATCAGGGTTCCTCCAGGGGCCATGGTGTGGATGGGGAAACTCGTGCCGTTGAACGTCAAGGTATGTTTTGCCGAATAGCCATTGAAAAAGGTGACCCTCTCCATGGCTTTCTGAATCCCAGAAATGACGAGATTCTTCCCCCGCACCTCGGCCTTCTCCTCGTTGATGTAACCCACATAGGGCGCTTGGTAGACGATCTTTGAGAAGATGATCCGCGAGCGGTCGTCGATGCAAAAGTGATCCGTTACGGGAAGCTTCTCCACGGAGTTGATGAAGCTGAGGCCGAATTCATCCCCCCTTGATATGGGAATGCTGAGAAGCATCCGATTCCTGGACAGATCCCTTACGTGAAGGGTGGGAACGGGATAGACCAAGTAGCCGATGGCTAAGGTCCCCGCGACCAGGGGAAGGATTTTCCTGATCATACCATGACCCAATGGGTATCGGAGGGAGCCAGAGGCTCCCTCCTCTCACCCTACTTTAAGACCCCCTTCTCCTTGAAATATTTCTCCGCACCCGGGTGTAAGGGGAGAGACATCCCTTCTGTGCCGTGCTCCAGGGACATGTACTTGGCCATCTTGTGGATGGCATGCATCTCGTCGATGTGGGAGAAGACGGCATTGGTAATGCCATAAACCAGGTCTGTGGAGAGGTCCTCACGGCAGACCACCAACCCGATCCATCTCAGGCACGGTACGTCTACACCAACCCCGGGATAGGCGTTGGCGGGGATGACTCCTCCGTAGTAATACGGGTATTTCTTGTTGATCTTGTCGATCATCCCCTTCTCAACGGGGATAATCCGGGCTTTCCGCAGCGTTGCGAAATCAATGAAGGCCGCAGCCGGCGTCCCGATGGTGTAGGCTGCTGCATCGATGGATCTATCCTTCAAAGCCCTCGCCTGTTCGGGAGCACTGATAAAGACCGGCTTCAGGTCCGTATAGGTAATCCCGTATTCGGCCAAAACCTTTTTGGTCATCTTCTCACTTCCAGCTTGTGGATATTGGTCTCGGCCCGTGTGATGATGAGCAGATCAATGGGATAGGTGCTGAACATGCCCCTGATCTTCGCTTTCGGCTTGTCCTTGTACATCTCGAGGCTGCTCACGGCATAGTAGGCGATATCGGGCATGACCATGGCAAGGTCGGTATTCTTCTCCTCCAAAAGCCTGATATTCTCCAGCGAGGCACCAGAGGGATGGGCCGTGGCCTCCACATTGGCGACGTATTTGTTGATAATACTGGCGATACCGCCCCCGATGGGGAACCATGTCCCTCCCGTACTGGCAGTTGCGACGGAGAGGCGTTTGACGTCGGCCCCCATAGCCACGGGGCCGAAAGAGGTCACCATCCAAGCCGTCAAGACGGCGACCATGAGCACTATCCAAATTCTCCTAACCATTTCTCTCCCTCCTTTCATGTCATTGCCCCTTATTGGGAACGACCATATAATGTCAAA
>JGI2173J19968_10000517_pt1 | contig 14485 bp, 13 predicted proteins | sample DeeMarSWOR136_30_FD_19968 | JGI IMG/M metagenome (IMG submission 19968) | reverse complement strand
GACCAGAAAGAGTATTGAACTATGAAATTGGTTTCCGACAGGATATTGCGAACTGGCTCACTTTGGATGGGTCTTTTTATCAAATGAAAGGCTCTAATCTTATAGAAACACGGCCTAATGTCTCTCCTCCACCGGAATTTAAATTCCTGAATACCGGAGAATTTACTTTCAAAGGAGCAGAATTCAGCTTGAGAGCCGAGTTCAACCGGAATCTCTCGGGGCTCCTCTTTTACACCTATCTCGATCCAGGAGAGAAAACAAGAGGCAGGCCTGGCCAAAAGCTTGATTGCACTCTTCGTCTCAAGGAAAAATTTTTCTATATCTCTATGCAAGCCCAGTATGTTACGGATTATTTCGCCAGTGATTTTTCGGCCAATTCTCTCCCTTCCTACTTTCTTCTGAACTCGAGGTTGATCGTGAATATTTCCCGCACTCTGGAGCTTTTCCTTGATATCAACAATATCTTCGATAAAGATTACAGGATTTATGTGGACCTGCCTGGTATAGCAGCCGGGATTTACCCCATGCCCGGGCGGAATCTGAATTTAGGTATCAGAATAAAGCCATGATATATCCCGGTCGGAACCTCTTCCCGGGTAAATTATTTTTATCCTGCCCTTTTTAATATGTATCTCCAGTATTATATAAGTTTAAGGAAAGATTCTTTATGATAGTTGTTGTTTCCAGGAGGAATCTTCTGCGTAAATCGTCTTGACTTTCTCCAGGGCTGTTGGCGATAGCCGGTCTTCTATAAACACTTATTCCTGATGAAGGATTACCAGAGACGCTCACATATGGATTTTCTGTTCTTCCCAGTACCCATATCCGAACCATCCTGATTCTGGTTATTAAATCCATTTTTGCCTGTTTAGTCGCTTCATCATCCATCGGATCTATCGTCCAGTTGCTGTTATCCCAATCAGAAGGCGTATCTGTTAATCCATCGTAATCAAAGTCTCCAATATACTGGAATTGTAAATTCTCGATATTCAGAGCTAATGCCATGTGCTGGATATTCCCGCTTTCGTCTATATTTGTTGAATATAAAGTATATGGAATGCCTAAATATCCATCCTGTCCAACAGCAAGATTCAAATCTGGATAGTCTCCGGGATTCCCTGTTGTATCAACCCAAAATTGTTTTATCTGTGCGAATGTTACTATCGAATCTTCCCAACAGTTTACCGCACAACCCGTGTCTATCAATCCTCCAGGAGGATCAAGATCAGATAGCCCTGGCGACATAGTAATTCTCTCATCACCCGGTGTACCAAGCCCAAAGACATTAGTTATTTGACGGAGTGCGAAACAACCCGGACACTTTGTTGACATCATAAAGATGGGTCTGTCGACATAACTTTCCACAGTTGTATAAGGGTTATTGTATAATTCACCGCTGTATAACTGAGCCGTGGCAGCTCCACCTCCACCTCCGCCCATATAAGTCTCAATTTTTAGCTTTAAAGGATCATCAAAATTTGCCATGATTTTTAGTGAATCTGCCACCTCCGGAGAAGGACCATAGCCATCTATTCCTTCTACGAAATAACCGGCAAGCTCAGGTATCAAACCAACACCTGCAGATCTTACGTCTCTCGAGACAAAAAACATGGCTGAACGAACCTCATGCTGAAGCGCTGCAAACTGCTGCTGGTCCACAGAAAGTTTATTGCTGCTCACATAAAGAGAGAGAGCTGCTAGCACGACAAAAAGCATTATTGTCGCACCAATCAACACTTCCATCAGGGTATAACCGCGTCTTGAATAAATTGAAGATCGACATTTAAGAGATAAAATTTTGTTTTTCACTGTTTGCTCCTCTTTCGGACGATATGGTTGTACCTCATCTCAAACAGTGAGCTATGTCCTCCCCCCCTTATTTTGGAGTTTTAGCTGATTGGAGAAATATTCTCTTTTTTTGTTATCTTCATTTTGAGCTTATACCCATAACTCGAAAAGTGTCAATCATCTTTAGAGATGATATGAGGGGTGATATTCCACTTATTAAGAAAAATGGGAGGAAAATAAACTATACTTAAAACAAAGTAAGAGGATAGCAGAAACCAAATCCTCTAAAGCCTTGACTTCCCGAGATTGAAAAAGAGTGCGGGCTGATGTCAGCAAAAGGGGGGTTTTGATGGGAACCAAAAAGGTATGAGTTCTCTCCAGCCCGCCAAAGAGAACCAACACTTTTATATCAAAAAGACATGAGCTTGTAAAGGGAAAAGATTGACAGGCTGTTTAAAGGGAATTATGATTTAAGGCAGAAGAAAGTCAGAAATAAGGGAAAATGAAAAACAAGATAAAGATTATTTCAGTCATTTTGTTTATCTCAGCTTTTGTACTCCTTACTTCCTGCCAACGAAAGAAAGCTGAATGGAAAGGGACCATTGAGGAAGCGAATGGAGTGACAGTCGTGAAGAATCCCAATGAGCCATTTTATGATGAAGATATTTTTTCTTTGAAAGAGGATTTGACTGTCGGAGAAAAAGAGCGGGAAGATTATGTGTTTTATCAGGCAAGAGACGTTGAAGCAGACAGTGAAGGAAACATTTATGTTTTGGATATCGGAGATAAACAGATTAAAGTTTTCAATAAAAAGGGTCAATTCCTGAGAGTCATCAGCCGGAAGGGCCAGGGTCCTGGTGAGCTAGTGAGTCCTATCGATATTTATATCGACGAGAGGGACCTAATTTACGTCACCGATTCAGAGAACAACCGAATTTCTGTTTTCAATAAACAAGGAAATTTTGTTAATTCTAAAAATTTTAAGGAAATCTCTGTCGGAAAGATAATTGGTGTCAATCCGCACGGAGAGATTACCCTCATTACAAACAAATTCTCTGCTGAATCAGACAAGAATTATATGGTCTTGGATTATTCCGTTAATATCTATTCCCCTGGATTTGAATTGCTGGAAAACTTACATAATCTTAGCATTTCTATTATGCAGATTTTCACTAAAGATGGATCAATGCTGGCGCTGAGCGTGCCCTTCCAGAATAAATTGTGCAGCACAATGGATGCCCTGGGCAATATTTATCTTGGGGAGTCTCAGGATTATAGTGTTCAGGTGTTTTCGCCTGAAGGGGAGCTGATTCGAAAGATTTTGAAAGAGTGTGAGAGAAATAAGATCGGCCGGCAGGATATTGAAAACTACGTGAATGAGCAGTACTTAGAGGATAAGAATGAGAGAAAATTCTGGCTAGGAACGGTGACAGAAGAAATCAGGGCTCCGGAATACAAACCTGTCTTTGAAACATTTTTCTTTGCTCAAGACAAGTTACTCGTGCAAAGAATCGAGGCCAGCGAGAAGGAGAATTCCGTTTTAGATGTTTTTGATTCCGAAGGCAAATACATAGCCAGGGTGCCTCTTATAGTCAGGCCAAAGATTTGGAAGGGTAATAATCTTTATACACTTGAAGAAGACGAGGAAGGATACCAGGTAGTTAAGCGGTATAAAGTCACCTGGAAATATTAGAGAATTCAAAACTAATCAAAGCTAAAAAGCCAGGTGGAATAAAGTGATTGGAACCCAAATCCCCCAAAGCCCTGGCTTCCCTGATTTGAAAAAGAAGACTGAGCGAGTTAGAATTTTCGTTAGGGGGAGAAAATGAAAAACACGAATAAGATCATTTCAATCATCATATTCCTTTCAGTCTCTATTATGCTCGTTTCCTGTGGGAAGCAAAAGGCTGCATGGAAAGGGACAATTGAGGAAGAAGAGGGAGTTACAGTTGTTAAGAACCCGAAAGAACCGATTTATGATGAGGGAATGATTTCCTTAAAGGAAGACCTTTCAATTGGATATGTTTACACATTAGCAAGAAATGAATCAGGATATTCAAGAGCCTTGAGATTGAAAATAATAGAGCATTGAATTCTACTAAACAGTTTTTGAAGCCAGGTACTCTAAAGCCTCAGCTTTTTTAGATTAAAAAAATAGCTAAATGAAGTGTTGACTTATTTAAATTTATACAAGCAAACATATTGAAAATAGGTGGGGAAAATGGAACGCATTTTTTCTTTTCCAAGAATAGGAAAATATACAGACATTTTTACACAAATGTTTAAGAGTTTCGGATTAAGCGTTGTACCGCCACCACCCATATCAGAAAGGACTATAAAACTCGGAGTAAAACATTCTGCTGATATGATGTGCTACCCTTTCAAGGTAACTTTAGGAAATTTTATTGAAGAAATTGAACAGGGGGCAAACTGCTTGATTATGTACGATTCAAGAGGAAAGTGCAGGCTCAGACATTATTGGATGCTTCATGAACTCATATTAAGAAAAATTGGATATGATTTTAAGATGTATCCTCTCAGTCTCAAGAACATTATTAAGCTGATAAAACAGCTTAATCCTGACCTTTCTTACTATACTATCGTTCGGAAATTACGCCAGAGCTGGAAGAAGTTAAAGGAAATTGAAGATTCTTCTCTCTACCCGATTAAGGAAGGAGTAAATATCGGAATTGTTGGAGAGATATACACATGTTTAGAACCAACTGTCAACTTAAACATAGAAAAAAAGCTCAAAAAATTTGGTGTTAATGCCTGCAATACAGTTCGTTTATCTGACTTTATAAAAGCAAGCACCCGGACGAGCCTTTTAGAAAAAAGAACTTACAAAAAAAAGGCAGCAAGATATCTCAACGGGCCTCTGGGAGGACATGGATTTGACAATTTATATAATGCACTGCTTTTATGCGAAAAAGGGTTTGATGGAATCATACATCTTCTGCCCTTGACCTGTATGCCTGAAACCACCATAGAACCAATATTAGACAAGATTTGTGTTGATTATAATGTGCCACTCTTGCGCCTTATGATAGACGAAACAAACAGTGAAGCTAATTTTGACACCAGGATCGAAACATTTGCAGAAATGATAAAAAGGAGAAAAAAATGAGAAGTGCATATTTAGGAATTGACGTGGGAAGCACATCTGTGAAGTGCGTGTTATTAGATAAGGAGAGTAACATAATTGATTCTGTTTACATGAAAAATAAAGGGATTATAGAAAGCGTCATTGAGTGCCTTGGTACATTAGAAAAGAGAGTGGAGATAGCTGCGTGCGGCATTACCGGCAGCGGAAGAAATTTCACGAATGTGTTAGTTGGCGGAGACATAGTTAAGACAGAAGTTCTGGCCCATTCTGTAGCCGCTTTAGAGTTTTATCCTGAAGTGAGAACTATTTTTGAGATTGGTGGAGAGGACTGCAAGTTGATGATTGTAGAAGATGGGATTTTAGTCAATTTCAATATGAACAATATCTGTGCGGGGGGGACAGGAGCAATGATAGAAGCAATGGCAAGCAGGATGGGCATATCCATTGAAGATGTTGGTGAGCTGGCGTCTCAGAGTAAAAATCAATTAGAAATGCCAGGAAAATGCGGAATTTTTTGTCAGTCTGCTGTTGTAAATAAATTAAACTCAGGTGTTGATAAGAGTGATATCCTGATGGGAGTATGCAGAGCGTTAATAAGAAACTATCTGACCATCTGCAAAGGAAACAAATTAGAGCCTCCNTATGTTTTTCAAGGAGCAACAGCTCAGAACAAGGCCTTAGTTAGGGCACTCGAGGAAGAACTGAGTCATCCTGTTATTNTCCCTGAACAATGTGCATTCATGGGTGCCATAGGGATTGCAATGATGGCTATGGAAGAACTGCCAGAGAAAACAAAATTCAAGGGCTTTGATGCTATTCTCAGCGCAAGCCATGATGTGCGTCATTTTCTTTGTGTCGATTGTGAAAACAGATGTGAGGTTGTTCAGGTCTACCAGGACAATGAACTTGCTGGCTGCATAGGCAGCAAATGCTGTAAATGGGACAAGATGATTATGACTTCAGAAGCTTCAAGTGAGCACATGGGAGTCGGAGCATAATAATGCTTTAAACTGGAGTGATTTAGAAGAATTTGTGTAGAGGAGTATAATAAGAATAAGGAATTGGAAATTAAATATGAAAATAATTGGCTTTTCATTAATTCTTTTAGGGGCCATTCTGATATGGTTTACACGTCTCAGTCCTGGAATTGGATTGGCAGTGATCATTATTGGAGCAGTCATTATGATAGCAGGATTTTTATTGAAGACTAAGTCTAGCTGAAGATGATATAAATGTTGGCCGATGTAAAAATGATTTGGAAAGACAAGTCATCCGCATATAAATGAAGATAAGGCTGATTAGAAGCCAAATGCTTTAAACCTCCGGCTTCGCTGAATTGAAAAAGACAGGATAGCGGATTATCATATCAACAGGGACATCAATTGNGGGGGGGGAGAAACATGAAGAGTAAGATAAAAACAGCTTCAATCGTCCTGCTTTTTTCAACCTTTATTATGCTTGTTTCTTATGGAAATCAAAATGTCGAATGGAAAAGCAAGATTGAAGTTGAAAATGGAGTTAAAGTCATAAAAAATCCTGACAAGCCACTTCTCGGGAAATTAATTTTCGATTTAGAAGAGGATTTAATAATTGGCAGTGAGGAAGATAAAAATTACATGTTTTATCAGGCACGTGACATTAAAGTAGATAGTCAAGGAAATATTTATGTTCTGGATGCTGGAAATCATAGAGTGCAGAAATTCGACAAAAATGGAAATTATCTCCAAACAATTGGCAGAAAAGGACAGGGACCCGGAGAGTTTGCGGATACTTATGAAATGTTTATTGATAATCAAAACAATCTTTATGTCTCAGGGATGCGGGTAATTCATATATTCAATGATAAAGGAGAATTCATAAGGAATGTTGTATTCCCAATTACTCAAATTGACTTTGCTGTAAACACAGAGGGAAATTTTATTGTCAGCGGTTTTGTTACATCGGAAAAAGGTCAAAATTATGGAATCATGGTCGTGAACTCATCGGGCAAAATCATAAAAAAAATTTCCGAGTTTCCGGGGATAGATATATTTCAGAGAGGAAAGAGCATGGTTTTTCTTTCCCATGAATATAGCCCAATGTTATATATCTCTCCTGTCAGAAACAAAGGAGTTATTTATGGATACAGTCCAGAATACAAGTTATGTTTTTTAAACCAAAAAGGAAATATTTTTTTAATAGTCAGAAAAGATGAGTCCTATCATGCTATCAGCCGAGGAGAGAAAGATAAAATCATTGATGATCACCAGAAAAGATCAACGGGGAGGAAATTGCCTAAAGATATTATTGAAGGAGCGGCTAATTTTTCAAAATATCGACCATTTTTCGATAGAATTTTTACTGACGATAAAGGGAGAATATATGTAAGAAAAGTAAAGTTAGTTCTCAGTAAGAGTAGTGAGGTTGAGTTTGATATATTCAGCAGTGATGGTTACTATTTATATAAAACGAGCTTTTCTTTTCCGCCGAATGTCATAACAAACGGATACCTTTATTATATTTTCACTTCAGAGGAAACTGGGGAAGTCAAAATTAAAAGATTCAAGATTAAAAACTGGAATCAGATTAAAGTGGGAATTTAGCCTAATCAAAGATTGCTGAACTAATTAGCGTTTCATAGAGATGATGATGTAGATATTTTCCATGTTGATGGAAAACTGAGGGATTGTGAGTTATAAAAGAAGTAGATTTTGATTGCCTGATCAGTATAAATACCTTTTATTTAAATTGAATAGAATATTTTACGGCTCTGAAATAATCCTCTGTCTCTTCTATTCCATAATAATATCCTTTGTTGTCAAAATAGCCTCCCCAACTAAAATTTTTGGTGTTCTGGTGAATCAAAAATCGTCCCTCTGCATCGAAGAGGTCTATATACGTATATTCCCTGAAAATTGATGTGCTGAATTCTCTGATTTTTTCGACAGAATCAAGTTCCTCCGGTGTTTCATAAGAAACACAACGACAGAAAATATTCCCTTGAGGGGAAACATCCACTCCGGTGATAAAAAAATTGGTAATTACAGCATTCGGAAGCGGCGCAGTGGGAGGAGTTATATAGGGAGGTGTTGCATGCCGAGTTTTGGTAATTATTTTCTCAAGCAGTTTTCCTTGATTGTTAAAAATATATATTGCATAGGGATACGTAAGGACTAAAAAGATCTTATCGTCTTGAGTAATGCCTATGCCGCCTGAGCCGTTTATATGAGGTTTAATTCTTTTTATTTGACTTTTTATCTCATCTTTAAAAGAGAGCAGGTGCTGTCCTTGGGGACTGAATTTGTGGATCAATTTTTCATTGTATTGGCTGTATACATAAACATTGTCTTCTGAATCCAAAACGCCGTGATAAGCAGTAAATTTTAGATTGAAAGAATCTATGAAATTTCCCTGAGAATTAAATTTTGTGATTCTGTTATTCATTATATCGAAGACTAAAATGTTGCCGTGACTGTCCAATTCTATATCCATAGAGGTCAATATTTCTCCTGGCCCCTGTCCTTTCCGTCCCATGGTCAAAAGATAATTTCCGTCTTTATCAAATTTTTGGATTCTGTAATTCCCTGAGTCAAGTACATAAATATTTCCATCCTTGTCAGCTATGATATCCATTGGCTGATAAAAGAGCTGATTCTCGTCTCCTTCAAGGCCTCCTATTGCAACTTCCTCTGTAAATATCATTTTCTTACCTTTTCCGCTTTCCTCCCAGATTCCTTTATTGTAGTTTGTCACAACTTTGATGTTATCTATATATTCAATCTCACCTTTCCAATCATCTTTTTTTGAGCAAGAAAAAAACAGAAATAATATTAAGGCGAAACAAATAAAAGAGCCGACTGTTCTCATCTTGGTTCCCTATTCAATAAGAATAAACGGATTAAACTGGGATTTTGTTCGCGAAGGCGTTGACTTCGATTTTAGAATTTTTATGTTGAAAACTTAGTAAAATTGTATTAATATACTATTACAATTCATTCTTTATGAGGCGAAAGTGGTGCGGTTTAAGATTGACCCGAATTCAGCTGTTCCCTCTTATTATCAATTAGTCCAGGAAATAAAGTGGGAAATATTATCAGGCCAGATAGAAGATGGCGACAGGTTGCCTTCGATTCGGGAGATGGCAAAGACTTTGCAGTTAAATCCAAATACTGTAGCAAAAGCATATTACAATTTAGAAGATGAAGGCCTTCTTGAGTGTAAAGGAAGAAAAGGCAGTTATGTTAATTACGATAAGACCAGATTAGGCAATGTAGGTAATGTATTAGCTGAAGATGAACTCAAAGTCTTTTTAGAAAAGATCTTTTACCTTGGAATCTCAGAAGACGAACTTAAAAAAATGATAACCAAACAATTTGAAAGAGATCATTTTAAATGAGAAAAACGATATTAATTCTGCCATTACTCTTTCTGTTCTCCTGTGGCGAAAATATAAAAGTCCAGAGGCTGAGCGTAGAGGAAGGCAGGAGATTTGATAAATTGAATTTCAAGAAGGTAGAGGAAATTACTCTTTGGAGCGGATGGTGCTTAGCCCTTCCTCAGGGGGTTATCTGTTCTGAACTTCTGGATCGGTCATGGAGGGAATCTCAGTTAAAGTTATACGATTACTCCGGGAAGTTGAAAAAAGAGAGAAAATTGATTCACGGAGACGGACCTGATGAAATAAGAGTCTGGAATTTCCCTTCTGTTTGGGTTTCATCTTCCGGGAAGATCTTTTCTGAGGATAATAATTATCTTAAGAACCTTGATCCAGAAACCCTGGAAATAGAAACGATTGTTAAGTTCTCAAATGTAATAAAAGGATACGGCAGTAAATATACATTTGGTCAGCATGGCTTCACATCTTTAGAGGAGAAGGACAACCGGACAGTCACTTCTTTTGAGTCCACCGGATTTTATGAGGATATGACATATTACATTGTCACATATGAAGGTATTTTTGAGAATTTATCGGTCATTGTGGAAACAAAAAAAGAGAAACCGTGGACCTGGCCGTATCTTAAAAAGAGAGAATCCTACGTGGATTACTATGGAGCTTTCAGGTTGAATCGGATTCTTGCAGTCGACTGGAAAAGGGATGTGGTCTATTACATCCCGGATATTGAGAAGCCGGAGATAGAAAGTGTCAACCTTGAAACCAAGAGAAAGGAAAAATATCTGATAGATATCAATTTCAAGAGATTTAAAGTTGAAAGAGAGGAATTTGAATCCTGGTATGAATATGTATTAAGTGAAACGGCTCCAATTTTGAAAAATTTTTATAAACATATTCTATACATCCCTCCTCATGCTCCTGCCCTGATGGGGATAAAGGCTATAGAGGACTGGCTTTTGATTACAACCGGGAATAGGAACTGGAAAAAGGAAGAGAATGAGGTGCTCGTCTATAGACTCCCTTCTATGAGATATGAGGGAAGTTTCTTTATTCCGTTTCCTAGTCTCTTTCATTTTAGTACAAAATGGTATGACGACTATTACATAATACGTAGGCATATTGAGAAGAATGGGGACTATTATTCATCTTATGAAATTTACATAGTGGAGGAAAAATGAAAAACAAGGCTAAGGTCTTATCAATCGCTTTATTCCTTTCAGCTTTTATTATGGTTATTTCATCTGATGAACAAAAAATTGACGATGTTGTTGTTATTTCCAATCCGAAAATCCCTAAATTGAAGATGCGGATAGTTTTCGAGGAGGACCTTGCTATTGGTGTAGTCGAGGGAGATGAGAATTACATGTTCGGCATGAGGGTCTATTTTAACGTGGATGAGAAGGTAAACAGGAGCATAGGAAAACCGGAACGGACGTAATCGTGAGAACTGCCTTTTGCTCATTATTTGCTTGATGGTTGCGTTCGTTCTCTTATAAAAGAATTAATAGAGGCAATTGGAAGCCAATCTCCTAAAGGCCCGGCTTCCCTGGATTGAGAAAGGAAGCGGGCTGATGTCAGCAAAAGGGGGGTTATTGATGGGAACCAAAAAGGTGTGAGTTCTCTCCAGCCCGCCAAAGAGAACCGTCATATATATATCAAAAAGACAAGAGCATGTAAAGAGTATAAATTGACAGTTGGTTAAAGGGGTATTAAAATTTTAGATAAGAGAAAATCAAAAGGGAGGGTATCATGAAAAAATTTCTTCATATTATAACTATTTTCATTTTTTTATTTATCTCTCCATCTTTGCTCCGAGCCCAAGATGTAAAAATTAAAACCGAAAACGGTGTTCAAGTTGTGTATAACCCAAAAATTCCAGCTCCCCCGCCTGGGATACCGAAGAAAATCCTACTCAGAGAAGATCTCTGTATCGGAGACGAGGAAGGTGTTGAGGATTTTATGTTTTCTCAGATAAGATCTGTCCAGGTTGATGAAGAAGAAAATATCTATGTTCTGGATTCAAAAGAAGTATGTGTCAAAGTTTTTGATAAGAATGGGAGACACATTAGAACATTCGGAAAAAGAGGGCAGGGCCCAGGGGAGCTTCAAGTGCCCACACGGATGCATTTGACAGCGGGAAAGGAAATCCTGATCTATGATGCTGCGAACAGACGTCTCTCGTATTATTCTCTGGATGGAAAATGTCTCAGAGAAATATCAACTGGGAAATACAGATTCTCAAGAACAATTCCAGATTCTAAAGGAAATATCATCACACAACTCCTGGTTCCTGGAGATAAGCTTGTGTACGAAATAAAGAAGTTTGATTCGAGTCTCAATCCAATTACTACAATTGAAGCTGTAGAAGAGGAAATCGCTCCTTATGTTTGGGATATGGTGAGTCCAACTTTCAATGTTCGGGTGATGAAAAATGATAATATCGCGTGGGGATATCCCTCAGAATACGAAATATTTATTGTTAACCCTGAAGGAAAGACTACACGAAAGATAGTCAAAGACCACGACCCGGTGAAAATAACAGAAGAGGAAAAGGAAGAAATGATAGAAGATACCTTTGGAGATCGAGGAGCTCCTCCCGGATATAAATTGAGATTTCCAAAGAATCACTATCCTTATTATTTTTTTATCTGTGGGGATGAAGAAAGAATATATGTCAGGACATATAAGAAAGATAAGGAAGGAAATTTTTCCTATGATGTTTTTGATCCTGAGGGAAGATATATAGCAAAATTTTCGCTTCCAGGAATTGATTTTCTCTATGTGATAAAGAAAAACAAGATGTATTCCATGGTTTGGGAAGACGAGAAAGGAATTCCGGTGGTGAAGAGATACAATGTGACTTGGAAATAATGAAGGCTTCAATATTAGAACTATAAGCAGATAAAAGAGAAAAAATTAGGCAACTGAAACCCAAATCCCCTAAAGCCTTGGCTTCCCTGGATTGAAAAAGACAGCTAAGTGAGTTAGAGTTTTTATAAGTGGGGGTAGAATGAAACCCAATAAAAAGATAATTTCAATTGCTTTATTCCTTTCAGCTTTCATTATGGTTATTTCATTTGGTGGACAGAAAGCTGATGACGTTGTTGTTATTTCCAATCCAAAAACTCCAGAATTGAAGATGAGGATTGTCTTTGAAGAGGAGCTAACTATTGGGGTGGTAGATGGAGATGAGAATTATATGTTCGGTAACCGCGTCTATTTTAATTCCGATGATGAAGGTAACATTTATGTAACTGATTGGGACAGAAAGGAAATTAAGAAATTTGATCCATATGGGAAATATCTTCTTACGATTGGAAGACCAGGACAAGGACCGGGAGAGTTTCAAAATATAACTGTTCCAAGATTTGATAAAGATGGAAATATATATGCTACTGATATTGTCAGCCGAAAGATTTTGTTCTTTAATAAAGAAGGAAAATATCTACGTCAAACAAAAATTCCTACTGTTTTTGAGAATCTCTATATAAATTCCAAAGGATATTTTTTCGCAATACGAACCATTTTTATAGAACAAGAGGGAGAGCCTGATAAGTTCTTCACTATCATTGGATTATTCGATAATCAATTTAACGTGGTTGCAGAAATTCACAAAGCATCAAGCGAATACCGACCTCTATCAAGAAGAGATGAAGAATCTGTGGCGAAGAGGCAAGCTGATTTAGTCAGTCAAGATGCTTATAAGCCCCAAAGAACCTGTTTTTTATCCGAGGATGACTTCATATATGATGGTTACCCAGAAAAATATGAAATATGTATTTACAGCCCTGAAGGAAAACTTATTAAAATCATCCAGAGAGAATATGAACCTATAGAGGTAACTAAACAACACAGAGATGATATTATTAGACTTTGGGAAGAGGAGATTCTTCCGTATCTTCCACCGAGAATCCAGAACATAAAGAAACAGATTATTCAGTTAATAAAACTTCCAGAACATATCCCTGCTTACCAGAATTTTATATTAATGGAAAACGGATGGTTGGCTGTGATTGTTGATTCTATAAAAAATGAATATTCTCTCTTTGACATATTTAACCAGGAAGGAAAGTACATAGCTCAATTCAAATCGTCGATTCCTGTAGAGAATTTATTTTTTAAAAATGAAAAAGCCTATGCTTTAGCCATTGAGGATGATTACAGATTTGTTAAAAGATACAAATATGAAATTCAAGAATATAAAGGCAATGAGTGGGTAAAAAAGTGATTGGAATCTCAACTCAGAGTAAGGATGCGATTGGAATCCAAATCCTCTAAAGCCCTAGCTATCTGATGGGTTGAAAAGGGAAGCTGAGCGAGTTAGAATTTTTATTGGGGGATTTTAATGAAATGCATGATCGGTTTTCAAACGAAGGAGGAGTAATTCAGGCAGTGTGCTGGTATGTCTTTCATATTATCAAGCTGATGCCAGCCTATGTTTAAAATAAAATTTATCGGAGTATGGATGTGTTTAGAAACTATTTAAAAATTGCTGTTAGAAACATAAAAAGACATAAAGGGTATTCATTTATCAATGTTGCGGGCCTAGCTGTGGGCATGGCCTGCTGCATTTTAATTTTTTTATACGTAAACCATGAAGTCAGCTTTGATAGATTTCATAAAAATGCCAGCCGGATTTTCAGGGCTACAACGGAATATAAGCGTTCCGGAAAATTATTTCATTCAGCCATCACTCCCAATCCTCTCGGTGCTGCTTTAAGGGAGTCATTCCCGGAAGTAGAAAGCGCTGTGAGAATCTGTGCAAAGGAAAAGAAGTTGGTCAGCCACGAAGATAAAAGTTTTTTTGAGGATCATTTCTTTTTAGTCGATCCTTCTTTTTTTGATGTCTTTACATTTCATCTTTTAAAGGGCCATCCGGAAATGACCCTGAATGACCCATGGTCTGTTGTCATCACCGAAAAAGCCGCAGAAAAATATTTTGGAAATGAAGACCCTATAGGACAGACGCTGACATACGAGAAAAAGTACGAGTTTAAAATCACTGGAATCTTAAAAAATATCCCAGAAAATTCCCATTTCAGATCTGACTTTTTTGCGTCAATGGGATGTGCCGATGATTTGCACTGGGAAGGATTTTTAGAAGACTGGACTCAGAGCAGCGTTCACACATATATACTCCTCCGGAAAGGGCATCACTCCGAAGAATTTGAAAAGAAATTAACAGCGCTATTAGAAAATCAGCTGGCTTCACGAACGAG